>Ga0180436_10002366_pt1 | contig 17987 bp, 19 predicted proteins | sample SS_ome_2_FD_132434 | JGI IMG/M metagenome (GOLD analysis project Ga0180436, IMG submission 132434) | Hypersaline lake sediment archaeal communities from the Salton Sea, California, USA - SS_3_S_2 metaG | ecosystem: Environmental > Aquatic > Non-marine Saline and Alkaline > Hypersaline >...
TAAAGCCGATTTGATAAAATGCGAAGCATCAAATCGGCTGTGCGAGTTGTATGCAAGCTAGATTTTTTGTAGCGAAGCCGAGGAAGAAGCACAGATTATGAGAGATAACCTTTTGCTACTTTTGGGTCAGTCCAAAAGTAGATAATAAAAAATATAATAGTATTAAAGGAATTGGCTCTTTACTTTTTGAACCGCCAAAAGGTAACAAAGAGCTCTCGAACCACAAAGGAATACTTAAATCTCCAAAGCCTTGCTAAAATACCCTCTCGATTTAATAGTGAAATCGAGGAAGAAGCACAGACAATGAGAGAGAACTTTTTGCTTCTTTTTAGTTATAAAAAGAAGCAGCCGATAATTAAACAGTTCTCTGTTAACGACACATCTTAAATTCCCTCTTCATTATATAGAATTAATAAACATCTTTTAGCAAACGCTACTAACAGAGAAAACTCTCAAAAAACTTCGAAAGGCGGAAAAACGAATGGAAACTTATAAGCCGGGCGAAAAAGCACCACAAAGCGGTGACTATAGAGTTATTGGTCAAAACGGCGAGGAAGTGAAATCCGGAGTCACAATGGATGCCGGGGAATCTTTCCCCCCAACCCCAAACTCCGGTCAAAGATATGTAAAACAGTAACAAAGAAGAGAGCTGCTAAACTCTGGCAGCTCTCCGTTATTTATTCAAAGTTTCTAAACCGCTAATTAAAAAGCATCTCAAAAAAATCTCTTATTCCATCAAACAAGTCGCCGTCCATAAGCCTGTTTATCAGCCAAATCGCACCGATTATTAGTCCCCACGCACCTTTAAACGCATTTTTACCGGTCTTCTTCTTTTCTGCATTACTCTTCTGAGGAATCTCAAAAGAAGGTTTAGAACTTCTTGCCTCTTCCGTTTGTCCTCTTTTTGTTCCCGGCGTATAGCTTTCCGCGCTGAATACATCTTTTTTGTCCCTGCGAAGTTTTCCCCGCTTCATCAACGGAGCGTCATCTATACTCTCATATCTTCCCTTTTTTTCATTGTAATAATAATTGCTCATGGCTTGTTCCTCCAAGCATTGTCTTTGAACGAAGGTGTCCGTTTTATCCGACAGAAATATCATTAAAACAGCTGATAATCCCCGCGGAAATGGCTGCAAATACGGCTACAGCCGCAATCACAATCACCAACCCGCACCCTTTTTTGTTTTTTTCTTTTGCTCTTTCTTTTGACCAGACAGGACTGGTTGCATGGCGGGTCTCATAATGTGCCCTTGTTACGTCTTTTGGTCTTTCATCAAATGTCTCCGCACAAAACACCTCTTTTTGCTTTCTTCTCAGCTTATCCCTTTTCAAGAGCGGTGCATCCTCTATGCTCTCATATCTTCCTTCTTTTTCATTATAATAATAATTGCTCATAGCTCCTCTCCTCTCATCACTTTACTCCGACTCAGTCGTCGATTGAAAAATCGTGAAGCAACTCACCATGAAGCAACTGAAAAGCATCAATCACTTCTCTGAAAACAAGCTTATCCTCCTCAGTCAACTCATAGTCATAATGCTTCCCTTCTTGAGTTTCATTACCTGTGTCTGAAAAATCCTCATGTCTGAAAGATATTACAACCTTCTCTGCATCATAAATATTTATGGCATTCCCCAGTCCAATATCATCTGACAGCCAATTATGATAATATTCACAGTGATACAGATCATCACCTTCTCCATATTCTTCTTCGTATTTATATTCCTGATCAACGTATACGACAAATTCTTCGCCATCAATAATCACGGCAATTTCGTTAAAGGATAGCAGCTCATCTCCGCTGTATTGATAAATAATACTTAAATCCTGCAGCACATCATCCTCTTCATAAAAATATAGATAAGCATACGTGCTCTCAGAGTCCAAATAATCCGGCGATGCTTTTGATTGATAATACACGGTATCTTCATCATCAGCTTCGTCTATACTCAATTTATCCAAAACTTGCTCTCTGGACATCTCCAGCTCCTCCAGATAAGTATAGTCGCCTTTTACTGAATAATCCGGCTGCTCTATTTCATTGGATATCGGACCGTTTTCATTAAATACGTTCTCAGAAAAACTATCTGAATTGTCCTCTGAGTTGAATAAAAAAACGAGTATACCTGTGACGATAGCTATGATAAGGCCTATAACAACCACAAATCCTGCACGGCCTCTCTTAGACACTATTACCCCACTCCTCGTTACCGGAGAACTCTTTACATGTCGAGTTTCAAAATGATGCCTTGTTGCATCTTTCGATTTTTCTTCGAAAGTCTCCGCACAAAAAACTTCTTTTTGATTTTTTTGTAGTGAACCTCTTTTTAGAGGCGGAGCTTCATCTATGCTCTCATATCTGCCTTTTTTCTCATTGAAGTAATAATTACTCATTATATCCCTTCTCTCTTAACATCTTATACTTAAGACTAATCATATGCTGAAAAATCATGAATAAATTCGCCCGTAAGCAGCTGATATGCCTCAAAAACATGTCTAAACGTCAATTTATCCTCTTTGGTAAACACATACTCAAAACTATCATCAATATCGGTATCCGTATTGTCAAAAGTCAAAACAACTTCCTTTGCACCATATATAAGTTTTGCATTATCCTTTAACATATCTTTCTCAAGCAAGTGCACTATTGCTTCATATTCTGAACCGCCATATTCATCATACATTTTTTCATTCCTGTCGATAATTTGACTGAGAACCTCACCATCTATCATAATACTCAATCTGTCAAAGTCGTTTGCAACCCCGTAAGTGTAGTAAACAACAGCTAAGTTCGAATATTCATCCCCTTCTCTGTTGAACAGCAAGTGCATACCACTATCAAGGCCCTCACCATAGGCAAATTTCGAATCATAGTGAATTCCATCGCTCAACACTTTGACCGCACTCATAATCTCTTCTTTTGATTCTTCCAGTTTTTTCAGATACGCCTGTTCGCTTTCTTCGTCTGTCAGCGTCTCTGTTCCTGCTTGAAACTCATTATCCAAATTTTCTCTACTATATACGGTTTCATTTTCAGTATCGTTTTCTTGGCTGAATTCTCTCTTAAACGAATTACCAAAATATCTTGTCGCCACAAATGAAAACGCGATAACTCCTCCGACAGCTGCAATAATGATAATTATGGCAACCACACACCCGATACCGCGGTTTCTTTTCCGCTTCGCCTCCTTATCTCCGGGCTGTGATTCTACAAGGTGTTTTTCAAAATACGGCCGTTCCCTTTTGGATATCCACTCCTGATATTTCTCGGCACTAAAAACCCCTTTGTCCTGCTCGCTCTGCTTTCGGGATTCATCTGCACTTTCATATCTTCCGGTTTTTTCATTGTAATAGTATTCACTCATATAAAACACTTTCCGACAAATTCAGATGTCTTTCTTGCGAATCGTCGAGTAATAAATCTCTGTATTTTATAAACTCTATATAGCCGATGATACTAAATTATACCAATATACATTTCGGCAGTCAATGAACGATGGATAATGTGTATTTAAAGCAGTGTCCCGATATACATAGAATGCCTAATCGCATAAGCCGCTTCACCGATACTGTTTTCGTTCAATAACCCTCCTATCTATCCCAAAATCTTATCAGCAATATAGAGTCCATGTGCAGCCGCATGCGAGAGTGAACGCGTAAAACCAGCTCCGTCTCCTATTGCATAGATATTATCACATCCTTTCAAAAGAAAATCCTCCGCCGCAGGTCTTGCTGAATAATACTTACACTCTATTCCATAGAGCAGAGTATCGTGGTTTGCCGTTCCCGGGGATATTTTATCGAGTGCTTCGAGAGTTTCTATGATATTATCGAGTTGTCTTTTCGGCATACATAGGCTCAAATCTCCCGGCACTACATCCAGAGTAGGTCTAGTAGTGGATTGCTTGAGTCTCGCTTTATCCGTCCTTCTTCCGAGCTTTAAGTCTCCCAGCCTTTGGACGAGAACACTTCCTCCGCTTATAAGGTTCGAAAGAGATGCTACATATCTTGCGTATTCTATAGGCTCTCTGAAAGGTTCCGTAAAACGTATCGTGGATAGAAGGGCAAAATTCGAGTTCTTTGTCTTTTTATCCTCTCCTCTGTACGAATGACCGTTCACCGTCAATACTCCGTCCGTATTTTCCATAACGACATTCCCTCTGTCATTAAAGCAAAACATCCGAGTAACATCACCATATGTTTTCGATCGGTACCATATTTTCGGTTCGTATATCTTTTTCGAAAAATCCTCCCATACGATTGCCGGCAATTCGACACGAACCCCTATATCCACTTGGTTGTTCGTCATTTCGATGTCGTTATTCCCACACCACTTCGCAAAAGCTCTGCTCCCGACTCTCCCGACAGCGAACACTATACTCTTTGCCTTAATCCTCTGTTCCTTCGTGATTATCTCGGACGTATTCTTTTTAACATCGATAACCTCTGTTTTTGTCAATATCTCAACCTTCTCATCGATTTCATCAACCAAGTTTACCATGGTCTGAAAATTCGAATCCGTTCCCAAGTGTTTTAACTGTGCTTGCTGCATATGTAAATCATGCATCAAACACTTCTTTTTCAGCTCATCATTGGGAAAGTATCTTTCCTCTGTCGCGCCATGCCTTACCAATATCCTGTCCGCTTGTTCGATATAATCCAAAACCATATCGGAATCCAAGAAATCCGGCAGCCATCCTCCGTATTCAGTCGAAATAACATACTTGCCATCGGAAAATGCACCTGCGCCTGCCATGCCTTCCATAATCGCACAGGTCTTACATGATGCACATGTTTTCAGTTTCTTAGTTATCATGGGGCAGCTTCGTTTTTGTAAGCCCTCTCCCTTTTCAAAAAGGGTGATCTTAAGATTCGGGTTTTCTTTGTTCAAACGATAAGCCGTCATAATTCCGCTTATTCCGCCGCCAATAATGGCGACATCCAGTTCAGTGTGTTTGGATTTCATAGCATATCCTCTCCCTTAATACGATTAAATTCTTTAGTTTCCTAGACAAATATACCCTATAGCATAACCTTTTGTATAGTTCACTTGCCCTATCTTTCAATATTAAAAATGCTTTTTTTAAGTGTTATATGGAGTTATAGTGAATGATTCATAATTTGATATACCAAAGATCAGAGTCATCAAGGAGAAAATCACCAATCTTTCGGAAATCCCCAAAATATTTAAGTCTAATACCATGGATATTGGATTAAACACTCCGAAAAGAGTTATCAAAATCGCAATAGTGAATACGAACTTCCCAAGACCTTTAAGCTTTTCTTGGTTGAGATATCCGAATGCGGTAATGAAAGCAAAAGCGATAGTTGAAAGTACGACTATGCCAGTAATGACAAAATGCATTGTGTTTTGGAAGCTCGGAATTGAAATATCGCTGCTCAACGGGAAAAATGCATATCCCACAAGTGATACTACCTGCATACCCAGGAAAACAAAATATCCTGCTTTCAATTTTTCATTATAAGCCCTGTATGAGCGGAACAACATCCCTGCCGCAAAGACTATCATACAAATTCCATACACAAGAGTAAAGACTCTTAACAGGCTGGAATTCGGGGCACTGTCCGCGGTCAGTGAGCTTATATCCATTGTAATTGGGTCATATTCATTCCAAAGGTATGACCCCAGCATCGTATGCGCAAGATATATGAGCACTCCGATCATTCCGAACGGAGTCAATATTTTTTCTATCTTTTTTATATTCATCTTTTACCGCCTATTATAGTATGCTCTTATTATACAATGATAAAGATGAATCGTCTATTACTGTATAAAGAAACACCCCGTCTGCCTTGTCTAAGGCCTACAGGGTGTAATGAAAGAAAGAACTCTATTTGTAGTAATTATCGTTTTTGTTTTTTGATGGTCTTACTCCTGATTTTGCATAATACGTGACTTCCTTTGCGATTTTATCATAGATATCATAATCTATTCCTCTAATCGCTTGGTAGTTATCGTTGTAGTATTTCAGCTTTCCGGACTGGGTAAGCCCCGACCAGTCATCCAATAATTTTGATACTGCTCCGGTGCTCTTACCGTAGCTTGAACGAGAGTAAGTTCTTTTTTTTAGTTTTGCTTTGTCGATAGCATGATCTCTGTCGGCAATAAGTTTTTTCAACAGATAGTTTTTTTGCTGCATAGCTATCTTGTTGTTATACTCAATCACATCTCTTATCGTTTCGTCTCTTTCTGCCTTTAGACCCGTCAAAATGTTCTGAATATCCTCTGTTTTTTTCCTCGACAGATAGTTCTGGTTGTTTAAGAATTCCTTTTCTAAGCTATCAATTTGGTTCTGCACTTCATTTACCGCAGAAACTTTATAATCCAACAACTTTTGTAAGCTCCTCTGTTTATCCGTCTGATTATTCATCTGTAGATCCAGTGCGTATGATGATCTTCCAAGCCCTCGCGAAAGGGCTTCATCGGATAGAACTTGTCCGGTCTCTTCAAAATGTCGGTTCATCTCCCGTGTGCTGTCAGAATAGTCCTTCTCGGCATCCTTGATCGCACGCAGCATCATACCCTTCTTCGATTTAGTTGAGTCAAACAGTCTATCAAATTCGTCCTTATAACCCTTTTCTGCTTGTGATTTTGCGAGCTTTAAAAGCTTTTCATCCGTCGGCTCGTCATATCTCATGAATTGCAAGTTGCTGTTTGTTGTGTACGGTTCCCCGTAAACGGATATTGTACTCATAGATTTACCTCCTTCATCTTTTATTATCTATATAAACCGCATACAGCGGATTGCTTTATCCTTAGACACATATTCTAAGAAGCGGTTTATCAGCGTTGTTTTGGTCATAGCCCAAAATCGTTATTGGACTGAACCAATCATCATTTATCATTAAACTGTTTGGTGTTCCTGCTGTTTGGCTCAGAAGATCCTCAACGATACCTGCCCCAATACCAAATTCCAGAGTCTGATTTCCCCCGCTGAACGTACAGACAAACCCATAATCATAATCATCATCCTTTTCCGGGCAGCTACCTGATATATCCGTTTTATCGCATCCCCAAAGGTGTATATCTCTTATGGAATTCAAATCAGAAAGTCTTGTGAGTCTCAAATATACGTTCTGGATCGTCTTCCCCGCCAAATCGCTTCGCATCTGAGTGAGACTGAATCCAAACACACCTGTATAAATCGTACCTTCCGAATCCTCCCCCTGCTTTATATTCGAAGGGTTGGAGGTGACAATGTCATCATCTCCCCAAGATCCGGAAAACGTTGGATAGTAGGTATATTCATCCGGCGACTGCACATTCGTCAGAGGTGCCGCATATATCGCTCCTGACGAACCATACAGTACTGCTCCGTCGAATCTTCGTTCATGTGAAACAAGAGCTTTTGGTCTGGTTCCGCCCATATGCGCGAATGACGAATACATGATAAACCCTTCCTGGTTTTGTCCAACTCCGTCCTTGGTTGTAAACCAACTGTTCGGTTTTACAATACATAAATATTTAAAGTCATTCATCTGATAGTCTTTAATCGCACAGCTTGAATGAATAAGCTCAACTCCGACTCCATTTCTGTATACGTCGCAATAGAACAGACTGTCCTCAACAGCACCTTTTGAGTATCTGTATGATAAGGCGCAGTAATCGCAAAACTCATCTGTGTAGTCGGGCTGGCCATCAAAGAAACAGTAGAAATCTACTTGCTTAAATTTCACCATGTTGCAGCTCTCGATTATTATCCCTTCACTTCCTGTTCCATAGATAACTGGATGAGTAAGCCCATCATACATGCAGAAAGTCAACAATCCCTGATATCCGACAATCCTCAGTTTCTCGCGATACGTCGTACCGGATGCTAAAAAGATATATGTTGAATTGTTAGCAACTCTCCCTGCCCGTTTCAAAGCTCCGTTTATCGTGAAAAGAGGATAGTCCGAATTATCTCCCGGGTTTGCATCCGAAGCGTTTGTATGTGCTGGATTTACATAAAATCCGCTGGCTTCATCGGTGAAGCTTACAACACTATTCCCTTTCATTTCGAGATTTTCCGTCACGATTTTGTTAAATCCCCCTGATGCCGCACTCATCGATATGAGCGGATTGTCCGGATCGGGGTCCGCAGGGTCCAATATATTCAAATCAAAATTCGGCGATGAAATACTGACACTCTCTTTGCTTATGCTTATTCCGCTCGAATATACTTCTCCTTCATGCGGAGTCCATTCGCTGAAAGCCTCTCCTTCTTTGATAAGAATATCCGTAACCTTATATTCACTTGCACCGCTAAAAGATATCAAACAGCTTTTTATCTCATTCGGGGCAGTGAATGTGAAATCTTTTTTGTCAAACCCATCAGTATTTAAGACCTCTGACAGAGATGTGATGTCCCTTGCTGTGGATGAGGAGTTTGTGAGCTGACAATAGATCCCGAGTGTTACATCCCCTTCATTTGTGTCGATATTGCACCCCACGCAGTAATCCTCTCCTGGTGTAAGCGGTATATCGGTTTGGATAAATTCTCCCAATGCAACAAAAGTTTTTTTGTTTATACTGTCGTCTTCCTCGCTCAAAAGGGTTCCGGTCGAAATCGTTGAATATCCTTCCGTTCCATGGTTTCCTCTGCCGTTCCGCACCAAATTCGTACCAGCAACAGCTCCTACGCCAATATCTATGTTTGTTATTCCCTTTTCGACAATTTTTTCGCTTTCACCATCCAGAATATCCGATTCGCTGATGCCTCCCATTACTTTACGCCACAGCATATAAAGTTGGTCATTTAAGTTCTTTATAGATAGCGGGCTAAGATCAAAAATCTCTTTAAATCCATATCCCATAGGTTTTCTCCTTTCATGTTTCTCGAGTCATAAATCAGAAATCATTAGCGCTTTGACCAGAGCCAAAAATCCACCAGGCGTCTGATAGCAACACTATCACCCTTTTCTTTAGTTTCTTTAAGTTTTCTACTTATATTTTGACTACAGTCAGAAAGGCAAATAAGTAATTTAGGTCCTTTCTTTTAAACCGCTTTTCATTAAGAAAAGTACTTTCGACCTCAGTCATTTGATTTGAAAGATGTAAACTGTACTGGTCTTATCAGGGTAAATTATCATCTCGACGGGATCAGGCATAATTCGTGTTTTAAACATCCTTTTCAAATGTAATTTCAGGTGATATCAATTCGAAATACCCTCCATCGACGTTCTCAAATTTCACTTTAAACCGCACTCCCTTGCCCTGCAGCTTGACTTTTATATGATCGATATTTTCCTCGTTGAGTACAATGGTTTTTTCCTTGGATTCCTTCTCCGAAATAACAGTTATCTTCAAAGAGTCCCCTTTACCGAATGCATATAGGTTTTCCAAATATTTAATTGCAGACCTGTCCCCTGCATCAGTATACGGCGTCTCCCAAAAGGCGGATATCGCCGAGCCGTCGAAATTATCTCCTGAATCATAGATTAGTACAAAAGCTGAACCGTCAGAAATGTATAGAGTATCGTCTGTTACGACAAAACTCTCGACGCAGAACCCTTTTTTAAGCATAAAAGAGTCTCTCAAGATATCGTACTCCAAAACTGCGTTGTTTTGATCAGACTCATCCAAGGGTAATGCAAATAGTATCTTATCTCCCCATTTTATACTGCATGCTTTATCCGCAGCAGAGTTATTTATACGATCGTATATACCGCTTAAGACTTTCTTTTTGAAAGGTGCAACTTTTATGCCGTTATATGCGCAAATCCCTTCGCGAGCCAAAAACAGCACCAAATCGCCCGAATTTACTATACTTTTTCCCGCAATCGGGCCAACAACTCCGTGAATCTTCGTAACTTCATAAGTTCCGGGGTATGTCCCTATAATCCTATGCATGCTTTGAGACTTAAACACCACAACGTCATCAAAAAGTGTCTCTATCGCTATGATATGACCCCCGTCAAAGCTTGGGAGTTCGATAAATCCCGTTTCCCCAACTGTGGAAAAATCCGTAGGGTCAAAGCTCGCAGAGTAATATATCCTATCCGGATATCCGTCCACTCCGCTTCCCCACATTCTTTCATAGTGTAAATCTATATCCCTGAATTTCGGAACATCGGTCATATCCGTAGAAGTTATTCCGTCTGTATAGAACGGTGTATCCACACCGTTGCTCATAATGCATATATCCTCGCCGTTGAGCTGGTAATTCAAATATGAAAAATTGCCGCCCGTCAATCCCGATTTCACTCCCAAAAATCCTGTGCCGATCCAACAGTACACATTGGAATCCGTCGCTGCAAGCAGCTTATCCTCATATACCGATCCATTCTTTTTGTGAAGCTTTGCCAATGATATAACATCGCTCTGCAAAGCGACATAGCTCAGTTTTTTTATTCCCTTACAGACCTTTAGAATTCCGTCCGATACGTCCATATTTTGGCTTTCAGCAGCATAGCTCATATCGATTTCCGGAAATGTCTGGTTTATGCCTTTGAATATCGGCATCTTAATTTTGCCTTGAGCCATATTTCCCTCCTTACTCTCAGTATCTTTTCATAACTCTGTTAATTAGAAACTACACGAGTCTAGTATTTATTCACTATCCTGCTTTTTCTTGGACCAAGCGCGCTGTATCCCGATAGGTAGCGCATCAAAAAGAATTCCGCTCTCTTCTGTCTGGATGGGTTACCAAGAGATAGTCCTCTGTATGTTGCAAAGTCTGCGAGCAGATAGCATTCTCTTTCTGCAATATCCGGCTGGTCCGTATCTTCACTTAACCTCTCCGGCAGATATAGATATTCGACTGTATAATCTCCGGATTCAGCACCGACTACAAAAATCTTGTCCGCAACAATTTCGAAATAGACAGGCGAAGAGTTTTCGTCCTTCACCCCCAGAATCACAGCCGCTTCCTTCGTTAATGAGCTTATATCAGCTCTGCTGTCGGAAAAAGTGATATTCTCTTCATGGTATTTTTGCTTCTTCTCGCCGCATATTTCCATATATGCCTCATTGATATATGCTGTAAGAAGCGATCCATATTCTTCAATTTCGCTTGTTCCGCTGTCCTCCCCCATCTGTGAGAGTGTCAGCTTAATGATATCAAGTAATGTCATAACATCCTCCACCTTTCTCTCTTAGAGAAGTTTTGAGTTTCTGAGCACTTCGACAACACTCCTGGGAACGCTTATAAGCTCACCTTTCTTTATCACATAGTTATAACCGTTTATGCTGCATTCAACATAATCGGATTCCCCGTCAATTTTGGGTATAATAAGCTTCACCTTGTCCTCACCGGAAAGCAATTTGCCGGTATTCTTCGATATCTCGTCAATCTGTTTTTCTGTCAAACCTTTGTTTTTCATGGTTGTCCTGTTGACCTTGGCTCCCTTATCTTCTGTCTTCTTTTGTTCTTTTTCTTTACCTGCTGTTTGATTTGCCATATCAAAATTCTCCTTTAAAAAATATTGCCCACATCCTACAGCACCTGCACTTGCAGCCCACTTTCACATTTGTTATCATTTGCCAAGCTTCAATAAAAATTTGTGTATACTTTATAAAAACGTACAAAAAAACCGCCCGATATCATCAGGCGGTTTTTTATATGAATTACACTTGTTTATTCTTTATTTATTACTACATTCGAATTCGTCGTGCTCAGCGTAATACTGTCAGCATCTATACCATCGAGCGGCTCAATCATGATTGGCAGATTATACTCCCCTGCTTTTTTACCTTCAAGGTCAATATATAACTTTATGTCCTTATTTTCGAGTTTTTTCACTGCAAGTTCACTGTCTGTTATGACAACTTTTATGTTTTTTGGTACGGCAGTTGCGCTGAAACCAGAAGCTAAATCTCTAAGCTCTATCTCAACAGACTCAAAAATCTGTGTTGTTTCCACAGCTCCAATTTCAACATTTAAGATGATGCTTTGGAGTCCCTTGGTGATAATAGCACCGTCAATGGGTTTTATATTCGTTTGGATAGAAAGGTTTGTCTTCGCTCCGCTTATATCGATCCCCTCAATTTGGACCTCCAATATGGTATCGAGTATACTCTGCTCCGCTGCTACCAAAACAGTACTCGGCTCAACATAATAATCGACCACTATAAACCCTTCGGCAACTTCATCCAATCCAATAATCGCTCCCTCAAGGTTTATCGGAACTTCCTTTTGCGGCATGACCACGAGATCTACAATAACGCTTGGAAGCGCTTCATTATAGTCCGCTGCATCGAGTTCCTCTCCCTGCGCATTACGCAAAACCAGCGGAATGCTTTCTTTTATATCCTCGCTGACTTCGTGCAGGTCTATATAGCATACAGCAGAAGCAACCTGTTCCACCAAGCTTCTCGCTCCTTTAATCTCTATCGATTCAGGAGTGAAAACAGGTTCCGAAACAAAGAAGCTCTCATCAGGTACGTTTTTAATCTCATATGTTATAGGTACAGTTCTTGTTATATAGTCTTCAACATTCAGGGTTACCGTTTTCGGTTTTATCCCTACAACATTACCTATTGATGAAGACGCTTTAATCGCTAAAGTCTGCTCTCCTGGTCTGTTTATAACTGAAAGATCGACATAAGCATTTATATTCTCTTCCGTGACTAAGTATAGGTAGTCCGGATTCGCTTCGACAGTGACTTCGACTTTGCTTAAAATCTCGTCCAGGCTGTCCTTTACAGTTAGTTCCTTTTCGCTTAAGGAATTTATGTTTTCGAATCTCAAGTCGATATTCTTAAAGTCCTTCTCTCGTGGTGGGTTGATTTCCGTCATAACAAAACCCCAAAGAATTATCGCAAAAAGAAGCGCAGCAATCTTAAGTCCAAGATTATTGGACAGCATATGCCAAAATTTCTTCATTAGGTTTTTTAATCCCTTAAAGAATTTATCCATCCTAACGCTTTCTCCTTCTTCGAAGAATATTCAGTCTTCTTCTCTTTGCATTTACTTCTTCAAGATTGTATATAGCTGTCAGCGTATCTCTGAGTGCCTTGCTGTCGATATAGCGAATCAGCTTTCCGTCCTTAGCGATCGATATTACTCCCGTTTCCTCAGAAACTATTATGGTTACGGAATCGGATACTTCGGATATTCCCAACGCCGCTCTGTGCCTTGTTCCAAGGTCCTGACCGATAAGCCTGTTGTCGCTCAGCGGCAAAAAACATCCGGCAGCCAAAATCTTTCCTCCACGTATAACAACAGCACCATCGTGAAGCGGTGCGTTCGGGAAAAACAGATTTTCAAGCAGCTCGGACGTTATATCCGAATTCAATTTTGTTCCGGTTTCCATTATATCGTTAAGACCTGTTTTGTTCTCAATGACGATCAAAGCTCCGGTACGGGTCTTTGAAAAATACAAGCAGGAGGCAATTATCTTGTCAATTCTTGTTAGAATCTCGTTGTATTCACTCAAATTTCTGTCGAGGATGTTGCCTGTTCCGATACGTTCCAATGCGCGCCTGAGTTCCGGCTGGAAAAGTACAATCAACACCAAAGCTCCGGCGTTGATTATATAATCAAACAGCCATGCGATTGTGCTCATGCCCAAGAAATCGGTTATTTGAGCAAGAATTATTATAACTCCAAAACCTTTTAGAACCTGAATTGCTCTGGTTTTCGAAGTGAGTTTTAAAAGGAAATACACCAAAACCACAACAACAGCGATATCCAAGATATCCACTACATTAAAGTTCTCAACGCTGTGTTTTAATGAGTTAAAAATTCCTTCAAACAAATCCAATCACCTATAATCGTTTTTTGCTAATCTCTTTCCGCCATAAGCAAGGTGATATCATCCTCGCCGCAGGTTGCGTACTCCATTATTATTTTGCCCAGCAAATCCTCTCCTGAAACTTGCTTTTCCGAAAGTGTTTTTTTAAGTCCGTCCATTGTCGAGTTCATAACATGTATTCCGTCAAGCCCATCCGTAAACATAAGCAGTCTTCCGCCTCTTTCTATTTTCCCAGTTTGAGATTCAAAAGAAGGCTTTTTAACCCATGTACATACCGGCAAACCGGGAGTTGCAATCTCTACAACTTTCCTCCCGTCATATATAATCGGAGTCACACTATGGCCCGCATTAGTGTACTCAAACTCTCCCGTACTCAAGTTTAATACTATCATAAAAACAGTGATATATACACTGCTTTCTATGTTGAGTTCCAAAAAAGATTCATACAATCCCTTGAGGACTTTTGTGGGCGTTTTTTTCGTTTTAAACTGCGAGAATATTTCCTGCCGCAGGTAAACTGTCAGCATCGCTGACATGACACCGTGCCCTGATACATCCGCAATATACATGGCGACTTTATCATCAGAAATCATAAAGCAGTCATACATATCGCCCCCTAAAGTTTCACAAGGCATGAACACTGAGGAAAAGCTGTAGCCGGATACATCCGGAAGCTTGTCCCGCAATATCGAAAGCTGCAAAGTCCCTGCAACTTCCAAATCCCTTATCATTTTTCTATTGGAGCTTATTATCTTCTCCTTCAGCCTGTATTCATTCGTAATATCTCTGAAAACTTCGACTGCACCTTGTTCTCCTCCAGAAACTATTATCGGAGAAACGGCGACGGAATATGTTCTATCAGAGATAACAACATCACCCGAATGTCTTTTCGGGGCAGAGCTTTCAAAGCCCTTATAGAGCGAGCAGTCTCTACAGAAATCTTCTTTCTCTATAGTGCCAAAGCATTTTGATCCTAGCGTTTTCCCGAAAGCCTTCTCAAATTCCTCGTTTTCATAAATCACCACGCTGTCTTTATCCACAACTCGAACAAGGTCTGTCATGGAATCCAGCAGTCCGGAAAAGAATCCACTATTCATTTTTTCCTCACTAATTCCGGTCACGATTCTCTCCTGCTTTTGTTATATGATTGCCTATCAATAAAACCGGTAAGGCTAGTTTGTTTCAATAAAATTGCTCTCGTATGCTAAAAGCTCGTCCACAACAAGACTCTGTACAAGAAGATCAAAATCGTTACTGAGCGGCTTCCCTTCTTTCAAGGCTTTTTCGCTCATATCAATTAGTCTTTTTTGTTCTTTTTTGCGGGCTTCAACTAATTCTCGCTTCGACAGCACAGTTATATCGCCGATTCTGGCCGCAATAACTTCTACGCATTTCTCTTGCGCACTCATTATATCTCCTCAAATACTACTTAAGCTTTTTTATGCTTCTCTATATACGTCTCTTAACAATAATTGTAACCGTTACACAATTTAAGTACGCTCTATCCATGTTTTATTATACTATCAGTAGCCCCTTTTTTTCAATAGATAATGTAAAACATTTTATGAACATTTTACGTTTTTATTACTTTTTTATTGCATTTTTGTGCTCTTCTCGCAATTATATTTCATACTTTGTCCTATGGTAAATCAGTAAAAGATTATCGCCATTTGTGCTGAAGATTGAAAGTGAGTTGAAAGTTAGGTCTCTTTATACTATAAAAAACAATTTGGAGGTGCTTTTAAAATGTTTGAAAAAACGGCCGAAGAAGAAAAAAAACGTGACGGCGGCGTATCAGAGAAAAAACCCTTATCCGATATTATGAAGCAGTCGGAAAAATCCGATAGTGATGACTTTTATCGGTCCCAAAAGGATGTGGATGCAGCTTTTAAAAAGCGCTTTGCATCTCAAAGGGAAAAATGGGAAAAGGAACAAGAGGAAAAACGAATCGCCGAAGAGGACGAAGGTAAAGTTATGTCTCTGATTAGACAAATCGAAAATCAGGCCGAGGAATTTAATAGAATATATCCTGATGTCGATATCTATGAGGAGATTGAAAAAAACCCTCTATTCGCATACTTGGTGATGAACGGCAAGGAATTGACCGACACCTACGAGTTTCTTCACGCTGAAGAAGCGAAATCCAGAATACGGAATGAGCTTGAACAGGAAATCATCGGCAATCTGAAAGCAAGAAACACAAGACCACGAGTTATTAACTCCGCCAACAGCGGAGGATCCTCCAGGGATATTGCCAGGCTTTCAGACGCTGACATCTTGAGAATTGACCAGCGTATAAAAAACGGTGAGAAGGTTACTTTATAATATCCTGCCGAAAAGTTATTCCTTTTATTATTGGTCTGTCCGAACTTTCGGGCAGACCTAAATTTACAATAAAAAGGAGGCACAAATATGGCTATAAACACTATTTTGACTACAGATATCACTCCGTCGATGCAGACATATTATGATAAGAAATTACTTATAAATGCAAAACCAAATCTCGTGCATCAGAAATTTGGACAGAGGGTCGTCGTACCAAAGAACCAAGGCAAGACAATCCAGTTTAGAAAATGGACTCCATTTGGAGCAATCACAACTCCGCTTGTCGAGGGTACTGTTCCTGATGGTCAAAGTCTTTCAATGACATCTGTAAGTGCACAGATAGACCAGTATGGTGGATATGTTGCTGTTTCGGACATGTTGGACTTAACAGCCCTTGATCCGGTCATCAACGACAGCGTTGAGCTTATGGGAGACCAGGGCGGACTGACTATGGACACTTTGACAAGAGAGATAATATTCGCTTCGAGCAATGTTCAATTTGCAGGAGGTCTATCAGCAAGACATAAGCTCGCAGCAAGTAATAAGCTGACTGTGGATGAACTGCGTAAGGCGGTTAGAACTTTGAAGAAAAATAAAGCTCCGATGTTCTCCCGCGACGGTAAATCCTACTATGTAGCAATCGTCGGACCAGAAACCACTTATGACTTACAGTCCGATGAGCTTTGGCAGGATGCTTCAAAGTACTCTGCTGTCGAGAACATCTTTGAAGGCGAGATTGGGAAGTTGTTCGGCGTTGTTTTCGTTGAAACAAGCGAGGCAAAAATTTTCACAGCGGGTGATCTTCTGACTGCTTCGAGAAATATGACTGTGGACTCAATCACAGGAGCAGTTATCACTGTTGACGAAGCAATCTCTTCGGACGAAGCAACTGCGCTCGCAGGAGTTTCCGTTATAATCAATACAGAAAAGTATACAATCGACAGTGCCGCTTCAGGATCAGCAGGTGCAGCAACTATCACCTTAACAGAAACACCGTCGGTCGCTCCAGCGGACGGCGATATCGTATATCCAGGCGCAGCCGGTGCTGCAGGTGTACAAGTAGCGTCTACTCTCGTTTTCGGCAAAAACGCTTATGGTGTTATCGAACTTGAGAACGGAAACATGCACTCCATAATCAAGCCCAAAGGCAGTGCAGGAACATCAGACCCACTCGAGCAGATTTCAACAATCGGCTGGAAAGTTGATGGGTTTGTTGCAAAAGTTCTGCAGTCGCTTTGGCTTCTTAGAATTGAGCACGGTATAACTGAATAACCGACGCAAGGTTTTTTTCATTTGAACCCTCTTATACATTGGAATCGAGCGAGAGAGAACTCTCGCTCTTTTCTTTCGCTTTTCATATTTTCATGCAATACAATTATTAAATAGTAAATTATTTTATAGTACGGTAAATATGGTATAACTATTGGTTTTTTATGGACATATAACGGTAGATATTGTATAATGAACATGAAATGATAGTAGTTATTTCATAAAAATAAATAATTGGAGGCGTGAATAATGAGATTATCACAACCAACAAAACCGGTTTTCGCATGGAGCTGGATTATTGCTTTGTTAGCAGCAGTTTGCTTCGTAGTATCTTTCTTTGTACTACCTTGGCTAGGTTGGTGTGCATTCGGTCTTATGGCTGTTGCATACGTACTTTTGATGCTTGGAGTAGCACTAAAAGGATTCTAGTTTAAACTGACAGTGAAACTAACTAAAAGCCTTGGGCTTATTGCCCAGGGCTTTTCCTTTTGACTTTTTTCCATGAATATCTCTGTTAAGCATGTTTAGCCACAGAGAAATACTTAATACCCAAAGCCTTTCTCAAAAAACCTCTCGATTTATCTGTGCCCGAAGGTTGAGCGTAAGCAAAAAATTTTAAGCGCATACTTGTCCACAGAAAATTCACTTTGGTATAATGCGTAAGCATCAGCTTACACTATGCTCAAACAGTCGCAAA
>Ga0180436_10002372_pt1 | contig 17968 bp, 14 predicted proteins | sample SS_ome_2_FD_132434 | JGI IMG/M metagenome (GOLD analysis project Ga0180436, IMG submission 132434) | Hypersaline lake sediment archaeal communities from the Salton Sea, California, USA - SS_3_S_2 metaG | ecosystem: Environmental > Aquatic > Non-marine Saline and Alkaline > Hypersaline >...
ACAATGTTCCTCTGAATGCGATTGCATTTTCAAAGAGTATAAAGAATATCTCCAAGCCGTATAATCAGATTATTGTCTTTGGACAAAAATCGGATTATGATTTCCAGCATAGAAGAGTAAAGGCTTTTTTTACAAAAGAGCTTCTAAACAGTTATAAAATGAGTGCTGAAACCTATGATGTTTCCAAGGAGGAACTCGGACGGATTTTTGTTTTCCTGAAAACAATTTTCAAACAAAAAATAACTTTCAGGACATTCCGTGATTTGTATGGTAGAATCGCGAAAGAGCTTAGAATTTCTTTCGAGAAGTCTGTATGTGCAGTGAGGATTTTAGAAGAGCTCGATTTGATAGATTTCGAAAAATCTGATATCATAATAGGCAAAATTATAGTGCATGAAGATAAAAAGGATTTAGAGGCTAGTGAGGTATTTTCAAAACTTAAGGGATTTTGATTAGAATGGAAAAACTGCTGGAGAAAATAAAAAAGTTCTATTCTGAGGATGAAAACTACAGTGTCCTGGAAAAGGCTTATACCCTCGCAAAAGAAGCGCATGCAGGGCAAGTGCGTCTTTCTGGTGAGCCTTATTTTGCACACCCCTATGAAGTAGCGAATATTCTTATAGATTTGGGGTTGGATCTAAACACTGTTGCTGCGGGTCTTTTGCACGATGTGATGGAAGATACTAAAATCACAAAAGAAGAAGTTGAAAAAGAGTTTGGCAAGCAGATTCTATATCTCGTTGACGGAGTTACAAAGCTCACCAAAGTCGATTATAAATCTCGTGAGGACAGACAGGCGGAAAGTTTTCGTAAGATGTTTCTTGCGATGGCGAAGGATATCCGTGTAATTCTTATTAAACTCGCTGATAGACTGCATAATATGCGTACTTTGAAGTACCAGTCAGAAATCAAGCAGCATGAAAAAGCGAGGGAGACGATTGAGATATATGCTCCGCTTGCACATAGACTTGGAATCAACACGATAAAATGGGAGCTTGAAGATCTTTCATTAAAGTATTTAGAGCCTGAGATGTATTATGAGATAGTTGATAAGCTTGATGCAACAAGAGAAGAGAGAGAAGACTATTTAGGAAAGATAATTGCTGAGATTGAAAAGAGAATCAAGCGGGTTAAAATCAAAGCAGATATTGTTGGAAGACCGAAACATATATACAGCATTTACAACAAAATGACGAATAAAGGTATTGCCTTTGAAGACATATACGATAAAGTTGCGATAAGAGTAATCGTGGACAGCGTTAAGGACTGTTATGGGGTGCTTGGGATTTTGCATACCATATGGAAACCTATACCCGGCAGGTTTAAGGACTATGTTGCTGTACCGAAAAAAAATATGTATCAATCGCTGCATACGACTTTGCTCGGCGAAGAAGGAAGGCCTTTCGAAGTACAGATCAGGACTGCTGATATGCATAAACAGGCAGAATATGGTATCGCAGCACATTGGAAATATAAAGAGGGAAAAGAAACAGCGGACGACTTGGACGAAAAGCTTACTTGGGTAAGAGAACTTCTGGAATACCAAGACGACTTTAAGGATTCCAAGGAATTTATGGAGTCTTTGAAAATCGATCTTTATAAAAACGAAGTTTTTGTCTTTACGCCTAAAGGCGATGTTAAAGATTTCCCCAAAGGAGCAACACCGCTGGATTTTGCTTACAGTATTCACTCGGAGGTCGGGAATAAATGTACGGGTGCAAAGGTGAACGAAAAAATCGTGCCTCTCGATTATGAGATGAATACGGGGGATATAGTTTCTATTATTACCTCTCCAAACAGAACTCCAAGCAGAGATTGGCTGAAAATCGTAAAGACCCATCAAGCGAGATCCAAGATCCGCCAGTGGTTCAGAAAAGAACTAAAGGAAGAAAATATCCAAAAAGGTAAGGAGATGCTGGACCTCGAGGCCAAACGCAGAGGCTATCATCTTAAAAATCTGGTAAAACCGGAATGGGTAAAGGGTATATTCAAAAAGTTTATGCTCAACTCTGTGGACGATATGTATGCTGCTGTCGGCTATGGCGGGATTACGACAGGACAGATTCTTACAAAGCTGGTCGCTCTTTATATTAAGGAAAACCCGACTGTTAAACATAAGGAGGAAGATAAGGAGAATCTGCAATACCGAAAGACCAAAGCAAAGGGCGATGGAGTTACCGTAAAAGGCGAAAGCGGTATGCTCATAAGATATGCGAAATGCTGTACTCCCGTACCGGGTGATGAGATTATTGGGTATATCACGAGGGGCAGAGGTGTTTCGGTCCATAGGAAGGATTGCTGCAATATAAACGAGGTGGATTTCGAGGAAGGCAGGATAATCGAGGTTGAATGGTCCGGCGAGGAAAGACCTTCCTACAATGTCGATATTGAGATTCGCGGAGATGACAGAAACGGACTTCTTTCCGAAGTAACACAACTTATGTATAATTTGAACTATTCGATAATGACAGCGAATGCCAGAAGACAAAAGGATAAACAAGCGGTTATAGAACTCGGACTTGTCATATCGAATATAAACGATTTAGAGGTTATCAAAAAAAGACTTAAGAAGATTTCCGGTGTGCGTGATGTATACCGGATAAACAAATAGTAAAAGGCGAATATGAGAGCAGTTATTCAAAGGGTTAGACAAGCGAGTGTTAAGGTCAAAGGCGAAGTCGTTGGGAAAATCGAAAAGGGTTTTCTGGTACTTCTCGGGATTGAAACTGATGACAGCGAAAAAGACACCGAATATATTGTGAAGAAGACAACAAATCTTCGAGTCTTCGAAGACGAAGAAGGAAAGATGAATAAGTCCATAAAGGATATTGACGGCGATATTTTACTCGTTTCGCAATTCACCCTTTCAGGCGACACCAGAAAAGGAAACAGACCTTCGTATATAGGTGCTATGCCGCCGGATACTGCGAAAGATTTTTTTGATAATGTTGTTAAAAGTTTTTTAGATGTTTACCCCAAGATTCAGACAGGAAGGTTCGGTGCGATGATGGATGTTTCGCTCATAAACGACGGACCGGTTACGATTCTGATTGACAGTAAAAAAACATTTTAGACTAAAGGAAAACATATGAACGTAATTACGATTCAAACGGGAGATTTTCTCGTAAATACATATTTGATACACCAGGAAACAAGTAAGGATTGCATTATTATCGACCCCGGCGGAAGCTTCAATAAGATCGTTAGGATAGCTGAGGAGTATGGTCTATTGCCGAATGCGGTACTATTAACTCATGGGCATTTTGATCATTTCGGTGCACTAAAGCAAGTGGTTGATAAATATAGTGCAAAAGTATATATTCATGCGGATGATGCGGACATGCTCATAAAAGCAGAAAAAAATCTTTCTGCATTTTTCGGAAAAGAAGTCGTGTGTGATTCGGCAGACTTTCTTCTTAGAGACAATCAAGAACTCGAAATCTGCGGAATAAAGACAAAGGTTTTGCACACGCCGGGACATTCTCCAGGCGGAGTCACATTTCTAATGGATGGTGTTGCGTTTACCGGAGATACGCTCTTTAATATGTCGATAGGCAGAACGGATTTCTTGGGGTGTGATATGGCTCTTATGAGAAAGTCTTTGGACAGGCTGAAAAAGGAGATACCGAAAGATTATAAGATATTTTCCGGACACGGAAATGAAAGTACATTTGAATATGAACTCGAAAACAACCCATATCTTTGAGGAAAATTGCAAAAGGATTTAGGGATGTAATATAATTAGAAAAGTTAAACAAGCTTGGAGGGGAAATTGACTAAACTAAACATTGCTTTAGACGGACCGGCAGGGTCTGGTAAATCCAGCGTAGCACGCGAGATTGCGAGAAGACTGAATATTTTATATTTGGATACCGGTGCGATGTACCGTGCTGTTGGATTTGAAATACTGAAAAAGGGTATCGACGTAAACGACAGAAAAAAAGTTGAAAGTGAGATGAAAGGAATCCATGTCACAATACGTTTTTTGGAAGGACATCAGCGTGTTTTTGTCGGCGAAGAGGATGTAACGGATTCGATCAGAACCCCGGAGATATCAAAAGCGGCATCAGATGTTTCTGCGCATCCTGCTGTTCGGCTCGCTATGGTTGAAATTCAAAGGCAGACTGCGGAAGAATATGATATGATACTCGATGGGAGAGATATAGGAACTTTCGTTCTGCCGGATTGTAAAAACAAATTCTTTCTCACAGCTTCAAAAGAGGAAAGAGCAAAAAGAAGGTTTTTAGAGCTTAAAGAGAGAGGTATCGAAAAACCCTTTGATGAGATATTAGGTGAGATTGAGAAAAGAGATTTTAACGACAGCAACAGGGACTTAGCACCGCTCAAAAGAGCGGAGGATGCGATGCTTATAGATTCAACTTCCCTCAATAGAGATGAGGTTGTCGAAAAGATTTTATCGCATATCAAAAGAGGAGAACTATCATGACTGTTTTATATTTCGTTGCGAAATGCATCTGCTGGTTTATAAATATTTTTGTTTTTTTCTTGAAGGTTGACAACAAAAAAAACTTAAAAAACAAAGGAAAAGTTTTGGTCGTTTCGAACCACGTAAGCGTTTGGGACCCGTTGCTGCTTGGCGGAGCATATCGAAGACAGGTAAACTATATTGCAAAAGCGGAGCTTTTTAAATCCAAAGTCTTTGGGTTTTTGCTTGGGAGAGTCGGAGCATTTCCCGTACAAAGAGGACAGGGAGATTATGCAGCGCTGAAAAAATCATTTGAGATTTTGAAAGCTGATAGGTGTCTTGGAATCTTCCCGGAAGGGACGAGAATCGAAGGACAGATAGGAGAGTTTCAAAAAGGTGCTGCTGCGATCGCGCTTAAGATGGATGCTCCAATAATACCCACTTATATACATGGCGATTATTCGTTGTTTAAACAGATGAGACTCGTTCTCGGCGACCCGATAAATCTTCGGGATATGGTAAATCCAAAGGATAAGGATGCTGCGGAAAAAGGTACTGAGATCTTGCGGGATATAATTATGAAACTTCGTGAAAAAACGATAAAGGAAGAGAAAAAGTAATTGGAGATTATAGTAGCAAAGCAAGCAGGGTTTTGCTTTGGCGTAAAAAGAGCTGTCGATGCTGTGTATAATAATATCGAAAAGTACGACAAAATATATACATACGGACCGCTTATACACAATGAATCCGTTGTGGAAAAGCTTAAAGATGCTGGTGCGCCTTATGTTGAGGATTTGGAGGATATTCGTAAGTGCGACAACTGTGCGATTGTGATACGTTCTCATGGCGTACCTCCGAAGATTTTTAAAGAGATCGAAGAAAAAAAACTTGCTATTATCGATGCAACATGCCCCTTCGTAAAGAGAATACAGCAAAAAGCGTCTGAAGCGGATAGGGAGGGCAGAAGTGTAATAATAATCGGTAAAGAGGATCATCCCGAAGTTATAGGCATTAAAGGGTGGGCTAATGACAATGCTTTTATTTTGAATGGTGTTGAGGACATAAAAGACCTTCCAGAGCTTGAAAAACCGATTATTGTGGCTCAGACCACAATTGAGTACGATATGTGGGAGGAGATTACCAATAAGCTTAAAGAGACGTATGAGGATGCTGAGTGTTTTATGAGCATTTGTGAGACGACTTTAAAACGTCAGAAGGAAGCTATGGAGCTTTCGAAGAAATGTGACAAGATAATAGTAGTTGGTGGTAAAAACAGCTCAAACACCCAAAAATTGTATAACATTTGTAAAAAATATTGTAAGATTGTATCGTTAATTGAGGATTATCGACAACTATCACTTGAAAAAATCAAACATGATGATATAATAGGAGTGGTCGCTGGTGCATCAACACCCGACTGGATGATTATGGAGGTAGAGAAAAGGATGAGTGAAGTAGAAAAAACGCCGGAAGTAGCCGAAGAGGCTATTGGCGCAGAGGAGAGCGTCGAAGGCGTTGAGCAGTCCGAAGAGGTTTCTGAGGCCCCAAAGGAAGTGAAAGAAGGCCAAGAAGAAACAGAAGCGGCTGTACTGGGCGAGGAAGACTTTCTAAAGGAGTTGGATAAAACTTTTGTAACAATTCGAAAAGGGCAAGTGATAACGGGTACGGTAGTACAAGTTACGGATGATGATGTGTCTTTGAACATAGCATATAAATCCGATGGACTTATACCGAGATCTGAACTTCCAATCGAGGTTGGACAATCTGCAAAAGAGGTTTACAACGTCGGTGACGAGATTGAAGCACAAGTTTTAAGCATGAATGACGGAGAAGGCAGAGTAAAGCTTTCGCTTAAGCGCATGCAGGATAAGATCAAGTGGCAGGAATTTTTGGATTCTCACGAGGAAGAAAGAATTTATGACGCTAAAATCTTTAAGGCAGTTAAAGGCGGAGTTATTGCCAGGATAGACGGATATGAGGCATTCATTCCAGTTTCTCATCTATCTCTAAAATTCGTTGAAGATGTCAAGGAATTTGTTGGTCAAGATGTAAAAGTTAATATCATAGATATAAACAAAGACAAAAAACGTCTTGTTGCATCTTTAAAATCAATTTTGATAAATGAATCGAAAGCTGAGAAGCAGAAATTGCTTGAAAGCTTCGATAAAGGACAAAAGATAACCGGTAAAGTCAAGAAGCTTACCGATTTTGGAGCTTTTGTCGATGTTGGCGGCGTAGATGGTTTGCTGCACGTTGCTGATATTTCTTGGAACAAGGTTAAGCATCCTTCCGATGTTTTGGAAGAAGGAAGCGAGATTGAGGTTGTTGTTTTGAACACTGACCCGAAGAGAAGAAGAATTTCTTTAGGACTCAAACAGCTTCAAGCGAAGCCTTGGGATTTAGCAGCAGAAAAATACTTGGTTGGTTCTACGATTAAAGGCAAAGTTGTAAGAATTACAGAATTCGGTGCTTTCGTGTCCCTAGAGCCGGGTATTGACGGTCTCGTGCATATTTCGCAGGTTGCGAACAGAAGAATCGAGCGTGTCGAAGACGAGCTTAAGCTTGGTGAAGAAGTCGAAGCAAAAATAATGGATGTAAAGCCCGGCGAGAGAAAAATCAGTCTTTCGATCAGAGAGCTCTTGGAACCTGAGAAAAAGGAAGAAAAACCAAAAAGAGAGAGACCAGAAAAGGTGGTAATTCCGCCTGTTCAAGAAGCGACAGTCACCTTAGCGGATTTTTTCCCTAAGGATGATGAATAAAATATTTTGTTGTGGGTACAATATTTATTGACCTCACAAAATATATTAAGACCCCCTTTACTTTAGCCGTGTTCTTTTTACACGGCTCTTTTTTTATTTAAATTTGGATTACGCTGATCTTTTTATAAGAAAGGAATCGATTTGCTAAAATTATTCTTGCGTGAGAGACTTACAGATTTCAGACCTGTGTTTTATATAGCGATATATCTATCTTTCGGGCTGCTGATTGGATATAATATCGGGGAGAATTTGAAGCTTGCAATAATTCTCGGCGGAATCTGCTTGGGTTTGGCCCTGTTTGACTCAATAAAAAACAAAAGCATACCGATCCTTATCCTTTATATTCTTTCTTTCGCCGTTGGGGTGATGCTGATAAGCTATGAAACTCAAACGGAGAGTATACCTGTCGGAGAATGCGAAATAAGCGGCAGAGTTGTCGATATTAAACACTATGAGTACAACACCTATTATACCTTGGACGATTGGAAGGCAGAGAACGAAGTCAAGGAATATTCTCCGAGAAAGAATATTAGGTTTTCCACTCCTGATAGAAATCTCGAATTCGGCGATATTGTGAAGTTCAAAGGGAAAATATCTATCCCGAAGGAGAAAAGGAATATCGGCGGGTTTAATGAACGAATATACCTGCTTGGAAAGGGAATCGGGTATAAATCAAAAGCAAAAGAAGATGACATCACGATTCTAGGGAGAATAACGAAACTGGACAGCTATTTTTATGCAGCGAAATCCTATGCTGAAGATACTATCGAAAAACTATTCAGTAGTGAAACGCAAGGAATAGCAAAAGGACTGGTTCTCGGAGAAAAAGGTGACATATCGGAGGAAGATTATGAGAGGTTTAAAGCTGGGGGCACTGCCAGTATTTTGGCGGCTTCGGGACTTCATTTCGGAATAATCTCATTTGCATTATTCGGTCTTTTGTCCCTGCTTGGAGTTGGGAGAAAGACCGCTTATATTTTAACCGGTGTGCTGATGTTTGGATATGCCGGAATAGTGGGATTCACTGTTTCTGCTGCCAGAGCACTTATAATGGCTTGGGTTATAATAATCGCTAATATTCTTGGAAGAAGAAAGGATTATTTTGCATTCCTTTGCACAGCGTATATAATCTCTTTATTGATAAGACCTTCCAGTATATTTTCAGTGGGATTTCAACTCTCATTCGGTGCAGTCTTTGCGATAATAGCATTAAGCGAGCCGCTAAATAAGCTGTTGAAATGGATGCCAAGCCGCATTTCGGGTTTAACGTCCGCTTCTATAAGTGCATCTTTGGGTACGGCACCGATAATTATAAATTCTTTTTACTATATATCTATAATTGGAGTAGTTGCGAATATCATAATTATACCCATAGGCAGTATCGCGGTTATCGCTGTTTTTCTGAGTGCAGTTTTGGGAAGCACGTTGGGTATACCTGTTGCGTTTGTTGCCGACAAAATCATTCTGCTGATGAAGATTTTGATGAAGTGGTTTACTGAAATTTCTTTTGCAGCAGTAAATGTTAAAGCTTTACCCGCGATTCTTGTAGCTCTTTGGTTTATCACAATATTTATTATGTCCGGTCTGTTCTTGGGAAGTAAAAAGATAAAGAGGATAATCAGCGTTATACTTATTGTGATAATGATTGGAATAATGGTATTCGTTCCTATGAAAGAAAAGCAAGAGCTGGAGATATATTTCTTTGATGTCGGGCAAGGGGATGCTTCGTTTATAAAAACACCTTCTGGGAAATGCTATTTAGTGGATACCGGAAGAGAATATGAGTATGATGAAATCGAAAGATTCTTAGCTTCACAAGGCTATAAGCTCGATGGACTGTTTCTCACTCATTCGGACACAGACCACAACGGAGGATATGAGGAGCTTAAAAGAGACGGATATGTGGAAACGATTTATATTCCTAAGGTGGACTTGTTAAATTACGATTTCGGGGAAGAGGAGAGAATCGTAGAGCTTTCAAAGGGGATGGCAGTCGAGCTGGATGACAAAATCGTATTTAATGTTCTATACCCGACAGCAGACTTATCAACTGATGAATCAAACGAACTATCGCTTTGCATGATGCTTGAGTATGGGGAATACAGAGTATTATTCACAGGTGATATTGATAAGGAGATTGAGACAATCCTGCTTCCGGAGCTTGAAGATGCGGACGTGCTGAAAGTCTCTCATCATGGATCGAAGAATGGATCAACACCACATTTTTTGAACAAAATTGATGCTGAGTATGCTGTAATCATGTGCGGGGAAAACTATTACGGACATCCATCCGATGAAACGCTGTATAATTTAGAAAAGTATTGTGATATAATCTATCGAACGGATATTGATGGAGGTATTACCTTCACTTTCGGGAAGTCGATATCCGTTGATACGGTTATAAAAGACAAAAGCGGAGTAGTATTACCATGACTTTTCGAGAGTTCATAAAGAAAATCAAACAGAATAATTCGAAAAACCTATACCTTATTCACGGTACTAATGATTACTTGAAAAATGAAGCTTTAAAGGCTGTTTTAGGTATATATAATACAGGGAGCGCTGAACTCGACTTTGATAGCTTCAGAGAAAAAGCCAATGAAAATGAAATTATTCTAGCGTGTGAAACGCTTCCTTTTTTGAACGAAAACAGGGTTGTTCTTGTTTATGATTTTCCTGCTCTTAAAACAGGATCTCAGGGAGGGGAGAAGCTGCTTGAGTATTTTGACGATATTTCGGAAAAAACCGTACTTATCTTTTTTATGACAGAAAAAACTGATAAGAGGAAACGTATATACAAAGCTATAAAAAAACAAGGTATCGAAGCAGAATTCGGAGAGTTGAACGAATCAGAATTGATTAGCTGGATTGTGTTTGAGTTTTTACAGAACGGCAAAACAGCGTTGAATTCACAGGCAAGAGAGCTTATAAATATCTGTGGACATAGTATGTTCACGCTAAAAAGCGAGATTACAAAGATTTCATCCTATGTTGAGGGTGAGAGAATCGAAACTGCGGATATACGCAAAGTCGCATCCAAATCGCTTGAATACAATGTTTTTCTGGTACACGATTTTCTAATAAAAAAAGATATATCAAAAGCATTTAAACTCTTAGCGGAAGTGCTTGAGAGCGAAAAGAGCCCGTTTGGTATTATGGGGCTTATAGCATCAAAGTTCAGATTGCTTTATCGTGGGAGAGCATTGCTTGACGCAGGATATACAAGTGAAAGAGCGATAAAGCTGATGGGTTCGCATCCGTACGCTGCGAAAATCGCCCTTTCTGAGTGTAAAAGCTTTTCTGCAGTCCATCTTCGGAATGGGATAAATGAACTTGCTGAGCTCGATTATAAGCTCAAGAGCGGCAAGGCTGATGCTGGGATTGCTCTGGAGAGTGTTTTGTCAAAAATATATATGATTTAAGGATTGCCTATGGTTGGACTCTACACGGAAACAGAATATTTATATAATGATATATGCGAAGAGATTCGTCTTTTTTATAATGCGGACAAAATAGAAATAATAGAGCAAAATTATAACCTTAAAGATAAAGCTGGGCTTTATTTCTTCCACACTCTGAACAGTGAAAATGATGGGTATGTTTCGAAGGCTCTTTTTTTTAAGAAAGCCAAGAAAATCGGCGAATACTCATTTGAGTTTAAAACCTCTGAATCCAACAAACTGGGTAAAAGGAGAGAGATCAAATCAGCGGTTAAACTGACGTTCTATAGACTTTTGAGGGAAACCACAGGCAAATCTCTGCCATGGGGGTGCTTGACCGGAATACGCCCGACAAGGATGTTAAGAGAGCTTGAGGATCGGCAAGGCGAAATAGCAGCAAAAAAACATATGATAGCAGTTTCAGATGTTAATAAAAGTAAATATGCGCTTGCGAAGAGCATAGTTGATCTGCAAAGACCTTTAATCGAAAGCGTGGACAATGGTTCTTTGGACATCTATATCGGGATACCGTTTTGTCCTTCGATTTGTCATTACTGTTCCTTTTCCTCAACAAAGACGAAACGCGGAGACGAAAAACAGAGTGAATATTTGGATGCTCTCGAATATGAGGTCAAAGCTTTGAAAAGCGTTATAGCTGAATATGATGTCCGATCGATTTATATCGGCGGGGGAACGCCGACCAGCTTGGATATGCCTCTGCTCAATAGAATGCTAAAACTTGTAAGAGAGAATTTGCCGAGCACAAAAGAATATACTGTCGAAGCAGGAAGACCGGACACCATAACGGACGACGTTTTGAAGATATTGAAAGAATATAATGTCAACAGGATAAGTATAAATCCGCAGACTCTAAAAGGAGATACTCTTTTGCGGATCGGCAGAAAACACACTATAGAACAGTTCTTGTATGCGTTCAAAAAAACAAGAGAATATGGATTCGAGAATATCAATATAGACTTGATTTTAGGTTTGCCGGGAGAAAGCGTTTCGGATATGAGGCGAAGTGTGAAAAAAGCTGTAGACCTACAACCTGAGAGCATAACTCTGCACACATTGTCGATTAAGAACGCGGCAAAATACACTCGGGATATGAAATACTCGGCAGATGAAAAAACGATTCTCAGAGCAGTTGATATGGGCAGGAGAAAGACGAAAAGAAGCGGATATAAGCCCTATTATATGTATAAGCAGAAGTATATGAAGGGTAATCTGGAAAATGTCGGGTTTGCACTTTCCGGATACGAGTGTATTTATAATATCGATATGATGGAGGAAGTATGCAGTGTCCTTGCGTTTGGAGCGGGTTCAATATCTAAAAGAGTCTTCAAAGACGAAAACAGACTGAAACGAAGTGCTAATGTTAAGGATATAAAAACTTATATTGAGAGAGTGGAAGATATGGTGAAAAAAAAGAAAGAACTGTTTATCTAAACCTGATAAGGAGTTCTTTCTATATTTAAATACTTTTTAAGCCGCATCCCCGGTTCCGTCATCAAACGGGTCAACTGTTCCTGTGTCGCCGGAGCCGTCCCCATCGTCTTCATCATCGCCGGTATCATCATCCCCGCCTCCGGTTTCAACGGATTCATACTTCTCTTTAATCACCAGATAAAAATCATTCAAGTCGGATGTTTTCTCGACAATTTGCTCGGAGCTGCTTTCACTATCGGAAATCATCATTTCAAGACTGTCCACCAAAGCATAAAGTGCGTTAGCGTCATTAGGGGATATATCGGAGATACGCTCCTGTATAAAAGTACGAACTTCCTCTATCAGCTTGTTTGCCCGCTTAATCGCCTTTGGAGTTTTAACATTATCCTCTTCCCAATTTTGGTTATGGATGGTACAAAAATACGTTCCATACTGTGGTGAATTCGGGACCATACCGACAGGTCCTAAATCTCCTGTAGGCTTTGGAAAAGCAAGAGGAAGGAGTTTTTTAAGCATCTCTTCTTCGAGCATGAAATATGGTGAAGCGGGATCTAAGAAAATAGGTGAAGCTTGGATTCTTTGCGTTTCCGGGCAGAATTCGTTTGCAAACTTATGTGTAACTGCACATATTTCACTGGTGGGCTGATGCACATTACAAAACTCAGAAGGCTTTGTACCTGTTGCAAACCAATCAGTCACAGCTTTTCTTCCGGAAAGATCCTCAGTACAATATGGAGTTGACAGCATTCCCGAAACGGGACATACCGTCGCTCTTGAAAGCCCTAGTGATGATGGAGAAGCGTCAATTATCGGCTTGTTTTCAAGCCCATTATGTATATCTTTCATGAAATTCTGCCAAAGAGGAGCAGCATAAGAAGAAGCATATGCATTGCTCTTTAAAGGCTTATAGTCATCGTGCCCAATCCATACAGATGCAGAATAATAAGGCGTGATACCGCTGAAATAGACACCTCTGTTTTCTTGGTTTGTTCCTGTCTTGCCGCCCACATTCATTCCGGAAATCCTTGCGTTTTTTCCTGTACCCTTCGAGACAACATCCTGCAGTATATCAGCTACCAAATATGCTGTCGAAGGTTTTAATGCTTGACGAGTAGTTTGGTGCTGGGTTGAATCATACAACACGTTGCCGTCCTTATCCAGTACTCTTGTAAATGAAATTGGGCTTATATACTCACCGCCGTTTGCGATACATCCAAAAGCCACAGCCATCTCGATTGGAGTTATACCCGATGTTCCGAGTGACAGACCTGCAGGGTCTACGTTTATGTGCTTTGGGTTTACCCCCATGCTTATTAGATATTCTTTTGAGTTTTCCAGGCCTACATGGTCCATAAGCGTTCTTGCTGCCATGATATTTATCGAATACGTGAGTCCGTCACGTACCGTTCTAGGACCAAAAGTATCCTCGGACGTGGAAGGATATCCTGTTGGTGTGTTCCAACCATCGATAGGTACCGGAATGTTGGCCAATATGCTCGCCGGAGAAAGACCTTGGTCTATCGCAGGAGCGTATACTGCAATCGGTTTTATCGCTGATCCGACAGGCATCGTCGAATTTACTCTGTTTATTCCTTTCTTGATATCGGGATTATTTCTTCCGCCCACGATAGCTCTAAGCTGACCGGTTTTAAAATCATAAACCACCGCTGCTGCTTGCGGCTGTGTGATTTCGGTGATGCTTCCGTCAGGGTTTTTCGTTGTGATTATGCTGTCTGCTGATTTCGCTGTTTTGGGGTATTTATCCCAGTTCGCCAAAGAAGCCTCCACGGCTTTTTGGACGAGTGGGTCAACTGTTGTATAGATCTTATATCCATTATTTCTGATCTCCATCTCAACAGCAGATCTGTTAGCGGCATCATCGGTTTTCATATTTCTGGATTCGAGCAGTTTTGTGATAACTTCGTCTATTGCATACTCAACGAAATACGGCATATTATACATTGAATGAACCGTTGATTCCTCTATAATTTCGAATTGTTCGCTGAGTGCAAAGTCCCGCTCCTCTTTGGTGATATAATTAGCTTCATACATTCTGTTTAAGACGAGTTCGACTCTGTTCTCGACACGTTCAACACTTCCTGCGCCGAAGTAGGCACGCCTTGGATTATGTGCATATGGATTCTGCGTTATTCCCGCAAGAAGGGCACACTCCTTGATCGTGAGTTCATCAAGGTCTTTGTTCAAATAGTCCTTAGATGCGGCTTTTACACCATAGTTTCCCGATCCCAAATCTATGGTGTTAAGATATGAAACCAGAATTTCATCCTTGGTATATTCACTCTCGAGCTGCATAGCCAAAAAAGCTTCCTGAATTTTTCTTTTGTATGTTTTGTCGAATGAGAGTATTGTGTTTTTGATTAGCTGCTGGGTTATTGTGCTTCCGCCTTGCACGCTCTCATTCATGAAATTTGAAAGAGCAGCACCGACAAGACGCTTAATGTCTATACCGCTGTGGTAATAGAAACGCACATCTTCGACGGATACAAATGCATTTTTGAGCATTACTGGTATTTCATCAGAGCTTGCCCACTCACGGTTTTCGGCCCCAACGTAAGCGGCAAGAAAATCACCGTTCGCATCATATAAAAAAGTGGTTTCTGATTGATTAGCGATTTTTTCTGTATTCAAAGTGGGTGTTGTTTCGATATATGCTTTTGCGATGCCCCAAACGGACCCAAAAGACACAGCTACGAATACAAATATAGCTACTATAAGGATTTTAACGGTATTTAGAAGAATGCCGACATAGAAATTTGATTTCCTGTCGCGCTCTTTAAATATTGAGCCGTGCTCTCCTGTCACGCCTCCAAAGGAAGGCAGGGAAACAGTGTGAGTTTCGCCGTCCTTGGATTTTTTTTTGAATGGTTTTTTAAAACTAGCCAATTCTGATATTTTCAAACGTATTTTTCGACTTACATGACCCAAACCTTTGCTTCGTTCTTGATCTTGATGCACCAAAAAATCGTCTGTCTTTTCTCCTTTAAGACTTGTTTTTATTATGTCGATATACTTTCTGAATAAGAAAGATATCCTGGTTTTAAATTTTCGAAATTTCATTTTTATCCTCATCAATATCTATTTATATTAATGAGTATTGCTTTTTTTCTAAGTATTATAACATAAAAACACATATATATTTGTAAAATTAAATAATTTTCATCTAATTCACACATGGAGTGCATATATTTATAGGGGTGGATTTTATGCGTTTTCGGATACGGTTTAAAAGGGGTTTTTTTGTGATATTAGCTTTGATAGTTTTAGTCATCGCTTTTATCTGGATTAACAATGCAATTCGCCCAACAGTTCTTTCGATTGCCGAGGCGCGCCTTCAATCCATTGCAGTAAAAGCTATGAATGATGCTGTACGAGAAACCATATCCGATTTAGACTATAAAGATTTGGTTAATGTAACAATCGACAGCAACAACAGCGTATCGTTTATTCAAGCCGATACGATGAAAATGAATGATGTAGCAACAAAAACAGCTTTGAAAGCACAGGAGAATATTTCGAGTATAGGGGAACAGGGAATAAGCATTCCGATAGGCACTCTTATGGGAGGACAGTTGTTCTCCGGTCAAGGACCGAGAATCAGAGTGCGTATGCAGCCCATAGGCTCCGTAACCAGCGAATACAAGACGGAATTTGAGGATGCCGGTATTAACCAAACAAGACATAAAATATTCATTATCCTAACATCGAATGTGAGAATCGTTATCGGAAACAGAGGAAACAATGTTTCTGTTGCAACGCAGATTCTAGTTTCGGAAACCATCATAATCGGAGGAGTTCCAGACAGCTTTATGAAGTTCGATAACGAGGACGAAATGCTCAACCTTTTGCCGATAGAATAGAAAAAAAGACAATTAACGATATTGCGATATTTGGAGGGGTGAAAGAGAGCAAAAACAAAAGAAATTGATTGTAAAAAAGAGTATAAGAAAATAATGCTCAAGCTCCAAAAAAAGTATAATGTAGATAAAAAAATAATTATATTGAAATTGTCAGAAAACCAAAAAGGAAGTGAGCTTACTTCTACATTTTATCTTCGAAACCTGACTTATAATATGATCATGTTTTATATGTGAGGGAATAAGGATGGTTGTATACTATGAACTGCTCTTTGTCGACAATTTAGTTATCAATTTTTTGCTGCTGTTCTTTTCCTCGAAATTCTACGCCCTGAAATTAAAGCTCCTTCGCTTGCTTGGTGTTTCCGCTCTCGCTTCTGTATATGCCGTTTTTTCTCTTTTGGATAACAAGAAAATTCTCTGTTCTTTACCAATCAAGATTTTGATGATTTTGCTGATTTGTTTTCTGGCTTTCGGAAAAAGCAGTTTTAAAAGATATATTAAAGTCGTTCTAGTCTTTATAATTACTTCATTTCTGGTTGCAGGAGTACTGTTTTTTTTCTTTTGCCAAGGCGGGTTAGAAATTATGTCATACGGAATTTTTTATACAAATAAGCTTTTGAGATGCGTTTTGTATGGGATTATTTCAATCCTTCTGTCATATAGATTATATATATACATACATAAATCCGCTCCGAAGAGTCAAACGGAGATTTGCAGAGTTTCGATTTCGGTATCAGATAACAGTATAAAAACCAATGCGCTTTTGGACACGGGGAATATGGCAGTTGACCCAGCGACGGGTTTACCGATAATTCTCGTTTTTGAAGATGTATTTAAGGAATTCCCGATAGATATGAAAGAGGATTGTTTTGATATATTTATCGAGTCGATAGGTGGTGGAGGAAACATTCCTGCGATAAAACCGGACTGGATAAAAATTGGGCAAAGAAAGAGAAAGCATGAGTGTATTATCGGAATTGTGGCTCAATCCTTTGAGGAGGAATATCGATGCATACTGAACCCAAATCATTTTGTATAGATTATTTTGAAAGGCGAACAACCATATGAAAAGAATATTAGAAATATTCATAAGAAAACTATTTTTAAAAGTTAAAATCGTCACCAAAACCTGTTACATACATGGGAGCGAGACATTACCTCCGGCACTCTCGAAGCCTGAGGAGGCGAAACTCTTGGATTGTCTAAGACGAGGTGATGATAGCGTGCGTCAAACTCTAATTGAACGAAATCTACGGCTCGTTGTGTACATTGCAAGAAAGTTTGAAAATACGGGAATCGGGATTGAAGACTTGGTTTCGATTGGAACGATAGGTCTTATCAAAGGAGTTAAGACCTTCGACGTTTCAAAAAATATTAAGCTTGCAACATACGCTTCGAGATGTATTGAAAACGAGATTTTGATGTACTTGCGAAAGAATATGAAAACAAAGTATGAGGTTTCCTTTGATGAGCCCTTGAATGTGGACTGGGACGGTAACGAGCTGTTGCTCTCCGATATAATGGGGACAGATAACGATCTAGTGACTAGTGAAGTGGAAAATGGAGTGGAGAGACAGCTTCTAAAGGATGCGGTTCTTGGGCTTAATCAAAGGGAAAAAGATATAATGCAGCTTAGGTTTGGGATAAACAAAAAAGAGGAAAAAACCCAAAAGGAGGTTGCTGATATCCTAGGCATTTCGCAGTCGTATATTTCGCGTCTTGAAAAGAGAATAATTAAGAAGATTTCGAGTGATATAAAGAAGACGATATGAGAAGATGTTTTTAAGCTAACAAAGCAGTTGCTGACGAGCAAAGCAGTTTTGGTATGTTAAGATTTTCCATATTCTTTTTATAACTAAAAAGAAGCAAAAAGTTCTCTCTCATTGTCTGTGCTTCTTCCTCGGCTTCGCTACAAAAAATCTAGCTTGCATACAACTCACACAGCCGATTCGATGCTTCGCATTTTATCAAATCGGCTTTAGCTCGAACAAGTATGCGCTTAAGATTTTTTGC
>Ga0180436_10002373_pt1 | contig 17963 bp, 17 predicted proteins | sample SS_ome_2_FD_132434 | JGI IMG/M metagenome (GOLD analysis project Ga0180436, IMG submission 132434) | Hypersaline lake sediment archaeal communities from the Salton Sea, California, USA - SS_3_S_2 metaG | ecosystem: Environmental > Aquatic > Non-marine Saline and Alkaline > Hypersaline >...
CGTCTGTCTGCGCGGTGGTGGACGGTTGATCGCAACGCCGATCAGGATTCCAGCCGATATCTCATCGGCAGCCTTCTTTTTGGTTGGGGCCAGTATCGCCCAGGGCTCGGATCTAACCCTGACCCAGGTCGGTATGAATCCGACCCGGATAGGAGTGATCAACATCCTGCGTCAGATGGGCGCTGATATCAGCATCGAGCGGCAGCGCGAACTGGGCGGGGAGCCGGTCGCGGATCTGCGCGTGCGCGCCGCGTCCTTGCGTGGGATCGCGATCCCGGAGGAACAGGTGCCCTTGGCGATCGACGAATTTCCGGCCTTGTTCGTCGCCGCGGCCTGTGCCGATGGCGAAACCCTGCTGAGCGGCGCGGCGGAGCTGCGGGTGAAGGAGAGTGATCGTATCCAGGTCATGGCCGATGGCCTGAGCCGGCTGGGGGTTGCGGTCGAGCCGCGCCCGGATGGGATGCTGATCCGGGGCCTCGGCGCGGCTGGTCTGCTTGGCGGTGGTCGGATCGCGGCCCATGCTGATCATCGCATCGCGATGGCCTTTGCGATCAGCGCGTTGCGGGCGACGGCGCCGATCCAGATCGAGGATTGCGCCAATGTCGAGACCTCGTTCCCGAATTTTGCTGACCTAGCCGCTGGCGCCGGCTTGCAGATCACCGAACTGAGAGGCGAGTAATCCAGCGATGACGCAACCCCAACCGCAACCCTCCAGTCAGTCACTAGGCGCTGGTGCTAGCGCTGGCGCTGATGATAGCAAGGCCCCCGTGATCACTATCGATGGCCCTTCCGGGACTGGCAAGGGCACCATCGCTGGCCTGCTGGCAACGCATCTGGGCTGGCATCTGTTGGACAGTGGCGCGCTCTACCGCGCCCTGGCGCTCGCCGCGCGCCGACAACGGGTCGATCTTGACGACAACGCCGCGCTAGGTCGCTTGGCGGTGGGGGTTAAGGTGCGGCTTGAAGGTGCGCGCGTGCGGTTGGATGGCGAGGATGTCTCGCGGGCCATCCGCACCGCGGAGGCTGGAGTTGATGCTTCTCGGGTAGCGGTGCATCCAGGGGTCCGCGCAGCGCTGCTCGGCTGGCAGCGGGATGCGGCGGTGGCGCCGGGGCTGGTTGCCGATGGCCGCGACATGGGATCAAGGGTGTTTCCTGATGCAGTGTTGAAGGTCTATCTCGACGCAAGCCCCGAGGAGCGTGCACAGCGTCGATATAAACAGTTGAAGGACAAGGGGATGGATGCTAATCTCCGCGATCTTGTCCAAGCGCTTCGTGTGCGTGATGAGCGCGATCAGGGGCGGGCCGAGAGTCCGCTCCAGGTTCCCGCTGGTGGTGTCGTTGTCGATTCGACCTCAAAATCGATCGCTGAAGTCTTCGATCAGGTGATTGGCCTGGCTGAAGCAGCGCTCGCATCCAAGCATCCATAGCAGCTTGAGACAAGACCTCAGGTTTGGACCTGACAGCCCGCGCGCTACCTCTGGGCGTAGCGCTGAGGTACAGGGCCGCATCCGAGCTGTTTTCGATGACCTCGGCCGCTGGGCGAATGCCCCCGGTCGTTTTGTTTTAACTCAACCCTCCTGCTGTCCGCGGGGCGTTTGGCGCCACCGTGGATACTCATCGGGAGATGGCGTGGGACGCCAGGAACATTCACAGCATGACCGAAAGCTTCGCCGAGCTCTTTGAGGAGAGCCTCTCTAATACTCAGCTCCAGCCGGGCACCATCGTCACCGGCCAAGTCGTCGCCATCACCGCTGACTCCGTCATCGTGAATGCCGGCCTCAAATCCGAAGGGATCATTCCGCGCAACCAGTTCCTCAGCCCCGAAGGCCAACTCGAGGTTGGCGTCGGCGATGATGTGGAGGTCGCGCTGGACGCGGTTGAGGATGGATTCGGCGCCACTCGCCTATCGCGTGAGAAGGCCAAGCGCTTTGCCGCCTGGGACAAGCTCGAGCGCGCCTTCGACGACGGCGACACGGTCACCGGCCAGATCAATGGCAAGGTCAAGGGTGGCTTCACGGTCGAGTTGGGGAGTGTGCGTGCGTTCCTGCCCGGCTCGCTGGTCGATATCCGTCCAGTGCGCGATACCACCTACCTCGAAGGTAAGGATCTCGAGTTTAAGGTGATCAAGCTCGACCGTCGCCGCAACAATGTCGTCGTCTCGCGCCGCGCCGTGGTTGAGGAAGAGTACAGCGCCGAGCGCGAGCAGCTGCTCGAGAAGCTCGAAGAGGGGCTGGAGCTGACCGGTGTGGTCAAGAACCTCACCGACTACGGCGCCTTCCTGGATCTGGGCGGCATTGATGGTCTGCTGCATATCACCGATATGGCCTGGCGCCGGGTCAAGCACCCGTCCGAGGTGGTCGAGATCGGCCAGGAGATCATGGTCAAGGTGCTCAAGTTTGATCGCGAGCGCCAGCGCGTCTCGCTCGGCTTGAAGCAGATGGGCGAAGATCCTTGGGTCAATATCTCACGGCGCTATCCGGAGAGTACCCGCGTCTTCGGTAAGGTCACCAATATTGCCGACTACGGCTGCTTCGTCGAGATCGAGGAAGGCGTCGAGGGCTTAGTCCACGTCTCCGAGATGGATTGGACCAACAAGAACGTGCACCCGAGCAAGGTCGTCAACATGGGCGACGATGTCGAGGTCATGGTGTTGGATATCGACGAGGAGCGGCGCCGCATCTCGCTCGGTATCAAGCAGTGCCAGTCCAACCCTTGGGACGAGTTTTCGGCGATCCACAAGAAGGGCGATCATGTCGCCGGTCAGATCAAGTCGATCACCGACTTTGGCATCTTCATCGGCCTGGATGGCGGGATTGATGGTCTGGTGCATCTCTCCGACATCTCTTGGGATGAGTCGGGCGAGGACGCGCTGCGCAGCTTCAAGAAGGGTGATGAGGTTGAGACCGTGGTGCTCTCGGTTGATCCGGAGCGCGAGCGCATCTCGCTCGGCATCAAGCAGCTCGATAAAGATCCCTTCTCAAGCTTCGTCGCCGTGCACGAGAAGGGCAGCATCGTGACTGGTACCATCACCGAGGTTGACGCTAAAGGCGCCAATATCGATCTCGGCGATGGCGTTGAGGGTTATCTGCGGGCCTCCGAGATCTCGCGCGATCGTGTTGAAGATGCGCGCGCGGTGCTGAAGATCGGTGAAGAGGTCGAAGCTAAGTTCCTGGGCGTCGACCGCAAGAACCGCAGTATCTCGCTATCGATCAAGGCGAAGGATATGGCCGATGAGCAAGCGGCGATCAAGGGCTATGCGCGCGAGGCGCAGGCCGGCACGGCAACGCTTGGCGATATCCTCAAGCAGCAGATGGAAGAGGCCGCAAAGGATTGAGCAGGCTGCAATCGCAGCAGATCAATCATTCCTTGTGATCCTAGGTCCAGCGCATTGCGCTGGACCTGCATCGCTATTGCAGGCTAGCCGCTATGATGAAATCCGAACTCATCGATATTCTCGCGAGGGAGCAAAACCATCTCGTCTATAAGGACGTCGAACTTGCCGTCCGCTGTATCTTGGAACAGATGAGTGGTGCGCTCGCCGCTGGCGAGCGTATCGAGATCCGCGGCTTTGGTAGCTTCTCGCTTCACTTCCGACCACCCCGTGTCGGGCGTAATCCAAAAACCGGCGATGCGGTCGCCCTCTCCGGCAAGCATGTGCCGCACTTCAAGCCGGGCAAGGAACTCCGCGATCGGGTTAATCAGGCCTATCAGGATGAGCTGGCTGGGCTAAGTCGGCCGCGGCCCCGAGACGATGACCAGCGCATTGGGATGCGACAGGAGGCTACCGCGGACGTTGACTAATACTAACATCCGCCCGAGGCCTCGACTGCATGACAACAGTTTCCGGGCCGGGCTCGCAGCTGGGCGGGGTGTTGGGATGAGCTGAGGCTGAGGGGAAGCACCACTGATCAGTGCTTCCCGCTTTGGCCTTGATTTTACTCGGAGTAACCGCGGCCTGTGCGACCGCTCATCATGCGCGCAAAGATATTCGGCTGTCCGGCAGGTACCACGGTGACTCCGCCCGCGGAGACCTTGTAGTGCTTGGCGTCGACCTCGCGGTCATAGCCGATTACCGCGCCTGGCTCGATGGCATTGTGCCGATCAACGATCACCTTCTTCAGGCGGGCGCCCTTACCGACATGGACATAGTCCATGATGATGCAGTCTTCGAGGATGGCGCCTTCATCAATCACCGCTTCGCGGCGGATGATCGAGTTCTTGATCTGGGCGCCGTCGTGAATCATGGTGGCGGCACCGAGCAGGGTGTTCTCGATCTGTCCGCCAAGCACCCGTGCGACCGGGCCTTGATAGTTGCTCGAGTAGATCGGCCAATCTGGATTGAAGGCATCGAAGACCGGCTCGGCGCCGAGCACATCCTTGTGGGCATTGAAGTAGGCATCGATGCTACCGACATCGCGCCAGTAGACGCGGTCCTCATAGGCGTTGATACCGGGGATCTCGTTGGTCGCAAAATCGTAGGCGAACAGCCGATGCTTACTCGCCAGCAAGCGCGGTAGGACGTGCTGGCCAAAATCGGTTTCCCCGGCCTGCTGTGCATCCTGCAATGCCCGAAGCAGCACCTCGGTGCTGAAGATGTAGTTGCCCATCGAGGCATAGGCCTTGGTTGGATCATCGGGCATCGGTGAGGGATTGGCCGGCTTCTCCTGGAAGGCTTCGACCCGGCCTTCGCCATCGGCCGCGATGACGCCAAAGCTCTTGGCGTCTTCCAGCGGTACCGGTAATGCGGAGATGGTCACATCGGCCTCACGCTCCTTGTGGAAGGCCACCATCTGCGAGACGTCCATCCGATAGATGTGATCGGCGCCGAATACCGCGACTAGGTCGGGGCCATGCTCCTCGATCAGGTTGAGGTTTTGGTTGACCGCGTCCGCGGTGCCCTGGAACCAGGATTCGCCAAGCAGCATCTGTGGCGGCACCACGGTGACGAACTGATCCTTGAGCAAGGGCGAGATGGTCCAGGCCTTGCGCACGTGCTCGATCAGCGACTGTGACTTGTACTGGACCAGCAGGTAGATGGTTCTGATCTGCGAGTTGATCATGTTGCTGAGCACAAAGTCGACGATGCGATAGCGCGAGCCGAAGGGCACCGATGGCTTTGAGCGGGCAGCGGTTAGCGGTTGCAAGCGTGAGCCTTGGCCACCAGCCATAACAAACGCAATGATTCGATCGGGCATGTTTCCTCCGGGCGCTGTGGGTCGGCAACTGAGGGTCGGTAACAGATCCGCGAGATCGCCCTGGTCAGCGATGGCCAGGTTGCCCATGCTTGGGTACGGCGACTCGCGTCGCGTTACAATGACGGCTCAGTGTGGTCGTGTTGAATGTCAGCTCCGCCAAAACCCCAAGGGCTAGGATGATCTGACATGCGCCCATGATAAACCCGGAGGCGGTCCTGTTGTTGCGATCCGACAGCTCAAGTGCGATTGGTTTGGCCCTGTTGCTGGTCACTGGGCCTTGGTTGATGCCCGTTGAGCCTGTCGCCGCGACCCCGGCGCTCAGCGTTGATGCCTTACTTGACCTATGCAAGCGGGGTGACGCACAGGCTGGGGTCGGCGTTGAGGCCGCATTTTGTGAGTGGTATCTGCTGCCTTGCGACTGTAAGCTCAGTCAGCCAGGGCAGCCGCCGCGTTGGTGCTTGCCGGAGTCCGAGCCGCTCGCTTTGGCCCAGGCCCATGATCGGGTCCTGCTCGAGCTTGAGCGGATTCCAGACCCTGGGCAAGCGGCCACTGAGGCGGTCGAGCGCATCCTCGAACGATTGTATCCTTGCGCCTGGGACTGACAGCGGACCTATTTGATCTGATTCAGGGGAAGATAATGAGACAGCGTTTCGAGCTACCGCGCCGCCCTGTCGTCCTCATCATTCTGGATGGCTTTGGCACCAATCCGAGCAAGGCCAACAATGCCGTTGTGCTTGCTAAGACGCCGAATCTCGATCGGCTATTGGCGAGCAATGCGCACACGGTGCTGCAGGCCTCAGCCCGCGCCGTTGGACTCCCCGAGGGCCAGATGGGCAACTCAGAGGTTGGCCACATGACGCTCGGCTCGGGCTGTATTGTGCGCCAAGACCTGGTCTTGATCGATGACGCGATTACCGATCGGAGCTTCTTTGATAATCGGGTTCTGCGCGCCGCGGCCCAGCGTGCGGTTGCACTAGGACGTCCGCTGCATCTGATGGGGCTGGTCTCCGATGGCGGCGTGCACAGCCATGTTCGGCATCTCAACGCGCTGATCAAGCTCGCCAAATATCAGGGTGCCCGCCCGGTTGTGCAGATGATCACCGACGGTCGTGATACCGCGCCGCGCTCGGCGTTGAGCTATCTTGCCGCGCTTGATGAAGCGCTTGCAGCAGCTGGTGGCCTGATTGCCAGTGTTGCTGGACGCTATTATGCGATGGATCGCGACAAACGCTGGGATCGCACCCAGCTGGCGTTTCAGGCCTTGGTGCATGGTGAGGGCCGGCATGCGGAATCGGCGCGCGCCGCGATCGAGTTGGCCTATGCCGCTGATGAGGACGATGAGTTCATTCGTCCAACGCTGATCCAGGGGGGCGAGCCGATTCAGGATGGTGACCCGGTGATCTTCTTCAATTTCCGTAAGGATCGCCCGCGGCAGATCGTCTCGGCACTCTCCAGCCGCGACTTCGATCAGTTTGACCGCGGTGGTTTCAGGGCCGCGGACCTGACCTGCATGATGGAGTACGATCCCTGGTTCGGGCTGCCCACGGCCTTTACGCATGAGATGCCACCGGTCGTCCTCGGCGAGGTCTTGAGCGATGCGGAACTGCCGCAGTTCCATTGCGCCGAGACCGAGAAGTATGCGCATGTCACCTTCTTCTTCAACGGCGGTCGCAGTGATCCATTTCCCGGAGAAGAGCGTTGCCTGATCCCCTCGCCACGGGTTGCAACCTATGATCTACAGCCGGAGATGTCGGCGGCCGAGGTCGCTGATGCGGTGATTGCGGCACTCGAGAGCCGTGCCTATGCATTCATCGTCGTCAATTTTGCCAACGGCGATATGGTTGGGCATACCGCTGTTCGCGAGGCCGTGATCAAGGCCGTCGAGACCCTCGATCGCGAGGTTGGGCGCGTCATCGATACTGCTGCCGCTGAAGGTTATTCGGTGCTGCTGACCGCCGACCATGGTAACTGTGATGAGATGATCGATCCTCTGACTGGCGAGCCGCATACCCGGCATACGGTCTATCCGGTGCCTTGCCTGGTGATCGATGAGGTCGCTTGGCGACTGCGGGTTGGGGCGGGTATCGAGGATGTTGCTCCGACCTTGCTGCAACTGATGGGGCTGCCGCAGCCAGAGGCCATGCAGGGTCAATCCATCTTGCTGAAGCCGGTGCAGAAGTAGCGCTGGCGATTGCATCGCTGCCGCTGGTGCCGGTTATCCCTTGTCTCGTGCTCCTGCTTGAGCCCTTGCTGAGCCTATGCAACAGTACCTCGAACTGCTCCGTGATGTGATCGATAATGGTCGTGATCGATCCGATCGCACCGGTGTTGGGACACGCTCGGTATTCGGGCGCCAGGTCCGCTTTGATCTCAGCGCTGGCTTTCCGTTGGTCACGACCAAGCGCATCCATCTTAAGAGCCTGATTGCCGAGTTGCTCTGGTTCCTCTCTGGCTCTACCAATAATCGCGACCTGAATGCCCAGGGGGTGAGCATCTGGGATGAATGGGCCGCCGAGGATGGTGCGCTTGGGCCGATCTATGGCGCTCAATGGCGCCGTTGGCCAACGCCTGATGGCGGCTCGATTGACCAGATCAGCCAGGTGCTGGAGGCGATCAAGCGGGACCCGGATTCGCGCCGCCTACTGGTCACGGCCTGGAATCCGGCTGTGCTACCACTATCGGATCGGTCTCCGCGTGAGAATGCCGCCGCGGGATATATGGCGCTTGCGCCCTGTCACTGTCTATTCCAGTTTTATGTCCAGGATGGGCGGCTGTCTTGCCAGCTCTATCAACGCAGCGCCGATCTGTTTCTTGGCGTGCCCTTTAATATTGCCAGTTATGCCTTGCTCATACAGATGCTTGCCCAGCAGGCTGATCTCGGTGTCGGCGAGCTGGTGCATACCTTTGGGGATCTGCACCTGTACCGTAACCATCTGACCGACCAGATTGTCTATGAGCAGCTGCGGCGCGAGCCACGACCGCTGCCGCGCTTGCGCATCCTACGGCGACCCGCGAGCCTGTTTGAGTACCGGCTCGCCGACTTCAGCGTCGAGGGCTATGACCCGCATCCTTCGATTCCCGCGCCGATTGCGGTTTGAGACTGCCTGTGTTTTCTCCCGCAACCGATAAACCATAAATGATGTAGATTGGTGGGCGCCTCTTGAAGCCTCAGCGTTAATCCGCATGACCCTTATGATTGAAGCCTTGATCGAATATGGCCTGTTTGTCGCTAAGACCCTGACACTGGTGTTGGCCGTTGCCCTGTTGCTTGTGATGGTTCTGCGCGCTCGCCATAGCGGCGGCGCCGATGACGATGATGATGGCAGTCGCCTTGAGATCGTCGACCTCAATAGCCGTTACGCGCAAATGGCCGATATCATCAAGGCCGCAACGCTACCACCGAAGATCGCCAAGCAGACCTTTAAGGCCGAGCGTAAGGCTGAAAAGCAGAGAGAGAAGGCAAGAGAGCAAGCGTTAGAGAAGGCAAGAGAAAAGGCAAGCGAGAAAGCGCAAGGGGAGGCGAGTGAGAACGCGCTAGGGGAGGCGAGTGAGAAGGCGCGGGAGATATCTGTAGAGGCTGACAAGCGGCGCCTGTTCGTGATCGATTTCCACGGTGATCTGATGGCGACCGAGGTGGGAGCGCTGCGTGAGGTGATCTCAGCGTTGCTGATGACGGCAACCGCGGGAGATGAGGTGCTGGTGCGTCTAGATAATGCCGGGGGTGCCGTGCACGAGCACGGCCTCGCGGCCTCACAGCTGTTGCGTCTGCGGACCGCGGGCATTCCCTTGACCATTGCTGTTGATAAGGTCGCGGCGAGCGGTGGTTATCTGATGGCCTGCGTCGCTAATCGCATCATCGCCGCACCCTTCGCGGTGGTTGGCTCGATCGGCGTGCTCGCGGAGATGCCGAATTTTCATCGGTTACTGCAGCAGAAGGGCGTCGACTTCGAACTCCATACCGCGGGCGAGCACAAGCGCACGCTCACCCTCTTTGGTGAGAATACCGACGAAGGACGAGCCAAGTTGCGCGAGCAACTCGAGGAGACACATGGTCAGTTCAAGTCCTTTATCGCGACCTACCGGCCGGACCTGGATCTGAGCCAAGTAGCAACCGGCGAGTATTGGCATGGCGAACAGGCATTTCGTTTGGGGCTGGTGGATGCCGTGCAAACCAGCGACGATTACCTGCTCGCGGCGCGGGAGGAGGCCGATCTGTACAAACTGAGGTATCGCGCGCGCAAACGGCCACTAGAGCGCTTGCTAGGATCGGTTAGCGGCGAAGCCCCGCGGACGGGCGCTCGATCGCTCGCCGTGATTGGTGGACTGCTTGAGCGCGGCCTCAGACATTGGATGCAAGCGCGAAGCCGGGTTTGACCTGGGATAATCGTAATCAGTATCCGGCGTTCAGGGCGTTCGGTAGCGGAGTTTAGGCGATGAGCATGCTGCATCTCGAGCCAGGGTCAGCCTTAGGGGCGGATCGCGGGTCTTTGCGAGGTCAGTGGCCGTGCGGTGTATCCATTGGCAGCGGCTGGCTGCGATTCAGCGGTCCAATGCTGGCGGGATTCTTTGCTGCGACGCTGGTCTGGGCGCAGCCGCAGCCGCGGCCGGAGGGATCTAACGCCGAGCCAGTGGCAGCGAATGAGCCACGGATTGAAGCGGCGACCGACCCGCGGATCATGCAGCGTATCGATGCCCTAGTGACCGAGACGGGACAGTTGCACGCTGAGGTTGCGGCTCAGTCCGAACTCTTGCGTCGTCTGATGTCGGGGCTTGACGGGCTGCTCCCGCTCTCATCGCGGCAGGATTTAGATACCTTGAGTCCCGGTCAGGAGCAATTGACCGCTTGCCGAAGCGAGCTTGCCGAACTCAGCGCTCGCCTGCAGCAGCAGCAACTTGCACTCTCGGAGGCGCAACGTCGGGCGGAGAAGGCCGAGAAGACGACAGCCGCCATGAATGAGGCTCGGGCCCATGCCGCGACCGAGATCGAACGGCTAAGTACCGAGCTTGCGACGGCCAAGGCGCGACAGACCGAGGCCTTACAACAGGCGGTTGATCTGGAGCGTCGACTGGCGACCGCGGAGGCGCGGCTTGCCCGCGTCACGGCGAATGGCCAGCAAGCGCAAGCTGCCGCAAATGCTGCCGCAAATGCTGAAGGTGGCTCCGAGCCGTCTGGCTTGGCCATTGAGGATGCAAAGAGCAGGGATGCGACGACGGCTGAAACCCCTGGACTGGCCGTGACCCCGTCCGCAACTGGACGATCCAGCGGGCATGCATCGGCGCAGTCCTCAGCGCCAGTATTCTATGAAGTTCGTGCTGCTGATACGCTATCGCGCATCAGCGCTCGAGTCTATGGAGATGCCAGCGCTTGGGAACGGATCTATGACGCCAATCGTGACTTGCTAGCGACGCCAGAGGCGTTATCCCCCGGGATGTCGCTCGTAATCCCTTAACTGAGCATGGCATTCCCATCAGGAGCCCCTATGCGACCCTTGCTTCCCATCGCTATTCTTCTCTTCTCCGGCCTGCTAGCAGCTTGTGCGGGGGGCGTTCAGCAGCGGCCTGACCCCAACATCACAGCGGCACAGCGCATGCTGTCGCTGGATCAAACCCTGGAGAGCCCGAGCTTTGAAGCCAATGGTGGGACCATTGTTGATGCAACCATCGATGGCTACAAAACCGCGGTCTATGTGATCGGGGTCGTCAAGGGGCAGGTCTTGACGGTGCAGATCGAGAGTGATACGCCCAATGTGTATTTTGATGTGCTCGAGCCGACGCTTGGTGGGGGCAGTGCGAAGATCTTCAGCACCGAGGCGGCCTGCCGTGGTACCCGCATCCATGCCCCTTCGGATACGACTTATGTCATTCGGCCTTTCCTTGCAAAGTCGCTCGCGGAGCGCAATGCCTCGGTTCGTTATACCCTCTGTATCAATCGCTGCGAGGCGGGAATGACGCCAGCGAATTGCCAGTGGATGCGTGGCAATTTGCAGGGTATTTGAGGTCAGAGCGACGAACTAGCCCAAGGGCTGCGCCGACGGCGCAGTCGGAGGTTAGGCAGGATGAGACCGATGAGGATGCCGCCGAGGATAACCCCAGCGCCGATCATGAACCACTGCTGCCGAGTCTTGTTGCTGAGTTCCAGATTGCGGTGCTCAAGCTGGTCGACCTTAAGCAGCAGTGTTGAGACCTGCTGTTGGAGTTCGCGGCGCTCGCGATCGATCTGTAGCGCATTGGTTGCCGCATGCCGGATCTCGGCAAGCTCAGCCTCAAGATCTTGTTTATCACGCTTTAAGGTCTCTGCATCGGACTCGAGTGCCGCATAGCTGTTTTGCAGTGTATTCAACTGGGCGGCGAGCTTATCGGGCGCTTGCTGTAGCGCGCTGAGCCTGGCGCGCATGGCCTCGAGTTCGTCGCGCGCGGCAGGCTCATCTTGCAGATAGTTGAGCAGGATGTATCCGGTCAGACCCTCTTCGGTGCGCACACGAGCGTAGCCACTATCCTTGTTGACGCTGAGGATGGTCAACGCCGTGCCACTCGGCAATTGACGCAGAATCTTATAACGCGTGCTCTCGCCACTGCGCAGATTAAAGTCGTATTGATCGGTGACGTAGCGCGTCTCGGCCTCTGCCATTGCGCCCATGGCTGCGGCAGTGAGCAGGGCGGTCAGGCAAGGGGCTTTCCACCAACTAGAGCGGCGATGATGAGGCAGCGACGGCATAGGGTCCGTTCGTTCTAAGCTGGAGTCCTGTTGATGGCTCAGTGTTGATGGCTCAATCCGCTCGGTCAGCGTCTGGCTGCTGATCAAGCAATAGCAGCTCGAGCAGTGCCTTCTGCGCATGTAGTCGGTTCTCGGCTTCGTCCCAGACCACCGACTGCGGGCCGTCAATGACCTCGGCGCTGACCTCTTCGCCGCGATGTGCCGGCAAGCAGTGCATGAAGAGCGCGTTGGGCTGTGCCTGTGCCATGAGCGCTGAGGTGACGCGGAAATCAGCGAACAGCGCCTTGCGCTGATCCTCCTCACTCTCTTGGCCCATGCTCGCCCAGACATCGGTGACGATGAGATCGGCCTGCGCGACCGCTTCGGCTGGCTCATGCATCAGGGTGCAATGGTCGGCGGCGGCAGCCAGAATCTCAGGTTCAGGCTCGAATCCGGGCGGGCAGGCGATGCGCAGCTCGAAGTCGAACAAGCGGGCGGCATTGATATAGGAATGGCACATGTTATTGCCATCGCCAATAAATGCAATGCGCCGACCGTGGATTGGACCACGATGCTCCGCATAGGTCTGGATGTCCGCGAGCAGTTGGCAGGGATGGAAACGGTCGGTCAGGCCGTTGATCACTGGCACCCGCGAATGTTCAGCGAAGCGCGTCAGGGTCTCATGCTCGAAGGTGCGGATCATCACCGCGTCGACCATGCGTGAGAGCACCCGCGCGCTGTCTTCGATCGGCTCGCCACGGCCAAGCTGGGTATCGCGCGGTGATAGGAACAGCGCTGTGCCGCCAAGCTGCGCCATCCCGGCCTCAAATGACACCCGTGTCCGGGTTGAGGATTTCTCGAACACCATGGCCAGGCTGTAGCCAACCAGCGGACGGTAGTGCTCGCCGCGTTGGCGCAGCTGCTTGAGTTCGGTTGCGCGTGCAATCAGTCGCTTCGCCTGCGCTTCGTTGAGATCGAGCAGGGTGAGAAAATGCTTTGGCGCAGTGGGCTGATGATTGAGCGTCACGAGGGGCTTCCTGCGGCGGCAGCGTCGGCATCGGCGCTGAGGAATGTCAGGATGAGTGCGGAGAGGGTATCAAGGATCTCACTGGCTTGATCATCATTAAGGATCAGCGGAGGCAGCAAGCGTATCAGGGAGTCTGCCGTCACGTTAATCAACAGGCCGCGCGCAAGCGCCTCAGTGACCAGCTCAGGGCAAGGCCGGTCGAGTTCGATGCCGATCATCAGCCCACGGCCGCGGATATCTCGAACAGCGGCGATGCCATTGAGTCGGGAGCGGAAGCCGTCAAGCAGGCGCTCGCCCAGTGCTGTGGCGCGGGCTGGCAGATCCTCCTGCTCGAGGATGTCGAGCACCGCTGATGCTGCGCGGCAGGCGAGTGGGTTGCCGCCAAAGGTCGAGCCATGGCTGCCTGGGCCGAGCACATCGGCGGCCGCGCCGCTGGCCAGGCAGGCGCCGATTGGGATGCCGTTGGCGAGGCCTTTGGCGAGCGTCATCACATCAGGCTTGATGCCGCTCCACTGATGCGCGAAGAGCCGCCCAGTGCGGCCCATGCCGGTCTGGATCTCGTCGACCATCAGGAGCCAGCCATGGCGATCGCAGAGCGCGCGCAGACGCGGCAGATAATCCTCGGCGGGGACGACAATGCCGCCTTCGCCTTGGATGGGCTCGACCAAGACGGCGACGATGTTCGGCCGATTCTCGGCGGCGGTCTCGATGGCGTCGATGTCGTTATAGGGGACGCGCACGAAGCCTTGCACCAGAGGCTCGAAGCCGGCCTGCGCCTTGCGGTTACCGGTCGCGGTGAGCGTTGCCAGGGTGCGCCCGTGAAAGGCATTCTCCATCACTAGGATCGCGGGATTGGCGATGCCACGCTGATTGGCATAGAGACGCGCGAGCTTGATGGCGGCCTCGTTCGCCTCGGCGCCGGAGTTGCCGAAAAAGACGCGGTCCATGCCGGCAGCGCCGCAGAGGCGGGCGCCGAGTTCGGCTTGCTGCGGTACCTGATAGAGGTTCGAGGTGTGGATGAGGGTGGCGGCTTGATCACAGACCGCCGCGCGCACGGCGGGATGCGCATGACCGAGTCCGCAGACCGCGATGCCGGCGAGTGCATCCAGATAGCGACGTCCCTCGGTATCCCAGAGCCAGGCGCCTTCGCCATGCGCGAAGGCAACCGGCAGACGTTTATAGGTTGCCATCAGCGGTGCATCGCTTGCGCTCGTTCGAGGCTCAGTGCCCGATGGGGTGCTGGCGTTGTCAGGCCCGTTCACGGTGATCTCTCTCGCTCTTCGATCCTCGCCGAGCGTCGCTAAGCAGGTTGCGACGTCCTTAAGCTAAATGATCGAGTAAACAGAAAATTGTAGCAGGATTCGACCTGCTAACGCTAATCGTATCGATCAACTTGGTCAACGGGTCAGCGATCTACTAAGGGGCTAGGGCGGGGCTGGGGCGGGGCTAGGGTGGACGATTGTTCGTGGCGTCAGGCTTTGCGATCAAGGGATTTTAGTCAAGGCGCGGAATCTGCTTGGTAAGACCTTGGGCGCGATCACCAACCGATTAGGCGCAGGCCGCGCTGACTGCTAAGCTTTCTCCTTATCTTGAGACAAGACCTCCATCCGTAACCTTGCGATTCGTCATCATGAGCGCTCATTCCTGGAATCTGTTTAGCTGCAGCTTTGCCTTGCTGATACTGCTTGGCGCCGGCGAGCGGGCCGAGGCGGCGCAGGTCGAGATTGGTCCAGAGTTGAATCGGCTGTCTGCCAGCCATGGGTTTTCGGTGACCGGCCTTGAGGTGCTTGAGGATGAGCGCGGACGCTCGGATGAGATTGATCTTTACCGCCGACTGCGGATCTTGCTCGAGCGCTTCGATCATATCCTGGTGCATGGGGCCAACGGCGAGGTGGCGCGGGTGATCATCATGGGACGCACCAATACAACGCCGCCGCCGAAGGTGCGGATCGACGCTGAATCCAGCCCGGATTCGGCATCGGGGCAGATCGAGCTGGAGACCATCCGCGAGGGTGCACAGCATTCGGTTCGGGTCACGCTCGAGGGGGTTGGGGGACGACGCGTCGATCGAGCGCTGTTGATCGATACCGGTGCGGATGCGGTGGTGCTGCCGGCATCGATGATTGCGCCGCTCGGGCTAGATCAAGCGAGTCTCTCCGAGCGCGAGGTGCAGACCGCTAATGGCCGAGTGCAGGCCCTTATGGGAACCTTGGAGGCGGTCTGGCTGGATGGCGAGCGTTTGCCCAAGGTGGCCGTGGCCTTTCTGGATGTGGACAAGCTTGGCACCTCCGGCCTGCTTGGGATGAGCGTGCTTGGGCGCTATCAGATGACCATCGATGATGAGCGCAATCGGCTCACCTTGATACCGAACCGGGGTGGCTCCGCGGCTCCGGGTACTGAGACGCAGGGTGCTGAAACAGAGGGTATTATCCGATAGTAGTGGTTAGTGGTGCTAGCTTGCTCGACGGTTTGTGCCGAGGAGGATGTGGCGCTGCCTGAGGTCATTCAGTAGCCCGGCACCAAAGCGGATGACCTGCTCTGGCTCAGGGTGTTGTAGCTCGGCGGCGATGCGCTTGAGGCATTCTAGGCCGGATAGTTGATCGGACTCTTGGAGCAACTGCAGCAGGCGCTGGGTGACTGGGTTGATCTTGAGGAACTCGACCTGGTCGCGGCGGTTGCGATAGACCAGGAGATGGGTTGGCTCAGGGTCTGGCTGCTGCGGTTGGAAGTCTGGACCGATGCGGTGGACCGGGAAGCGATAGCTGAGATTCCAGGCCAGCGGTGATACCACCGGTACGCCGCTGAGCAGATCGCCATTGGGGTCCGCGAGATCAGGCCCCGCCTCCTCGTCGCTGAACAGCAGTGCGGCTTCGACCCACTCATAGTGGGCAAGCTCGAGCATGAAGGCGGGATCATCGGGCTGCGCTTTGCGTGTTTCGCTGAGGAAGCGAATGAGTTCTTGCCCGAGCCGCGGAAACAGCGCTGTGGTCGCGCGGTGCTCGATCATGAATTGGCGGATCAGCGCGTCCCAGCGGGTCTGGCCCAGGCAGCGATGCAGCACCGGAAAGCCTTGGCTGAGTAGCGATGAGAGGTTGTTGAAGAATAGGTCGCGATAGATCGCCATCCGGCGCGGTTCGATGTCCGTCGGTGCCGGTATTTGGGCTGGATTGCGGATGTGGCCGGCGAAGGCCTGTTGGATCTGGACGAAGCCAGCGGGTGTCGCTTGGGTCGCTAGGCCGCTGGCAGGCGTCGACTGAGGCATGGGCGAGCGGCTCCTGGCCAGTTGTTGGAAAACCTTGATCTCAGATCGGGGCTTGGCTGTCTAGGGCTTAAAACCACGGATGGGTGAGTTGATTCGGTTGACTTGAGTTTGGGCGCGTTGTTGCGCTTGGATGGCGCTGATGCGTTGTACCTCGCGGCTGAGCTGCTCGAGGGGTGGGATGTTGAAGTCTCGTTCGAGCAGTGTTGGGAAGACGCCAAAGCGCTGATAGGCGCGCTCGAGTAAGGCCCAAACCGGCTCGATGACATCGGCCCCATGGGTGTCGATGCGCAGATCGGGGGCTTCTTCATAGTGCCCGGCGATATGCCCATAGACGACGCGCTCACCGGGCAGCCCATCGAGGAAGGCGCTGGCGTCGTAGTCGTGGTTGATGCTGTTGACGTGGATATTATTGACGTCCAACAACAGATCGCAGTCGGCCTCGCTGAGCACGGCATTGATGAATTCGAGTTCCGTCATCCGCTGACCCGGCGCGGCATAGTAGGAGACATTCTCGAGTGCGATGCGGCGCTCTAGGATGTCCTGTACTTGGCGAATGCGCTCAACGACATGGGCGATGGCCTCGTCAGTGAAGGGGATCGGCATCAGATCGTAGAGCTGGCCGTCATCGGAGCAGAAGCTCAGATGTTCGGTATAGGTACGGATCTGGTGCTGATCGAGAAAGGCTTTGATGCGATGCACCAAGTCAAGGTCTAGCGGTGCCGGTGATCCGATCGACAGTGAGAGTCCGTGGCAAACGAACGGGTAGCGCTCGGTTATGCCGCGGAGCAGGCGTCCCCAGCGGCCGCCAACGCCGATCCAGTTCTCCGGTGCAATCTCCCAGAAATCGACAGCGGGCGGTGGCTGTTCGGCCGCGGCGGATGCAAAGGCCCGCCGCAGGCCGAGACCGGCGCCATGAACGGGGTAGAGGGGCTCGGTCATGGTCTCGATCCCGGGGTGCTTGATCGGGTTAGTGCTTGATCGCTCTCGGGGCGCTCGCTGGCGTCAGCGTTAGCTTGCGCCGCCGCACTTGCCCTCACCGCACTTGCCTTCGCCCTCGTCCTTATTGCCGCATTTACCCTCTCCACACTTGCCTTCGCCGCCATCCTTAGCGCCGCACTTGCCCTCGCCGCAGCTGCCTTCGCCGGTGGCTAGCATGAGGTAGCCGCTCTCGAGCTGCTCGGCGCCAAACGGATTCTCCGCCGCCTGTGCGAGGTTGGCGGCAGACAGGCTGCCGACGAGGGCGGCGCCGATGACGGCAGCAGCGGGGTTCATGCTGTTCTTGGACATGGTTCCACTCCGAATAATGATGATGGTTTGATCTCAAGGGCTGGCGAGCATGGATGACTCGACTCGATCTTGCACGCCAGTACGACTAATAGCACAGTATTTCGCTCAGGTAAACGCGAGGCTCACCCCAGCCGGAATCCGCTATCGCCAGTAGAGACCTAGTGAAACGGTCAAATGTTTCATCGCCGATGCTTTCGATCGGCGGCTCCAGTGCTCCAGTGCTGCAGTGCTCAAGCGCGAGGGCGTTGGCCGCCGCCGCGTCGCTTGATGCACTTCAGGTAGGCCTTGGGGCGGAAGTCGCGCTGGTCGCGTTGGATCTTCCAGAGTTCCTCGGCGAGACAGTCAAGCATGCGGTGTTCGGCTTCATGCACATCACCGAGACAGCGGGCGATCATGCCCTTATAGAGCTGCCGGATGCCGGCTGGCCGATCGGTCGTGACCTGCTCCTGCAGGGCGATATGCAGCGCCATGTGAAGAAAAGGGTTGCTCTCGCCGCCC
>Ga0180436_10002376_pt1 | contig 17960 bp, 20 predicted proteins | sample SS_ome_2_FD_132434 | JGI IMG/M metagenome (GOLD analysis project Ga0180436, IMG submission 132434) | Hypersaline lake sediment archaeal communities from the Salton Sea, California, USA - SS_3_S_2 metaG | ecosystem: Environmental > Aquatic > Non-marine Saline and Alkaline > Hypersaline >...
CGCATACGCCTTCCCAAAGCTTTAAAGCTTTAGTGGCTTTTCGTATACGTGGTCTGCCATACGGTAGCGGAAGGCTGCAACGGCTTTAATCCGTTTTCCCTTTTCCCGAAACTTTCGGCACCAAATACGCACTATTAACTTAAAAGGAGTATATCATGATGCTTTATTAAGTGTCAACGAAGAACAGAAGATAAAACTAAAGCGCTCTTTAAAGTGTAATTTATTGCCGTAAAGTACAACGAGTTTACACAGAAAAACTATCATTAGGGCTTTTCTAAAAGTTCTTTTTATGGTATAAACTTATATAGAAAGCGTTGCATGCGAGAGTGGCGGAACTGGCAGACGCGCTAGATTCAGGTTCTAGTGAGCATTACGCTTGTGCAGGTTCAAATCCTGTTTCTCGCACCATAAAAAAGTCACCTTATGGTGACTTTTTTATATGGAATGGGTAATAGTCTAAAAACCTGCATAGGAGAAATAGTAGCGTTAATAAGCAAAGTTAGTAAAGTAATATATATAGGTAGATCAAGACTTTATTATACGCCTATAGGTGTCAACCTAGCCGATTTCAAATATAGTTCATCTTAGCAAAAAAATGCACCCGAATTGAGTGCATTTTGCTTAGCGAGATATCTTTCTATTCAGCATCGGCACCGATTCTAAACCCGAATTTTGTCATAATACCGTTTTCGTCGAACCAGAATAATCCAGTATACTTGTGTTCATACATACTGGACTCTTCCAACCTATCCATATCTGTTTCCATATCCATAATAGTAGGGTAGGTTAATTCCAATAATGGTTCATCACGTTTATATAAAACGCCGTACGGAGACACAAGAAATGGACTGCTGCTTCCCGTGTTTCGCTTGTAGTAGACCACTTTGGATCCAACGGAGACTCCGGTTTCAGAAATGAAAGTAGAGATAACATCTTTCATATGCATCCCGATTCTTACGCCTCTTGGTCCAAGGAAAGCATCCTTTTCGATAGTAGCTCCCACAAGTTTTTCGCTTTCAAAAGTAATTACGCCAAAGTCATAGGTATAGTACTCGTATGTTTCTCCTATTGCGTCGTATGTTACTTCTTCTGTGCTTGTTGGTTTTCCCAATACGGCTAAGACGGATGCCTTATCGTCATAAGCATGCATTCCGCCGAATTGAACATCATTTACTCCATAGTGTTCTACACTGATATTGCGCGGTTCACATGATCGCAGAACGTCCGATGCGTTCGCGTAGATTTTCTCAAACTGTTTCCCGTCAGGGCTTTTGTTGTCGGCATAAGGAAAATCGAATCTTGGAGTATAGAAGAACGTATACCCGCCTGTGGTATAAACCTCTTTGCCGCTGCTTTTGAGCGCCCCGTCAGCGAGGTTAATCCTCATTATTTCGGGACCTATTTCCATTTCGCTCGGATCTATTGTAATGTGATAGAATATAATTAGATTGTCGACCTTCTTGTAGGATGTCTTTCTTATCCAATACTCCGGAACAGTGACAGAATACACTTTGCTTTCCGCTTCAATAACGGTGCTGTCAACAACTGTACCGATCGGTTTTGTTTGGGCAATCGGTTCTTCTTTGGGCATCTCTTCCTGCCAGGCGGAATCATCAATCAGCCAGAAAGATTGCAGTATCATCGGAACGCTTTCATATAACGAGGCAAACTCTAAAGCATCGGGAGTATTCTCGTTATACGGAAAATCGAATCTCGGCATCGAACAATATCTAATACCGCCGATCTCTAAAAAAACATCGCCTTTGGATTCCTCGCCGTCTGCGGTTGTATCGATTTTTAGGAGCACAGGATATATTTCAAGCTCATTAGAATCCTGTGTTATGTGATAGAAAGTAGTTTCGGTTCCATCCATTGTGTATGAAACCTTACCAAACCAATCCTGAGGAATCGGGACTTGATAATTTCCCTCCTGGTTTTGAATAATATCTGTATCGACAATTTCGCCAATCGGTTTAAGGTCTTCCGAGGTCTTTTCTTCTACGCTTTCGACAGCAGTTTCAACTGCAGACTCGCTTTCTTCCTTTTCACATCCGAGTGAAAAAAGCACGAGCAAAACAGTCAGCACGATTAAGATCACAATATATGTTCTCTTCATTTCTAAACCCTCCATAGTAGATTTATATTTATCATTTTATTAAAGATACTATATAAGCCCATGCAAGATTATGATAAATAATTGATATGACTTTTTAAGCATAAACACGCTGATGAATATAAAAGCAACTCATAGAATCGATTTGATTCTATGTAATTCATTATATCATATAAGCATAAGATTCACAAAAAGTTACATTTATGTAATTTTGTCAAATTAGCTCGAATGTATTGACTTAAATGGTTTTTGAACTATACTTTATGGATAATAAACTATTTAAGTAGAGGAATATATGAAAAGACACAAACTCACTCTAGGCGAAGAAATCGCAAATGCAGTAACTCACGGTGTCGGTGCGGCGCTCAGTATTGCTGCCTTGGTGTTGTTGATTATATCAGGTTTTGAACATGGTAAGGCGGCTGATATTACAGGAGCGATGATATTCGGCATCAGCATGTTCTTTCTATACATGATGTCAACCTTGTGCCATGCTTTTGGACTAGTTGAAGGCACAAGAAGAAAAGTGTTTAGGATACTGGATCACAGTGCGATTTATGTCCTCATTGCTGGGACATATACACCTTTTTGTCTATCGATCATTGGTGGTGCTCAAGGATATATAATTCTTGCAATCCAGTGGACGCTAGCTGCGATTGGAATAGTATTCAGATCAGTATTATATGATAGATATACAGCACTTCATGTTGCGATTTATCTTGCGATGGGGTGGATGGTGGTTTTCTTTGTCAAAACGATTATTCCACTGGTTTCAACTACAGGCATGGTATTTCTTTTGGCGGGCGGTGCGTTCTATACTATAGGTGTCATATTCTATGCAATCCGTATGTTTAAATATCATCATATGATATGGCACCTATGTGTTTTGGCAGGTACAGCCTTTCATTTCTTTATGATATACTTTTTTGTATTGCCAAGATAATCGATAGAATTATTAACCAAAATTTTATGAGGATTATCAGCCTTCTAAACCTTTAAAAATTCAAAAAATCATGCTAGAATATCATTGCTTGGGGTAATAAAAAAAAGAAGATAGGGGAAACTATTTTTTCGGGAGGAAGAGAGAGTATGAACCTAGCGCTGTTCAATGAATCTTTTTTGCCGCAGCTTGACGGTGTTGCTGTTACTGTAGAGAATTATGCCAGAATTTTCAACGAACAATACGGCAAAAGTTTTGTAGCGATTCCATCGCATCCGAAAAGAAAGCAGGAGTTCCCATACCCTGTTTGGGAGTATAAATCTTCACCGATAACCGTTGCGGACCAATATAGGATTGGGATACCCGTTTCGGCAAAACTTTCAAAAAGCTTTCACGAAAACGATATCGAAATCGTACATTCGCACTGCCCCTTTACATCCGGACTGCTGGCGCAAAGACTGGCGACAAAAAACGGAGTACCTCATATATCCACTTTTCATTCAAAATATAAAGAGGATATAAATTTGCGCCTTAAAACAAACTTTGAGATGCCGGGAGAGATTATCGCGCGATACGTTGTGGCTTTCTATTCAAGGTGCGATCACATTTGGTCGGTCAGCAACGGCACAGCAAATACTTTGAGAGAATATGGCTATAAGGGAGATATCACGGTTATGCCCAACGGATGTGATATGCCGATAACCCATTGTGATTCTGAAGTAAGGAAGAAAATATTTGCGAAATATGAATTTGATGACGATGCTCCAATGCTGTTGTTTGTCGGCAGACATACTTTTACAAAGAACACAGACATAATAATTAAAGCGTTAGGAGCAATAGCCAGGCACAATAAGAAATTCAACATGCTTTTCGTTGGAGACGGCGAAGACAGCAAAGAAATGAGAAGTATGGTTGAACAGCAAGGACTCTCGAGATTCGTCCGCTTTGCAGGGAAGATATGCGAAAGGGATATCCTAAAAGATATTTATTCCAGCAGTGATTTATTCTTGTTCCCTTCGGTTTACGATAATGCGCCTTTAGTTGTTCGTGAAGCTGCTGCATGCGGCTGCGCATCAGTTCTTATCAGCGGCAGCAATTCCGCAGAGGGTTTAATAGACGGAAAGAATGTTTTTCTTTCAAATGAAACGAATGAGGATTTTGCGCTCACGTTGAACAATGCTTTGGAGTGCTCGAACCTCGAGGAGATTGGGCAAAACGCCAGAAGAGATATTTATATATCTTGGAATGATGTTCTAAGCATGGTCCAAAAAGAATATGAGAAAATCTCTGGAGAATGGAAAAAAAGCAAGCATAAGAAGGGGCTGCACAAGAAGGTTGTCGATTTTGGCACTAACATTGATGTGCTTAAAGAATACGATATCAATTTTGCTGAAATGGATGCATCCAACACCGAAGAAGAAAAACATCAGATTTAAGCATTTAATAATTTTATTAACTATTTAGAACTATGGGAAAAAAGAGAAAGTTAGCTTAAAAACTTCTACATTTTAGTAGACTTAGGGTGGTATTTACAACTTTTTTCCGATAAGAAAAATCATCAATGTATATTATACATTAAAATGCAAAAGAACTGTTAAAAGGGTTTTATCGAGTTTGCCTTTTAATTTTCATTATGATATAATTACGTACAAAATTTGGACCACTCGAGCACATATTTACCAACCGATTTACAAAGAATTTCTTAGAGATTTGGGTATGGAAAACAAAATGAATAAACAAAATAATATAGATAAAAGGCTCGTGGACGATTTTAGTGATAAAAAAGCGAGCGACGAAGCTAAGAACATTACAAACCGCAATCCATTGAAGGAAGAAAAGAAAAAGGATTGCAGGGACAATTGTATGCATTGTGGTTATCACTGCATTTTTTTAAAAAAATAAATCATAGGAGGAAACAAAATGAATGTTGGAGTATTTTTGGCGTTAGAGCCATTTACATCAGTGGAAAGACAGCTTCAACTGGCAAAGGAGGCTGGTTTTGATTGTGCTGATATTACAGATGTACATGAAGGTTCAAGTATGTTTGATTCAGCAGGATTGGCTGCTACGGTAAGTCTGGATGGTGACCCGTTTGCAACAAAAAGATTGTTCGAAAAGTATGGCATAACACCTTCGACGGTCTGTGTACACGGAGCTTTGTTGGAGCCAAGCAACCCCGCATCTTTCCAAACAGCTGGTATTATGAAAGGAATCAAGTACGCTGCTGCAATAGGTATTCGTGACGTTGTTACTACGGAAAACGAACCTCATTCAGAATGGGCACAGAACCTTTCTTATGAACAGCGCATTTTTACTATCGCTGAAAAGTTGGTAGTTCCTTGTCAGATGGCTGAGGACTTTGGAGTAAATATTCTTTTAGAGCCTCATGGACCGATTACTGATACTATCCAGGGAGTTCAAGACGTTATGGATCTATTAGGCAATCCTAAATCTTTAGGAGTTAACTTGGATACTGGAAACTCTTGGCTGGGCGGAACAGACCCTGTTGAGATGGCGAAAGTATTCAAAGATAAGATCTATCACGTCCATTGGAAAGACTTGGGCGAAGAGATGATTCCAAAACGCGGAAAGCAGTTTGGATGCGGATTCTCAACAATCGCATTGGGCGACGGAGTTATCGATATCAAGGGTGTTGTTGAGGTTTTGGCTGACAGAAAAGAAATTCACGCTTCAACTCTTGAAATCGGCGGAACTGCAGAAATGCTTCAAAAGAGTGTTTCATACTTGCGTTCCTGCGGACTATAGAACCGACCGTTTAAAACCAAATAAGATTAAACAAAAACACACAGGCGAGAGCTTGTGTGTTTTCTTTTAATATAAAAAATGATGGCATAATTTATGCATCCAATATCCTTTCGGCAGTAATCTCATCGGTAATCAAAGTGTTCAAATATTTTCCTCGAAGCGCACCTAAGATACATTGGGTTTTTTCTTCTCCCGCAGCGATTCCAACAACATTCGGGATTTTCACCAGATCAGAAAGAGTTATCGCGATTGTTCTGTCGCTCAAAGTTGACGGGCAGATTTTTCCTTCAACATCAAAATATGTTCCGCAAATATCGCCAACAGCTTTTTCTGCTTTCAATCTATCGATCTCCTCCAAGGTTATATACCCGCTCCTGTAATGAGCGGAAAACTCCGGATCTATGGATCCGATTCCCGCTATGGCGATTTTGCAATCCATCATGCGGTTGAAATGGTTGCGGATATGAGGCTCGGATGTAAGGAGATCCTTTAATAGCTTGGATTGCACGAGTAACGGTGCCTGAAGTACATAATTATCACCGTTCAGTTTCTGGGCTAAGGTCAAGGATGTTGTGTTGCCGTCCGTGTCCGTGGTTTTGCTGCCGATTCCGCCTACAAGCTGGATTACATCTGCCTTTAGGTGCTTTGAAGGTCGAATCTGTTTTATCACTCTGTATAGAGTTGTGCCCCAGCAAATACCTACTAAAGAATCGAAAGGAATTGCAGTTTCGAGATATACAGCGGCAGCAGCCCCGACATTGTTCTTTGTTTCTGATAGAGATGTACCGGTCGGAGCGACTATTGTTTTATCCAAACCAAACTTTTCGCATATTGATTTTGAAAGCTCCATACCGAATGATGAGACTTCGTCAATTCGTATCTGAACGATACCTTCTTTTTCGGCAGACTTAAGCATACGCGACACTGTCGGTCTCGAAACATGAATTTGGGACGATATTTGCTCCTGAGAGAGTTCCTGCAGATAGTACATCTTTGCAACCTTAATCAAAGTATCCCTGTCGTATATGTTTTCTTTGGACATGTCCGAAATCCTTTCAGTGCAAGTAATTATTACTATATAGATAAATATATAACCTTTTATAATAAAAAGCAATAAAATGTTTTCATATGTTCAGTAGTATTAAAAAAATATGCAGTATACTGTTAATATATTGAAAATATTAATGTTTACATGAACAAACGTTCAAAAATCTAAAATAGATTGACATAATTTCAATATTAAATTATAGTCTCTATATAAGCGAAAAGAAGGTTTTTTAATCGTAATTATAGTATACTAATCTTATAGTGATATATACGTAATAAGTAGAAAAGATCAAACTTGAAAGTCGGATTAAAAGCAAAAAAATATCTTAACGGAGGCAACAACGATGGAAAAACAAGCATTGGGATTGGTTGAAACAAGAGGATTGGTCGGAGCTATAGAAGCTGCAGATGCTATGGTGAAGGCTGCTAATGTAACTTTGGTCGGAAAAGAGAAGATCGGCTCTGGACTTGTAACGGTAATGGTAAGAGGAGATGTCGGCGCGGTTAAAGCGAGCGTTGATGCAGGAGCTGCTGCTGCGAAAAGAGTAGGAGAGTTATTTTCCGTTCATGTAATCCCAAGACCGCATGAGGATGTTGAGAGAATTTTAGCAGGCAGATAATCTGGCGGAATCGCAAAAATTTCAATTAGTTGAATAAATTTTGCTATGTAATAAGTCATTTGGCTATAAGCGATACAGGAGTGAAGATGGATATAGATAAGATTATTCAAGATGCTGTGAAGCAGGTTATGAGCGAATCGAGAGTTTCAAATGATCCTATTTCAGGAAACTACGACCCTTCATATGCAAAATATATGGATCATACCGTGCTAAAACCGGAGACGACAAAAGAGACGGTAAAGAGGTTTTGTGACGAAGCAAAAGAATATAAGTTTGCCAGTGTATGTATAAACCCTACACACGTGTCTTATGCAGCAGAGCAGCTAAAGGGTTCGGGTGTTAAGACTTGTTGTGTTATAGGTTTTCCGCTGGGGGCGAACACCTCTTTCATCAAAGGTTTAGAGGCTATGGAGGCGGTTAAAAACGGCGCAGATGAAGTCGATATGGTGATCAATATCGGAGCGTTGAAGGATAAGAACTACTCTTTGGTTTATGAAGATATCAAGTCTGTTGTCGAAAATGCGCACCCTCAAGCTATCGTAAAGGTTATTATCGAAACGAGTGCCTTGACGGATGAAGAGAAGGTTATCGCATGTGAGCTTACTAAACGTGCTGGAGCGGACTTCGTTAAAACATCGACAGGTATGGGCGCAGGCGGAGCGACTGTTGAGGATGTTAAGCTGATGAAGCGAACAGTAGGGGAGTCGATGCTTGTTAAAGCTTCGACGGGAATAAACGACAGAGAGATCACCGATAAAATGCTCGCGGCAGGTGCAGTCCGCATGGGAACGAGCAAAGGTATTTTGATTGTTAAAGGCGAGAAGCCTGTAACCAATATGAATGAATATTAACGTCGTTTAAAGTCGCAGTGAAAGTATAATCTCATTTGACACAAAGAGCGGCAAATATGATAAAATGGAGACTGGTAAAAAAAGTATTCGAATAGGTGAGATATCGAAAAGATGGATGAACAATGCATTTCCAGACTGATTACCTTAAAAGTGGTCAGGCAACTATTTGAAAAAACGAATAAGAGATATATTCCGACCGCCGGCTCGAACAGGCATGTACATCTTTCGAGGGAGGATATTGATAAACTGTTCGGCGATGGATATGAGCTTGAAGTGTTTAAACTGCTGTCTCAGCCGGGGCAATATGCCGCAAAGGAGAAAGTGGATATCGTTGGACCGAAAGGAACTATCAAAGGAGTAAGAATTTTAGGACCTGCGAGAAAATTAAGTCAAGTAGAGATATTCTATGGTGATTCTTACAAGCTTGGTATTAAACCTGTAATTAAGATGTCGGGGGACATTTCCGGCACGCCCGGAGCGAAGATTACAGGACCGAAAGGTGAGGTTGTTTTATCGCAAGGCGTAATCGTCGCTGCAAGACATCTTCATATCTCGCCGGAAGAATCCGAGTGGTTCGGGCTTGAAAACGGTGACATCATATCAGTCCGAAAAACCGGCGACAGAGCACTGGTGATTGAAAATATACCGGTTAGGTGCGGAGAAGGACATAGCTTAGAGATTCATTTGGATATCGAAGAAGCGAATGCAGGTATGATCAAAAACGGAGATTTATTGGAACTGGTCAATATAATCAGAGGATAGTATGCAGTTAAGCGAAAAGGACATTGCCTTACTGGTTGAAAAAGTAAAAGACGAAGTAAGCAAAGCGGTTCAAACGGATGTTGCGCAGGAGCAAAGCGGCGTGTGCACCGTTGCCCTTGTACCTTCTTTTGTGCCCTCAGAGAACAAGGCATTGGGATTTTTAATTGAGAAATTCGGTAAAAATATTGAGTTTGTTCTTTTCGATGATTCTGTACTTGAAAAAACTGATATCAAAGCTATAAATGTAAAAACAAAGGCAGAAAAAAGCTCACTTATTAAAAGACTGGTTGAAGTGGAAAATGTGATATTGCTTGCACCGTCTGTGGGTATGATAAACAGCATAAGCCGAGGTGAAGACGAAGGATTTATTGAATCCGTAATGCTTCGCACGATACTTTGGGGGAAAGATGTCCATATCGTTTTGGACTTTGAACCTCCGAAATTCAGACGAGGAAGTTTTTTTGAAAATATAGTCTTAAGCATCGATGCTTTGACTTCGATGGGAGTAAGAGTTTCGGCATATCGTGTGAGCGATGGTGCCGAGAAAAGCGGTAAAGCGTCTTTGGTTACTGAAAATGATATTTTGGATGCGTACAATTCGGGGATTAAATCTATTGAATGTGAAAAGGGAGCGATTGTTACGCACCTTGCAAGGGATAAAGCTAAAGAACTTAAAATCAGCATAATGGAATAATTATTATTGTCTTGAGGAGAGAAGATATGATTATTGGTAAAGTAAAAGGAAATGTTGTAAGCACTAATAAATCGGAGAAACTGCATGGGTTGAAGCTGCTTATAATTGTGCCTATGGATTTGGATACGATGGAAGAAAAAGGTGCGCCGGTAGTTGCTATCGATGCTGTAGGTGCCGGCGAAGGAGAGGTTGTAATGTGCTGCAGCGGAAGCTCATCACGTCAAACTCTGCTCACTGACGGAAAGCCGAGTGACCTTGCTATTGTAGCCATAATCGACTCTATCGACCTTCGGGGAAAGAGAGTTTTTGAAAAGTTTAGGTAAAGATTAGCTTTAGGCTAATAGGCAGGTAACTGAACTTGGAGGATTTACCGATGGAACTTACAAACGGACAAATTGATGAAATTATTGCAAAAGCGATAGCACAGATTACCGAAGAGAAAGAGATAACCGTTACAAGTGAATTCTGGCTTTGCGATACTGCCGAGGAAGCGATTACTTCGGCAAAATCGGCGCAAAAACAGCTGATGAATCTCTCGCTCGAAAAGAGAGGAATGCTCATCGCTGCGATGAGAAAAGCTTCTCTTGAGAATGCAGAATACTTGGCAAAGCTTGCAAACGAAGAAACGGGATACGGCGTAGTAAAGGACAAAACAAACAAGAACATTCTTGCTGCAGAAAAAACACCTGGGATAGAAGACCTGGAAGCAAAAGCTTTTACCGGGGATTTTGGTCTTACTTTAGTGGAAGGTGCACCTTTCGGAGTAGTGGGTTCCATTACTCCTTCGACAAATCCAACTTCAACGGTAATTAACAATTCAATAAGTATGATTGCGGCAGGAAATGCAGTTGTGTTTAATCCGCATCCTGCGGCGAAAAAAGCTTCGCAGGAATCGATGAGGATTTTAAATGAAGCTATAGCCGAAGCCGGCGGACCGAAAACGCTTATTACGACAGTAAAAGAACCGACCTTAGAATCCGGCAAAGTGATTATGGAAAGCAAGGATATCCCGATTCTTTCGATTACCGGAGGAGAAGCTGTAGTGTCCATCGCTATGAGAACGGGCAAGAAAGTCATTGCGGCAGGTCCGGGTAACCCACCCGTTATCGTTGATGATACTGCTGATTTAACTAAAGCAGCTGAGGACATCGTAGACGGAGCGAGCTTTGATAATAATGTTGTTTGTATCGCTGAAAAAGAGGTTTTCGCTTTTTCGAATATATTCGATGAACTGGTGGATAAGATGCAGAAAAACGGTGCTTTTAAGGTTTCGGGAGAAGATATAGATAAGATTTTAAGGACTGTACTGATAGAAAAAGATGGCTGTCATGTGATAAACAGAAATTATGTCGGCAGGGATGCCGGCATTATCTTGAAGGACAGCGGGGTGGAATTTACCGGCAATCCGAGACTGATTATCGCAGAAGTAGGCAAGAACCATCCTTTCGTCAGAACCGAGATGCTTATGCCTGTTCTCGCTATGGTAAGAGTTTCGGATATCAACGAGGCGGTTTTTGAGGCGATATCTGCAGAGCAGGGATGTCAGCATTCAGCTATGATACATTCGACAAATATAAAGAACCTCTCTTTTGCAGCAACCGCTCTTAACACAACTGTGTTTGTGAAAAATGCACCGTCATACGCCGGACTCGGATTTACGGGTGAAGGGTATACAACCCTTACGATCGCAACACCGACAGGCGAAGGGCTGACAAGTGCAAAGTCCTTCACAAGAGCCAGAAGATGCGTGCTTCATGGGGATTTCAGAATAGTATAGAGAGAAGAAAATGGATATAGCAGAAGCGATTAGAAACGCAGGTATAATCGGAGCAGGCGGAGCGGGGTTCCCAACTCACGTAAAAGTGAGCTGCAAAGCGGATGTCGTAATAGCCAACGGTGCCGAATGCGAGCCGCTCTTGCAGGTGGACCAGATTGTTATGAGTAAATTCGCAGACAGAATCGTTCTTGGTATGCTCGAGGTTATAAAGCACACAGGGGCAAAAGAAGGTGTGTTCTGCTTAAAGAAGCATTATCATGATGCTGTATCCGCTATGAAAGAAGCGATTAAGGATAAAAGCAATCTGTCGCTTAAATTGTTTGACAGTTTCTATCCTGCCGGAGACGAGCAGGAGATGGTATATGAGGTTATCGGTAAAGTCGTACCGACGGGCGGACTGCCGCTGGACGTCGGAGCTGTTGTTTTAAACGTAAGTACTCTTATGAACGTAGCAGATGCGATTGAAGGAAAGCCGGTAACGGATAAACATGTGACTGTCGGGGGAGAAGTGGAAAACCCCGTTACGGTAAATGTGCCGATAGGTACTCCGATCGGAAAACTGATCGAATTTGCAGGAGGTCCGTTGAGCTCCTCTGTTCATTCCGTGATAATCGGCGGACCCTGCATGGGCAGAGTATCGAAGGATTGGGATGAACCGGTCGCAAAGACCATGGGCGGAGTTTTGGTTTTTAGGGATGATCATTCTTTGCTGGACAAGAAGAAGGATGATTTAGCGAGGGATATCAAGCTCGCAAAAGCGGTTTGCTGTCAATGCAGCCTTTGTACTCAAATGTGCCCGAGAAATGCTTTAGGACTCAAAGTAGAGCCTCATAGAGCAATGCGTGCTGCCGCAAACGGTGATGGAACGCTTTTGGGAGATGTTAACGGGATTTTCTCGTGTTGTGACTGTGGACTTTGTACGTACTACGCCTGCAACTTTGGTCTTGCGCCCCAAATGATGATGACGAGAATGAAAGAGAGCCTTGGAAAAGCGGGAGTGAAACCGTGGAAAGAGGTCGCGCGAAGAGTGGACAGGGATTATGACATCAAGAAGATTCCTGTTTCGAGGTTGATATCCAGGCTTGGAATAAGAAAATATGATGTGGATTCACCGCTCACGGAGAATACGATTGCAGTGGATGAAGTTATAATCCCGCTTAAAATGCATATCGGAGTGCCTTCTGAGGCAGTGGTAAGCAAAGGCGAAAGAGTTGAAAAAGACAGTTTGATTGCGGATATACCGAACGAAAAACTCGGAGCAAAAGTACATGCGAGTATTTCGGGAACGATAACGGAAATTGATGATAAATCTATTAGGATAAGTAAAGCCGGAGGATGAGATGAAAGCTCTTGGAATGATTGAGACCCTAAGCATACCCAAAGGCATCGAAGGTGCTGACGGAATGCTGAAAGCCGCCGATGTGGAGCTTGTGACTGCGCAGGCCGTTTGTGCGGGTAAATATATCGTTCTTGTCTCGGGGAATGTTGCGGCGGTAAAATCCGCTGTGGATAGCGCACTTGAGATTTGCGAAGAGACTTTGGTGGACAGTCTTGTGATTCCAAGTGTGCATGAAAGTGTTTTAAAAGCGATTGCTGCATCGAGTGATATTGAAAATCCGAAAGCGCTTGGTATAATGGAAACTTTTTCGTTGTGTGCTGCGGTGTATGCCGCTGATGCAGCGGTTAAAGCCGCAAATATCGAGCTTATAGAAGTAAGGCTCGGTCGGGGCTTAGGCGGAAAATCGTTTGTTACTTTAACGGGCGATGTTTCTGCATGTGAAGCGGCTGTAAGAGCTGGAGAAAGTATAGAGGAAACAAAAGGGATGATGGGCGGTTCTGTGATAATAGCTTCGCCGCATCCGGGGATTTTGGACGCAATATATTGATTGGAGTGAGAGTATATGAAAGAAGCTTTGGGAATGGTGGAAACAAAGGGTTTTGTCGGAGCTGTTGAGGCTGCTGATGCGATGGTCAAAGCGGCGAATGTGACGTTGGTCGGGAGAGAAAACATTGGATCCGGGTTGGTCACGGTAATGGTTCGTGGTGATGTCGGCGCGGTAAAAGCGGCCGTCGATGCAGGAGCTGCGGCGGCAAAGAGAGTAGGCGAATTATACTCGGTACATGTAATCCCAAGACCTGACGAAGGACTGATTGAGGCATTACCCGAAGTGATGCAAGTTCGGGCGAGGAATGCAGCTCAAGCAGAAATGAATAGTCAGGAATAGTAAAGCCGGAGGTAATTTCGTATGTATACCGGAAAGGTAATAGGTACGGTCGTATCCACACAAAAATATGAATCTCTTGAGAGCATCAAGCTTTTGGTTGTGGAAACAATAGAGAATGGAAAACCAGCGAAGGTTATCGTTGCAGCGGACGCAACAAGACAAGCCGGAGAGGGTGATTTTGTATATCTTATCGGTTCGAAAGAAGCGGCTATGCTGTTCAGACAGGATTTGACACCCGTAGATGCTGCTATTGCAGGATTTATTGATGTATATGATGAGAGAAATATTTAGAAAAAGGAGTAATTTGAGATGAAAGAAGCATTAGGAATGGTCGAAACTAAAGGACTTGTTGGGGCTATCGAAGCGGCAGACGCAATGGTCAAAGCGGCAAACGTAACTTTAGTAGGCAAAGAGAAAATAGGATCCGGGCTTGTTACTGTCTTAGTACGTGGAGATGTCGGCGCTGTAAAGGCGAGTGTTGATGCCGGTGCTGCTGCTGCAAAGAGAGTAGGAGAACTATTCAGCGTTCATGTAATCCCAAGACCTCATGCTGATGTTGAAGCGATATTACCAGTAAAATAGGCGGGAAAAACGAGGATAAAGGATGAAATTGGCCAAGGTTGTGGGCAATGTAGTTTCTACTGTTAAAGAAAAGACACATAGCTCATATAAGCTTATGATAGTCGAATTTATAGACCAAAACGGCAAACCAAGCGGTGCACGTCAAATCGCTTTTGATAGTGCGAATGCCGGGGTTGGTGATGTTGTTTTGGTCAATATCGACGGTGGTGCGGCAAAGATGATGTTGGACGATAAGGAGATTATTGCAGACCTCACTATTTGCGGTGTAATAGATCATATCGCATATGATAAGGAAACCAAATACCTGTAATACTCTTAAATATTATAGTTTTTCATGAAAAACAAGAGGGATGGTGGAGCAGTTGGACGTAAATGAAATAGTAGCAAAAGTCAGAAAAGAAGTGCTTGAACAGATGGGAAAAGGACACGCAAATGAAAAACCGCAAGTTCATTTCTTTTCAGGTGCCGCTCCAGAGCTTGCAAAATTTATTGAGCATTCAGTATTGAATCCGGATATGACAAGAGAAAAGGTTCGTGCTGAGTGTTTACTCGCAAAGCAGCATAAGTTTATTAACATATGCGTAACACCGTATTTTGTGAGAGAAGCAGCAGAGATTTTGAAAGCCTGCAATGTCGGGATATGTGCTCCCGTCGGGTTTCCTCATGGTGCGGCTTCAACCGCGGCAAAGATATGTGAGATTAAGGAATGTATTGCCGATGGAGCTACTGAGCTGGATGTGTCGCTTAACTTGGTTGCGATAAAATCCGGCGAAATAGATGAGGCGGGCAGAGAGCTTAAGCTTATGATGGATGCTGCAGGGCACAGAGCGAGAGTAAAGGCGATATATGAACAAGGACTGCTAAATGATGCTGAGAAAAAAGCAACTCTTGAGATGATAAAAAACAGCGGTGTTGATTACGTAAAAATATCGAACGCTCTAACCGGTAAAGCAGCTTGTACGGAGGACGTAAAATTCGTTCGAAGCATAGTCGGCGGAAGCGTAAAGATTAAAATCGACGGCGGCATAAGAACCGCCGCGAAAGCACGTGAGATATTGGATTCCGGTGCTGACAGAATCGGTTGTTCCGCCTCAGTAAAGATTGTCACCGGAGAATAGTCAATAAAACTTTGAGATAGAGATTGAAATCCTGGTAAAAAGGATTTCTTTTTTTATCTGTAATCCAAAGTCTTCTCGCCGCTTGATGAGTCATTATGGATTAGATAGAAATTAGGACTTAATTTTTAAAAGAAAACCACATAAGTAAACATATAAAATCGAATAATAGCAAATTTTCATTGAAACATATTATATTAAGTGTTAGAATTGCTGGACGGTCTTTAAACAGCCGTATTTTATATAGGAGTTTGGATAAGAACAGGATATAATAAAGATGGGTAAACTTGGATTTTTCACAGATAAAGAATTCTATAGAAAGCTGCTGAAGCTGGGGCTTCCTATTGCTCTGCAGCAACTTCTATATTCTGTTTTCGGCGTTGTGGACACTGCGATGATAGCACAGCTAGGTGCGGATTCCACTGCAGGAGTCGGGGCTGCATCATCGTGGTATTTTTATCTTATCGTTATTTCTTTAGGGCTTATTGCGGCGACGTCCTCGTTGGTTGCTCAGTATTGGGGAATAAAGGACTTTTTCAATATACGAAGAACTACCGGATTCAGTCTCGTTATTGCGATGAGCTTTGCATTGCTGTTTACTGTTGTTGTGCAAATCATTCCTGAATTGATGATAAAAGCGTTTACGAGCGATGCTGCTATGATAAGCGAAGGCACAAAATATCTGAAAGTTCTATCCTTGGGGTTTGTTCTCTGGACATTTAACTTTGTCTTTTCGACGGCTCTGAAATCGACAGAATGTGTTCGCATACCGCTTTTCTCAAGTATGGCATCTATAGTTGCTAATGTATTTTTAAACTGGGTATTCATTTTCGGTAATTTGGGTGCACCGGAGATGGGCGTCGAAGGGGCTGCACTAGGAACTATTATTTCCTTTGCACTTAATACCGTTATAATGCTGGCAGCTGTTAAGATAACAAAGCACAGAATAGTGAAAAACTTAAAGCATTATTTCGCTTGGACAAAGGATTTCTTGAAGAAATTCACAAAAATTATGACCCCTGCTGTGGTGAATGAAATTATTTGGGTGTCGGGATACTTGATGTATTCCGTTGTGCTTGGCAGATATGGGAATGTTAACTTCGGTTCGTTTACGATATACAGACAGGTAGAAAGCATGTTCTTTACTTTCTTTATTGGTCTTTCGAGCGCATGCAGTATACTTATCGGAAAAGAGCTGGGCAGGGGCGAGGTCGAGAAAGGGTGGAACTATTCGGTTAAAAACTTAGTACTTGCTCCGATATTGGCGGTAATATTGGGGATCATTATGGTTCTTACCAGATATCCGGTATTGAATTTGATGAGGATACCGGATCCGGAGATGATCGCTATGAGTGCAAAACTGCTCGTCTTCTATGCGATAGCTTCACCGATTAGAGTGATACCGTTTATGACGATTGTAGGGATTTTCAGATCCGGCGGGGATACGAAAACAGGGCTTTTAGTGGACACTTTGAATGTTTGGTTTGTCGGTGTTCCGATGACTTTTATAGCCGGATTTGTATTAAAAGCTCCTTTTGAATGGGTGTTTCTTGCGATGTTCACTGAAGATATATTTAAGAGTATTTTCTGCATTGTCATATTTATAAGGAAGAAATGGTTAAACCAGCTTACTCATGATTCGGAAGTTTTCACAAAGGGATTAAAGCAAGTTGATTGATTAGATGGATAGTAAGCGGCAGCCTGTAGGGGCTATCGCTTTTTTCTATTCTTTCTTTTTTACTTCTTCTTGCGATTAATTGAAAAAATGGCTCAAAAATAAGATATTTTACTATAAGAAACCCTAAACACAAAGGAATACTTAAAACTTCAAAGTCCCACTCAAAGAACTTCTCGATTTATCTGTGCCCGAAGGAAGCGCGTAAGCAAAAAATCTTAAGCGCATACTTGTCCGCAGAAAATTCACTTTGGTATAATGCGTAAGCATCAAAGTGGATTTTCAAGTTGTATGCAAGCTAGATTTTTTGTAGCGAAGCCGAGGAAGAAGCACAGATTATGAGAGATGACTTTTTCCCCCTTTTTGGTCAGTCAAAAAGGGGAGTAAAAAAATAATAACATTAAAGGAATTAGTTCTTTACTTTTTAAACCGCCAAAAAGTAACAAAAACCTCCCGAACCAGGTTTTTTGCTTTTTCCTACGGCTGGTTGGCAAAGAGACTATTTTTGCTGAACTCGCAACGCGCAAGGCAGCCTTGCACTGTTGCTCAAACAGTCGCAAAAATCGCGCCCCCATGCTAACCAACCTTAAGGGCAAAAAAATGGTTCGGCTTGCTCGGGTATGCCTTTTAAGAAATACCCAAATCTCCAAAGCCCTTCTAAAAAACCTCCCGATTTATCTGTGCCCGAAGGTTGAGCGTAAGCAAAAAATTTTAAGCGCATACTTGTCCACAGAAAATTCACTTTGGTATAATGCGTAAGCATCAGCTTACACTATGCTCAAACAGTCGCAAA
>Ga0180436_10002377_pt1 | contig 17955 bp, 15 predicted proteins | sample SS_ome_2_FD_132434 | JGI IMG/M metagenome (GOLD analysis project Ga0180436, IMG submission 132434) | Hypersaline lake sediment archaeal communities from the Salton Sea, California, USA - SS_3_S_2 metaG | ecosystem: Environmental > Aquatic > Non-marine Saline and Alkaline > Hypersaline >...
CACGGGCAAGGATCATTTCGTCCGATTTTTAGCTGTTTTTGTTTCATGCGTCTTTTTGTTTGGCCATTTCTTCGTCTCTGAGAACCCGTCGCAGCACCTTGCCGACATTGGAGACCGGTACTTCATCGCGGAATTCGATCATCCGCGGCCGTTTGTACCCGGCCATATTCTCTTTGCAGAATTCATTGATTTCTTCTTCGGTGGCTGTCTCACCCGGTTTAAGTTGAATGTAAGCTTTGACTACTTCGCCGCTCTTGGCGTCGGGCACCCCGACCACAGCGGCAATGGCGACCTTGGGATGGGTGAACAGAATATCTTCCACATCCCGGGGATAAACGTTAAATCCACCCACAATGATCATGTCTTTTTTACGATCGGTGATCAGAATGTAACCATCTTCATCCACGTGCCCGATATCACCGGTCAGAAAAAAACGATCGCCATCGATCTCCCGGAACACGGCCTTATTTTCTTCGGGTTTGTTCCAGTAGCCTTGCATAACCTGGGGGCCATGAATGGCGATTTCGCCGTCTTCACCCTGGGGCAGTTCCTGCAGCCCCGTGTCCAGATCCACGATTTTCACGTCGGTACTTGGAACTGGAAAGCCGATGGAACCGATCTTGCGGTTTTGTTGGTTTGTGGGATTTGCCGTGGCAACTGGTGACGTCTCGCTGAGACCGTAACCTTCGAAAATCACCGAACCGGTTTTTTCTTCGAATTGCTTGCACACTTCCGGTGGCAGGGGCGCCCCGCCCGAAAAACATCCCATCAGTGACGTCAGGTCAAACTGATCCAGTAAGGTATGGTTGGTAAAAGCCACGAAAATTGTCGGTACGGCCGGCATCAGCGTGGGGCGATATTTTTGAACAGCTTTTAGTACTTCCGTGAACGGCGGATCTCCCGCACGCGGATCCGGGATGCAGATGAGCTTGTTTCCAGAGCCGCAAGCGGACAGCATGGCGACTGTCAGCCCAAAGCTGTGGTACCAGGGCAGCACACCCAGATAGGTATGAAAACCACCGCGCCGCATTTTTTCGGGCGGGCTGCCGGGTTCATGGATGAATCGGCCCCACTCATCCAGGGCCATGACATTATAGACAAAATTGGCGTGGGTTAAGGCCGCGCCTTTGGGGCGGCCGGTGGTTCCCCCCGTGTAGATGATCAGGGCAAGATCGTTGAGCGCATCAATGTCCACTGCAGGCACTTCTGGTTTGGCGGACGCCACGATGTCGTCAAAGAAGAAATGGCCTTCCTGGTAGCTTTCCGCTTTGGGTATTTTACCTAACAAGCCTCCCAGAAAACCCTTCAGCCACGGTAGGTATGACTTCACGCTGCAAATCACCACATTTTCAACTTGGGTGCCTTTGATGGCCTTGACGGTGGTGGGATAGAACTGGGGATGATCCATGCAGAACACCATTTTGGCCCCTGCATCTCCCAGTTGATAATTGAGTTCACCGGCGGTGTAGATAGGGTTGCACGTGACACACACCGCTCCGGCTTTCAGAATGCCAAAAAATAATGCCGGATAGTGGGGCAGGTTGGGAAGGAATATGGCAACCCGGTCTCCCTTTTTAATGCCTTTGGATACCAGAAAGTTGGCAATCCGGTCGGCGGTATCTTTCACCTGAGCATAGGTTCGTGTGGCATCGTTGAAAATTGTATAAACTTGGTTGGGATACTGCTGCGCTGATTCATCCAGAAGGGTGAACAGGGGTTTTTTAAAATCGGAAATCTCCAACGCGACGCCTTCGGGCCAAAATTTGCCGTGCCAGGGTTTTGTTGCCATAGTAACCTCCTTCATATCTTTACGTGTCCAATTTTGGATGCCATTTGTTAAATCTGGGTGAGTATAGTGAAATCGTTGGGGTAAGTCAAACGGGAAAATCGGAGTTTTTGGCTCTTGGCAGCTTATGGCTTTTACCTTAGCGCTTATCGCTTAAATTGGTATCGGTGCAATCACCTGGGAGGATGCAAACATCCAGGCGACGATGGCCGCACAGGTAAAGGCGCCCAAATATATTTTGCCCGTCAACTGGAACAACCAGGTGGACAGCGGTATCACCACCACGAGCACGCCGATGATATGGAACAGATTGATGATAAAGTTGACAAACATCCCACCGGGCCCCACCAGGGGAATAAATCCGTTGATTAAAAGGGGTAGGTACTGGATGGATAGGAAGGCGATCAATGGCAAGACCATGGTGAGGATATTGATAGCCGACCAACGCAGCCAGGTACGCAGGGGTGTGCCGGCTGCGGCCGGCCGCATTTGACCGTGCAGGAACACGCCGGTTTGGAGAAACCCGACCAACAGAAACGGAAAATACAAAAATAGCATTTTGAATCGATAGACGGTTAGATCGCTGGCAAATGGAAAGATGAATCGGTAATCGACAATATAAAATTGTTCCAAAAGATGCTCGCACAGATAAGCAACGGCAAACAACAGGAGGGCCAAAAGTGCGGTTTTCCCGATGGTTTTCGTGGGCAGGTCAAATCCACCGGCTGAAAAGGATATGCCCATATCCGCGAGTGTTAATCCGCGGGGAATGCCAACCTTGCGGAACCAAATTTGAAAGACAATGAATCCGATGATGTTAATCCATAAAAACCACCAGACAATGGCATTGACCAACATCATGGGAAAGGCTTTATCAATGGGGGCCAGATAGATGTGGATGCCAAATAAAATAAAAATGAGCGGTAAATAAAGCCACATGATCACGCCGTTGATAATGCCGTACTTCCAGCGAGCGTTTGGTTTGCAGACGTATGCGCTGGATGGGTGTCCCTGAATAGACTGGAAAAAGGGTATCGAAGACAACAGCGAAGCCAGTGGCATCACCATCCATATGCCCGCAAGCATGGCCGCTAACGTGGCCCATTCTTTAATGGGCCAAATCTGGCGCCGGGGATCTAGCCAGAATGCCTCGGGTGGTGCCAGGGCCTGTTTGATCCAACGGACCGTTTCAGCAATGGCCTGGTGGCTGTGAGATTCCTGAATGTGAATGCTGGCCGGAACCACCACCCGCCGTGCAGTCCCGGCATTGAAATCGCCATATGTCACGCCAATCTGGGGATGGGGATCGCCAATGACCTGTCGGGTTGCGGCTGTCTGCATCCATTCGGTTTCGATATCGCGAATGCCGGTCATCCGATCCCGATATTCATCCCATTTGCCGATAATCATGAGCATATTGCGGGGTTTGTTTTGGTCTGCCGCGGTGGTATAGGCGAAACCCGTAATGACCAATGCGTTTACGGAAGAATCCTGCAGGGCAACCCGGTAAGCCATCTCAGCCCCCAGACTATGCCCCAACATGCCCAGGGCCTGCGGGTCGATGTTGGGCAGCGATCGCAGGTAATTAAGCGCGGACAGACCGCCATAAGTTTGATCAAAGTTGGCATCCGTGGGGGCGCTGGGGATCCCGGAGTTACCGCGGCCGATGGCATCAATATTCAAAACAACCAGGCCTCTGCGGGCTAATTCGATGCAGTAGGCATCGCCGGTTTCGCGATTGTTTTGATAGCCGTGAATGTACACCACACCCGGAAAGCGTTGGTCGGCATTTACTGTTTGAGGTTGAAGCAGTTTGGCCCGTACCGCAATACCATTATCGTTTTTGAAGTTTACATTCGAGACTTGTACGCGTCCGAAATCGCGTTGCACGGCCGAGGCCAAGGCCATTGCACCGATGAGGGTGGCGAGGCAAACACAGAGCAAGATAACGGATCGAAGATTTGAACTTCCAACCTTCTCAGATCTCATTAGCATAATGGGAACCTCGCACCCTCAAGCATTAAGCGATCAGCTTTAAGCATTAAGCAGCTAAGAGCAAACTGCTAAAGGCTAACGGTACCTGGTTGGTCCGTCATAGTCCTGCATCTGCGTTAATCAAGATAACCTTGATTCGTCCTTTGGGGAACGATTTTTCGGTGATGGTCCATGCGTTGCAGATGCGCTGGGGGCTATTGCAATCATGGCAGTAGGCTGTTTTGGCGCAGGGGGTCTTCATGCCCAGGCGGATGGCATTGGCGGGGGCGGCCACATCCTTGATCCGCGCCATGGCATCCTCCAGGTCGGCCACAATTTTATTGCGGCTCACCATCACGATGACATGTTTGGGACCGAAAGTGAGGGCCCCAACCCGGTTGCCGATCATATCCAGATTTACCAGTTGTCCATCTTCGGTCAGGGCATTGGTGCCGGTGATGAATAGATCCACCAGCAAGGCATTGCGTCGGCGCGTTATCGATTCTTCCTTGGAAACGCTTTTATCCAGGGTGTCGATAACATCCATGTCCTCGGCATTTTTGAGGGCATCATACAGTCCGGAATTCACCACGGTCATGGAACCGCCCCAGGCAAGGCTTTTGGGATTAAGCTCCGGGATAATTTTTTCAAGGACGATGCGTTTGGCCTCGGTCAGGTCGGCGGCAATGCGCACCTCAAAATTGTTGGTTTCCAATTGTTCCTGGGTATCAGTCAATCTCATTTTCCAATACATATCGATGGGTTCGGGCATTGTATCCTCCAACTGGTTTATTGTGTTTGTCGTGTTCGTTGCGTTCAGTCGCGTGTATACAGCCCCAACGCTATGATTTGTGCTGTTGAATTTTAACCGTAAACCTTTGGCCCCAACTCAATAAACCCAATGAACGCAATAAACATTAAAAAAATAAAAGTATCGTATATACATCTGATGCTGATCTAATCTACAAATTCATCTAAAATTACTTCATACAGCGCTTCCCCAATGGCAATCCCGATATCGATAAACTGGGGCCCGTATTGTTTGCCCGTCGGTGTGCGAAATGTCGGCTTTATTTTCTCCAGACCCTGCATCCCCTTGGGATAGTGGGCTAAAAATTGTTCCAGGCTTGGATTTAAAAAGGAAACCATTTCCCACAGGGTATCGGTGAAATTATCCGGTCCCCAGCGGAATTTATCGGCATCGTAGAGGCAGTCTGAGATGAGCTTGGTTTGGGGTGAATCCGCATCAACGGTTTCCTTAAAGGCTTCATGGTTTTGAATGGCCAGACAGATTTGAGCCACTTCCTGTGCGTTAAAGGGGAGCGTCGTCAAAAGTTGGGGGGCAAATCGGGCACCCTTGACGGCATGATCTTTTTTCTTGCGACGAATGTCATGCAACAAGCCTGCAGATTGAACCAAAAGAACCAGCCGATGGATAGTTGCTTGTGACCACGGGTGGTCTCGGCCTTCAATCAATACCAGGGCGCCGGCCTCAAGGCTGACTTTATCAGCATGCTGCAATCCATGTCCGAAGTCGTCCGCCAAATGCGGGGCAACGACCTTTTGAAGTTGCGAAATATGGGGATCCGCTGCCATCAATTGGCCAGACATCGTGATGGCGTCTGCTTTTTCCCGATAAAAATCAGGTGTCGGAAAACTGGAGACAATTTGGCGGGCCCGGGTCCGAATCCTTTTGTATAAAGCCTCCATGGGGTGACGTTGATTTAGGTGTTACCATGGAGCGAAAGCGGAGAGCCACAAACCTTCCATCGGTTGTCCTCTCTTACAACCTCCAGGGTTTCTTCAAACGGTCGCGTTTCGCCGATGAAAAAGAGTTTGGCGATCCAAGCAAATACCGGATTGATGGCTGTTCGGGTTTTCGCGTGAATGGAGACCGTTGCTTCCGAATCACTTGTGAAGGTCGTATGGGTGATCACGTGATAAAGCTGATTTTTGATGTAAGATTTGCCAAAACCACGATCTTTCGCTTCCTGAGACATATCATGGATATATTGGTCCACCATGTCGATTTCATCCATCGTACGGCTGTCTTCGCACAGGTAATCAGCCATGGATGCATCTAATTTCAAATATGCCTTTGTAAAGGCGACCGCTGTATCATGGGGTTTGCTGACACAATTGAGGGGAATCAACAAAGCTTGAACAAATATTCCGAGACATATCACCACGAGCAGGGGACCGTATTTGCTAAAACCGGGCATGGATCTTTCCTCCTTAATATTAAAAAATGTTGTTTTCTGATAGCATGTAATGCCGTGTTAGACAAGGGATTCTTTAAAAGGGGTTGATAATTCAGATCATATTAAGTATGCAATAAATATCAGATAAAGATACACGAAGTCATCGGGCCACAGGGGATAAGGAGGGCATATGTCCGAGACCAAGCAATGGGACTGGGAACCCGGTCAAAAAAAAATTCCCATGGCAGACTGGTACAAACGGTTTGGCTGGGTCGAGGAGCCGTATGTCAGCCCGGATGGTGAGCGCGTTGCAGCCATCGTCAACACGGACGAAATGGCGTTCAATGTCTGTGTCAACGGTGATACCTGGGAACGCGATTTCGATAAAATATGGCATCTTCGGTATTCGGCATCAGGTGCTTTAAGCGCATTGATATCCGATGAGGGTGAGTGGACAGTCGCCATCGACGGGACACCTTGGGAAAATAAATTCGGGTATGTCTGGAATCCCATTTATAGCTATAATGGCAGTAGTGTGGCCGTGGCCGCGCAGCAGGATATGCGCTATTGCATGGTATTGAATGGCCAAGCATGGGATCAAACCTATGCCAATATGACCTACTTTGCGCTAAGCCCATGCGGCACCAAGACCGCCGGGGCCGTCCAGGTCGTGGATGCCGATTCGGGCGAAATCCATAAGTTCAAAAAGGGTACCTTTACGGCCGCATTCCAGGGAAAGGCCTGGGACAGCGTCTTTGTGAACGTATGGAACCTTTGTATCAGTCCCGACGCTCAGCACCTGGCGGCGGAAGTGCGTTTGAATTTATACGAGTACACCATTGCTGTCGACGGACAAGCCTGGGATCGCAGTTTCGAGTGCGTCTGGGAACCCATATTCGATCCCAAGGACAACAGCGTAGTGGCTCCGGTTCGAATTGGCGGCCAATGGCAGTTGGCCCGCAATGGCGAGCTCATTTGGGAAACCCCCTTTGTACAATTGTGGCAACAATGCTTCAGCCCCCAGGGAGATCGCATCGCCGCCATCGTGGCTCCCCGCTATGGTCGCTGGACGGTCGCCATTGATGGTGATGTCTGGCAGCGGGATTTCAGCGATATGGTCACGGATCTTGTTTTTAGTCCCGATGGGAAACGGGTGGGTGCACTCGCAAAAGAAGGTCAAAATTGGTATGTGGTTGTGGACGGTACCCCCTGGGATAGCGCCTTTGACATGGCCTGGCAGCCGGTATTTAGTCCAAATGGCGAGCATGTCGCCGTTAAAGTTGAGAAGAACGGAAAATTTGCGCTGGCCCTGGATGGTCACGTGGGCTCCCAGATGGCCGATGCTGTCTGGGATCCGGTTTTCAACTCGGCGGGTGATAAACTTTTATTTAAATCCATCCAGGATGGTACCTATTGTCGGCAGGTACTGTCGGTCGATCACTTCAGGAAATCAGCAACCATAAAGTAACGTGGTGGTATCGATTGACATCTGAATTGGATTGGCACACCTGATTGGTATATGCAGAGCCGGCTGCTTATAAAGGGAGCAAGGGGGAGGCATGCACACTTTTTATGAATTGCTGACGGGACCATTGGCGTGGGTGGCGTTTCTCATATTCATAGGTGGCTGTCTATATCGTTTGGTGGCCATGCTGGTATTGGTATATAAAAAAGAACGGTTTATCTTTAGCTACATGAGCTGGAAGTATAGCCTGCGTTCAATTTTTCATTGGATCGTTCCCTTTGCCACCACCAATTGGAAACGCCATCCGGTGCTAACCATCGTGACGTTCGCTTTTCACATTTGTCTGATTCTGACGCCAATTTTTCTGCTGGCGCATATCATTTTATGGGATGAAGCTTGGAACATCAGCTGGTGGGCCTTGCCGGATGGGTTGGCCGATATCATGACCCTGGTGGTGATTGCAGCATGTCTCTTTTTTCTGGTGCGCCGGATTTCACTGCCGGAAGTTCAGTTTGTTACATCGGCATCAGATTACTTAATCCTTTTAATGGTGGCCGCGCCCTTTGTAACCGGATTTATCGCCTATCATCAGTGGATTCATTACCCTTTTTTCTTAAATTTACATATTCTCAGTGGTGAAATCATGTTGGCGGCCATTCCTTTTACACGCCTAAGCCATATGATATTTTCAGTTTTTACCCGGGCCTACATGGGATCGGAATTTGGTGGTATCCGGCATGCAAAGGACTGGTAATGAAATCGTGTTCCACGATATTATATAACGTGACGGCGTCGCTATTGAGTAAAAAGCTGCAAATACGATCATATCGAAATAATAAAAATTAAGCCGGAGAAAATTCATATGGCGGAAGCAAAAAATACGGAAGATCCCCAAGCTCGGGACCAGGGTATCGAGGTGGGAATATCCGATCTGACCGAAGACAAAATAGCGGAAGTCATCAATACCGTCCTGGCGAATGAAACCGGAGCACGCTTGAAGACCTATGTTGATACCTGTATCCATTGCGGTTTGTGCTCGGAGGCCTGTCATTATTTCTTGTCCCATGATAACGACCCCGCCTATTCTCCGGTGGGAAAAGTTAAACAGACCATATGGGAGATGATCCGCCGCAAAGGTCGCGTATCCCCAGCGTTTATCAAACAAGCCGCCTTGATTGCCCATACCGAGTGCAATCTTTGCAAGCGCTGTGCGCAATACTGTCCTTTTGGTATTGATATCGCATATATGATGAGCGTCGTCAGGCGCATTATCCATCGCTTGGGCGTCACGCCACTCTATATCCAGGACACGGCCCACAGTCATGCCGTGACCATGAACCAGATGTGGGTTAAGGGAGATGAATGGCCGGACACGCTTCAGTGGCAGGAGGAGGAGGCCCAGGCGGAGATACCGACACTGCGGATTCCTTTGGACAAGGAAGGGGCGGACATCATGTACTCGGTGATTGCGCCCGAACCCAAATTTCAGGCGCAGCTGATTTACCAGGCCGCCTTTATTATGGACGTGGCCGGTGTGAATTGGACCATGCCATCCGGTGTGGGGTGGGACAACAGCGATATGGCCATGTTTACCGGTGACAACGAACTGATGGGTCGGATTAAACGGGCCCATTACGATGCTGCCGCCCAATTGAAAGTTAAGCGGATTGTCATGGGTGAATGCGGGCATGCTTTCCGATCCGTTTATGACGTGGGTAATCGCTGGCTGGGTTGGCGCGAGCCGCCGATACCCATCGTGCATGCCATTGAGTTTTACTATGAATTGCTGAAGTCCGGTAAAATAAAAATTGCCAAAAAATATGATCAAGCGGTCACCCTGCATGATCCCTGCAATGTTGTTCGAGGAGGGGGCCTGCATGAGAAAGCGCGTTACGTGGCCCGGGCGATATGTGACGATTTTGTTGAAATGCATCCCAATCGTGAACACAATTATTGCTGTTCTGCCGGAGGGGGTGTGATCAATTGCGGACCGCCCTATAAAATGACCCGCATAGAAGGTAATCGTGTTAAAGCGGAACAATTGTTTGCCGCCAAGTCCCGGGGTGCAAAAACCTTGATTACCCCCTGTCACAACTGCCATAGCGGGCTGCATGATATCGTTCACCACTATGAAGTCGGCTTGGATATCAAGTTTTTCAGCGATATTATTTATGAAGTCATGGAGAAGCCCGAAGTAGAATGAAATCATTTTATCCGAACATAACAGATGCAATCGCATTCAAAACCATCGGGAGAAAAAGATGAGAAAGCCTGGTGTCCTTCTAATGGCGGTTTTGTTGCTGACCGTCTTTCTGCTTGTGGCAGCCTACTCTCAGGAGGATATGACTGCCATTGACAATCGTGTGTTTCCAGACCCCAGACGGACGGCGGCGATCTTTATTCATGATGATCATAATGAAGCCGCCGAGATCGATGAATGTAACGAATGCCACCATGTTTATGAGGATGGGGTTAAACTTGAAGACGAATCCTCCGAAGATATGCTTTGCTCGGAGTGCCATCTTATGGAAGAAACAGACGAGCAACCTGGACTGATGAAGGCCTTCCATTTGAATTGCAAAGAATGCCATCTGGCTGAGAACAAGGGCCCGATCATGTGCGGGGAGTGCCATAAAAAATGAGGATGCCAGGGGTCACGGAGTCACGGATTCCGGGGGGTCGAGAATTTCAGCGCCTGGCCCTTGGTCATTCGCACCTGGGCGTTAAACGCGTAAGAGCCAAGAGCTAAGGACGAAGAGCCAAATGAATATGGAAAAGAGGGACTCAGCATGCCAAAAAAAATATTGATCATCGATGATGATCCGGTGGTGGTAAAGTATTTACAGGCTGTTTTCAGTGACAACGGCTACGAAACCTGTAGCGCATCCAGCAGTATGGAAGGGTTGGACGTGGTCCGTCAGGAAAAACCGGATCTGATCACTTTGGACCTGCAGATGCCGGGTGAATGGGGCCCCCGATTTTACCGCAAGTTGCGCAAGGAAAAAGATCTCAGAGATATCCCGGTGATTGTCATCAGCGGGATTGATGGAGACCATGCCGTGCAAAACGCCGTGGCCTTTGTGAGCAAGCCGTTTGACCCGGAAAAAATTATTGGGATTGTTAAGAACACCATCGGCTAAAAACAAAATACCGTTGCGCGGGCGCAACGGTATTTTGTTTTGCTACAGCCTACAGCTGCCAGCTTACACCCCATCCCTTAACGCTTATTTCCGTGCTTTGGCATAACCGATATCCACAAGCGCCTCCTCCATCTCACCCAAGATGGTGGGATCATCGATAGTGGCCGGGACTTTGTAATCCTTATTGTCGGCAATCTTCTGGATCGTGCCCCGCAAGATCTTGCCCGAGCGGGTCTTGGGCAGTCGTTGTACCACCGTGGCTGTTTTGAACGACGCCACGGGTCCGATGCGATCGCGCACAGATTGAATGACTTCCTTAATTATGTCTGAATGCTTGCGATCAACACCGGCGTTCAGCACCAGAAAACCCACGGGGACCTGGCCTTTTAGTGCATCCTCGACACCCAGCACGGCACACTCTGCCACGTCGGGATGGTCTGCCAGGACCTCTTCCATGGCGCCGGTGGACAAGCGGTGGCCGGCAACGTTAATAATATCATCGGTTCGCGACATGACAAATACGTAGCCGTCGGCATCAATATACCCGGCATCGGCAGTCTTGTAGTATCCCGGAAATTCTTCCAGATAGGATTCAATGAAGCGATCATCATTGTTCCACAGGGTCGGCAGCGTCCCGGGCGGTAACGGGAGCTTGACCACCAAGGCGCCGATTTCGCCGGCTTTAACCGGCTGATTATCAGCATCCAGGACTTGCACATTCCATCCGGGAGCTGGTTTGGTGGGGGACCCCTCCTTGACCGGGAAGTGATGGATTCCCACTGGGTTGGCGCATATGGCCCACCCGGTTTCGGTTTGCCACCAATGGTCAATCACGGGAATGTTAAGATGTTTTTCGGCCCAGTGCAGTGTATCCGGGTCCAAGCGCTCACCGGCTAGGAAAAGGGATTTGAAATTACTCAGATCATATTTTTTGGTCATTTCGGCGTTGGGATCTTCGCGCTTAATGGCCCGAAATGCAGTCGGTGCGGTGAACATGGTTTTTACTTTGTGTTCTGAAATGACCCGCCAGAAAACACCCGCATCGGGCGTCCCCACAGGCTTGCCTTCGAATATAATCGTTGTACATCCTTTGAATAAAGGTGCGTAGATAATGTAGGAGTGGCCCACGACCCAACCCACATCCGAGGCAGCCCAATACACATCGCCGGCATCGATATTGTAAATGTTTTTCATGGTCCATTTGAGAGCCACAATATGGCCCCCGTTATCGCGGACGACTCCTTTGGGCTGGCCGGTGGTGCCGGATGTGTACAAGATATAAAGCGGGTCGGTGGCCGCCACGGGCACGCAATCATGAGGCTCGGCCGCTGCCATGGCTTCTTGCCAATCCACATCCCTACCGGATTGCATCTCGGCCTTTTCCATGGGGCGTTGCAGAATGACACACTTGTTCGGCCGGGATTCAGCGTTGGCCGAGTCAATCGCACTGTCCAACAAGGGCTTATAGGGTATGACCCGTGCGACCTCGATTCCGCAGGAGGCCGAAACAATTACTTTGGGTTTGGCGTCATTGATGCGGGTCGCCAGCTCGTTGGCCGCGAAACCGCCAAACACGACCGAATGGACCGCCCCCAGGCGGGCGCATGCCAACATGGCAATGGCGGCTTCGGCAATCATGGGCATATATATCAATACCCGATCACCTTTGCTTATACTTAGACTGGCTAACACGCCGGCAAATCGGGCCACCTCGTCCCGCAATTCTTTATAGGTATACGTTTTTTGGGAATTGGTCACCGGGCTGTCGTATATTAAGGCGAGCTGATCACCGCGGCCTTCGTCAATGTGCAGATCAACGGCATTGTAGCAGGTATTAATCTCCCCCCCGACAAACCAGCGATAAAACGGCTTGTTGCTATCATCGAGGACCTTGTCCCATTTTTTGTACCAGTGGCAGTCTTCGGCAGCTTCCGCCCAAAATGTATTGGGATCTGAAATGGATTTTTCAAAAACGGGGTCGTATGGCGTTGTCATGAGCTGTCCTCCTTTTTCGTTTATTGATTTTTTTAAATGCGTTCACATATAAAACATGCCGAAATGGAGACCTTGGATTTGGATTAAGCTGCCTCAATGGGAACACATCGATTACAACCGGTATAGAGAATTGCAAACCGCCCTGTCAAGCACATTATTGAAGCGCATCCGTTTTGTGAATGCGATTTAGCGGACTAGGCAGGTTTGCACCCAGGGGGCTGCCAGTTTTTGAAATCCAAGGAGATCTTCACGGGAGTAGGGCGATTGGTCTTTAAAAAAGGTGGGAGACAGTATGTTTTCAGCCTTGAACGTTTGCAGCGCATAACAACGGGCCCCCGTGATGCTGCGAACAATCTTGTTGAGGATGGGTTCATCCACAAAGGGCGGGACACAGGTTGTACGGAATTCGTACGGCAGGCCACAATTCATGATTAAGGCAATACTTTGCTGGATGGCTTCCATGCAGTTTTGGGGTGATATCTGGCGTGGATAGGCAGCCGGGTCGGTCTTGACGTCCATGGCGATGAAATCCACAAGCTTGTTTTGGATGAGCCGATCCAATACTTCCGGATGACTGCCATTGGTGTCGAGCTTGATCGCATATCCCATCCGATGGAAATGATGGCAGACAGTCGACAGCTCCGGGTGCAGTGTTGGTTCTCCACCCGAGATGACGATGCCGTCTAACAATTCACGCCGCTTTTGTAAAAATCCATAAACAGAATCCAATGCGAGCACGGGACCGTGTGCACCCGGCTTGCCAACCAGGCTGGGATTGTGACAATAGGGGCAGGTGAAATTACAACCGGACGTGAATAGAATACAGGCCAGTTTACCCGGGTAATCGATGAGGGTCTGTTTTTGAAGACCGCCAAAAATCATGCTATTTGGCTACAAGCCGTGGTGACTCTTTTGCGTGAATGAGCACACGCTCCCGGGCACGTTCCTGCTCGGATTCCATAATCTTATCTCTTTGGGCCTTCTCCTGCGCAGGCGGGGAAATCTGATCGAGCGTCTTGAATGTTTTGCGCATGTTAAATTCAGCCTGTTTGCCGAGATTCCATTGTTTGACAGGTCTTAAATACCCCACCACGCGAGAATAAATTTCCGTTTCCTGGCTGCAGCAATCACACGTTGCTTTTTCGCCTTTGAGATACCCGTGGGTTGGGCAAATACTGAACGTGGGCGAAAGCGTGAAGTACGGCAGGTGAAATTTGTTGGCAATTTTGCGCACAAGCTGCTTGGTGACCCCTGAATCTTCTACCTGCTCGCCTAAAAAGATATGCAATACCGTTCCGCCGGTGTATTTCGTCTGGAGGCGATCTTGCAGCTCAAGGGTTTCAAATACATCATCGGTGTAGTTAACCGGCAATTGGGTTGAATTGGTGTAATACGGTGCGGCGCCATGGTGGTAATCGTTTTCATTGGCACAAATGATTTCTGGGTACAGTTTCTTGTCCAGCATTGCCAACCGGTAGGAGGTGCCTTCCGCTGGGGTGGCCTCAAGATTGAAAATATCGCCGGTTTCTTCCTGAACCTCGGCGATGAGATTGCGAATATAGTCCATGACCTCCAAGGCAAAAGATTGGCCGGTCTGGGTGGCAATGCCTTCGCCCAGAAAATTCAGACAGGCCTCGTTCATACCGATGATGCCGATGGTGGAAAAATGATTTTTCCAATAAAGGCCGGAACCTTCTTTGATATCTCTGAGATAGAATTTGGAGTAGGGATACAGGTTTTTCTCGGTGAAACGTTCCAGGACCTTACGCTTTATGGCCAGGCTTTCGATGGCCAGTAGAATTTTCTCTTTGATGATTGTCAAAAACGCGGTTTTACTTTGGGACGCGACCCCGATTCGGGGTAAATTGATGGTTACAACACCGATGGAACCCGTAAGGGGATTGGCGCCAAAAAGCCCCCCGCCCCGTTTGAGGAGCTCGCGATTATCAAGACGGAGTCGACAGCACATGGACCGGGCATCTTCGGGAGACATATCCGAATTAACGAAATTGGAGAAATAGGGAATTCCGTATTTGCCGGTCATTTTCCAGACCATGTCCAGATTGGGATTATCCCAATCAAAGTCGGCTGTGATATTATATGTGGGTATCGGAAAGGTAAAGACACGTCCTTTGGCATCGCCCTCCATCATGATTTCGGCAAATGCTTGATTGATCATATCCATCTCAGGCTGGAATTCGGCATAGGTCATGTCACCCGCCTTACCGCCCAGTATGACCGGATGGTCCTTCAGAATTGAGGGCACATAGAGATCCATGGTAATGTTGGTAAAGGGCGTTTGAAAACCAACCCGCGTAGGGATGTTGATATTGAAAACAAATTCCTGCAAGGCTTGTTTGACATCCTGGTACGCAAGGTTGTCGTGCCGCACAAAGGGTGCCAGCAGGGTGTCAAAATTGGACAGGGCCTGCGCACCGGCGGCTTCTCCCTGGAGGGTGTAGAAAAAATTGACGATTTGACCCAATGCGGATCTGAGATGGTTGGGCGGCGCACTTTCGACTTTACCTTCGACCCCCTTAAAGCCGTTGATCAACAGATCTTTCAGATCCCAACCGACACAGTATACCGATAGAAGGCTGAGATCATGAATATGTATGTCACCGCTTTTATGGGCCCGTCTGATCTCGGGTGGATAGATGCTGTTTAACCAGTATTCGGACGTAATATCCGAGCTGATATAGTTATTGAGACCCTGTAGAGAATAACACATGTTGCTGTTCTCTTTGATCTTCCAATCCAGTTTCTGGATGTAGTGTTCAACCAAGTCCACATTGGCTTTGGTGGCAATACTGCGGATTTGGGCGTGCTGTTCTCTGTATAAGATGTAGGCCTTGGCGGTTTTATGAAAGGGCGAGTCCAAAAGGACGCGCTCAACGATGTCCTGAATTTCTTCCACTTCCGGTGTCGGACCCAGGCGGAGTTCATGGGCTAGTGTCAGGACACGCAGGGTCAGCTTTTTGGCTTCTCGGTCGGAGAACTCCCCACTTGCCTTACCTGCTTTGGCGATGGCTGCGGTGATGTTCGAAGAATCAAATTCCTGAATTCTGCCATCTCTTTTTTTTATCGTATCGAACACGTGTGATCCCTTCCAACAGATTTATGGGGTGCTAAACAAGTATCCCCGGTTGTCTCAATTGTTATTGCAGGGGGTCGAGGACCGGCTGCATGTGATGATGCCACAAATCAATCGAAGATATTTCGGGGTCGTCGTACCATGGTTGGGTACTGAAGAATAGGACCATTTTTACAACAAGATGTTGATATTTGTCAACACAAATATCAACATCTTGTGCTTGTCAGCCCGAAAATTCCAGACGGGTATTTAAACGCAAACAGAGACTTGCGCACAAAGATTGATATGAATGAATTGGGGGGTATCATTCAGCAGCGGCATCTGTGCGCCTCCAAATCGTCCGGGCGATTTTGTTTTGATTTGAATGAAGATACCGTGCTATAGCGACGGCCATGAAAGATGATCGCAGTCCGTTATTTCGAAAAACAATCTCACCCTGGTATGATACAGAGGCCAGTTGTATTGCGGTTATTATCCTGATGGTGGTGGTATTGCTTTTCAGCCTGTGCGGTATTTGGGTTGCACGCAGCGATCCCGAATACGGTTCCCACCTGTGGTTGCCCCTTGGTTTAACCGTCATGTGCCTATACGTCATTGTGTCAACCACGGTGCGACTCATCAGAAGAAAGTTTTCCCACCGGGGCGATCGACTTTAACCAACAGCCATAAGCTATCAGGTATAAGCAGTCAAAGGCTGTCTTTGAACTGCTTGAAACCCATCTTCTGATAGCTTTCGGTATGAATATAGCGAAGTAGAGGCAACAGGTCTTGGGGGCTTAAGTATCCGGGTCGGTTGCCAATCACATCACCGGTCTCGGTTAGAAACCAGGTGTCTGGGAGGGGTTGGATATTGTATTTCCTGGCGACGGATCGTTCTTGATCCACATCGACCTTAATGCTGATGAAATTGGTATTCAGATAAGCGACAATATCTGTGTCTGTGAAGGTGTTTTTTTCCATGTTGCGACAATACGTGCACCAATCAGCCCGAAAATTGATAAATATTTTCTTGTTTTCAGATTGGGCCAATGGCTTGCCGGCTTCATAGGAGCGCCACTGAACCAGGTTGCGCGCGTACGTGGGTGGCAATACAATCGCAAGCAAAACGAGTATGGTCGCACAGCATAAGGAGATTTTGTTTTGTTTTCGCATAGGTTATCCTGTTACAGTTAGCAAAACAAGCTTGTCGGTCAAAAGCAGCATACCGATCACGATCAGTATGCTGCCGGCAATTTTGTTGAACAGGGGCATCCATTGACTGGTTTTACGGATAAATACCAGTAAATAATGAATAAATACGGATATACCAAAAAATGGGAGTGCCAAACCGGCCGAGTAGACCCCCAACAAGCCAACCCCATGCCAAATGGTGCCCTTGCCCATGGCCAGCGCCAGGATGGATCCGAGTTGGGGACCGGCGCAGGGACTCCAACCCGCCCCAAATGCCATACCGACAAGTATGGCCCCGAAAAACCCCACGGGCTTGTTCTCTAATCTGATCTTATGTTCGTAATCCAAAAAGGGTATGCGCAGTAAACCCAATAAATACAGTCCAAAGACAATAATCAACAGGCCGCCGCTTATGCGGAGAAAATCACGATAGTCATGGGCCAGGCCACCCAGATAAGATGCGGATGCCCCCAACAAAATAAAGATGGCCGAGAAGCCCAAAATGAAAGCCAAGGTTGCACCGATGACTCTGCGGCGGATGGCCGCATTGTGTGCAGTTGTCAGTTCTTCCAGTGACGAACCGGAAATAAACGTAAAATAAGCCGGTATCAGTGGCAGAACACAGGGAGAAAAAAATGACAGTAGCCCAGCCACAAATGCGGCCGAGTATGATACGGGATCAGCGAACATAGTTGCAACCTAATTTTGATGTGCTCGTAAAAAGTCAAAATTCTTCTATTTCGACCCGTTAACTTATTGAAATTATTAAAATTGAAATCGGAATAGTGCTGATTATCGGACTTGTTACGAGCCTATCAATTTTAAAGCCAGGTTTATATCCAAGTTTCGTTCAATCGGTCATCATGAAACGCAAGCGATTCGAATTCAGAATACAGAAGGCAGCATGAGTACTCACGAATCATTCCATTATGGTTAAACAGTTACCATCATTCTCTAATTGTAAACGGGCGCAGGTAGCTTTGCCGCGTAAGCAGGAACCCGGACAAAGCTAGTCGCTCAAGGCGTATTCTGGAACCCCGATCCCTTCCTTCTATTCTGTCTCCTGCTTTCTTTGGTCGTCCCTGCCACTGATTCCTTTGATAACACGAGACATCAGCCATAAAAAATCG
>Ga0180436_10002378_pt1 | contig 17950 bp, 18 predicted proteins | sample SS_ome_2_FD_132434 | JGI IMG/M metagenome (GOLD analysis project Ga0180436, IMG submission 132434) | Hypersaline lake sediment archaeal communities from the Salton Sea, California, USA - SS_3_S_2 metaG | ecosystem: Environmental > Aquatic > Non-marine Saline and Alkaline > Hypersaline >...
ATTCAATTTTGCAGCAGTGGGCGCCATTGCGGAAAAAATCCTCGACCTGGAAACCCGAAGTGCCGGCTCGACCCAGACCTACCGTATCAATCTTACCGATGATATTTATTTTACATCCGGCATCGTGCAAGCTGCCAGTGCCGGTAATTTAAAACCGGGTGATCGCCTAAGTTTAAAGATTTTTGACCCCATTGCCATGGGGCAGGAGCCCATTCACCTTCAGGTCCAGGAACCTGAAGAAATCACGATCATGGGTGAACGGCAAAAAGCCCTCCGAATCGCGCTGGCATACAAAGGTGCTGAGCAATTAGCTTGGATTGATGCTGACGGTAATATTCTGCGTGAACAAGGAATTTTGGGAATCATCCTGGAAAAAACATCCCGTCAGGACGCCACGAACGGACTCCCCATTCAGTCTAGTCAAGATCTTACGGAAGTTGCTTCGATTCCTGCCAACATTGATATCACCGATCCTAAAAACCTTGAGCAGCTGCGTCTTGAGATCACAGGAACCGGCACCTATACAGGTGAACTGCACGGCGGCAGACAGGATTTCGATGCACCCTTTCTGACCGTCACAAAGGAATCGATATCACCATCTCGGACCGATCAAGCCCAAGCGGCATTCCCGACTGAGTTGATCCGATTTCTGGAGCCTAGCCCCTTTATCCAATCCGACCATGTCGCCATTCAGCGACTGGCACAAGAACTGGTACAGCCGGACGATACACCTTTGGATAAAGCCCGCAAATTGATTACATGGATGCAGGCCCATATCGAAAAGCGTCCGGTGATATCCTTGCCTGACGCCCTGGCCACACTCACCAACCGGGCCGGTGATTGCAATGAACATGCCGTGCTATTTGCAGCACTGGCGCGGGCTGCCGGCATCCCGACAAAAATTGAAGCCGGTCTGGTCTTTTTGCGCCAACGATTTTTCTATCATGCCTGGAATAGCATTTTTGTTGGTGAATGGATTACGGTGGATGCATTGTTTGACCAGATCCCCGCAGATGTCACCCATATACGGCTTGCCAGCGGCATGCAGGAAGATCAGTTAGACATCCTAAGCCTGATCGGAAACGTTAAAATTCAAATACTTGAGGCCATCCCGACATCATGATTGATATCCGCAACCTGACCAAACGCTATGCTAGCGTCACCGCTGTAAATGACCTGAGCCTTCATATTCCCAAGGGGGAGATATTTGGTTTTATCGGACCCAATGGGGCCGGCAAGACGACCACGATCAAAATGATTGGCGGCATCCTGGTCCCAACCCAGGGCGAAATCCGTATCTGCGATATCTCCATGAAAGAAAATCCCGAAGCAGCCAAGATAAAAATCGGGTTTATACCTGATCGGCCCTATCTGTATGAAAAACTGACCGGGATTGAATTTTTAAAGTTTATGGCCGATCTTTATCGGGTCAACAGCAACAGCTTCACAAAAAAAGCGCAGCAAAACCTGGCCATGTTCAGCTTGTCGGACTGGTCGCATGAGCTGATCGAATCCTATTCCCATGGCATGAAGCAGCGTTTGATCATGGCTGCGGCTCTGCTGCACGACCCGGAAGTTATCATTGTGGATGAACCCATGGTCGGGCTCGATCCGCTCGGCATTAAGCTGGTCAAAGACCTGTTCCAACGTTTGTCCAAACAAGGCAAGACGATATTCGTTTCCACGCACACCCTTCAGATTGCCGAGGATATGTGCCATCGGGTGGGAATTATCGATAAAGGCCGGTTGATCGTTAGCGGCTCACCCCAAGAATTGAAACAGGACTTGCCAAGCGATACAGCAAATTTGGAAGAGGTGTTTATACACTTAACCCGTAACGACGTAAACGGAGACAAATCATCATCCCATGAACCACATCCTCACCTTACTTAGACCGAGGCTTCTGAGTTTTAAGAACGCATCTCTATTTCAAGGCAGCAAGCGCGAAAGCCTCATAAAATTGATGCTGTTTGGGGGGGTCGGTATCCTGTTCTGGGCGGGAATATTTGCGGTCTCTTTGCGCGTCCTGTATTATTTCAAGAGCGTTGAAGAACTGGGTGATCTTCTGGCATTCAAATTATTATCCATGGTGCTGCTGACCCTTTTCTCGCTCCTCATATTTAGTAGTATCCTGACATCCCTATCCAAGCTGTTTTTGAGCAAAGATTTGAACCTGGTCCATGCCATGCCGGTCCCTACATACCGGATATTTCTTGCACGCTGGATCGAAAGTACCCTGGATAGTTCCTGGATGGTCGTTGTATATTTGCTGCCGGTATTCCTGTCCTACGGGGTCGTATTCCGTGCGGGGCTGTTTTTTTATTTCGCCGTTGGGTCGGCTATCCTATCGATGGTGGTGATTGCCTCTTGTTTAAGCGCCATTCTGATTGTTGGCGTTGTTGTGGTAATACCGGCAAACCGAATTCGCAATCTGTTTATCTTTTTGGGACTGTTGCTGTTTATTATCCTATTCATCGCATTCCGTCTGCTGAGACCGGAACGCATGGTCAATCCGGAGGTTTTCTCGACGGTGCTGTTATACCTTTCCGCTCTGCAGACACCCGATTTACCTTATCTTCCCAGCACGTGGGCATTTGACAGTATCAAGTCCGCACTCAGCCATACCAAAGGCGACATGTTTTTTCATATGGCTATTTCGTGGTCCTGCGCCGGACTCATGGGAAGCCTGATGATTGTATTGGCTGACCGTTTGTATCTGTCCGGGGTATCAAAATCTCAGACCTCGGCGGGCAAGCTCATGAAGCAGCGCTTTTCGGGAGATCGTATCTTCGGCTGGCTACCCATGCATTTGAAGTCTTTCGTGGTTAAAGAAATCAAATCATTTTTTCGAGACCAGACCCAGTGGTCCCAGATATTTCTGATTGGTGGCCTGGTATTGATCTATATCTTCAACTTCAAGGCCCTGCCCTTGGAAAAAGCACCCATCAAAACCATCTATCTGCAGAATCTGCTGTCTTTTCTGAATGTGGGTTTGGCTTCTTTTGTCCTGATTGCCGTCACTGGTCGTTTTGCCTATCCGGCAGTCAGCAATGAAAATGAGGCCTTCTGGATTGTCAAATCTTCCCCCATCTCCCTAGAGCATTTTCTATGGATTAAATTCTGTGTATATTGTGTTCCACTTCTATTTCTATCGGAGCTCCTTATTATTGCCACCAATATATTCCTCAATGTGACCGGCTTTATGATGATACTTTCGAGCATTACGATTTTCTGTATGGTGCCCGGAATCGTAAGCATTGGCGTAGGATTCGGAGCTGCATACCCAAATTTCAAGATTGAAAATCCAGCCCAATCCGTAACCAGTTTCGGCGGGTTGCTTTTTATGATGCTGGATGCTGTCTTTATCGGCGTCATCATCATGTTGGAAGCCGGGCCGGTCTACAACCTATTTATGGCCAACCTTAATCAGCGCCCCTTGTCGCTACTGGAATGGGTATGGATTACCGGTTCACTTCTGCTCTGTTTGGTGATTTGTATTTTAGCGCTGGTATTGCCCCTGCGCTTTGGTGTCAAAAGATTGCAGGGGCAGGTCATTTAACTTACGATAAAAACCGAGGCCTCCTTGACGCCGTTTAAGACTTTCTGCGATGTACTCCCAAAGAAGAATTCCTTGATCCCTGAAGTTCCATGCCGGCCGATGACGACGATGTCATAGCCATCTTGAGATTCCCGGATTATATCTCTGGCAACCCCCTCATTCATGGTTTTATGCTTAATCTGAATGGCGTCCTCACCAAAGCCGCTTTTTATTAAAGTTTCCTTGGCCGTTGCGAGGGCTGACTCCACCAATTCGCGCTTTTTGTCTTCCATGGTGCAGAATGCACTTTGCTGGGATTTAAAATAGGGGGTCAGTTCAGGACTGTTCATCTTACACAGCGCTTCGGTATCCACAGCAACGCTGAATAACGTGACCTTCGATTTTCGTGAGAAGGTTTGTGCCACGACCGCTACCGCTCGCTGGGCATTTTCCGAATCATCGAAGGCGATCAAAATGTTTTTACTCATGCGCTTTCTCCTTTTCCCTTTGGTGTTGGAAATACTAACATACGCAAAAAAAAATAAAGCTTCAACTCAGATTTCATTTTTTGCGGTCCTTCAATGACGGCCGGACCTTATGCGACTTGCCACACGCCCAAATTGCTGCTAATTTGAGTCCCTCCTGCGCCGCAGGATCTCGACCAGGCCTTCGGCAATTCAACCCAGTTTACCGGAACCGGACGTTCACGCAGGATCCGCAGTCAAACGGCACCGGAAAATTCAAAAATTAAGGAGTTTTTCCCATGACATCCGGAGCTTATCCGCAGCAACCCATCGTGGCAGTCGGTGCCGTTGTGATACACCAAAACCGCGTCCTATTGGTGCGTCGCGGCAAGCAGCCGGCCATGGGCGAGTGGGCCATACCCGGTGGGCGTGTTGAGTTGGGGGAAAGCATGCAATCGGCCGCCGCCAGGGAAGTTTTGGAGGAGACCGGAATTTCCATTCAAGCGGGAGAATTGATCTACTATTTTGAAACCATTCAACCCGACCAGACTGGAAAAATCCAGTTCCACTATGTTATTTTCGATTTCATGGCCACATACCTGGCGGGCGACCCTAAACCTCAGGATGATGCCCTGGACGCCCGTTGGATCGCGCCAACCGCAATACATGCTTTGGGGCTCAATCCACGCACGCAAGATCTATTGCAACAGATCGGTTTTATTCAACCGGCGTTTTGCAGATAACCCCACTATGTAAAAAGAACTCGAACAGTGGCTCAGCTTCAGGACCTTAATTTCGATGCAATCGTGGCAACGTGTTTGCCCTGAAATCGCGCACCATCCAATTCGTTTTCGCTGGGCATTCGTTCCCCCGAGCCGCCGGCGATCGTGGATGCACCATAGGGAGAACCACCCGTAATTTCATCAATCCGCATTTGGCCCTGAAATGCATAAGGCAGGCCTACAATCACCATACCATGATGCAGCAGGCTCACATGAAAGGTCAAAATGGTCGATTCCTGACCACCATGCTGGGTTGCCGAAGCGGTAAAAACACTGCCTACTTTTCCCACCAGACTGCCCTCAGCCCATAATTGACCGGTTGCATCCAGAAACTGGCGCATCTGGCCGGACATATTGCCAAAACGGGTGGGCGTGCCAAAAATGATGGCATCGGCGCTGGCCAAATCTGCCACTGTCGCTTCCGGTATATCCAATTGTGCCTGATGTGCTTCCCATGCGCCCATGTTCTCAAGCACTTCCTGGGGAAGTGTTTCCGGCACCCGCCTGAGCATAACTTCGGCATTATCTACTGATTTGGCCCCTGCCACCACGGCTTCTGCCATCTGGCGCAGATGGCCGTAAGTTGAATAATAGATGACTAAAATTTTCATTTTCCTTTCTCCTTATTGTTTTAGAGGTATAAGCGCAAACTCACCTAGAGTAGCCTACCCGGTTCTTACCGCGCTAGTACCTGTTTCCAGTTTTTTTCAGTAAAGTGTTTAGTGTGCGACATTCGTTCCGGTCCAAAACCGAAAATCTCTACCGTGCAGTTTCTGCATGTTTTGGAAATAAATCAAGAAATTAAATATAAATTTGTAGCTGTCAAGCAAAACGCATCATTTGGCTTGCATAATCCTGCATTCTGGTTATCATAATATTATTAAATTACTTGCTTAATTGGCGATGAATGTTCCATAATTAAACAGCCTCATGACGAAAAACCGATCTTATACATACTGGCTATATCAAAAAGCCCGATTCACAAAATCTGAAACGCTCACATGATAGTTAACCAATAAGGGGGATCGCACGATGAAAGACCTAATCATCAGAATTGCAGAGGCGCTGGTCGACCACCCTGAGATGGTGTCAGTGGATGAAGTTCAGGGCGAACACACAACAGTACTAAAACTCAATGTTGATAAATCAGATCTCGGGAAAGTCATTGGTAAAAAGGGCAACACGGCTCGGGCCATACGCACCCTTCTGAGCGCCGCATCCGGCAAGACTAAAAAGCGTCATGTACTCGAAATTATAGAGTAAAAAAAATGACCCCTGCTCTGCCATGCAGGGGCCACTAGGAAAGGAGGATCTTAGGATGGAAGCTAAATAGCTAACCATTGCTGTAATGTACCACATTGTTACACAATGTCAAGTCAGTTACATCCAAGCCTCATTACATGATTTGTTGCAGAGCCTTTTTTCGCCTTGCTCAGGGCAAGATCGTGCAGCCGCTGCTACAGTGAGCGACTCTTCTGAGCATGAATCGTTTCATTATCATTACGTCACCCCCTTTCATTTTCTCGTTGCCGTCTTTGCCTTTTTCTGCGATTTGGATTTAGCGACAATCTCCTAAAGAAATTTAGCGCCGAAGGCGCCCCCTTCTGACCACACAACTTGCGCCTTGCGATAGTCTTCATTATTATCGCATGATATGGCAATGTGAATGGTAGCTCCTTTTTCGACATGATGCCGGGCCTCGGTTTGAATGCTGGCGCCGTAGTTACTCATGTTTTCAATGGCACCATGATAACGCGATTCTCCGATCTGAAATATAACATTTCGTTTACAGATTGTTCTACCCATAAATCGCTTGTCATTCATGAATCCGCATCCTTTAAATTCGCATTAGTGATTCACCTAAATTTTTAAATTATAAGCTTTATATACTACATCGTGGTACCTACTTGTCAAGGATAAAATCCCTGACATGATTTTTCTATCCGGCGGTTTACACTGCATACTTTTTATGTCATGGTAGCTTTCGTGAAGAAATTGCCGTGCCAACGTCCTGAGTCGAAGATATTTACCGGATCTTCCGGGCATGTGATTCTTGAAAATCGCCGCTTTTCGCCATAAGCTTTGCTTTTGGCCGGATTCAGTTGATTTCTTTACTTGGGCGTTGATTTAACTGAAAAATCGCTATAAGATGCCCCGCACAAATTTTTGGTATGTATAACTTAAAGAAAGGAACCGAACTATGGTTGATTTATCCACAGAATACTTGGGCCTGAAACTGGAAAGCCCGGTTATCGCCAGCAGTTCAGGCATGACCAATACGGTCGACAAAGTCAAAAAGCTGGCCCAAAACGGCGCTGGAGCAGTGGTTTTAAAGTCCATTTTCGAAGAGGAAATCGCTTATGAATACGCCGATTTCATGGAGTCCATTCGCAAAAGCGGCGCTGAGCAAAAATACTTTGATTATGAGGGAACCACGAGCCAAGTCGCCTATTACGATTACGTGCTGCGTGAAGAAAATCTAAAGAAAAACATCGCCTTGGTCACAGACAGTAAAAAGGCTGTCTCCATCCCGATCATCGCCAGTATAAATTGCTTTATGCAATCGGTGGAGTGGCTTTCTTATGCCAAACATCTGCAGGACGCCGGCGCGGATGCATTGGAACTCAACATGTTTTTCCCCCCAACTGATCTCACCCGCAGTGCGGATGACACAGTTAAAATGTACTTTGACATGGTCGAGCAGGTAACCGCATCTGTGGGAATTCCGATCGCATTGAAAATCAGTTATTATTTCACTGATCTGGCTGCCATGATTCAAAAACTCTCGCAAACGGGCATCAAGGGCCTGGTACTTTTCAACCGCTTTTTTAGCCCGGATTTCGATATCGAAAAATTCGAAGTCAAGCCATCCTTTGTATTCAGTAACCCAGCAGATTTGTCCATTTCTCTGCGCTGGGTGGCCGTTATGGCGGAAAAGGTCAGCTGCGATCTGGCAGCATCTACCGGTGTCCATGATGGCGAAGCCCTCATTAAACAGCTGCTGGCCGGCGCAGCCGCAGTTCAGGTGGCATCCACCTTATATCAGAATGGGTTAAACCAGATCCAGGCCATGATAGACAGTCTGGAAGAATGGATGAAAAGAAAACGTTTTGAAACCTTAAGTCAATTCCGAGGAAAATTAAGTCAGGATAAAAGCACGGATCCGTCTATTTATGAACGCGTCCAGTTCATGCGCTATTTTGGCGGAAAGAAGAATGTAAAAATGTAAAAAAATGTTTGGGTCACGCAAAGCGTGGCCCAAACTTTTTTGAATTATGAAGAAACGCAAGGCTGCAATCGCAGTTCCTTCCTTTTGCGATTTTTATGCCACTCCCCACAGGCTATCGGCCTTGGGGTCGATTATTGTTGAAAGAATGCTACAGGATCGGGGCTGGGAAACGCATCTTTCCCAGTTCCCGTTGACCACTAAACAGTCCCATGCGTTGCCGTCTAGTTTTTCGCATTTAAAGCCCTGCCTACTTTCCAATGAATACGGTCCCACCGCCTTTTTCTCTGGATTTCACCGTTTCGGCCCTTCGCCGGGTCAATGTGCCGATCTGATTGGTGCTCAAAATCCAGATGCCGTTTTTTTATCCTGTTTCGCCTTTGCCTACGCAGGCGATACCGTGGCCTTGGCAAGACACATCAAGAAATTGCGTTCAAGCCTACCCGTTTATGTGGGGGGCGCGGGTGTCAGTGTCTTGCCGGAATATTTTCGAAGCCAAGCCTGCATTGATGCGGTCATCGAGGGCCAGGCCGAATATACGCTGGCAAATTTTCTATCTTCAGGCAAAACCAATGGACCTGCAAACGGCGAAGCCGCGTCACGCTCCGTCCAACCCCGGGTCGCCGTTGCAGCCAGGAGATCGCATAAAAATGTTCTTTGGCTGACCACAAGCCTCAGCAGAGGCTGCCCTCGAAAGTGCTCCTTCTGCGCCAATCATTTAACCCAGGGTCGTCAATTTAGAACAATAGCCTTAAGCGATTTTGTGCATGAGCTGGCCGCATTTCCCCAAGACAGTCCCGTGCATATGAACTTTGAAGATGACAACATCCTCATGGATCGCGAGTTCTTTATTGAAACCTTGGCAGTCGTGAAACAGATGTTCCCGCAGGTGAGTTTCAGCGCAGAAAATGGAATCGATTACAACCTGTTGGGCAGGAACACCCTCGATCGCCTAATCGATTATGGTTTCAAGCAGTTTAATCTATCGATGGCATCGTGCTCACCGGAGATTCTAAAAGATGCACAACGCCATGGAGATCTGCAGCATTTACAAGCTATCCTAAAGCGTCTGAACCAGCGAAATATTCCCGCCATCGTTTATTTCATCTGCGGCCTAAAATCAGATACGGTTGAAACAGTCATTGAAAATTTAATTTTTCTCTACAGACAAACTGTTCGTGTGGGAATTTCATTGTTTTATCCGGTTCCCGGCCTGCCGGGCTTTGAAGACCCCCCCACCTTTCTGAACGCTGATTCGCATTTATGCACCGGAAGCGCTGCTTTTCCCTGGACAGGTTCCCTGACAACCTCACAGATGGTGACTGCATTTCGTTTGGCGCGCTATATAAATTTCGTCAAAAATAAGCGGCACACCATCTCAGACCGCGAACTGCTTACCCGTATCCAACTTGAAAACAAGCTTTACACTTTCCAGCACGCGAATAAGGGACGCCGAATAGTCCGTCCGCCGGGATTGGACCAAGACATGGAAAGGCTGTTTTTTGAGACGATATCATCATCTAAGATTTAGTGGCCGGACTAATTGAGTTACGGCCTTACATACAAAAGTACGGCAAGAAAATGCAAGGTGCTCCCGGCCAAAACAAACAGATGCCAAACAGCATGATGATATTTTAGCTTTTTCTGCCCATAAAACAATATGCCTGATGTATAGGCGACGCCGCCCAAAACCAGCAATACAATGCCGCCGGTAGCCACGCTTGCAAGCAGTGGCTTGATGGCCACAATCACGGCCCAGCCCATGCCAATATAAAGAACAATAGAGACTGCACGCCAGTGCCTGGTACTTGATAACTGTAACAGCATGCCCACAACAGCCAGCCCCCAGATGACGCCAAATAGCGACCATCCCCAGGGACCTCGCAGGCTGACCAGAGTAAAAGGCGTATAGGTCCCCGCAATCAACAGAAAGATAGCCGCATGATCCAGGGTCTGCAGGATGTTTTTAGCACGGGGATGCTGGATACTGTGGTATAACGTCGATGCCGTGTAAAGCAAAATCAAAGTTGTTCCGTATACACAGGCACTGACGATATGCCACATATTGCCGTAACGCCCTGAAAGCCTTGCCAGGACTCCCAAGGCAACGACGGCCAGAACAATACCAATCCCATGAGTGATGCTGTTTGCTATTTCCTCACCGGGGCTGTATCGAACAGCAAGTTTATCAATGGTAGCCAAATCAAATTCCTTTCAGTGGCCGAATAACAATGCGCATGCAATCGGCATATTATTTGGCTGAGTAAAATCGTTACATCCGCCTTCGTAAAAATACCCCCTAACTTGGTGCGGGGAGTTTCACTAGCGCCCATATGATGGCGCATTTTTTCAGCGCTTGCAACGATCAGGGTGAATCTTTTATTCACTTTACACTATTTTTACATAAAAAATAAAATCGTTGCGCGATTCCATTTTTTAAGGTTTTATGTCAGGACATACCCGGTCTCAACCTTGCCTCATCCAAAGGAGTCTGCTGTGTTTGGATTAAATTTCGATCCTGCGATCTGTGAAGCCTGCGACACCTGTGATTGCCTCATGAAGTGCCAATACATGACCTTCGATCTTCAAACGGCTAAAAAAGAAAAAGCCAATATCAACGATGGAATGAACTCCCAGGTTCTTTCGGAATGCGCAACCTGTTATGCCTGTGAGGAATATTGCCCCAACAATAATCATCCCTTCTACGTCATCGTTGAACAGCAGGAAGCACAGGGATTTCTGCCGGCTCCCGAACCGATCACCAAACAACAGTTGCTAATGATGAAGCCCAAAGGCACGATTACGCCCATGAATGTAAAGCCGCCGGTTATCAACATGTGCTATTTCCCCATGTTGACAAGCGGCATCAAAGAGCCGCTATATGAAAATCCCTCCATCATCGTGGGCAGCGATATTTTCTGCAATGTCATGTGGCTCCATTTTGCCCGCAATTCTGTCATTCGTGAACGCCTGCCACGGGTTATCGAAAACATCTGGGATTTTTATCTAAAAGACAGCGATGTTGACGAACTGATCTGCTTTCACGACGAATGTTATGCCACCTTCACCCACCTGGCCCCGGCTTTCAATATCCAAGTTCCTTTCAAACCCATCCATGTGTTTGCGTACATCTCCCAACGCCTGGACGAATTGAAACATCGTATCAAACCTATCAACGCCACAGTTGCCTATCAGCGACCCTGCTCCAACCGGCTGGTACCTGAAACCCAGCATTGGGTCGATGAAATTTTCCATAAGATCGGCGTCAAGCGGGTTGACCGAAACTATGATCGAGACAACGCCTTATGCTGCGGACAGGTTTTGCGGGCCCATCAACGCGAAGAATTGGCCGACGACATACAGAATCGCAATATAGCGGATATGAAATCAATCCAGGCAACCTACTGCGTGTTCAACTGCCCCGCCTGCATGTCAGCGCTGGCCCAGCCTGTTTTGGAGCAGGGCATATTCCCGATTCACTTGAGCGATTTGTGCCAGTCGGCACTGCAAGAGAGCTCCTGAAAGGATGTACGCATGGCTACTATTTTAGACACGCTTTCGGAAATCGTCGGATCGCAGTATGTTTCCGCATCACCGGAGGAAAAATTCATTTACGCCATGGATCCCGGCACCATGCCGCCAAAAGAGCCGGATTACGTGGTTATGCCTGCCAGTACCGAAGAAGTCCAACAGATCGTGCGCGTGGCCAACACGCATCAAATACCACTGGTGCCCTTGGGGGCCGGTTTGGTTCTCTCCGGTCTGTCGCGTCCGCTGAAAGGCGGCATTGTTCTGGATATGAAACGCATGAACCGGATTCTGGAAGTTAACCTGATCAGCCGCTATGCGCTCGTGGAAGCCGGTACATCTCAGGGTATGCTGCAGGCCCACCTGCGCAAGCACTATCCCGAGCTCAAACACTCGGCACCGGACGCCCCGCCGGCCGCGACCGTGGCAGGCAATGTCAGTATTCATGGCTCCGGACACATGTCGCATGCCGGTGGATTTCATTCCGACATGCTCAACGGGCTCGAGGCAGTACTGCCCACCGGTGAAATCGTTCGAATTGGTTCCTGTGCCATCTCGGATTACTGGTTTGCAAGGGCCCCGCTCCCCGATCTATCCGGGCTTTTCCTGGGCTGGGCCGGAACCACCGGCATAATCACCAAGCTGGCCATCAAGCTTTACCCCAACTACCCATTGAATGATGTGGGTATCTTTGTTTGCGAACAGGCGTCCATGATGCCGGACATCCTCTACCGCATAACCGGCAGCCAGCTGGCCGAGGATGTAACGGCCTGGATGACCCCCAAACCAGACTGGGCCGCCGGTTTTCTGCACTGTAACGTTAACTATGGTGCCCAAACCAAGAAGGAACTAATTTGGAAACGAAACCTGATCCGCGCGTCGGTTGAAACCTATATCGATGCAAAAACCGGCGGCTTTCTGCCTTTGCCGGATATGATGAAAAAACGCTTTTTGGAAGTTCCGGCGCGGCAACTGTCTCTTTTTGCCGATGTTCGCAAAGGGGGTGGCTTTGAGTATGTGGGTGCCATCATGCCCGTGGAATTGTTCGCCGATGCATACAACCTGGGCCTGGAAGTTGCCGGTAGTGTCGGTGTCAACTATTCCATGGGTTGTCGGATTATCGGTATCAATCACTGTATGATGTTTTTCTACGCCTACGCCTTCAATCGGGCCGATCCGGACGATGTCAGGCGTGCCCAGCGCGCGCTTGAAAAAACCAATCGGCATGTTATCGACATGGGCGGCATACCCTGGAAGGCGGAAGAGCCGGCCCAGAAACAGATCATAAACAAGTTGGACACCAACATGTTTGCCATGATGAATCGTATTCGAACGACCCTGGACCCAAACGGCATTATGAATCCCGGCAATTGGGAGGCAAACTGATGAAACACGCCGAAATTCTACATCGATGTTTTCGTTGCGGTTATTGCAAACTGCCGGGGACCTATACGGATTATAATTGCCCGACCTATGCGGCCTTTAGATTTGAATCCTATTCGCCCGGCGGTCGCATGTGGCTTTTGCGAGCCTACCTGGATAAAAAGATTACGCCCTCTAAACGTTTTCAGGAAATCCTCTTTGCGTGCACGGCTTGCGCCAACTGTGTCGAGCAGTGCGCCCTGCCCAAGATCAAAGATCAGTTGCTGCATGCCTTTACAGCCGGCAAGGAAGAATTGGTCGTCCAAGGAAAGGTCCCACCGTCCGTTCGGGATTGTTTAACCAACCTGCAAAAATACGGCAACCCCTATGGCATCGCTCAGAAAAAAAGAGCTGACTGGGCCATTGATATCGACGCGGCACCCTTTTCGGACCAGGAATATCTGTTTTTCGTCGGTGATGTGGGTTCCTTTGACAACCGCGGCCAGGAAATAGCACGATCAATAGCCAATCTGCTTCAACACCTGGGTATATCTTTCGGTATATTAGGCAGCGATGAAGTGTCAGACGGAAACGAGGCCAACGCCATGGGGGAAATCGATTTATTTCAATGGCTGGCCCACCAGAACATCGAGCAGTTCAAAAAGTTACAAATTCAAAAAGTGATCACACTTTCACCCCACGGATTTAATGCGCTCAAAAACAACTACCCTGAATTGGGAGCACCACTTGAGGTATTTCATTATTCCCAGATTGTGGCCACACAGACCCACAAATTAGCCTTTCGAAAGGATCTTCCGCAAACGCGCATAACCTATCATGATCCTTGCTATCTGGGTCGTCATAATCGGGAATATCAATCAGCCAGAAATATTATCAGCGCTATCCCCGGAGTCGAATACCGAGAGATGGATCGTCACCACCAGAATGCCATGTGTTGCGGCGGCGGCGGTGGTAATCTTTTCACGGATATATTGGGCAATGCACCCGAATCCGCAACCCACAATCGGGTACGTGAAGCCTTAGATACGCAGGCCCGCATCCTTGCAGTCAGTTGCCCGGTATGCGCGATTATGTTATCGGATGCCGTTAAATCCCTCAACCTAGAGAACCACTTGCAGGTAATGGAACTTTCGGAAATCATCAACGCGAGGCTGGCGGCCACCGATCATCCCGCTACTTAGTAATGGCGTCCAGGAGGAAAGGCGCCGACCAAACCACTTATCATTTTCATGCTACCGGCAAGGTCGGTGGGCGTTGACTTTTTTGACTTTTTGGTTTTCATCCTCATATTACCTTTACGATAGTCGTATAGTCTTTATCATCACGGTAAATTAACACATTTTACTTGGGAGAAGTGTATGCAAAAAGTTGAAAATGGTTTGTTTGTCAGCGTCGAATATACGGGTACATTGGATAACGGTGATGAGTTTGATTCCAGCAAGGGACGAATGCCATTAGAAGTCCAAATCGGGGCCGGAAACGTGATCCCGGGTTTTGAGTCGGCCCTCTTGGGCATGGCCGTCAACGAATCCAAAACTTTTACGCTGCCGCCCGAAGAAGCCTATGGCGAGCGGGATGACAGTCGGGTTTATGATTTTCCCAAAGCCGAAATTCCCCAGGGAATGGACCCGGAAGTGGACCAAATCCTGGCCCTGACCACCAAGGACGGCCAACAGATTCCGGCCCGTGTGGATCGCATCGAGGATGAAACTGTCGTATTTGATCTCAACCACCCCTTGGCCGGTCAAGCGCTGACTTTCGCGATTGAAGTTGTCGGCATCAGCGAAACCCAAACCCAGACGCAGGAATCCTGTGGTTGTGGTTCTACGTGTGCATCCGGTAGTTGCGGTGATGATGCGGGGTGTTGCTAATTGCCTTCGGCGGCCTTTAGCATTGAGATACTAGTCATGAGCAGCTAGGGGCTTACGCCTGCATCTCGGAGCTATATCGCAGCATTCCTGATAACGTGTTTCACCTAGTGAAGGTTTCTTAATCTAACATGGGTACTCGTTCTAACCGAATCTGTTCCTTACCGATCCTTCTGCTGTACGCTGGTCTGTTCCTGCCTGCTGTTACCGCTGGTGCGCAAACCCCAGATGCTTCGTCTCTGATTTCCGCCCTGCGAATTGACTCGCAGCTTGATTTTTGCGGCGAAAAAGTCCCCCTCGAGAACCCGGAAGTCCGTGAGCGCTTTGAGAAAGATATGCTGTTATCCCTTTGGGACCGGCCCCAGGTTATCCTCTGGCTCAAGCGCGCCAATCGCTATCTGCCCCTCATCGAGAAGGCACTGCAAGAAGCCGGTCTGCCGGATGATCTCAAATATGTTGCTTTGGCGGAGAGCGCTCTGCGACCCCATGTGGGATCGCGTAAAGGCGCTGTTGGCTACTGGCAGTTTACCGCCGGCACGGCACGCAGGTTCGGTCTGACCGTCAATCGATATGTGGATGAACGCCGCAACATCGTGACCGCGACAGCCGCCGCAATTCGTTATTTGCAGGAGCTTCATCGAGACTATGGCTCCTGGACCCTTGCTGCCGCCGCTTACAACATGGGCGAAGGCGGCCTTACAGCCGAAATCCTGGAACAGGGCACGAAAAATTACTACCAATTATACCTACCCCTTGAAACTCAACGCTATGTATTTCGCATCCTTTCCGTCAAACTCATTCTCAACGATCCCGAAAAATACGGATTTAAGCTCAAGCCCACAGAATTGTACCCGCCGCGCAAATTTGATTCGATTCAGGTTCACTGTGCGGACGAAGTTCCCATTCGGCTTGTAGCCCGGGCAGCTAACACCTATTTTAAGGTGATCAAGGATCTCAATCCTCACATTCGCGGTCACTATCTCTCGCAAGGAGATCATACCATTGTTATACCGAAAGGGGCGTCAACAGGTTTTACAAAGCGATTTCAGGATCTGGTTGACAAGTACCGGGCAATTCAGAAAGAGCAGATTTACATCGTCAAAGAGGGCGATAATCTTTCCCTGATTGCCGAGCGCTTCGGTGTCCCCCTGGCCGCCCTTATCATCTGGAACCGCATCGATATGCGCCGCCCCATCCATCCCGGCGATCGCCTGGTGGTTTACCGCCAGCCTGAAGATACAGAATAACCCCCTGCGACAATTAAACCCGTAAAATGTTAACATCTTTCAATTTTTTTCGGAAAGACGGGCTTATCCGGCCGGAGCCCTGAGCTTGCCGAAGAGGCAAGAGCTGGTATTCAAATCACCTGGATCTTGCACGAGTCGGAGGCCTTCTTTGATAAATCAATAATCCACTGGATAATCCGCCCTTTTTTAAAGCGCCTCATATGCCCCATGCCCTATCTAAAAATCAATGCTTGCAGGCGCAGAAAGTTGCCACTCAAAATAGCCGTCTCGATATCGTGGTCAAAATTTAATCGGCGCACCTTGCTTAATTCAGATCCAGGACTGCCAAAGGGAAAGTCGCTGCCAAACATCAAGTTTTGTATTGCTCTCTGCGCGGCGTTGCTGCCATTTGGGCGTATCCACAAAATTATAGTCAAAACGATCGTAGATTTCCATTACGGGCGAGAAAAAAGCGGCCGCATCAATACCGGTACCGGCAATCTCCTTCAAATACACATCGAATGTCTGCAGCATACTCGTGTCCATTACCCCGCAGTGGGCGTGCGAATCGATATTAAGATTTTGTGCAGATATCATGGGCTTTTCTACTTTCTTTGTTATCCACTGACACATTTCATCACGGCTATGTAGATCCTCAGCTTAAAAGCTGATAGCCATTAACATAGACACACAAATAATATGAAATTTAAGGGACGTTCTAAACTTTTAAACTTAATTATTTCTGGTAAAAATAAGTTTAAAAGTTTAGAACGTCCCTTATATTTTTTCTGCATTGACAGGATAATACCCGCTCCAATTATCATTTGCCTGCTATCCATTTGACGGGAAACAGCATGGACACTCGCCGCTGGTATTCCCTGTATTCTTGGCCGAACTGCCGCACCAGCTTGCGCTCCTCCAAAATGGCACCGATCACAAAATAGCCGCAGACCACCAAGTTGGTCATTATGGCAGCCAGATCGAGCGGTCGGGCCCACACGATCAGGATACCCCCAGTATACCAGGGATGCCTGACAATGGAGAGAATACCTTGGGTATCCAGGGAACAATCGTCGGTGAGCACGCTGCAGGCTTTTTCATCATGAACCTGGCGCAAGCCCAGAAACTGAGCCAGGTCATAACGCCGGGCTCCAGCAACAAAAAGATACAGCGCTGCCATTAACAGCAAAACCTGCAGCGCACGCCAGGGGCCTGCCCAGTTCACAATCACCGTTCCCCTGAGTAGATAGGCATAGTAAAGTACCGGTAAAAGCGATAATAGGGATACGCCGTTATAGATAATCCGGTAGTATCGAAAGAATCCAGGCACTCGCTTGCGTAGCCATTCAGTCACGGAAAGACTGATCAAGCCGCTGTGAAAGACGCACCAGGCAACCCATAACAAGATCAAAAGCAAATAAGGCATAATCATCCGACTCCAAAGCAGTGCCCCGATTCTAGATCTGTCTCAAATAAAATCGTGTTCCCCGATTTTATGATAACGCCTACCTTTCGCCGCAGGGCGAAAGGCATCGCCAGCAGGGCGAAAGGCATCGCCAGCAGGGCGAAAGGCATCACTAGCAGGGTGAAAAGCTGTCGCTCCAATACGGTCAACGTCACCGACTTCGTGGTTCCTTATGATAGGTCAACGTCACCGACTTCGTGGTTCCTTATGATAGGTCAACGTCACCGACTTCGTGGTTCCTTATGATTGGTCAACGTCACCGACTTCGTGGTTCCTTATCATAGGTCAACGTCACCGACTTCGTGGTTCCCTATGATAGGTCAACGTCACCGACTTCGTGGTTCCTTATGATTGGTCAACGTCACCGACTTCGTGGTTCCTTATGATTGGTCAACGTCACCGACTTCGTGGTTCCTTATGATTGGTCAACGTCACCGACTTCGTGGTTCCTTATGATTGGTCAACGTCAC
>Ga0180436_10002379_pt1 | contig 17941 bp, 19 predicted proteins | sample SS_ome_2_FD_132434 | JGI IMG/M metagenome (GOLD analysis project Ga0180436, IMG submission 132434) | Hypersaline lake sediment archaeal communities from the Salton Sea, California, USA - SS_3_S_2 metaG | ecosystem: Environmental > Aquatic > Non-marine Saline and Alkaline > Hypersaline >...
CCCATCCACGACGTCGTCGACCAGTACAGCGAGATGCTCGGCATCGACCCGCTGCTCGCCGCCAACGAGGGCAAGGTCATGATGATCGTGCCGCCCGAAGAGGCCGAGGCCGCCCTGGGCGCCATGAAGGCGCACCCCTTCGGGCGCGAGGCCGCCATCATCGGCGACATCGTCCGCAAGCCCGAGGGCGTCGCCCTGGTCGAGACGGCGTACGGCACGCGCCGCGTGCTCGAGATGCCGATCGAAGAGCAGCTGCCCAGGATCTGCTGATGCTGCGCAGCCAACGCAAGTTCATCGAGGCCGTCATCGAGGAGGTCCGCGACGCCAAGGACGTCCTGCTGCCGGCGCTCGCGATCGACGACCCCGAGGCGCCGTGGACCGCCGCGTCGCTCGAGCGGCTGCGCGGCCAGCTCGACACGCTCGACCCGCTGATCCGCGAGGCGGCCGAGATGGTGCTCACGTTCGAGCTGCCGTTCATCGAAGAGGAGGAGCGCCTCGCGGCCGAGGGCGTCACCCTCGCCGCCGACATGGCGCGCTTCGAGCTCGCGATGGTGGCGTTCGAGCGGGCGTTCTGGGACGCGCGCTACGCGGAGTACGAGGCCGCCCCTGGGCGCTGGCACTTGCGCGAGGTCCCCACCTACGACATCTGCGAGCAGCACCGGCTGGACTCCGACCGCGTGCGGCGCGCCATCCGCGACCACGGCGCGACGAGCTTCGAGGACGTCGCGCCCATGCTGGGCACGGGCCCCACCTGCGCCGCCTGCAAGACCGGCATTACCCGCCTCCTGATCCAGGAGGTGCGGCGGCAGAAGGCCCAGGCCAACTGATCCCGGGGAGCCGGCGGCCCGAGCGCACGCGTGCGCCCGGGCCGCCGGCTCCGTTCAGCCCTCCGCCTCGCCCAGCAATGCGGCGGCGGCCGCCAGCCCCGAGAGGTACGCGCTCTCCAGACGGCCGCCGCCGTCGCCCCCGAAGCCGTCCCCACCGAGGACGAGGCCGTCGGCCACGGGCAGCGCGCGCTCCGGATGGGGCGTCTCGGCCAACGCGAAACGCCAGCGCTGGTGGTCCGTCCACGCCGGGCGCTCCGCCCACGGCACGACGGCCGATGCCGCGCGCAACAGGTCGGCGACGATCGTCGCCGGCGGGTCGTCGTACCGCCGCCGCGTGAAGGCCGGCGTGGCGTGCAGCACGAGGACGGTGCCGCCGCCGCCCGGGTCGCGCTTGGCGCCGTCGTTGGCGATCCAGGCGAGGTCGGGGTGGCCGGGCAGGCGGACGCCCGGCCAGGTGGGCGCCTGCGCTTCCCGGTACCCCGCCATGACGGCGAAGCAGGGGGCGTAGGCGACCGCCTCGAGGCCGTCGCGCACGGCGGGCGGCAGCTCGATCCCGCGTAAGAGGTCCAACGCCTGCGGCACGGGGGCGGTGACCACGACGCGGGGCGCCCACCGGCGGGCGCCGCCCTCGAGCTCCACCTCCCAGGCCGCGTCGGCGGGGCGCAGGGCGACCGCGCGCGCCCCCCGCGTGACCGCGAGTCCTTCGGCCAGCCGCTTGCCGAGCGCGTTCATGCCGTCGGGGCAGGCATAGCGGGGGTTCCCTCCAGGGTCCGGCGCGCGCCAGCCGGCCGCCGCGCGCCAGCTGGGGAAGCCGTCGGCCCACACGCGGGCGACGCCGTCCCGCAGCCATGCGTCCACCTCGGCCCGGAAACGGGGGTCGCGGACCGTGAAGAACTGGGCGCCGTGGTCGACGCGCGTGCCGTGCACCGTGCGGGTGGCGGCGCGGCCGCCGAGCCCGCGGCTCTTCTCCAGCACCTCCACGGCGAGGCCGGCGCGGGACAGGGCGCGGGCGGCCGTCAGGCCAGCGAGGCCGGCGCCGATCACGAGAACGTCGAGCGGAGGTGAGGTCGTCATGCCCCAGTCTGAACCCCCGGCCGCCAGCCGACCGTGCCCGGAGCGGCGATGATGGGCGCATGGACCCCATGACCATCGGATTCCTCCACCCCGGCGAGATGGGCGTCTCGCTCGCCGCCACCGCGCTGCGCGGCGGACACCGGGCGCTGTGGGCCTCGGAGGGCCGCGGCCCGGCCACCCGCGAACGCTCGACCGAACACGGCCTGATCGATGCCGGCAACGTCGCTACGCTGTGCGCGCGCAGCGAGCTGGTGGTGTCGATCTGCCCGCCCCACGCCGCCGAGGACGTCGCCGCGGCGGTCGTGGACGCCGGCTTCCACGGGCTCTTCGTCGATGCCAACGCGATCGCGCCCGAACGCGCGGTCGGCATCGGGCGGCGCCTCGCGGCCGCGGGCATCGACGTCGTCGACGGCGGCGTCATCGGCGGCCCGGCCTGGACGCCGGGCACGCGGCTGGTGCTGTCCGGCCGACGGGCATCGGACGTGGCCGCCGCCTTCGCCGCGGGCCCACTGGCGGCGGAGGTGCTGGGCCCCGAGCTGGGCACCGCCTCCGCCCTGAAGATGGCCTACGCCGGCGTCACCAAGGGCACGACGGCCCTGCTGGTCGCGGCGCTCGCCGCCGCCGAGGGCCACGGCGTGCGGGCGGCGCTGCTGCGGCAGTGGGACCTCGACGAGGCCGGTTCCGGCGACGCCCGGACCGAGCGGGCGCGCCGCGTCACCCGCAAGGCGTGGCGCTTCGCCGGCGAGATGCAGGAGATCGCCACCGCCTTCGAGGCCGCCGGCGTCCCCGGCGGCTTCCACGCGGCCGCCGCCGAGCTGTACCGGCGGCTGGCGGGGTTCAAGGACGTGGTGGCGTTGCCCGACCTGACCGAGGTGCTGGCGGCGGCGGTCGGCCACACCTCGGCGACGGGGGACGGCCACGTCGCTGCTGCCGCCGACGGCGCGCAGGGACCGCGATGAGCGCATCCCCGCTCCCCGGCGGTCGCCGCCACCGCGGCGAGGACGACACCTGGCGCCTACGCACCTTCCTGCGCCGCGTCTACCTGCTCGAGGACCGCCATGAGCGCAGTTGGCACGTCGCGCGCCTCGACTACGCGCGCTGGCACAGTTGCCTCAACGGGGCCGGGGTGGGGCTGGACGAGGTCGCCTGGCTGTGGGAGGCGGGCGGCGAGGTCGTGGGGCTGGTCATGCCCGACGGCGGCCGCGGCGAGGCGCACCTGTCGGTCGACCCCGACGTGCGCACGCCCGCGCTCGAGCGGGCCATGCTCGACGTCGCCGAGGCCGAGTTGTACGGGGCGACGGCCGAGGACGCCCGCCGGCTGGTCGTGTGGGCGATGGAGGACGACCCCCTGCGCCCGGCGCTCCTCGCCGAGCGCGGCTACGAGCGCCGGCCGTGGGTCGATCACAAGTGGCGGGGCGACCTCACGCGGGCGCTCCCCGAGCCCGAGGTCGCCCCCGAATACGTCGTTCGGGCGCTCGGCGACGGACTCGAGCTGCTCGAGCGCTGTTACGCCTCGGGCCTCGGTTTCCACGAGGGCGATACCGCCATCGCGCTCGACAACCGCGCCGACCCGACCTGGTACCGCAACATCCAGAACGCGCCGCTCTACCGCCGCGACCTCGATCTCGTCGCCGTCGCGGCGGACGGCGCGATCGCCGCCTTCTGCACCATCTGGTTCGACGACGTCACCCGCAGCGCCTACGTCGAGCCGGTCGCGACCGTGCCGGCGCACCGGCGGCGCGGGCTGGCGCGGGCGCTGCTGCTCGAGGGTCTGCGGCGGGCGCAGCGCCTGGGCGCGACGCTGGCGACGGTCGGCGGCTTCAGCGAGGCCGCCAACGGGCTCTACCGCTCGGTGATGGGCGACGACCACGACCGCCTCGTGCCGTGGGAGCGGACCTGGGGGTGAGGGACGGCGCTCGCTGGCACGGCCCTAGCCGGCACCCGACGCCAACACGCCGATGCCCGCCAGCATGAGGGCCGCGGCGACGAGCTTGGCGGCCAGGCGGTCGCGCTCGCGCAGCAGCAGCACGCCGACCGCCATGAGCAACAGCAGGCGCAGCTGCGCCACCAGGATGACGTCGCCGGCGGTGCCGCCCGCGGCGTAGGCCTCGATGATCAGCCATTGGGTGATGGCGAAGGTCGCGGCCACCGTCCAGGCGCCGCCGCGCCACAGCGCCGGCGCGCGCAGCTCGGCGGGGCGCGGGCGCGCGACGGCGAGCATGCCGGCGCCGGTGAGCAGCAGCACCAGCGCCGTGTAGCCGAGGGGGTGGAACGGGCCGCTGATCGCCTTGTCGATGACGTTGCCCGCCCCGAACGCCACCGCGGCCGCGAGGGCGAGGCGCTGGGCCGCGGAGAACCCGAGCCGGCGCGGGCGCTCGGCGATCGTCGCCAGCGACGCCAACACCAGGACGGTGCCGAACAGCGAGGTCGTCGGGAACGGCTCGCGCAGGACCAGGGCGCTGCCGAGCACGGTCCACAGGGCCGAGCTGCGCAGGAACAGGTCGACCTGCGAGAGCTGGGTCCGCGCCAGCGCCGCGAAGTACAGCAGGTTGCCGGCGACGTGCACCGCGGCCATCAGCGCGAGCTGGGGCAGCCGCTCGGGCGCCGGTGACAGGTCGGCACCGACGAGGGGTAGCAGCGCCAGGCACAGCAGGCCGCCGGTGACGTGCACGACGCCGCCCAGCACGGCCGGCCGCAGCGACGCGACCAGGCGCTTGGCGGCCGCCACGTTGACGGCGCTGGCGACGCCGGCGGCGAGGGCGAAGGCGAGCCAGGTCACGGCGGCCTCGCTCCGTGGCGGCGTGTGGGATCGGGGGCGCGCACGGTGGCGGAAGCCTACCGCCCCGACGGCCCGACGGGGTCCGCCGACGGATCGACGCGGTAGCCTGGGACCCTCATGACACCCCGATGCGCCCCTGGCCCGCGCCCGCCGCGACCGTCGCCGGAGCCGGCGGCGTGATCACCCCCTTCCCGCTCGAGCGGCTGCGCGCCTTCGCGCGCGACGCCTATCTGGCGCTGGGCCTGCCCGATACCGATGCCGTCCTGGTCGCCGACACGCTGGTCCAGGCGGACGCCTGGGGCCACGCGTCGCACGGGATCATGCGCACCTTCTGGTACGGGGCGCGCATCGAAACGGGCGCGATGGCGGCCGTCACCACGCCCGAGTGGCTCACCGACGCCGGCGGCCTCGCCGTGCTCGACGGCCACGACGGCGTGGGCCAGGTGGTGGCGGAGCGCGCGATGGCCAGCGCGATCGAGCGCGCGAAGCGGCACGGGATCGGCGCCGTGGCGGTGCGCGCGTCCGGGCACTTCGGCACGGCGATGTACTTCACCCGCACGGCGGCCGAGGCCGGCTGCATCGGCTTCCTGTCGACCAACGCCAGCCCGGCCATGGCCCCCTGGGGCGGGCGCGAGAAGCGCGTCGGCACCAACCCGTGGTCGATCGCCGCTCCGGCCGGCGCCTACCCCCCGGTGATGCTCGACCTCGCGAACACCGCCGTGGCGCGCGGCAAGCTCTACGTGGCGCGGCAGCGCGGCGAGGCGATCCCGGAGGGGTGGGCGATCGACGAGCGGGGGAGGGCGACGACCGACCCCGAGACCGGCATCGCGGGGACGATCCTGCCGATGGCCGGCCACAAGGGGTACGCCATCGCCATGGCGATGGACGTGCTCTCCGGCGTGTTGAGCGGCGGCGCCTTCGGCGCCGCGGTGGTCGGCCCGTACCGGGCGGAGGCGCGCAGCGGCGCCGGTCACCTGGCCCTGGCGATCGACATCGCGGCCTGCCGGCCGCTGGCGGCGTTCGAGGCCGACATGGAGGCGTTGATCCGCGACCTCAAGGCGACACCGCGGGCGGTGGGCGTGGAGGAGATCCTCTACCCCGGCGAGCCCGAGGCCCGCGCGGCCGAACGGGCCGCCGTGCACGGGGTGGCGCTGCCCGAGAGGACCGTGGAGGAACTCAACGCGCACGCGCGGCGGATCGGCGTGGCCGAGCTCGCGTGAGGCGTTCGTCCCCGCCCTGGTCAACCGGGCTGTGGGCCGTGCCGGCGGGCGGGGCCATCGGCACGGCGGCCCGCGCGGGCCTCGTGTGGCTGCTGCCGGCGCACCCAGGCGGTTTCCCGGCCACCGTGTTCGCGATCAACGTGGCGGGGGCCCTGGCGCTCGGGTGGCTCGTGGGCCGCTGGTCGCGTCGCGCGAGCCGGCCCGCGTGGCACCTGGCCTTCTTCGGCACTGGCGTGTTGGGTTCGTTCACGACCTTCTCCGCGCTCGCGTTCGACGTGGCCGCGCTCGCCGGTCCGCGGCCCTGGGTGGCGCTGGCGTACGCCCTGGCGAGCGTGGTGGCCGGTTGGGTCGCCGCTGCGGTCGGCTGGGCGCTGGGCCGGAGCCGGGCGTGACGCCGTCGGTCTTCCTGGCGCTCGTCGCCGCGGGGGCGCTCGGGGCGGCGGCGCGTGCGTGGGTCGGGGCGACCGTGCTGCGCCGCTGGCCGCGCCGCGGCCTCGGGACGCTGGTCGTCAACCTCATGGGCGCCCTCCTCCTGGGGTTGTGGGTCGGCCTGCCCACCGTGCCGGCGGCCTGGCTCGAGGTGGCGGGGACCGGCTTCCTGGGGGCGTTCACCACCTTCTCGACATGGATGCTCGAGGCGACGGCGGCGTGGCGTGAGGGCCGGCACGGTTCCGTCGTCTTGGAGTTCACCGCGACGCTCGTCCTGGGCGTCGCGGTGGCGGCGCTGGGGTTCGCGCTCGGGCGCGCCTGCGGTTAGCGCCGTTGGGCGGCCAACTCGAGTCGCCGTAGCTGCGCCTCGTCGAGCCCGAGCCGTTCGGCCACGTCACGGACGGCGGTAGCGACGTCGGCCGCGCCGTCGCCCGCGTCGCCGTCCGCGGGTGCCTCCGCCCTGGCCAGGAGGACGATCGCCTCCTCGAGCGCTCGCTCGAGCCGGTCGCACGCGCGCTGCAGGTGGCGGGTACGCAGCAGGTTGCGGATCCGCAGCGTCGCTTCCAGAACGTTCACGGGCTTGGTGAGGAAGTCGGTGGCGCCGAGCTCGAGCGCCCGGCGGCGGGCATCGGGCGTCGCATCGGCCGTCATGACCAGGACGGGCAGGAAGCGATCGCCCGGGAGCGCGTCGCGCAGGCCCCGAAGGATCTCGTAGCCGTCGACGTGCGGCATCATCAGATCGAGCAGCACGAGGTCGGCGTCCTCGGCGACGACCGCGTCGAGGGCGCGCCTGGGGTCGCTGACGCCGACGACCTGCCGGAACCCATCGCGCTCGAGCAACGCCGTCAGGAACTCGACGTTGGTGACCTGGTCGTCGATGACGACGACACGGAAGCCCGAGACGTCGAGATCAACCACGGTCGCTCTCCGCATTCACGATCGCGCGCCGAAGCGCTTGGTGGGCGTCGCCCAGGTTCGTGGCGTCCGCGGGCTCGGCCCAGGTAGCGACCGCCGCAGGCTCTGCGGGCTCTTGCTCCACGACGAGCGTCGGCGGCAGCGCCGTGCTCGCGGCCCAATCGCGCCGGTCGAAGCGGGCGGTCGGCTCCGACGGCGACGCCGGGTTCAGCCAGATCAGCGCGTCGAAGCTGCGCTGTCCTACGAGCCGCTCGGCGCTGGCCCGCTCTTCCGCGACGCACCAGCGGCGCGTGAGGCCGCTGCGGGCGATGGCGCCCGTCAGGCGCGCCACCCGATCGTAGGCTCCGACCACCAGCAGGCCATCGAGGCGCGAGCTGCTGTCCTCGGTCTCCGGCAGGACGGGGAGCGTCAGCGTCGCCAGCGTTCCGCCACGGGGGGCATCCGCCAGCGAAACGTCGCCCCCCATGACCCGGGCGAGCTGCCGGCTCAGCGGCAGGCCGATGCCGAAGCCGATGGCCCCGCTGGCGTCGCTGCGGGTGTACGACTCGAAGACCTTGTCGAGCATGTGGGCCGGCACGCCCGGGCCCTCGTCCTCGACCTCGAAGACGAGCGTGTCGCCATCGCTGCGGGCTCGCAGGACCAGGTGCGCGCGTTCGCCGGCTCCGTACTTGATGGCGTTCGAGGCGAGGTTGGCCAGCACCTGGTGCGTCCGCTGCCGATCGAGCACGACCGGGGGCGCGGGCGCGACCTCGGTGGCGAAGGTGGTGGCGCCGAGGTCGTGGCTGCCGCGCATCGCCTCGATCACCTGGGTGGTGACCGAGCGCAGCGACGTCCGCTCGAGGCGCACCTCGAAGAACCCGGCCTCGGAACGCGAGAGCTCGAGCATGTCGTCGATCAGGCTCACCATCGAGCGTCCGGCGCGTTCGATGCGCTCGGCGGCGCGTCGATCGGCGTCCGCCGGGAGGGCGTCGACGAGCATCTCGGCGTAGCCGATGATCGCGTTCAGCGGCGAGCGGAGCTCGTGCGAGATGCGCGCGAGGAACGCGCTCCGGCTCTTGCTGGCCTTCACCGACGCGTCGTGGGCGGCCCGCAGCAGGCGCTGCTTCTCGACCTCCGCGCTGATGTCGGTCACGACCGAGATCGAGCCCGCGAGGCGCCCGTCGCGCATGACGGGGACGCCGGTGATCAGCACGTCGAGTTCACCGTCGTCGCTGCGCCGCAGTCGGGCCCGGTAGCTGGTGGTGCGGCCCGCGTGGCGATCCGCGCGCACGGTGTCGAAATCGACGCCGGCCGCGGGCAGGGTGACGTCGTGGGGGTGCGTCCCCACGAGTTCCTCGGCGCGGTACCCGGTCATCGCGGCGTACGCCGGGTTGACGTACGTGAAGCGCAGGTCGGGGCCGGTGACCGTGAGCCCCTGCGCGACGGTCTCCATGACCGCCCGCGCGAAGTCGCGCTCCGCCGCGAGGGCCGCGCGCTGCGCGCGCTCTTCGGTCACGTCGCGGTGCACGGCGACGTAGCCGCCGACGTCCTCGCCGTCGTCGCGGATGACGTGGGCGTCGATGGCCACCCAGTAGGGGGTGCCGTCCTTGCGGTAGTTGAGCAGCGTCTCCGAGAAGGCGCCGGTGGTCCGCAGCGACGCCCGGATGCGGTCGACCACCGTCGGGTCGGTGCCTGGACCTTGTAGGAGCTCGCCCGGATGGCGGCCCAGCAACTCGTCGAGCGGGTAACCGGAGATGCGCCGGAAGGACTCGTTCGCCCACTCGATGCGCTCGTCCGAGTCGGTGATGAGCACGCCGTTCGAGGTCAGGCTCGCGACCATGGCGAGCCGGCGGTTCTGCTGCTCGACCGACGCCCGCGCCGGTCCGGCGTTCCTCGCCCGGGTCGTGTCCACGTGGTCCGAGTCTACCGCGGCTCCGGACGTCGGCCTCGCCATGCTGCAGGCCCCGAGCGCTGCGGTCAGGCGCGCGCGGGGCGGGCCGCCGCCGGCGGCGACCCGATCACGAGATCGGCGCAAGCCGCGTGGCGCGCGCGCAGCAACTCGAGGACGTGCTGGATCGTCGCCCGCATGGGCACCGGCTTGACCAGCACGTCGGTCGCTTCGAGGCCGAGCGCCCGTGCGCGGGCCGCGGGCGAGCCGTCGCCCGTCACGACGAGCACCGGCCGGAACACGCCGGCTTCCTCGCCGTCGCGCAGCCGCGCGAGGATCTCGTAGCCGTCCACGTGCGGCATCGTCAGGTCGAGCACGACCAGGTCGGCGTCCACCTCGTGGATGACGCGCAGCGCCTCGCGCGCGTCGGTGACGCCATGGACCTCGGAGACGCCGGCGCGCGTGAGCAGTTCGGCCATGAGCGCCACGATCGCGGCGTCGTCGTCGACCACGACGACGCGGTCGACGCAGGTTCGAGTGGAAGGGGGAACGCGCGTCGCCGTCGTCACGGATCCCGTTGTGACACACGGGCTCTGTCGGATTCCTCACGCGGTGGCGTGGTGCGTTCGTCGGCCCGTGCTGGCCGCGGTTCTCAGAGCCCGGCCGGCCCGGCGCGCCCGACGTCGCGCCACAGTTGGACGCCGCCCACGGCCGTCACGACGACGGCGACCGTGTAGAGCAGGAGCATCGTGAGGACCAGTGCGAGGCGCCAACCCGTGGGCTCCGCGTCGCCGTGGGCCAGCCCGGTCACGATCGCGAGCCCCTGCGTCGCCGCCAGCGAGGCCACGGCGGCGGTCGCGCCGCCGATGATGGTCCAGCGACGGCGCGCGAGGCGGACCGCCGCCACCGACAGGAGCAGGCCGCCGGCCCCGAAGAAGAGGAACAGCTCCGCGGGCATGAGGAAGTCGAACCGCAGGGTGCGGTCGGCGACCGTGCCGATGGCGGAGAGGATCAGTGTCGCCGCGATCGGGAACCACACCAGCAGGGTGCCGACGACGATGAGTCCGCGATCGAGCGTCGTGGGGCGAGGCATGTCAACCTCCGATTCCTAGTCCTAGTACGTCGCCGACGAGGCAGGCGTTCCACGCCAGCGTCGGCAGGCGCTGGATGAGTCCGGTGGCGACGAAGGCGACGGCCGCCAGCGACCCGAGCGCCATGACCCAACTCCCGAGCTCGGGCTCGGTACCCCGGGCGCGGCCCACCGTCGCCAGGACGATGAGGCCGACGCCGACGGCGACGGCTAGCAGGAATGCCATCGAGGCGAGCATCGTGCCCCCTCTCGCGTGGGGAGGCCCGCCGCCGGCCGATCGCACGGGCCGGGACGTTCCCGGTGCCCGACGGTGGCTGCGGCGGCCGCGCCTCAGCTCCGTTCACCCCATGGTAGTCCCGTCGTCCGTCGCCCGGCGCCGCATGCGTTGCGCCTCGACGCCCGCGCCGCGACCGCACCGATTGAGAAACCCGTCAGAGCTCGTGGGCAACGATGGGGCCACGCCAACGGTTCGCGCGAGTGCGCGTCCACGCGCCCGCGCGGCAGCGCACGCCCCAGCGGTGACGAGGGGCGGCGCGTCCACGCGCGCTCGCGCGGTGAGGAGCACGGCCATGACCATCGCCACGGCCCGCACCCCCGGGGTTGGGGCACGCCCGACGCCCTCGTTCCAGACCGCCTACGGCGAGGTGGTCCCGACGTTGCGGGCGGAGCAGATGCGGTCCCTGGAGCAGCGCTGGCTGCGCGAGCGCAACGGAACGCCCGACCACCTCGCGACGCTGGCCGGTGGGCGGCTGGCGAGCGTCGTCGCCGGCTGGCAGGCCGTCGGTCCGCTCCGCGTCGTCGTCGCGGCCGGGGCTGGCTGGAACGGCGCCGCCGGCCTGCATGCAGCACGGGCGCTCGCGCAGATGGGGCACGCGGTCGCGGTGGTGCCGGTCGCGCAGGGCCCCTTCGGGGCGCGTGCCGTCACGGCGTCGCCCGTGCTGCGGGGCGCGGCGGTGCGGGTGCTCGATGCCGGTCGCCGCGAGCCCGCGCTCGGGGAGGCCGACGTGGTGGTCGATGCCATCGTCGGCTGCGGCCTGCAGGGCGCCGCGCGTGGCGCCGTCGGGGACGCGATCCACGACGTGAACCGGCTGGCGCGGCGCATCGTCGCCGCCGACGTGCCGTCGGGCATGGACGCCGACACGGGCCTCGCCTGGGGTCCGGTCGTGCGCCCCACGGTGGTCGTCGCCTTCGGGCTCCCCAAGGCCGGCCTGGCGCAGGCCGCCGCCTTCGGGAGCGACCTGCTGCTGGCGGACCTACGCTTCGCGCCCAGCGCCGTGCGTGAGCTCGGGCTTGGCTACGGCGACCCGTTCCGGCGGGGGCCGGTGGTGGCGCTGCGGGTCGCGGGCTGAGCGTAGGTCGGGCAGACTCGGGTCATCTGGCACGGGTGCCGAGCGATCCGTCGCCAAATGCGCGGTGCGCCACGTCGGGCTGCCGAGCAAAGGTCTAAGGTTCACCCAACGACCGGTGTCGTCGAGCCTGTCCCGAGGAGGATCTGCGAGTCGGGTCGTCCGGAGGCGGGCGGCGTGCGTTTTGGCGCGGGCGACAGCGGTCGGTCAGGAGGTGGGAGTTGACACGCCATCGTTGGGTTCTCCTCGCTCTCGTGCTGTCCGTGGCCATCGTCGCCGCGAGTTGCGGTGGGTCCCCGCCAGGAGACCAGACCGCCCGCTGGGACTCGGCGCTGTGGACGCAGGCGTCGTGGAGCCCTTGACGCCGCCTACCCTCAACGTCCACGCATGCCCGCTTCCGGCCATCGCGAATACTCACGGAGGTCTTTGGTGAACCAGGTTCGTTACGTCCTGCTCATGATCACGCTCGTCGCCCTCGTGGGCGTCTCCGCCCTCGCCCTGAACGTGCCGAACACGTTCGTGTCCGGCGACGTCATCAGCGCGGCCGAGATGAACGCCAACTTCACGGCCGTCGAGGCGGCGGTGACCGCGCTGGAGGCCCAGGTCGCCGCGGCGCAGGCCGCGCAGCCTGTCGTGGCCCACACGAAGGTCGATGGCAACGTCGCAGTTGACTCGGCGACCATGGTCGATATCGCCGTCGTGTCGATCGATGCGCCTGCCACAGGCGTCGTGCTGGTCCAGTTCACTGCCCAGGCCCGCTTCTCCGGGACGACGGCCCAGAACGGTATGGCCCTCCAGATCGACACGACCGCGGGCGGCGACACCATCCCCGACGAGTACTACTACGTGGGCCTGACGCCGGCCGACACCTCGAGCCATTGGCTGCCGGTCGCGACGCAGCGGGTGTTCGAAGTCGGGGCTGGGACCCACGAGTTCCGGGCCGAGGCGCTGGCGCCCTTCAGCCTCGACGGTGACCGCGGGATGTGGAACCCCAGCATCACTGCGACCTGGTACCCGGCGGACAGTGTCACCCTCAGTTCGGCGATCTCCAGCAGCTCCTTCGGCGGCGACAACCTGCGCTGACGCCCTGGTCGCGCCGGACCCCCGGTGTACGATGCCCGCACCATGAGCAGCGTGCGGGACTACTACGAGACGCTCGACTACGGCCCGGCCCCCGAGGCGGCCGACGCGGCGCGCGCCTGGCTCGCGCGCCACGGCGGCCGCCTCGGGCATTGGATCGACGGCGGCTGGGCGGAGGTCGGCACCGACGTCTTCGAAACCCTCGACCCCGCCACCGGGGCCACGCTGGCGACGGTGGCGCAGGGGTCCGTGGACGATGTCGACCGGGCGGTCGCCGCCGCCCGCGGCGCGCTGCCCGCCTGGCGCGCGCTCGGAGGGCACGGCCGCGCGCGCCACCTCTACGCTCTGGCGCGCGCCGTCCAGAAGCACGCGCGGTTGCTCGCCGTGCTGGAGACGCTCGACAACGGCAAGCCGATCCGCGAGACGCGCGACCTCGATGTGCCCCTGGTGGCCAGGCACTTCTACCACCACGCCGGCTGGGCGCAGCTGCTCGACGCCGAGTTCCCCGGCCACGAGGGCGTGGGGGTCTGCGGGCAGATCGTCCCGTGGAACTTCCCGCTGCTCATGCTGGCGTGGAAGGTCGCGCCGGCGTTGGCGGCGGGTTGCACGGTCGTGCTCAAGCCGGCGGAGTTCACGCCGCTCACCGCCCTGGCGTTCGCCGAACTGGCGCACCAGGCCGGTCTGCCGGTCGGCGTCCTCAACGTCGTCACCGGCGACGGCCGCACCGGCCAGGCGCTCGTCGACCACCCGGACGTCGACAAGATCGCCTTCACCGGCTCCACCGAGGTCGGGCGCATCATCCGCACCCGCACCGCGGGCAGCGGCAAGGCGCTCACGCTGGAGCTGGGCGGCAAGAGCCCCTTCATCGTCTTCGACGACGCCGACCTGGACGCCGCCGTGGAGGGCGTGGTCGACGCCATCTGGTTCAACCAGGGCCAGGTCTGCTGCGCCGGCTCGCGGCTGCTGCTGCACGAGCCGATCGCCGAGGCGTTCGTGCGCAAGCTGCGCGCGCGCATGGAGACGCTGCGCGTGGGCCCGCCGCTCGACAAGGCGATCGACGTCGGCGCGCTGGTCGCGCCCGTGCAGCTCGAGCGCGTCAAGCGCTACGTGGCGCAGGGCATCGCCGAGGGCGCCACCTGCTACCAGCCGTCGCGGGCCGTACCCGACGGCGGCCTCTTCTACCCGCCGACGCTGTTCACCGGCGTCGAGCCGGCGATGGCGATCGCGCGCGAGGAGATCTTCGGCCCGGTGCTCGTCAGCCTCACCTTCCGCACGCCCGACGAGGCCGTCGAGATCGCCAACCACACGCCCTACGGCCTGGCCGCCAGCGTCTGGACCGAGAGCGTGGCGCTGGCGCTCGACGTCGCGCCCAAGCTGCAGGCCGGCGTCGTGTGGGTCAACGCCAGCAACCTCTTCGACGCCGCCGCGGGTTTCGGCGGGATGAAGGAGTCCGGCTTCGGCCGCGAGGGCGGCCGCGAGGGCATGCACGCCTACCTCGTCGAGCGCGGTGAGCGCGAGCTGCCCGCCTACGCGGAGGGCGAACTCGTGGTGCCGGCCGGACCGGCGCACGTCGGCGAGGCGCCCGAGCCCGCGTCGGACGACCTCCCGCGCGTCGACCGCACCCCCAAGCTCTACGTCGGCGGCAAGCAGGTGCGGCCCGATGGTGGCACCTCCTACCCCGTCCTGTCGCCCTCGGGGCGGCAGTTGGGCGAGGCCGGCTGGGGCAGTCGCAAGGACGTGCGCGACGCCGTCGAGGCGGCCCGCAAGGCGACTGCCTGGACGAAGGCCTCCGGGCACGGGCGTGCGCAGGTGCTCTACTACCTCGCCGAGAACCTCGACGCCGACGCCGATCGCTTCGTCGCGCGCCTGCGCTCGCTGCTGGAGCTCGACGAGACCGCCGCCCGCCGCGAGGTGGACGCCAGCGTCCGGCGGCTGTTCACCTACGCCGCCTGGGCCGACAAGCTCGACGGTGCCGTGAAGAGCGTGCCCGTCCGCGGCGTCGTGCTGGGCATGCACGAGCCGTGGGGCGTGGCCGCGGTCAGCTGCCCCGACGAGGCGCCGCTGTTGGCGTTCGTGTCGCTCGTCGCGCCCCTGCTCGCGATGGGCAACCGGGTGGTGGCGACGCCGTCGCCGCGCTGGCCGCTGGCGGTCACCGACTTGGTGCACCTCGTCGAGGCGTCGGACGTGCCGGCCGGGGCGCTCAACGTCGTCACCGGCGAGCGCGACGCCCTGGCGAAGACGCTCGCCGACCACGATGAGGTCGCCTGCCACTGGTACGTGGGCAGCGTCGAGGCGTCGGCGGAGGTCGAGCGGCGCTCGGCCGGCAACCTCAAGGTGACGTGGACGAACGGCGGGCGCCGGCGCGACTGGTTCGATCCCGCGCAGGCCGAGGGCGACGCCTTCCTGCGCCGCTCGGTGCAGGTCAAGAACGTGTGGGTGCCGTACGGGGCGTGAGCGCCGGCTCGCCACCCGTCACGCCCGTGAGGAACGCCAGGTAGACGGGCACCAGCGGGAGCACGCAGGGTGACAGGAACGACAGCGTGCCGGCGGCCGCCGACACCATGAGGCCGGGCGCGACGCCCGCCAGCACACCCTCGACGCTGCCGAGCGACGCGAGGAAGGGCGCGATGCGGGCGAGCTGACCCGAGAGGAGCAGCACGCCGACGGCGAGCAGCATCCAGCCCGCGAGGCGCTCGCCGCGGTGGCCGACCCGCCGCGCCAGCATGGCCGTGGGGGCGACGGCGGCGATCACCAGGAAGGGGAGGGCGAAGCCGAGCGCGTAGGCGCCCAGCAGCAGGCCGCCGCGGACGGCGTCGCCGCCGCTGCCCGCGAGCGCCAGGATGCCGGCGAGCACCGGCCCCACGCAGGGCGTCCAGCCGACGCCGAAGGCGAGCCCGACCAGCGTCGAGCCCGCCAGCCCACCCGGGTGACGCGAGAGACGCACGCGCGCCTCGCGCTGCAGGAAGGGCACGCGCAGAACACCGATCAGCACCAGCCCGAACGCCACCAGCAGCCCGCCTGCGATCAGGCTCAGGGCGCGGTCATACACGAAGAAGAGTTCGCCGACGAGGCCGGCGCCGAAGCCCAGGGCGACGAACACGAGCGAGAGACCGAACATGAAGGCCGTGCCGTGCGCGAGGCGTGCGATGGCGGCGCGCCGGGGTCCGGGCCCGCCGGCCGGCGCGAGGGCCGCGCTCACGGCGACCACTGCACGGCGAACGCGGCCTCGAGGAGCTCGGCCAGCGCCGACGGGGTCAGTTCGCCGACGAACGCCTGCGCCACCACGCCGTCGGCGTCCACGAAGTAGGTCGTCGGCAGGCCCCGCGCGCGCAAGCGCCGCAAGACGTCCTCGGTGTCCTCGAGGCCGCGCTCGCGCGCGTCGGGGTCGACGAGCGTGCGCAGGGCCAGCCCCTCGGCCTCCAGGAAGCCGCTGGCGACGGAGGTGCGCTCGCCGGCGTTGAGCAGCAGCAGCCCGACGCCGTCGTCCGCGAGGTCGGCGGCCGCGCGCTCCAGCAGCGGCAGCTCGGCGCGGCAGGGCGGGCACCAGCTCGCCCAGACGTTGAGCAGCCAGCGGCGGCCCAGCAGGTCGTCGCGGGTGACCAGCTCGCCGTGCTGATCGCGCAGGGAGAAGTCGACGAGGGGGGCGCCCACGCCCTGGGCGAAGGCGGTGCTGGGCAGCGTCAGGACCGCGGCGAGCACGACGGCCAGCGCTGCGGTCGGGGCGCCGCGCCGGAGGCGTCGGAGCGTACCGCCCACGTCAGTCCGCCCCCTGCCCGGGCGTGCGCACCTCGGTCTCGGGCCGGAAGGCCGCCCAGGCGAACCACAGCGTGTTGTCGTGCGCCACCGCCTCGAGCACGGTGCCCGCGAGCGGCCCCGAACGCGCGCGGCCGGTGACGTCCCAAACGCTGCCGGTCTCGGCGTCGACGACCTCGCCGTCGCGCAGCTCGAAGGTGAGGGCGCGCCCGTCGGCCTCGGGCCGGAACACGCCGACGGCGCCGATGTCGTCGGCCGTGGCGATCGCCGAGCCGCCCAGCGCGGTCGCGGTGCCGGGCGCCCACAGCAGCAGCAGCGGCTCGCCGGCGACCTCGTCGTGCACCACCCGCGCGTCGGCGAGGTGGTCGAAGGGGTAGGCGACGGGCGCGGGGCCGTCGACCGTGACCACGCGCGCCTTGGCGGCCAGACGCCCGTCGCTCGAGCCGCGGAAGAGGAAGGCGGGCGAACCGATCTCGTCGTAGCCCACGTAGGGGTTGCGGCCGTAGCTGCGGGAGAAGCCGGTTTCGCGGCTCAGCACCAGTGCGTCGGGCTCCGCCGCGCGGGCCTCGGCGAAGCCGACGATCTGCGCCGGGTAGCGCACCAGGTGCTCGCCGGCGAGCTCGCCGACCCCGCCCTCGCCGGTCAGCTGCGACCAGAGCGTGAGGGTGGCGTCGTCGAACATGAGCAGGTTCGAGTGGTAGAGCAGGCCGGAGACGCCGAAGGTGACGTCGACGACGTGCTCGGGCGCCGTCGTGCCCGTCTGCCGCGCGTACGCCGTCGCGAGGTCGGCCGGCGTCTCGGACTCGCGGACCGTCGTGTTGCCGGCGGCTCGCAGCGCAGCGAGCTGCTCGCCCGTCACCGGCACCCGCCGGTCGAAGGCGAGCGCGCTGTTGCACAGCGGGCAGAAGGTCACCGCGACCGGCACACCGCCCAGGGTGTCGTTGGCGATCTCGTGCCAGGTGAGGATCTGCAGCGGGTAGAGGCGCGCCTCGCCGCCGAGGCGCATGAGGATGACCGGCTCCAGCTCGCCGAGCCAGCTCTCGGCCTGGGCCTGGGTCACGAAGCGGGGCTCGGGGGAGGCGTCGGCCACGCCGGTCAGCCCGCGGAACCCGAGGGCCGGGATGCCCTGCGGCGGCGGGCCGCCGGAGAGGATGTCGTCGATGGGAATGACGGCTCGCGTGCCGTCGACGCGCAGGCCGCGAAGCGCGGTCTCGGACACGGCGAGGGCCGGGGCGGCGAGTAGCAGAACCGCGGCCAGCAGGACGACGATCCACGGCTGGTGGGGACGCTCGGACGAGGTGGTCATGCCGTCAACCTAGACGGGCGCCGGCAGCAACGTCGGTACAACGGTTGACGTGGACCGGGCCACCTACCGCACCGGCGCGCCCGCCACGAACGCCCCGCTGGCGCGGCGCACGGCCAGCGGGCCGCCGCGCAAAAGGTCCGCGACCCGCTCGCGCGCCCAGGCGGCCACCGCGCCGGCCTCCTCCGCGTCCCCGGCGTAGACCATCGACAGGAGGTAGCGCGTCAGGACACCCGCGTCGTGCACGACGAGCGTGTC
>Ga0180436_10002380_pt1 | contig 17936 bp, 13 predicted proteins | sample SS_ome_2_FD_132434 | JGI IMG/M metagenome (GOLD analysis project Ga0180436, IMG submission 132434) | Hypersaline lake sediment archaeal communities from the Salton Sea, California, USA - SS_3_S_2 metaG | ecosystem: Environmental > Aquatic > Non-marine Saline and Alkaline > Hypersaline >...
ATGGCCGAGGAGCATGTGGAAACGATTGTGGAGCTGGCGAACCCGCGCTATCGTCTGCCCGCCGTGAGCCAAACGTTCCACGGGCGCGACATCTTCGCTCCGGCCGCAGCGCATCTGGCAGCAAGTGTACCCATCGAGGAGCTCGGCCCCGCGCTGGAGGATCCCGTTCTCCTTCCTCCCCCACGACTGGACATCACGTCGCAAACGGCCAGGGGGGTGGTGCTGCATACGGACCACTTCGGGAACGCGATCACCAGTATCGGCCGTCTCCTTTGGAGAGACGGCGATCTGTGCCTAGTTCCCGCCTTTCGGCGAGAGAATGAGGAGTTCGCGCGATTCCGGGCCAGTGAGGCGTCCGTCAAAGTGGCCGGTCGAGAGCTACACGGCCTCCACGGCACGTACGCAGACGTAGAGCCGGGGAGCTTGGTGGCCTTGATCGGTAGTGAAGGGCACCTGGAGATCGCCGTGCGTGAGGGCAGCGGAGCCAAGAGGCTTGACCTTCAGCCGGGGCATCCCGTCTTCCTGAGCTGGTAGACGCACCGCGGAGTACAATAGCGGAGGACGGGCCAGGCCGCGAATTCGCTGGCACCGCAGACAGCAGCTCGGGGTGAGCATGGGGGGAACGACGCGCGCGGGATGACAGGTATTAGGCGTTGGGCAGGCCAGCCATCTCCTTCGCGGTCCCGGTCGGGAGCGTCATCACGAAGGTGCTTCCCGCATTCCCCGAATTCGTGGTCCTTGAGGGACTCTCGACCCAGATCCTTCCGCCGTGAGCCTCGACGGCCAGCTTGCAGAAGGGGAGCCCCAGGCCGGTGCCTGCACGTCGTCCCTTGATCGAAGCCACTTGATGGAACTTCTCGAAGAGGACACCCCGCTCCTCCCGGGTAATCCCCGGTCCCTCATCGCTGACGCCAAGCCGGACGTTCCTCGAGGGGTCCTCCGGATCAGGACGGGCCCAAAGAACCACACGACTACCATCGGGCGCGAACTTGATCGCATTATCCACCAGGTTGTTCAATACCCGCCCGATCAGAGCGGCGTCCACCCAAAGAGAGGGGAGGCGCCCCGGTACACTCACGTCGACGCTGATACCTGCTGAACGAGCCAGTGGGAGGAAGCCGGCGGCAGCCTCCTCAAGAAGCTCCTTCGGGTCCGCGACTTCGCATTCAGGCATCAACTCGCCGCTCTCTAGTGCGCTGACGTCCAGGAGTGCATTGACCAGACTGAGCATCCGATCACTGCTCTGTTGAGCCATCTCCGCGACCGTACTGAAGAGCTCAGGATCACTGTCCGAGAAAGCCTCCTCCATCATAATCAGGCCATTACTGAGGATCGTTAGCGGCGAGCGCAGATCGTGGACCAACATGTGGGTCAGGTCGTCCTTCAAGCGCTCCAACTCGATTTCCTCGGTCACGTCGCGGAGTACCAGTAGCCATCCACTGATCGTCTCCTCCGTCCTCACCGGGGTCAGGGTCCTCTCGACGTGACGGCCCGAGGGCTCGAGAGTGACGACGACCTGTCTTGTGGGCTCCTCACTGCCGCCACCCACCTGTAGGGCTTCACAATCGGCTATCAAGTCCTCGTTATCGTAAGCCAGCAGGTGGATGAAGGGCCGGGACATCTCTCCGACATGGGTGTCAATGGGACGCCCCTCCACCTCCAGCTGGGCAACGCCCAGGAGATCGCCCAGGGCCCGGTTGACTGCCAGCGTGCGGAAATCAGTGTCCAGGAGAACGATGCCCTCTCTTGCAGTACGGAGGATGGAATCCAGCTCCCGGACACGGTGTGCCAGCGCTTCGTCCGTACGCGCGTACAGCCGGGCATTCTGTATGGCCACGGCGGCCTGCGCGGCAACCGTCGCCAGGACCCGCTGATGCGACGGGCCGTAGGCGCTCGACGACCTGTAGGACTGGATGGCAATGACGCCGAGCGGCTCATCGCCAGCCAGCATTGGCACGCCCAGCCAGCAACTGGCGAGTTCACCGATAGACTCGACGCCTAGTTCCTCCAGGGTCGAGGCCACTCCACCGCGGATCAGAAGCGGCTGACGGGTTCTGAGGACGTATTCCGTGAGACCGGATCCCGTTCGACGTGTACGCCACTGGACCCGTTCCCCCGCCTCCACGGCGAGAGGGAAGGAGACCTCGTCCAGATCGGGCTCGTAGAGGGCCACGTAGAAGTTGCGAGCGGACATGAGATGGGCGACCTCTTCATGGATCGCCGAGACTACGCTACCGATCTCAAGGCTTGCTGTCAGGGCTTGCCCCACTGCCTGGAGACCTCTGAGCTCCTGCACGCGTTGTTTCAGGCGCTCACTCGTGTAGGCCAGGCGGCGGGTGATCAACGAGACCACGACCATCGTCAATTCGAAGACGGCAAAAAAAACCGTCCCCAAACGAGTGTAGATGAGGGCCATAAGAGGCGCCAGGACTAGGGGGCTACCTTCGTAGAAGAGCAAATTGGGGAGCGAATTGGCATACTCCCTTAACGGTCCGCGCCCGCGTGCCATGATAGCTGGGAGGAAGACGACGTGATTGATCAGGAGATAGGTGAGTGCAAAGGCAGCGAGAGCCAGAGCCTCCCGAGATCCGACACTGGCGAGGGGAACCTCTCCGCCCAGGGCCTGAAAGACGGCGCCGCCGATCAGCACACTCGCCGTATGTGCTGCTGCGTTTGCACCGCCGGTAGCGGCGATGGCTGAAGGCGCGGTCAGCCGCGGAAGCTGGAGCCGACCAGCCCAGCAAACCTGGAGCAGAATATGGGCCAGGGCTGCAGCAAAGGCGATCCAGCCTGTAGTCACAGCGCCCATCACCAGGTAAGCAGCCACGGTCGACGTCGGAAGCAGAGAAACCACCCCGGCGGACAAGGGCACGCCAAAGAGATCGGCAAACAGAATCAAGCCGCCGAAGAGGACGGCAGGAAGAAGCACGTCCGACGGGGGAGGACTAACAACCGTCAGCCAGACCAGCACGGCGAGCGTCGCTGCACCGGCCGTCAGGTACACGCCCGTGAGGTATCGTCGCTCCATGGAGGGCTCTCCTCAGCGCCCCGGATCTGCCTTGTTAGATCCGATTGTCCCGAATGGCTAAGGTTCGTCGCAGGCTTGGGCCGACTGGTACGCGGTCAGCGCGTCGAGGACACGCTCCGGCGTCAGGGGCTGCTCATCAACCCAGACACCGATGGCATCTTGGACAGCGGCAGCGAGGGCGGGTGCGAGCGGTAGAAACGGCATCTCACCCATCCCTCGCGCGCCCCAGGGCCCTCGTGGATCAGGTTCCTCGACGATGATGGATTCGACCTGCTCCGGGACATCTGCAATCGTGGGAATCAGATAGGTACTCAAGTGGGGTGTCTGGATCTGTCCACCTTCGGTGATGAAGTTCTCGCAGGTAGCCCAGCCAAAGGCCTGGGCCACGCCCCCCTCGATTTGCCCTTCGATTTGCTGAGGATTGATCGCCCTTCCCACATCGTCCGCGCAGACGACGCGCCGTACGTCCAGCTCACCAGTCTCCACATCCACTGTCACCTCGACCGCTTGCGCTACATACCCATACGCAAAATTAGGCAACCCCTCGCCGGTCTCCGGGTCGAACTGTGTCGTCGCTGGCGCCATATACGTCTCCTCGGTGACGGCGGGTCGATCGCCCTCCTCCCAACGCTGGAGGACCTCCGCCGCTGCCCTGCAGACGGCGTTCCCGGCCATGAACGTCATCCGAGAGGCAGATGTTGAGCCAGAGCTGCCCGGGCTGGTTGCCGTGTCTGACGTCTCCATGCGGACAACGTCCAACGGTACGCCAAGCGCCTCAGCCGCCATCTGGCGAATCACCGTGTGGGTGCCTTGTCCCACGTCGGCACTCCCGATGCTCACAAGAGCTCGCTCGATTTCTTCGTCACCATCGAGCACGATCTTGGCCCAACAGTTCTCCTGGTAGCCAAACGAGAATCCCACATTCTTGAACCCCACCGCCAGACCGATCCCGCTCCGGACGGCATCCTTGGGTGCGTCCGATCGGGCGGTCGCCCTGGAGGCCGGTCTTTGCCAGCCTTGTAGGGCATCCCCCTGGTCATCTTCCGCACGCTGCCAGCCCATGGCCCGCGCGCAACGCTCAGTCACGTCGGTTAGATTAACGCCACCCGGAAGACAGGTGCGCACCGTCGTGGGAGTATCGTCGCGGAGCAGATTCTTCATGCGCAAGGCCACCGGATCGGCGTCCAGAGCCTCCGCCAGCTTGTTCATCTGCATTTCAGCCACATAGATGCCCTGTGGCGCACCGAATCCCCGGAAGGCGCCGCTGGGAGGGTTGTTCGTGTAGACCCCGTCGACGTCCACCCTGACGTTCGGGAATGCGTAAGGTCCGGTGCAGGTAATGGCAGTATTGCCCAGGACTTTGTTCGTGGTGTAGCAGTACGCCCCGCCATCGGCCACGGCCCTCACCTCTGCCGCGACGAGCTTCCCGGCGCGCGTGGCGCCCCATTTGCAGCGGAACCAGACCGGATGCCGCTTGCAGTGCCCGAGGATCGATTCCTCCCGGCTCCATACGATCTTGACGGGCTTCTGTAGTCGCTGAGCTGCCAGGGCCAGCACGATCTGCACCGACATGTCCTCACGCCCACCAAAGGCACCGCCGATCGCCGGGTAAACGACCCGCACTTGGTCCGGCGAGATGTCGAGCGCGTGAGCGATCTGTTGTTGATCCTCCCACGTCCACTGGCCCGCTACGACCACGGTCACACGGCCTTCATCGTCGATGTACGCCAGCCCGGATTCCGGCTGAAGGTAGGCGTGTTCCTGTGCTGAGGTTCGATATTCACCCTCAATGACCACATCGGCGTCCTGCCAGCCGCGCTCCGTGTCACCTTTTCGGATCTGGTGATGGCAAATCAGGTTGCCATCGGTGCTCAGCTCCGGGTGAAGCTCACTCAGCTGGCGGTGGGGATGGAGCTGCGGCGCGCCTGCCTCCAGGGCCTCAAAGGGATCGGTCACGACAGGCAGCGGTTCAAACTCGACCTCGATCCGGTCGCGAGCTCGCTCAGCCCCCTTCACTGACTTGGCGACGACCAGGGCAATCTGATCCCCCACAAACCGGACGACATCCGCCCCCGGGTTATCAGAACCCGGCCCACAGAACACGGGTTGATCCGGCGTCTGGAGCCCGTACTCGTTGATGGGAACGTCCGCAGCCGTGAAGACCGCGACAGTTCCCGGAAGCTCCTCTGCACGCGACGTGTCGACACGAAGGACGCGCGCGTGCGGCCGACGTGCGAACAGAATCTTGGCGTGGAGCATGTCATCCATGACGAAGTCACCAGGGTACCTGGCCTCCCCGGTGACCTTGGCGCGGGCGTCAATGCGGGTAGCGGACTTGCCGATATGTCTGCTCATAATGTGATCTCTCGTCTCCGATGGGCCCAGATAACTCGGCGGCCGTGGCCCGTGGGACCGACCGCGCGACGGCCTCGGCCCGCCTCGCCTCCTATCCGCGGGCCTGGACCTGGTTCGTCTCCAGGGCGAGAATCCGCCTCAAGATCGCCGCAGTCGCTGCATAGGTCGAATCGACCCCAAAGTAGGAAAGGCGTTGTGCCCCCAGGCTTCTGCCCTTTCCAAGAGGGGTGTCGGAAGCATAGTGGATGATACCCACATCAAAAGGGACCGTGTCGGCGTAGAGGGTGACAATCTCGTTCGTAGGATGGCGCGTCGGTCTCACAGCCTCGTAAACGGCGGACAGGTACGGACCCGCCTCCATCTCGATGTCCGTGTAGCCCTCGCGGTAGAAGACATCCATGTACCGGTCGTTCTGGAGGAATGTACCGCGCACACTGATCGCCTTCTGGTTGTCGAGGGTGGTCCCGTGAACGAGATAGGGGGCGACGTTTGTGGCGGTGAAGCAATTGTTGAACAGGTACGTGTTGCGGGAGTGCTCGTCATGGATCACGTAGGGGATCATGACGTCGCCAACGCGCCCATTCAACGTCGCAGCTTTTCCGAGACTGTACACACCCCTGAGCGAATCTACGCTGGGCGCGATCTGTGAGAGAATGTGGTAGGCGCCCATCCCCAGCGGGTAGTCGATATTGACGATCACGGCATCCGTGTGCGCAAGCTGATCCAGGCCCAGTCCCTTCAGACGTGGATCCAACCAATCGGGCCGGAGCCGGCTCATCTGAATCACCTGGGCCTCGACATCAAAGACGTGGTGGCTGTCGATGTGCTTGATCCCACAGAGAGCCTCTTCCTCCTCGCGCTGGTCCCAGACCTCGTCATCACGACGAGCCTCCATGAAGTCCCGCAGCGCGAAATAGAGTAAGTTCTCCGGTCGAGAGGGGGTCTCACCATGGCGGATCCGGGCGTATTCATTCACCAGCTGGCGGCGGCCGCTGTCGTGGAGATGGCCCAGTAGATCATCCTCTCGGCGGAGGGCGAACCCCGACAGCATGTTCACGACGCTGTGTACGTTGCTCGAAATGAAGTAGACGGGCCTATCACTCAGGTCAACGGGCGATGCGTCGGCGATAAACGACCACCACCGCCTCGTCGCCTTCCGATAGTCGACACGGGAGCCAGCCAGCAGACGTACGGCAAAGCGTTTGCGCTCGCGGCCCGCGTCACAGAGAAAGTCCGCGAACTGGTCATCCCAGACAGACTCGAGGCGGGACATGTCGTCTGAGCTCAGCCCCAGGACACCCAACAGGTCTTCCCGAATCCTATCCCACGCGGACGCTTTGCCGTCCCGATAGGCCTCCAATCGCTCCAGAACGGAATGGCCGTGCAGTCGCCGATGCATCTTGTTCCATTCGATCTGGAACGCCGTCAGCATAGGTATGAGATCGTCGATGTCGGAGACGCTGGCGATGAACGCGGCCATCGTCTCGTGGCCGTCAAACAAGGTCCGGCGCCGGCGCCCCGGGGCCTCCACCGGTTCCCACTGCTCCACCTTCGAGTAACCACGTCTGGCAAAGACCCGCTCCGACTGCCCCATGACCACCAGCCTTGTGCGGCGGATGGAGCGCGGCAGCCGCAAGGAGCAGTAGATGATCGCCGCCGGATCCAGGGCCTCATCGCGGGCCTTCACGTGGAGGGACGAGTTCATCCCCATGTGGGATTCGACGAAGGAGCGCACTTGCACCTCATCTGTGGTGCGCAGGAGGGAATAGTACGTACGCATGTAGAGCGAGATTTCCTCGCTGCCCGTCGTGGGGACTGTTCTCTCCACGCTAGCCTTCCACTGCGGCTTTCTCTATCGCCCGGATGATCTTGTAGTAACCCGTGCAGCGGCACAGGTTACCACTGAGGCCTATCTCTATCTGCTCGCGCGTCGGCTCTGGAATCTCCTCCAGGAGGTTGGCCCCGGCCATGACGAATCCAGGGGTGCAGAAGCCACACTGGACAGCTCCTTCATCGACGAAAGCTTGCTGCACCGGATGCAGGTCACCGCTCTGAGCGGCCGACGCGAGTCGCTGCAGCCCCTCGACGGTCACCACGTGCGTCCCGTGGGCTCGGGGAGCCGGAGTCAAGCAGGAAAGGACGGCAATGCCGTCCATCCACACGGTGCAGGCCCCGCATTCGCCCTCCCCACAGCCTTCCTTCGTCCCAGTGAGTCCCAGGTCTTCGCGGAGCATGTCAAGAAGGGTCTTATCGTTCGCCCCCTGCACCACAACGTTCTCGCCATTGACCACACATTCGATGGGCTCCAGTCCATCTCCATAGTGGCAGACCGACTTCCCGGCTAGGCGCGGGTAGCTCCCCCGGGTGGTGCCCCACAGCATCACGGGCTGGTCCGGGAGGGCGTCCTGTTCGTTCTCATCCTGAAGGGAGGTGAGGGCTCGCCGAACCAGGACGGTAGTGATCTTGCGGCGATAGTCGGCGCCAGCTCGGATGTCGTCAATGCACGAGGTGGCTCTCGCGGCCAACTGCGCGGCCCGCTCGATGCTGTCCGTGCTGAGGCGTCGCCCCACCAGAGCTTGCTCGGCCTCGCGCGCGCGAATGACGGTCGGGGCTACACTCCCCAACGCAATCCGGGCATCGGCGACGATCTCGTCGTCGAACGACAAGACGGCTGCGGTGTTGACTACGGCTATGGCATGGACGCGCCGCAGCGCCATCTTGACGAACGTACCGCGCTGGTCCGGCTTCAGCGCCGGGAAGACAATGTCCGTCACCATTTCGTGCGGGGCTAGATCAGTCTCTCGCACTCCCTGGTAGAGCTTCTTCAGCGACAGGGTACGTTTGCCATCCACGCTCTGCAGCACGACTTGGCCGTCGAGAGCCCAGAGGGCCGCAATGGTATCGTTAGCAGGCGAGGCTGTGACGAGGTTACCCGCGATGGTCCCTCGATTGCGGAGCTGCGGCGTACCCACCCGCCAGCAAGCCAACGCGAGAGGATAGCCGCGCTCCACAAGCAGTTCGGAGGCCACCGCGCTGTTGTGCGTGACGGTCGGGCCGACGTGGATCCAGCCGTCGCGAAGCGTGATGCGGTTCAACCCGCCGATCCTGGTTACATCGATGAGGACATCCGTCTCTCGGGTGCCCCGCTCCAGTTCGACTAACAGATCCGTGCCGCCGGCGATGATGCGAGCGCTCGGCGCGTGCTCAGAGAGCAGGCGAAGGGCATCCTCGAGGCTGGTGGGAGTATGATACGCTTGCCACATAGGTGATCTCCTGAACTCGGGTGAGCCATTCCACGCGCCCTAAGGTCACAGGATTGGGTGGGCACGCCGGATAAGTATACTCGTTCTCATAGCCTAAGGCAACCGATTGCATCCTTGGCGGTGCCCAGTTTTTGGGTGCAACCTAATCGCCTATAATACGTAGTGCATAGTGCAGCGGGTATCCGTGAGGAGGACAAAGAGGCTTCGTGGAACAGCACGTGAATGAGGAAGAACAGTGGATAGCGGCCGCCCGACAAGGTGACACGACCGCTTTCGGGCACTTGGTGGAGGCCTACCAGAATCCCGTGTATAACCTGGCATACCGCATGCTGGGGAATGGACCCGAGGCTGAGGACGCGGCTCAAGAGGCGTTCATAAGAGCCTACCGGTATCTCGACAGCTACGACCCGAACCGTCCTTTCAGCACGTGGCTGCTCTCCATAGCCTCGCACTATTGCATCGATCAGCTCAGGCGTCGGCGAATTGACTGGCTGCCGCTGAAAGAGGAGATAGCCGAGCCAGTCCGGCTGGCAAGCGCCAGCCCGAATCCCGAGACTGTAGTCACTGAGAGGGATCGGGAGGCCTGGGTACAAGACTTGATGGGCTCATTGTCGCCTACGGACCGAGCCGCTATGACCCTCCACTACTGGTATGACTGCCCGTACGATGAGATCGCTGACGTCCTGGATCTCACGGTGAGCGCCGTCAAGTCACGGCTCTATCGGGCCAGGCGCGCGCTCGCAGAACAGATGGAAGGAGAAGCTTATGCGCTGCAGACGAGCTAGGGACCTCATGTTGGCACGGCTGGATGGGCCAATCGATCCCAAGGCGGACCGGGCTCTGGAGCAGCACCTGGTAGACTGCGACGTGTGCCGGTCGGAATGGCAGAGAGTACGCGCCGTCGAGACCCTGTTCAGGTCGGCGGTGGTGCGTCCGGCGCCCTCTCATCTGAAGGCGCAGATCATGCATCGCATCGACCGTCGAGATCAAGCCCGTCGCGCCGTGGTAGGAGGCATCGTGCTGGGCCTGGGGGCTGCCGCGTTAGCTGGGCTGACGCTGATACCCCTTGGTTTGGGGCTGTCCGGCAGCCTGGGCGCCGCCCCGGCCCTGCTGGCGGGCGCAGGCGAGACCATGACCCAGTTGCTTGTTGTGTTCGCGGGGGTGACGAGGGTCTTCGTGGCTCTGTTAGATCAGTTTGCCCTGCCGCTCGGAGCTCTGGCCCTGGGCAGCGTCTTTGCGGCCTTGATTCTCAACGGCCTGTGGATTGTCACGCTGCGCAGACTTCGCGTTGCACGTTAGCCCGGGGTGCTCGGATCGAGTTGGAGGTCAGGCGGGTGAAGGGATCCCAACCATTCCAGCAGTCCGAGCCCGAGTCTCAGAGATGGCTAGGATGAGAGGTGATGACGATGAGAAAGCTTACTCCACTACTTGCCGCTTCCGCCGTATTGATCACGTCGCTGGCGTGTACGATTACGCCACGTATCCCGGAGATCAACATCAGCGTTCCAACGATCGAGGTCGGAGAGATCAAGGAGATCCGCGAATCCGTTCCGCTCCCGCAAGGTGACTGCTGCGACGTGGACGTGGTGTTCGGTGCCGGCAAACTGGAGATCGAAGCAGGGGTCTCCGACAGGCTCCTGGATGGTGTCTTCCGGTACAACGTAGAGCATTGGGCCCCTGAGGTGATCGCTGAAGGGGATGAGCTAACCGTCAGGCAGGGGGGAGACGAGCAGAGGTGGGGCGTTCCCAGCGGAAGCGTGCGGAACCAGTGGGACTTGGAGTTCTCGCCCGCGATACCGCTGGCACTCAACGTGAAGGCCGGGGCCGGCGACGGGAGGCTCGATCTATCTGGCCTGCGGGTCTCGGATCTGGACGTCGATCTTGGGGCTGGAAACTTCGTCCTCCGCTTCGATGAGCCGAGCCCCATCCCGATGGATCGCTTGACCATAGACGCCGGTGCCTCCAAGATGGAGATTCTCCGGGTGGGAAACGCAAGCCCCGAGGCGTTCAGGGTGCACGGAGGGGTAGGCGATATGAGCGTGGACTTGACTGGCGCATGGCGTCGGTCCGCAGATCTGACGATCCGTGCGGGTGCCGGGACGCTCAGACTGACGCTCCCGGCCGATGTCGGCGTCAAGGTGGAGACTCGGGGCGGGCTGACAAACGTAGAAGCGTACGGCCTGAGACAGATGGGCGGCACATACACGAACGACGCCTACGGTGAATCCGATCTAGAGCTGACCGTCAGCATCCTGACCGGGGTCGGCAATGTGCGCTTGATGGAAGAAGGGATCGTGGAATAGCACATCCCTGAATTGTGGATGGAGGTGAGACAATGGTGAGAAGAGTCATGATCTGGTTGTCACTGGTCGTCCTGGGGGGCATAGCTTTGCCGCTGGCGCCGGTGACGGCGGCCGACCAACTCCCCGACGATGGGGTCGTCATCTGGAACGAGGACTACACGCTCGGTGAGGACGAGACGCTGGACGGTGACCTGGTCGTCTTCAACGGCGACGCGTTCCTGGAAACGGGCAGTCGGGTGAGCGGGAACGTGGTCATCTGGAATGGGAGTGCCGAGGTGGCAGGCGACGTGAGGGGCGACCTGATCGCCTCCAACGGAGCTATCCAGCTTGAGGGCGATGCCCGCGTTCAAGGTGACATCGTCTGCACCTGGAACTGCGACATCGAGCGCGGTGAGGGCACTCGAGTCGACGGCAGGATCATCGAGGGGCCGATTATCCGTGGCATCCCTTTCGGTCAGTTCGCACAACCGGGCCTGAATATCGAGATCCCGCCCTCAGATCCAGATCCTCTGTGGATCTCCAGCGTGGAGCAGTTGTTGCGCTGGATCTTTCGGATGGTCCGCCGCGTGGTGACCGTGCTCGTCGTTGCCGCGATTGGTGGGTTGGTGGCACTCATATGGCCCGAGGCCACCGACCGGGTGGGACACGCAGTCTTTGAATCGCCCGGGACCAGCCTGGGCGTTGGGCTGCTGACGGTCATCGCCGGATCAGCCCTGGTCACGGCACTGGCCATCACAATCTGTCTCTCGCCGGCCGCCATTCTCGTGGCCCTGGCTCTCAGCGCCGCGGGATTGCTGGGCTGGCTTGCCGTCGGCGCCAGGATCGGGCAGCGATTCCTGCGGGCAGTGAAAGCAGGAAAGGTGACGCCAATCTGGAGCGCCAGCCTGGGAACTCTGATCATCACGCTCGTGGCTGTTGGTCTGAGCAACGCCTTCTGTCTCTCGCCTCTGGGTTGGCTAGTCACGTTCCTTATCGGGTCCCTCGGGCTGGGTGCCGTAGTCCTCACCCGCTTCGGGACGGTGCGCTACGTGCCTGATCGGACTCCGGCAAGGACAGAAGCACAGGTCGAACCGGTGATGGTCGAAATTGAGCCTCCACCAGGAGCGTCGGAGGAGAGCAGCGGTGTTGGAGGTGAGGAGTAGTAGGCCAGCTAACCGGGCTGACTCATGTAACTGAGACCGGGGGCTCGATGGCCCCCGGTCTCGCTCATGTGGAACAAACGGCATCCAGGCCACGTCTATCGTATGTATGTGGCTGCGCCGAACTGGGACCCGCGGGGATGGGTCTGTGACCCGACGTTGACAGAGGGGATCTGGTCACCGGCCCGGCGCCCGGGTAGAATCCAGGCATCGTTCCCGTGAGCGGAAGCGCACAACGAAGGAAGGAATGACTATGGACGCAAGATCAGCTATTGCATCGGCATTGTTTGTCGTGCTGCTCGCAGCCTGTGGGAGGGCATCCGAGCCCTCTTCAGAGGCTGTGACGGAAACGCAGGCCCCGGTTGAGCCGACGGTTCCATCTATCGGAGAGAGCCCGCTCTCTCCGCCGACAACCCCGAGCCCCAAGCCACCGGCAGAGACGAGTCCGCTCTCAGAGCCAACGCCCGACGGGGGCGAATCAGGAGCAGCGCAAGCGGATCGGGTGATGGAGGTGGCTAGAACACACCTGGTCGAGACGTTGGACCTACCGCTGGAGAGGGTGGACCGCGTTTCGATCCAGCGAGTGGAATGGCCCGATGCCAGCCTGGGGTGTCCGAGCCCGGAAGAGTCGTATGCTCAGGTCATCACCCCGGGCTACCGGGTTCTGCTAGAGGCCGAGGGAAAAACCTACGAATTGCATACAGACCTGACCGGAGAGATGATTCGAATCTGTGAGGAGGACCAGGAACCAGGGGCTCACGCCGCCGTGAACTATCTGGCCGATGAGCTGGGTATCCCGGCTGAGGACATCGACGTCATGTCCGTCAAAGCCTACGAATGGCCGGATGCAAGTTTAGGTTGTCCCGAGCCGGGCAAGTCCTACGCTCAAGTGGTCACGCCAGGCTATCGAGTCATCCTGGAAGCGGATGGCGTGAGGTATGAAGTCCACACGGACGAGCGTGGACGGACCATGGTGATGTGCGAGCCCAACCGCTAGTGGCCCGCCTGCCCCGTCGTGAAGTACCCTCTGACGTATGCCCGCTGGTGCTTGACTGAGAGACCGGCGGGGCTATGGACCAGGAGCTCCCCCTCTCATCGTCATAGGGGAGCTCCTTCCACTCGGCTCAGAATTGAGCATCCGAGAGACGTGCCGCCAGCTGCGTGGGTCGGCGCCGGCGCCCCCGGGTCACTCTCCCTCCAGCCAAGCAACGAAGCTTTCTAAACTCGCCTCACCGCGCACCCTTAGGCGGGGCATCGTAAAACGGTCCTCGTAAGTCTGAGTCCTTCCCCACTCGGTCGTCACGGCACCCCAATACCCTGCCGAGTCCAGCACGTCAATCACATCGTCGTCCCAGCGACCCGCGGGGTAGCAGAAGAAGCGAGGGGTGCGACCGGTGTGGAACTCGATCGCCTCCCGGATACCCAGTGTCTGGTAGACCAGGAAATCGTAGGAACGCCCTCGGAGATCAACGTGATCCCTCCCGTGGGCCTGGATGTCCATGCCTGCCTCAGACATCTCCCTCATCTGAGACCACGTGAGATAGGCATCGCTCTCGTAGTGCGCCGGGGTTGCAAGGACGAAGAATGTCCCGGTGAAGCCATGGTCCAGCAGCTTGGGAAAGACCACTTCATAGGCGTCGCGGTAGCCGTCGTCAAAGGTGAGAACCACGGGTTTGTCCGGCAGCGGATAGCCTTCGGTCAGATGGAGATGAAGATCGGTGAGGGAGATAGGACTATGGCCCGCCTCGTCCAGATACGCCAGCTGCGCTTCGAACGCGTCCGGCGGCACCGTAAGATCTTGACGGTAGACGTCCGCATCTTCAGGGAGCTCGGAGACGTAGTGGTACATGAGAATCGGGACCTGTGCCTCGTCCGGGAGCAGCACAGCCGTCGCCGTGGGCTCGGGCGTGGATGTCGCAGCCGGGTCCCTCACCGCCTCCTGCACCTCCGCGGGAGGCACGGTCTGTGGAATCTCCCAGCGCCCGTACGTCGGCGACACGAAGAATCCCAAAACGCCGACCAGGGCCAGCAAGGCAGCCGCCCCAACAGCAGTCGTGTGCGGGGTCTCGCGCGTCAGATGGCGCAGCCTCTTCAACAGATCAGCCATAGAGTTGGGCATCACCAAGATAAGATACCCTGATCGAGGGGCCGTGTCAATCTCTCGAGTAGCTACGGGGACACTAACGCGCTGTCACCGCCACGCACGCGGCGCGTGAGTCGCGTATCCTACGACGCACGTGGATCGCTGCAAACCACACTTGGTGCACGGGTCTGTCTTGTCCTGTCGAACGACAGGCACCGATCAGGTCCCTCCACGAGCCGCAAGGCTCGACAATAGGGCACCCGCTAGTCATCCATCAGCTCGGCCTCGATTAAGGCTCTGCGAGGAGTCGGAACCAGGTTTGAGATGGGTGTTCGGGGTGGGGTCAGCCGGTGTGGGACGTCTTCCAGACAGCCAGCGCTTCGCGGGTAGCATCGAAGGCCAAGGGTGGTAGACAGTCAAACGCGAAGAACGCGGCACGGTCGACGTCATCGGCAGGGACGAGCTCTCCGCCAGTCGTTTGCGCCCGGTAGATGATGACGATATCGGCCCCGCTCTCATGCTCCTGTCCTCCGACCACGCTCAACAAGCCCGTGATCTCTACCTGAAGCCCGGTCTCCTCGCGGCATTCGCGTACCGCCGCGGCAGCCGGCTCTTCGCCGTAGTCGACGAAACCACCGGGCAGCGTCCACAGACCCCGCCGCGGCCCCAGTCGCCGCCGAACAAGGAGCACTCGCCCACCGTGCTCCACAACCGCCCCGGCAGCGACTTTGTGCTCGCGAAAGACAATCAGGTCACACACAGGACAATACCGGCGCCGGCGCCCGTAGGCATCTTTCACCTGCAGGGGGTTTCCGCAGCAGGGGCAGTAGTTAAGCTCGAGTGGGCGAGCCAAGCACTTACCTTCTTCGGGGTCGCGCCAGGTCAGTCGGGGAGAATGGCAGCCCGCCAGCGTCGTGCCAGAGCCGGAGACCGTACTGTCTCACAGTCCGGAGGGTGCCTAACGCCGACGCCAGGCCTGGACGGTGACGATGAGCAGCATCAGAGAGCTGAGGCCGAGAACGATCTCGACCACGCGGAGAGGTATGCGCCTCGGCTCACGGAACTCGGTCACATCCTGCCCCTCCTCGGGGACCGGTGGGGAGACCTCCAGCTCACCAGGTGTCGGTTCCAGCAAGCCCAACGCATCCTCAGAGACCGCCGGTTCCTCCGGTGGAATGGTCGATGTCAGCACCACCGCCGGGGTTAGAGTGGACGCCACAGTCGGCGTGGAGAAACCTTCGGGCACCGGTGTCACCGTCAGTGCCGCTGTCGGTTGGGAGAGAGCACCGACCTCATCGGTCACGGCGTCGCCGGCCGTGGGAGGCGAGAGGGCCCCGGCCCCAGCAGGAGCGCGCGTCGCCCTCATGGCCTCGGTCGCTGACGCCTCCTCCTCCATGGCCATCTCCGGTTCCTCCATCATCTCCTTCTCCTGGGCCTCTGCCGTCGGTGGAGGTGGAGGTGGTGGTGAGGGCAGAGAGGTCGATCCAGACCGCTCCCCTTCCCGTTCATCGGTCGGCGCCGCTTCGAGCGCAACGGCGGGAGCCTCGTCTGCCTGGCGCAGGGGCGCAGGGGCTGAAGCCATGCCGCCGATCCTGGAGAGCAGCAGATCCCCGACCAACACGATGGCGAAAAGGAGGCTCACCACGGTCGTTGCCGCAGTGAGGAAGGGCGCCACCCAGGTAGTCCTTCGACGCCGCGTACCCGCTTTCTTCTCGGGGACCTGCTGTTCCGTCATAGACGGGGTCAGGATGAAGTTCCGGGGCGCCTCAACCTGTGGGAGCTCTCTCATCAATGAGACGGTGCGATGCATGGCGCGCAAGTCCGCGCGCAGCTCTGGATCCCGCGAAAGGCGGGCTTCCAGCGTGCGTCGTTCCTCCTCACTCAACTCGCCGTCGAGGTATGCCGAGAGCAATTCGTCGCGCCGAGCTTGCTCTCTGTCTCCGGATCCGTCAAACAATGACACCATCTTCTCTCGTCAATCCATTCTTTCCAGTCGCCGTCGGCTTATGCACTCTGCCCTTCTCCACTAAGACGGTATTGGACCGGCAAAAGTTCCCCCTGGTCGCGGAGGTAATCGCGAAGCTTGCCGCGGGCCCGCGCGAGACGCGACTTGACCGTGCCCAGGGGCACGTCGGTAACCTCCGATATCTCTTGATAGGTGAGCCCCTGCACGTCCGCCAGGACCAGCGTCACGCGCTGATCCTCCGGCAGGGTCTGGATGCCAACCTCGAGGGCTTGAGCGACCTCCTCCCTCTCGGTCGCCTCCTCCGGGCTCTCCGCCTCGCTGATTAGCGCAGGATTGGCCTCCTCCTCCACCTCGAAATCCTCGATGGACGTGGTGGGATGCCGCTTGCGTCGCCGCAGCTCGTCGTAGCATGCGTTCGACACGATGCGCATCAGCCACGACTTGAATGAGCTCGGGTACTTGCCACGGAAATCCTCGATGTGATGGAACGCAGAAATGAAGGCCTCCTGCGTGGCGTCGGAGGCCGAGGCGGGGTCGCCCATGATCCGATAGGCGAGGTTATAGACGCGGTCCTGGTACGCCAGCACAAGCTCGTTGAAGGCATCCAGATTGCCTCGCTGGGCGGCCGCAATCAGCCTATCCTCGTCAGCCTGTTCCAGGATCATGGTCTCGAGATCAGATCAGCCATCAGCGAAGCGTCCGACGCACCCGGACATCCTCACTACACGGTTGCGCACGCATTGTTGCTCAGACATAATTGCTCCGGCAGTCTTGCTTTACCTCGATCACTCAAGCATTATCCCATGAAGCCGGACGAGCGTCAAAGAGGCAGCTGTGGACGGATCGGACGGCGAGTCTTACTCAACCCTGCTCGGCGGGCAGGATCGGGTAGGTGATCCCTCCGCACGGGAAGACCAAGGCATCAGTTTGACCCGGGAAACGTCGCCGAGCGATCTCCAGCGCCTCGTCAACGCTGTCCACGAAGGTCACGAAGGGGAGGCTGGCGCGGATGTCCTCTGGGATTGTGGGTGCGTAGATCAGTAGCTCGGCGTGGCGCATGGCCTGCAGGGCGAAGTAGAGGAAAAAGCGATCCTCTTCCCCGAGGCCCTTGGTCTTCAAGCGGGGGACCAGCCGGAGCAAGAGGGGTGAGAGGAGCCTCAAGGCCCGGCGACCCAGGGGCAGCTGGCTGTCGGCAAGCCCAAAGACGCCCACGCCCTCGGTGGCCTTCACCAGCGTGATGTGCACACCCCCGCGGCGCACAGCCCGAATCGTGTTCGCCAACGACTTGACACCCTGGCGGAGATCCTGATCCATGGGATGGGAGTCCGTGATGACGACGTCAGCAGGCGCGGGAACCCGAGCGCCGTAGAGACGCTGACTGTCGCCCACCCCCCGGCGGTGAGCCTCGATGGGATCCCCGGCGACGACCCGCACAAGCTCCTGCCGGCTGTTCAGGATGGCATTGACGATGAAGATATCTCCTTTCACCATTCCACCCGCCTCTTCGAGATCAAGGCGCATGGGATTCCGATCAATGGACTGTCCCACCATGTTGAAGGTCTCCGGTGTGCAGTTGAGGGTGTGGTTGTGGGCGATGGTCTGCCGACCGGCGACGCCCGGAACCAGGTTCTTGTAGCCGCCCCCGAAGCTAGCGATGATGTGAGGCTCGATGCAACCGATGGAGACGACGACATCGGCGCGGGAGATCAGCTTGTTGACGAGCACGGGTGTGCCCCTCTCGGTCACGCCCAAGGCGTCCAGCACATCGTCATCATCACAATCATGGTTCTCCCAGCGCA
>Ga0180436_10002382_pt1 | contig 17933 bp, 13 predicted proteins | sample SS_ome_2_FD_132434 | JGI IMG/M metagenome (GOLD analysis project Ga0180436, IMG submission 132434) | Hypersaline lake sediment archaeal communities from the Salton Sea, California, USA - SS_3_S_2 metaG | ecosystem: Environmental > Aquatic > Non-marine Saline and Alkaline > Hypersaline >...
GGAATAGGTTCGCCGGGTCGCCATGTGGAAAAATCATTTTCCCTAACGAATTCACCCTGCTTGATTCTCCCGTCAATCCACACGATACGGGTATGGCAATCCCAAATCCGCTTTTCTAAACGCACCATTCGCTTTTTCAAGGCAATCTCTGCTGACTTTCTGTCCGCGTGGACAGAAATCACCTTTTTTAAAGGTTTGGTGTCGTCATGTTCATCGTAAATAAGCGCATACATGATACGACCTCCTTTTCTCTGAAAATTTTCAGTCACCGAGCCTGAATCAGGTTCCTTATCGCTTCTGTTATCATTGCGTTTCAATCGGACGGCCGTGCATTCTTGATGGTCTCAAGCCCTCCCTCCAGCGGACCGTCTTCTCCACTGAGTTGATACCATCGTCAGGTGCTGGGCGGTGTTACTTTAAGATAGATCAACAACCGTGCCACAAATGGCAGCAAAATTTTCATATTTACGAGTCTAGGTATGAAACACGAACCCAATCATCTAACGAACTGTTTTAAATCATTAATCACAATTAAACACTCTGATTTGTCGCATAAATTGACAAATTGGTCACGGATCAACTATAATCGAAGAGGCACAAAGTGGCGCCACAGTGGCGCTACTGTTAGAAGCGAAGGGTAAATACCGTTATGAATCCAATATCTCAGGAAATTTGTAATAATATATTCGTAAAAATGCTTCTGGAATCCATCGGAGATGGGGTTTATGTCCTTGATACCGAAGGACGGATTATATCCTGGAATCCAGCCATGGAACAGATTAGCGGCTATACCGAAGAAGCAGTTTTGGGTAAGAGCTGCAGATTATTGGGATTCAGCCAATGTTTTGGCAAAGCTTGCCCAAATGGACCCGCGGAGTGTGGTATTCTATTTACAGGCAAACTTGGCCCCGTGGAATGCCAAATGCAGCATAAGGATGGCCGGGACGTTCCGGTTATCAAAAACGCCCGGGTTATTCGACAAGAGGATGGCGCTGTCAGTTGTATTGTTGAAGCCGTAACGGATCTCACTGAACTGAATGATATAAAAATCAAAATGAAGGCGGCCGGGCTTCATCTCAATAAGAAACACAGGCTCGGACAGTTAATCGGCAAGTCCCAAGCCATGAAAAAAGTTTTTTCTGCCATCAAGGCATCTGCAGCGAGCGATGTTGCGGTCTTGATTCAGGGAGAGAGTGGAACAGGAAAGGAACTCGTGGCGAGTGCCGTGCATAGCTGCAGCGATCGTTGCGAAAAGCCGCTCCTTACGGTCAACTGCAGCGCACTTTCAGAATCGCTACTGGAAAGCGAACTTTTCGGCCATATCAAAGGGGCCTTTTCCGGTGCCATACGCGATCGCATCGGACGCTTCGAGGAAGCGGACGAGGGCATAATTTTCATAGACGAGATCGGTGAAATAAGTCCCTTAATTCAAATTAAATTATTAAGAGTTTTGCAACAAAAGGAAGTTGAACGGGTCGGTGAATCCAAGAAACGGAAAATTAATATCCGAATTATTGCCGCAACCAATAAAGACCTGTTCCAATTGGTACAGGAAGGACGGTTTCGCGAAGACTTATATTATCGACTGAAAGTCTTTCCTATTTATCTGCCCCCACTGAGAAAACACCTGGACGATATTCCCCTATTAGTTAAGCATTTTATTGATCTCAACAATAAAACCACGGGCAAGCAAATTCAAAGTATATCACAACAATCAATGAGTACGTTTATGAATTATCATTGGCCCGGGAACGTCCGGGAATTGGAAAATGCGATTGAACACGCATTTGTCTTATGCACCGGTGACCGAATAGACCGGTTAGATCTTCCCGAAGAAATTGTGTGGGCAGATCCACATAATGCCTTATCCAGCCATACGAAAACACGCCGAATATCAGCTCCACGGGACCAAAAACTCAATCATAACGTACTCCTCGATCTTCTCACAAAATGTGACTGGAACAAAGCCGAAGTCGCACGAAGGGTTGGCCTAAGCCGGGCTTCTATTTGGAAATATATGAAGAAGTGGGGCATACCGAACCGGAAACCAAAAGCGTGATTGGGACCGTTCCGTCCCACCCCCGCAAATTCGTCAATCACATTAATCGTGTCTCAATCACAAAAAGCCAATGTCCTCACCCGGCGTCGCCTCTAAGTGGCGCTACAGTAGCGCCACCAAATGTCACTATCACGATTATGGATGCCCGATCGACCTGTCAAATTCCATGATTTTTTCTTTTTACACGCATACATTTCATCGATTTAAGATTTTTTTATCGTGTTTACAAGGTGTTAAATTTTAGCACGGATACTTTAAAAATTGCACTGAGGCATATGGCATACTTATTGATTTCCCATAAGGTATACAACGCTCCAGCGTCCGATGTTGCAAGATCGCTGGCAAGAAAGGAGGTCAAAAAATGAAAAAAATGAAAAAATATATGACATATCATCATGATCCAGATCTTAATTTTGAGATCGTCCAAGCAAATTGGCGCAAATTGGCTCAGGTCGAAACAGCGAAATGGATTCGAACTTGTTATAACGAAGAATATAATATGCGTTTCTGTATATGGCTGGCGCCGAGCGAAGAGGAATTGAAGAAAATTTTTACAAATCTGGAAGTTAGCTGGGAAATGATCGTTGAGGTCAAAGAAACGGTGCCGGACCTATGGGGAGAAGATTGGAAAAAACATCTTGAAGCCGAAGCAACTGCCTCCACCAAGGGCAACTGACAAGAAATGGATCCCCACGGGTAAACCCGTGGTCCCATGGAAATATCCGTCTTCGCCTTCGGCTTCCGTCTTTGCTCTGCAAGCTACGCCGAGACAAGACGCCGAGATTATCCGCCTTGTCTTTGGGGTGACATCGCGCCCTAGCATTAACTTGTTTTTTTAGCATTCATCCACGGGCAAGCCCGTGGTATTCTGCCAAGGCGGATAAACCGTACGAAGGAGGCAAATCATGTATAAAACAATTCTAGTTCCTCTAGACGGCTCTAAACGGGCGGAAAGCATATTGTGCCATGTAGAAAATATAGCCATGTGTTACGACGCCAAAGTCATCCTTTTCCAAGTCGTCACACCACCCAAGATGCTCGAATATGGCCCACCCGAACCTGAACTCTATCTGAAAGAACTCGATGATCGGCTCAGCAAGGCAAAAACATACCTGGAGGGTCATAAAGGAGAGTTCAACGAAAAAAAAATCGGATCCAAAGCGTCGGTTGTCTTCGGATCCGTGGTCAAAGAAATACTTTATGCGGCCAAACGTGAAAATGCGGATCTCATCGCTATGTGTAGCCATGGCCGCAGCGGCCTGTCACGATTGTATTACGGCAGTGTGGCATCGGGGGTACTCAATCGCGCGGACCGCCCCTTGCTTATTATTCGCGCTCGCGACAATAACGGCTAGCTGAGGTTGAACCGGCCCCAGCCATCGTATCAATTCAATTATCGTTACTTGCCAGGCGTGATGTGGCCATCATCTCAGACAGGACAAACTGATTGAAGAAAAAAAAGCAACACGTGAATCCCGGCCCCCTTTAATCCGTGCATCCTTCTTCTTTAGATGGATCCCCACGGGTAAACCCCTGGTCCCATTGAAATATCCGTCTTCGCCTTCGGCTATGTTGAATAGGGCTTTATTAGAAGAATTACAAAATTACTTTTGGAAATTCTCTAAAAAGGTCCGAAATGCAAGCAGTATAAATATAAGACCGACTGGTAAATAGTTGTATTGCTGCCTCATGAGAGCAAAAACATATACCCGGCTGAGAAATCAATGGTATCACGACCTATTCAACGCAACCGTCTCTTGCCTGCGATTAGAAGCAACTGTCTATTCCAACCTAGATAATTCAGGCCAACCAAATCCTGCCAAATTTCAGCATTAAATCTATCCAAATAATATCTTGGGATTCTGAATCTGCAAGTCTTGAGACACCCGAATCTCCTATATGGCATAAAGATTGCTAAATAAAGAATTCGTTCAGGTAGTAATGTAGAATTACCATCTGCCATACTTGGCAACGGGATATGGAACCACCGTGGAGGGAAATGTGACCAAAATGAACAAGAAATGGGTATACTTATTTAATGAAGTCGACAAGGCAATGGAGCTTGTCAACGGGAATTGGGAAGAAGTTCGTGGCCTTTTGGGCGGTAAAGGTGCCAACCTGGGGGAGATGATGCGAATCGGCATACCGGTACCGCCCGGTTTTACAGTGACCACATTAGCCTGCAAAGCCTACCTGGATGCCGGTGGCACGTTCCCCCAAGGTCTGTGGGAGCAAGTGTTAAAAGGATTGGGTGCGATTGAAGATGAGACCGGCAAGAAATTTGGCGCGCCCGAAAACCCGCTCCTCATTTCCTGCCGGTCAGGGGCAAAATTTTCTATGCCGGGAATGATGGACACGGTACTTAACATTGGATTAAATAACGACACCGTAAAAGGCATGATCGCGCTGACGGACGATTCGCGCTTTGCTTACGATGCCTATCGTCGCTTTATCCAAATGTTTGGAAGTGTGGTGATGGGTATTCCCGGCGACAGTTTTGAGGACATCATTACCGAAGCCCGCAACAAAAAGGGAGCCGCAAATGATGCCCAATTGACGGCAGGCGATTGGAAAAGGGTGGCCGATGAATTTAAGTCCCTATACCGGCATCACACGCATCACACCTTCCCGGAAGATCCCTATACACAACTAAAGTCCGCAATTGAAGCAGTTTTTAAAAGCTGGAATGGGAAGCGAGCGATTGCCTATCGCAATGCCGCCAAAATCAAACACGACCTGGGAACGGCAGTAAATATTGTAGCCATGGTTTTTGGGAACATGGGTGACGACTGTGCAACCGGCGTTGCCATGACCCGGAATGGATCTACCGGAAAAAAGCAAATTGAAGGTGATTATTTGATAAATGCCCAAGGGGAGGACGTGGTTGCCGGAATCCGAAAAACCAAGGATATCTCACTTTTAAAAACGGAGATGCCGGAAGCTTATGAGAAATTAAATCAAATTTCACAGCAGCTGGAAAATCATTATCGCGAAATGCAGGATATCGAATTCACGATAGAAAAAGGCAAATTATGGATGCTGCAAACGCGTGACGGAAAACGAACCGCTCCGGCGGCAGTGCGGATTGCCGTTGAAATGGCCAGAGAAGAAATGATTACGAAAAAAGAAGCGGTTCTGCGTGTCCAACCGGATCATGTTGATTTTTTCCTACACCCGCAGTTCGACCGGGAAGAAATTGAATCCGCACAGTCCGGTGATCGACTAATCGGCACGGGCCTAAATGTCTCGCCGGGTGCCGCCAATGGCATCGTCTCATTCGATGCCGATCTGGCGGTATCCTGGGCTCAAGAGGGTCAAAGGAAGGTCATATTGGTACGACCCGAAACCAAGCCCGATGATGTGCATGGTATGTTAGCTGCCCAGGGCATTGTCACCAGCCGGGGTGGACGCACAAGCCATGCTGCATTGGTGGCGCGACAGTTTGGGAAGCCGGCGGTCGTCGGTGTGTCCGATCTGAATATCAATTTGAAAAAGCGCCAGATGAGCGTGAACGGTGTAATTATAAAAGAGGGAGAATGGATATCCATTGATGGAACCTCCGGGCAAATTTTTGCCGGCGAATTGAAAATGACCGTGCCGGAGATTGATGATCCCTGGCTTGTAGAATTGCTCTCCTGGGCAGACAACTTCCGCTGTTTAGGTGTTTGGGCCAATGCGGATTACCCGCGCGACGCTGAGCGCGCACGCGCTTATGGTGCTGAAGGTATCGGACTTTGTCGGACAGAACATATGTTTTTCGAGACCCAACGACTGCCGTTCCTGCATAAGATGATCATGACTGATTTGCCGATTGAACGCAAAGAAGCCCTTGATTCCCTTTTGCCCTTTCAGCGAGAAGATTTCGAAGGGCTGCTAAGGGTCATGGATGGTTTGCCGGTAATTCTCCGATTGATCGATCCACCGTTGCATGAGTTTTTACCCAACCATGATGAAATTAAAAATAAATTGACCGACCTTAAAATACGGCTGAATCATGCCGAAACACTTGAAAAAGTGGATTCACTGTTGGAGCAAATCAAACACAACGAAAAAATATTGAAACGGGTTGAAATTCTCAGAGAGCAAAACCCGATGCTTGGCCTGAGGGGCGTGCGGCTGGGAATCCATATACCGGAGTTGACTGCCATGCAGGTACGGGCCATTTTTCAGGCAGCATGCAACGTTTCCAGGGAAGGCATCAATGTACACCCCGAAATCATGATCCCCTTGACCAGCCACGTGAATGAATTGAAATTGCAGCGGGAACACTTGGAAGCTGAAGCCAATAAAGTCATGGCCGAGGAGGGAATATCAATCGACTACAAGTTTGGCACGATGATCGAAATTCCACGCGCCTGTCTCACGGCAGACCAACTTGTCGGGTATGCAGAATTTTTTTCTTTTGGAACCAATGATCTGACGCAGACGACTTTCGGGATTTCAAGGGACGACGCCGAATCAGGTTTTTTGATTAAATATTTGAGGACCGGAATACTCCCAAACAATCCCTTTGAGACAATTGATCGTGAAGGTGTGGGTGCAATGATGAAAATCGCCATTCAAAAAGGACGGTCGGTCAATCCTGATCTTGATTGTGGTATCTGCGGGGAACATGGCGGGGATCCCGAATCGGTTGTACTTTGCCATAAACTTGGACTGACGTATGTTTCCTGTTCACCTTTTCGGGTCCCCATTGCACGATTGGCAGCAGCCCATGCCGCACTGCAAAATTGAATGCAAAAGGTAATCTCGAAAAATGAAAACGTTTGAAACCCAGGTTCTGATCATAGGTGGTGGTGTCACCGGTACCGGTTTGGCGCGTGACCTGACCCTTCGGGGTGTTGACTGTATCTTGGTTGAAAAAGGAGATATTAATGCCGGTGCCTCGGGAGCAAATCACGGTCTTCTGCACAGTGGTGCCCGCTATGTTTCCAGTGATCCTGGATCTGCAACTGAATGTATGCGGGAAGCAGCGCTACTTAAAAAAACGGCGTCAGAATGCATCGAAGACACCGGTGGTCTGTTTGTAGCTGTCCAGGGAGACGATGAAAAGTACATTGCCGATTTTCCTTTGCTTTGTGAAAAGTCCGGTATTCCCGTCACCATACTGGATCCCGTCGATGCAATTGAGATGGAGCCGGCTTTATCTAAACGCGTTATCGCTGCCTTTTTCGTCCAGGATGCATCCATTGATCCCTTCAAACTCTCCCTTGAAAACATAGAGCAGGCACGACGCTTGGGCTGTACATTGCAACGTCACGCCCAGGTGGATCATTTCGATTTGGATCATAAACGTATCCGTACAACCATGATTCGCAATACATTGACCGGAGAATTATCAAACATCGAGGCGGAACAAGTTGTCAACGCTTCGGGTGCTTGGGCAAAAGAAATAGCCGGGCTTGCGGGCATCTCTTTCGATCTGACCTACTCAAAAGGAAGCCTGTTGATCACCCACAGCCGAATTGCCCAAAGAGTGGTTAACCGCCTTCGGCCTTCCGCCAATGCGGACATTCTCGTCCCCGGTGGTACGGTATCCATTCTGGGGACAACATCCGTTAGCATCGATTCGCTTGACAAAATAATCCCCACGGTAGCGGAGATCGATCTTATGGTGTCCGAGGCATCAGCCATGATCCCGGTATTGGAAAAAACCCGATTCATCAGGTCTTATGCCGGTGTCCGACCTCTCTTCGGTTCCGGAAATGCATCCGACGATCGTCAGATCAGCCGAAGCTTCGCTCTGCTGGATCATGCCAAAGACGGTGTGGAAAACTTCGTGTCGATTACAGGCGGGAAGCTGACCACTTACAGGCTCATGGCAGAAAAAACCGCGGACCTGATCTGCCACCGGATGGATATCCACATCCCATGCCAAACCAAAACCGAACCGTTGCCATCGGTATTATCCGCCAGGTGGACAAAACCGGATCTATCCCCGAAAAACTTGTTGCAGGGGAATGTGTTGGACAAGACCCTTCTTTGTGAATGTGAAATGGTACCTGCAAGTATCATAGACAGTCTCATCGCATCGATTCGTCATCGATTCGGAAAGCCGGACCTTAAATCTTTGGGTGTCCGTAGCCGAATTGGTAAAGGCGCATGTCAGGGGACATTCTGTAGCATCAGAATTTCTTCACATCTATATGACACAGAGACTTTGAACGGCGACCAAGGCATCGGCGACCTTCAGTCGTTTTTAAACGAGCGTTGGCGTGGCGTACGGCCCTTGCTCTGGAATGAATCTCTCAGTCAAGCGGAACTTCAAGAGGCATTGCACTGCGGCATGTTCGGGTTGGAGCTATATTGAGCTATGCATACATCAAAAATTCATACTGATCTTGCGGTAATCGGTAGCGGACTTGCCGGCATCGGAGCTTCGCTTTTCGCGGCTAATCGAGGGATACATACGATCCATGTGGGTGGTTCCAGTGAGCTCATTTTTGCCAGCGGTCTTATTGATCTCGTGGGCATCCACCCGGTAAGCGAGAAAAAATTGTGGACCAACCCCTGGTATGCGTTAGACGCTTTGAAAAAAGACAATCCGTTCCATCCATATTCCCGCATGCCAAAACAAAGCATCCGCTCTGCGCTAGATGAATTTATCGATGGTCTTCAAACCGCTGGCGTCACTTACAAAAGGCACTATGAACAAAATTCTCAAATAATGATGCCCATCGGTACAGTTAAGACGACCTACGGTGTACCCAAGTCCATGTGGGACGGCGTTGTAACGATGAAAAAAAAAGAACCTTGTCTGATTGTCGGCATCAGAGGGCTTCTCGGCTTCAGTTCGCGCCAAATCGCAGAAACCCTGAAGTCACATTGGCCAGGGTTACGCCACACGACCATTTCTTTTCCCGGCCTTGAAAAATCCTCAGAAGTTTATACCGAACCAATGGCTCGCTCCCTGAAACTCGCTGAGACACGTGAGCGTCTAGCGGTCAGTGTACGCCCTTATGTTGGGATGGTCAACGCAATTGGATTTCCGGCTATATTCGGAATACAGGACATGGATGTTATTATTTCAGACATGCAAGATCGGCTAGGGGTAAGAATATTCGAAATTCCAACAATGCCACCATCTATTCCCGGCCTTCGTATCAAGGAGGCCATGGATGCATACCTCAGGGAGATTGGTGTACGTACCCTGTTCCCAAAAAAAGTTTTGAATGTCCAACATGACAACAAGGTATTTCTCCTCGGGATCGGTGACACAACTGTTGAGCACACGGTGCGGGCAAACGCTGTAATTCTGGCCAGCGGTCGTTTTTTGGGCGGCGGGCTGATTGCAGAAAGAAAACAAATCCGGGAAGCCATATTCGATTTGCCCGTTTTTCAGCCGGGCAACAGAGAACTGTGGCATAACCAGAATTTTTTCGACCCCCGGGGACATGCCATCAATCTTGCAGGCCTTGAGATCGACGATCACTTCCGGCCGCTTTTAAAAAATGGCCTACCGGCATTTAATAACCTCTTTGCGGCCGGTTCAATCCTGGCCCATCAGGATTGGATGCGGATGAAATCCGGCGCCGGCCTGGCTATTGCCACGGCGTACGCCTCGGTCGAGTCTCTTAATAAGCTAGCCATTCTGAAGTAATCCACTGGAAATCGCATTTGTCAAAATAATGTTCCGTTTTGTGCCAAACACCTCTTTTTAACATGCACCTTCTCTTATCACGAATTGCAGCGATTTATGAATATTTCGAATTTGCTTTCGCAATATTTCAACAACTACCAAGAAATGGACGTATATTAAAATATACAGATTTTAAAAATAGTACCCTATAGTGAGTTCTAAATATTGTGAGCGCAAAGGCCCGGCATCAATTCGCAATGATTTAGGGCTTATAGAATATTTTAAAATGATAACCAATAAACCAACGACGGAAAGTGGCGTAGCCGGATTTATATGTCGGCTTCCTCTTTTCGAATGGCACGAGTAATGCAGGATACGGACTCAGTATGGGAAACTAGTAATTTGAAAACAGAGATATTTAATGAGTCTATCACTAGTAAATATTGACAAAACAGTTGCCCGGGAAATCCATCTCAAAAATATCAACTTTTCTTTTGAAAGCGGCTCCCGCAATGTCCTTCTTGGCCGAACCCTGTCAGGCAAAACATCTTTGCTACGAATCATGGCAGGTATTGATAGGCCTACAAAGGGGCGGGTTTTGCTCGACGGGAAAGATGTCACCAGGCTATCGGTCCGAAAACGCAGTGTAGCAATGGTTTATCAGCAATTTATCAATTACCCCTCATTCACTGTCTACAAAAACATTGCGTCGCCTTTGAAAATCGCCGGTTACAAAAAATCAGAAATAGATCGATGTGTGCGCGAAACAGCTGAAATGCTGCATATCGAGGACCTGTTGGACCGCCTTCCTGCCGATCTTTCGGGCGGTCAGCAGCAACGCACTGCTATCGCCCGCGCCTTAGTAAAAGATACCGACCTACTCTTGCTGGATGAACCGCTTGTGAACCTGGACTACAAACTGCGTGAAGAGCTTCGAGTTGAGCTCCAACAGGTGTTCAAAAAGCGCAAGGCAATCGTTGTGTATACCACCACGGAACCATCTGAGGCTCTGATGATGGGTGGCAATATCACCGTAATCGATGAAGGACGTGTCCTGCAAACCGGTCCCACGCCGGACGTCTACCGCAGTCCAAAAACTTTCAAAGTCGCAGAAATATTCAGCGATCCACCCATTAACTGCATCAATGGAAAAATCCGTGACAACACCGCTTGCCTGGGACATAACATTGAATTCCCAATCAAAGACCGCCTGACAGCCTTACCGGACGGAAACTATAAATTCGGCATTCGCTCCCATCATTTTTCACTTTTACAAAAGGATAAAAACGACACAGAGATCAGAACCAGGGTAAAACTGTCGGAAATAAGTGGCTCAGAAACATTTATCCATGTCACCTATGACGATTTGCCACTCGTCGTTCGGGAAGCCGGAATTACCCCACTTCGAATTGGAGATCTAATATCAATCTATGTCAATCCGGACAATTTATTCATTTATGACGAACAAGAAAACCTGGTTGCAGCACCTCAAATGGTATCCAATTAATTCGGCCTAATCAGGAGATCTCATGGCCCGTATCGTATTAGATAAAATTGCTCACAGCTATGATAGCAACCCCGACGAAACCTCGGAATATGCCTTAAAATGGATTCACAGTATTTTTGAAAATGAGGGAGCTTATGCTCTGTTGGGTCCTTCAGGCTGTGGCAAAACAACATTGTTGAATCTTATTTCAGGTTTGCTTACCCCCAGTAAAGGACGCGTATTATACGATGCGGCGGACGTCACAGACTTGCCCCCTGAAAAACGAAACATTGCCCAGGTTTTTCAATTCCCCGTTTTGTACGACACCATGTCTGTTTATGACAATTTGGCCTTCCCGTTAAGAAATCGTGGTGTCCCCGCCGGTAAAGTGAGTACCCGGGTGCACGAAATAGCGGAAATACTTGATCTCTCGCTTGTTCTTAAAAAGAAAGCAGCCGGTTTGACTGCCGATGCCAAACAAAAGGTTTCATTGGGTCGTGGGCTGGTGCGGAATGATGTGGCGGCCATTCTATTCGACGAGCCGCTGACGGTGATTGACCCGCAACTGAAGTGGTACCTGCGCCAAAAAATTAAACTGATTCACGAAGAGCTGAAACTGACCTTGATTTATGTCACCCACGATCAGGTTGAAGCGCTCACTTTTGCAGAAAAAGTGGCCGTTATGCACGAAGGTGAAATTGTTCAAACCGGCACGCCAAAGGAACTTTTTGAAAACCCGGAGCATACATTTGTGGGCTATTTCATAGGCAGCCCGGGGATGAATTTTTTACCATGCACACTTGACGGAACCGTTGCCCACGTCGATGGCACGGACATTATGTTGGACCATAAAATTTCCGAACTGGGGCGCAAAGCCCGTGGAAAACTCGAGCTTGGAATTCGACCGATGTATTTGCAGTTGTGTTCTGGATCAACCAATGACGGCGTGCCGGTTCAAATCCAGGCGGTTGAAGATCTTGGCAGCTACAATATTGTCACCGTCATGCTGGCCGGCAAACCCATTAGAGTCAGACAGGAGGAAGGCCTGCCGATTCCCAGCGATAAAGCCAGACTTGTATTTCCACCGCAATGGATCAGGCTCTATGCCGACGGACGGCTGGTCAAGTCGAAGGAAGTGGAAAATGGAAAAGTGGGAAAATAACAAAGCCTGGTTTCTGGTTCTACCGGCATTTATCATCGTCGCTTTCAGCGCCATCATTCCTTTAATGACCGTGGTCAACTATTCGATCCAGGATATTTTCGGGCCGGGTCAGGCTGTTTATGTGGGGACCGAATGGTTCGAAGAAATGCTGGGCAACCATCGCTTACATGATGCCTTGTGGCGCCAATTCCTGTTTTCCGGGCTCGTCCTCCTGATCGAGATACCCCTTGGAATATTGATCGCGCTGGCCATGCCAAAAAGCGGCTGGGGTGTCTCGGCCTGTCTGGTGACACTGGCACTGCCTCTGGTCATTCCCTGGAATGTGATCGGAACCATCTGGATCATCTTTACAAGACCGGATATCGGCTTATTAGGGGTGGGGATCAACAGCCTGGATTTGCTGGAAGTGCCGTTCGATCACACGGCAAAACCGATCTATGCATGGATCACCCTGCTTGCCATGGAAATTTGGCATTGGACCCCGCTGGTAGCTCTGCTGGCATACGCCGGACTCCGCGCCATCCCCGAAGCGTATTACCAGGCGGCTAAAATCGACGGCGCATCTTCCTGGGCTACGTTCATTTACATTCAACTGCCCAAAATGCGCGGCGTGCTCACCATTGCCGTGCTGCTGCGTTGGATGGACAGCTTCCTGATCTATGCCGAACCATTTGCCCTGACGGGCGGCGGTCCCGGCAATACAACCACCTTTTTATCCATCTACCTGGTAAAGCTGGCCACCATGCAATTTGACCTTGGTCCGGCTGCGGCTTTTTCCCTTATCTACTTCGTTATCATACTGCTCTTTAGTTTTCTATTCTACCAGGCACTGTTGAACGTTGGCAGAGGAGAAAAAACATGAAGGTCCAAAAACGAACCATTGCGCTGTGCATTTATTTCGGAATCTTAATACTGCCGATTTATTGGATGCTCAATATGTCCCTGAGGACCAATGCCGATATCCTAGCCAATTTCGCGCTTTATCCGGCCGATGCAACGTTTAAGAACTACATCAAAATATTCACGGATCCCACCTGGTATATGGCATATATAAACGCCATAATATATGTTTGCATGAATACCGTTCTGTCATTGGCATTTGCTCTGCCTGCCGCCTATGCCTTTTCACGCTATAAATTCCTGGGTGACGGTCAAATGTTTTTCTGGTTGCTGACCAACCGTATGGCGCCGCCTGCAGTCTTTCTACTGCCCTATCTGCAACTGTATTCAACGATTAATTTGATGGATACCCATCTTGCGGTTGCCTTGGCCCATTGCCTGTTTAACGTGCCCCTCGCCATCTGGATTCTCGAAGGCTTTATGTCCGGTATTCCGAAAGAAATTGATGAAACCGCTTTTATCGACGGATACCGCTTTCCACGCTTTTTTGTCACCATTTTCATTCCACTGATTCGAGCCGGAGTGGGCGTAACCGCATTCTTCTGTTTTATGTTCAGTTGGGTTGAACTGCTTTTTGCCAGGACCCTGACAATTACCGAGGCGAAACCCATTACAGCCACCATGACGCGAACGATCAGCGCAACAGGCCTGGACTGGGGCCTGATGGCCGCAGCCGGTGTGCTCACCATCGTTCCGGGAGCGTTGGTGATATGGTTTGTACGAAACTACCTGGCCAAGGGCTTCGCCCTGGGAAGGGTATAAAATGAGAGGGCAGCCATGAGTCTTGAATGGATGTATTGGACCAAACCGACTGCTATTTTTTTCATCAGCATCTTTCTGATGCTCTGCGGGATGCTTGTATGGGAATTGGTATCGCCAACTATCGAACGGTGTGGTTTTCTGATAATCCCCACGACGCGAGGAACGAGATTTTTTTTAGGGTTACTCGGAAGCGCCTATATTCATCTTGCCTGGCTCGGCTTTACTGATTTGACGCTGTGGATTGCGACGATTATTTCTGTTGGCTGGACAATTGTCGTGATGCGCTGGGGATAAAAAGACAATGGACCACTATTAAGGCGTCATTTATTCAGCCGGAATTTTTGTCAGGCCATATATCGTCCGGTGTTAACGGCCTTCTCACCGACAATATAGACCTATAATAAAAAGGTAGCAAATGAAGGCCAGTATTTGGAGGTGTTCCGATGAGAGGAATTATAACAAGTAAATTTAAAAGAACCATGCTCTGGGCATGTGCATTGGCGACAGCACTCCTGTTTTTTGCGGGTACTGCCAGCGCGGACATTGCGGCTGCCAGGAAGTGGGTGGATACGGAATTTCAGCCTTCGACTCTGAGCAAAGCCAAACAGATGAAGGAGATGGAATGGTTCATCAATGCGGCCAAACCCTTTAAGGGGATGAACATCCGGGTCGTTTCCGAAACCATCGCGACGCATGAGTACGAAGCCAAGGTGTTGGGCAAGGCATTTGAAGAAATCACCGGCATCAAGGTCTCTTTTGATCTGATCCAGGAGGGCGATGTCATTGAAAAGCTGCAGTCCCAGTGGGCATCGGGCCAGAATCTCTATGATGGCTGGATTAACGATTCCGATCTCATCGGCACCCACGCCCGATACGGATATGTGGTTCCCCTGTCCGACTTCATGGTCGGTGAGGGCAAGGACGTAACCCTGCCCACGCTGGATGTGGACGACTTCATGGGCAAGTCATTCACCACGGCCACAGACGGCAAACTCTACCAGCTGCCGGACCAGCAGTTCGCCAACCTCTATTGGTTCCGCTACGACTGGTTCAATCGCAAGGACTTTAAAAAGGAATTTAAAAAAATCTATGGCTATGAGCTGGGCGTGCCGGTCAACTGGTCGGCCTACGAGGATATCGCCGAGTTCTTTAGCGAGCATGTCCAGGAGATCGACGGGAAAGCCATTTTCGGTCACAATGATTACGGCAAGAAGTCCCCGGACCTTGGCTGGCGCTTCACCGATGCCTGGTTGTCCATGGCCGGCGCTGGTGACAAAGGGATTCCCAACGGCCTTCCCGTGGATGAGTGGGGGATCCGGATGGAAAACTGTCGTCCCGTGGGTGCGAGTGTCGCCCGCGGAGGCGCTGCCAATGGACCGGCTGCCAAATACGCCTTGCGCAAATACATGGAATGGCTTCGCAAATACGCTCCGCCAGGTGCTCTAGGTATGGATTTCTACACCTACCTACCGTTCCTGGCAGGCGGTACTGTTGCCCAACAGATCTTCTGGTACACCTCATTTCTCCCGGACATGGTCGCGCCAGGTCCCACGGTCAACCCAGATGGAACCCCAAAATGGCGCATGGCACCTTCCCCCCACGGTCCATACTGGGAAGAAGGTATGAAGCTGGGCTACCAGGATTGCGGCTCCTGGACCTTTATGAAAAGCACGCCACTCGACAGACGCAAGGCAGCCTGGCTCTTCGCGCAATTCTGTGTGTGCAAGACCACCTCCCTGAAAAAAGCGCATGTGGGTCTGACGCCAATCCGCGACAGTGATATTCGCCATGAATCTTTTACCGAGCGCGCACCCAAGCTCGGGGGCCTGGTGGAGTTCTATCGCAGCCCGGCGAGGGTTGCCTGGACACCGACCGGCGCCAACGTGCCCGATTATCCGAAGCTGGCCCAGCTCTGGTGGCAAAATGTCGGCGAAGCCGTATCCGGTGAGGTGACCGTAAGTACGGCCATGGACAATCTCGCTGATGAGATGGACCGCGTCATGCAGCGCATCGAGCGTGCAAATGTGCAGGGTGAATGCGGACCGAAGCTCAACCCCGAAAGGGATGAGTCCTGTTGGCTGAACCGAACCGGCTCGCCAAAAGCAAAAGTCAATGAGAAACCGCAGGGTGAAACGGTTGACTATGACCAACTCATCCAGGCCTGGCGGGAAGGTCGTGTAAAATAGTAACATGGATCGTTAACCGGGGGGACAAGCCGGTGCTTGCCCCCCGAAAAACCATGGAGATGAAACCATGCCCGAATTTGTGGGTGCTTTAGATCAAGGCACCACCAGCAACCGGTTCATTATATTCGACCATAACGGTGGTATCATTGCTGTCCACCAGAAAGAACATCAACAAATTTTTCCAAAGCCGGGATGGGTAGAACATAATCCCCTTGAAATCTGGCAAAACGCCCAGGATGTTATCCGGGGAGCCATTAGAAAAGCAAAGCTCAGCGGATCGGATCTGGCGGCCATTGGCATTACCAATCAAAGAGAGACCACGGTGATTTGGGACAAAAACACCGGCAAACCCTTTACCAATGCCATTGTATGGCAGTGCACCCGCACGGACGAGATCTGTCGGGAATTAATCAAGCATCAAGGCAAGAATCGGTTTCGTGATCAAACCGGCCTCCCCGTCGCCACTTATTTTTCAGGACCGAAAATAAAATGGATATTGGACCATGTTGGTGAAGCTCGAATTGCTGCGGATAATGGCCAGGCCCTATTTGGAACCATGGAAACCTGGTTGATCTGGTGGCTAACGGGCGGACCCGACGGCGGATCACATGTCACTGACGTGACCAACGCCAGTCGGACCATGTTGATGGATTTACATTCTCTTCGATGGGATGAGGACATTCTGAAAACTTTGGGAATACCTCCGCAAATTCTTCCCCGCATCGTTCCCTCCAGCGACAGCGGCACATGGGGTACCACCCTTAAAACGGGGCCTCTGGGCGCTGCGATACCGGTTTGCGGTGCCTTGGGAGATCAGCAAGCCGCTCTGGTGGGTCAAACCTGCTTTAATATCGGAGAAGCTAAAAATACTTACGGTACCGGATGTTTTCTACTGCTCAATACCGGTCCCGAACCCGTGCTTTCCAATCAGGGATTGCTAACCACATTGGGATACCAATTAAATAATCAACCTCCGGCATACTGCCTGGAAGGGTCCATCGCCATTGCTGGCGCCTTGGTGCAGTGGCTGCGGGATAACCTCGGCATGATCTCCAATGCGCCCGAAATAGAGAAATTAGCCAGTACGGTTAAGGACAATGGTGGCACATATTTCGTTCCTGCCTTTTCCGGTCTTTTCGCACCTTACTGGCGCTCCGATGCACGGGGGGTGATTGTGGGGCTGACCCGATATGTCAAAAAGGGACACCTAGCCCGGGCGGTTCTGGAAGCCACCGCCTATCAGACGCGTGATATTGTGGAAGCGATGAACAAGGATTCCGGTGTAGAATTGAGCAAACTCAAGGTTGATGGTGGGATGGTAACCAATGAACTGTTGATGCAATTCCAATCCGATATCCTCAATGTGCCGGTCGTACGCCCGAAAGTTTCGGAAACCACCGCTTTGGGAGCAGCTTATGCCGCAGGTTTGGCCGTCGGATTTTGGTCTGGCCTGGATGAGCTACGCAAAAACTGGGTAAAAGATAAGACCTGGCAGCCTGCAATGGGATTACCACTCCGAAATAAATACTACGGTCAATGGCAAAAGGCTGTAGAGCGGACATTCAATTGGGTGGTGTAATTATGAATCGTTGCTAGGACAAACCGCTTAAGGCAAAAAATCAAAAAGCGGTTATCTATAAAACTCAAGTTGGTTTACAGAGCGGGGCTCGCATGTGATCATTTTGAACTCGGCCAAAACTCGTGTTAAAGGCTCCGTAAGATCGGTCGTGGCCCGTGGTGTTAAATAAGTTCAATCATAAAAGTTAGTTAAGAACGCATATTTTTTGTTGCTTAGCGAC
>Ga0180436_10002383_pt1 | contig 17929 bp, 12 predicted proteins | sample SS_ome_2_FD_132434 | JGI IMG/M metagenome (GOLD analysis project Ga0180436, IMG submission 132434) | Hypersaline lake sediment archaeal communities from the Salton Sea, California, USA - SS_3_S_2 metaG | ecosystem: Environmental > Aquatic > Non-marine Saline and Alkaline > Hypersaline >...
CAGGAGGAAGCTGCATCGCGCGGCTGAGCTGTCGGGAGAGGAGAAGCGGACTTCGGCGCTTGTCCGCGACTACCTGAGCGCGTTGCAGCCGGACTCCCTGCACGTCGGCCTGGGAGGGCACGGAGTGGCCGCGGTGTTCCGAGGCGAGACCGACGGCCCCCGCATTCTCTTCAGGTGTGAGCTTGACGCACTGCCCATACCTGAGAGGTCCGGTGAAGCTGACGCGTCGGAGACGCCAGGCGTGTCTCACAGGTGCGGTCACGACGGCCACATGGCCATCGCCGCCGGCCTCTCCTCGGACCTCGCTGAGCGGCGCCTTGCGCGCGGTTCTGTGGTGGTCCTCTTCCAGCCGGCGGAGGAAACGGGCGCCGGCGCCCGTCTCGTCATCGACGATCTGGCCTTCACGGAGCTCAGGCCCGACGTTGCCTTCGCGCTCCACAACGTGCCCGGGTATCGCCTGGGAACCGTCGTTCTGCGCGATGGCGGTTTTGCCTCCACGGCACGGAGTCTGAGGGTGGACCTGAAGGGCCGGACGGCGCACGCCGCCGAGCCCGAGAAGGGGATCAGCCCGACCGCCGCCCTGGCCGGCATCCTGAGCGAGTGGCCTGCCGTACCGCATAGTACCACTGCTTTCGAGGAGTCCGCGCTGGTAACCGTTGTGCACGCGCGCCTGGGCGAGCCGGCCCTGGGGACCAGTCCCGGATTGGCGACCGCCATCGCCACGCTCCGGGCCCACAGTGAGGGAGTGATGGACCGGCTGACCAGGAGCTGTCTCGGTGTTGCGGAAGGCCACGCGCGGACCCACGGGCTCTCCATCGAATCCGAGTGGCTCGACGAATTCCCATGCACTGAGAGCGACCCCCTGGCCAACGAGATCATCGAGCAGGTCGCAGTGGCAACGGGTCTGCCAGTGGTACGAAGAGACTGCCCGTTCGCCTGGAGCGAGGACTTCGGGCTCCTCACCAAGGAGTTCGGAGGGGCGATGTTCGGACTTGGTGCCGGGGAGGAGATCGCCCCTCTGCACCACCCGGACTACGAGTTTCCCGAGAGCCTAGTGGTCCTTGGCGCCCGACTCCTACGCAGGATCATCGACGTCCTGCTCGAAACGGAGGGCTTCTGGACACAGGATCGAGCATAGTCCTCGACGAGAGGGCTCTTACCAGGAATCTGCGCTTTCTGAGGAAGATGATCGGGCCTCGTCCTGTCTTCTCCTCAGTGATCAAGGGAAACGCCTACGGTCATGGCATCGAGACGTTCGTCCCGATGGCGGAGGCCTGCGGCGTCAGGCACTTCTCAGTCTTCTCCGCTCCGGAGGCGGTCCGCACGTTCAACTCCAGGACGGAGGACAGCCGTGTGCTCATCATGGGCTACGTTGCGGACGAAGAACTCGAGTGGGCGGTCTCGGAGGACGTCTCTTTCTATGTGTTCGAGCTTGGGCGTCTGGGGGCGGCCGTCACTGCGGCGAAGCGCGTAGGGAAGCCCGCCCGGATACATCTCGAGCTCGAGACCGGCATGCACAGAACCGGGCTTGAGGGCATCGACCTTGAGCGGGCGGTAGAGATCGTGACGGACAACCGGGCGCACCTGCACACCGAGGGTGTCTGCACCCATCTTGCGGGGGCGGAGAGCATCGGGAATCACGTGCGGATACGGGGACAGCTCGAGAAATTCGCAGAACTGTGCCGCCAGCTGGGGGATGTCGGTGTCAACCCCGACCTCCGCCACGTGGCGTCATCGGCTGCGCTTCTGACCTATCCGGACACGACCATGGACATGGTGCGCTGCGGCATAGCTCAGTACGGGTTCTGGCCGAGCACCGAGACGCGGATGCACTACTTGCTGCGCGAGGGGGACGGAGGGGCTGCCAGGAGAGACCCCCTGAAGCGCGTCCTGACCTGGAAGAGCTGCATCATGGGGCTCAAGGACGTCGAGCCCGGGCACTTCGTGGGATACGGGACCTCCTACCAGGCAACGAGAAAGCACCGCATCGCGGCCGTGCCCACAGGCTACTTCACGGGTTTCCCGAGAGACCTGAGCAACAAGGGGCACATGCTTGTCAGAGGTCGGCGCGCGGCTGTTGTGGGCAGAGTCAACATGAGCATGACACTGATCGATGTGACGCACATACCCGAAGCTCAGCGGGGAGACGAGGTCGTCGTGGTCGGGAAGCAGGGGCGAAGCAGCATCAGCGTAGCTTCGTTCAGCGATATGGCGGACGTGATGACCTACGAGGCACTCGTCCGGCTGCCGTCGGAGATCCCGCGAAAGGTCTTGCGGTAGCAGAGCGCAGCATCCGAAGCATCAATGGGAGGTACGATGCCACCATCGAACCCTGAAGAGGCTACATCCAAAACTATCCCGATCGATCGTTTCGACTCATACTCCGACCTCCCGGATTGGCTACCGAGGGAGCGTCTGGGAGAGTTCCTCCACGAGAGCCTCAAGCCCTACGAGGATCCCTACGAGGTCGTTCTCGCCGGTCTGGACTACGCGCTCGGCGACGACCCCTGCAGGGACGGTTTCGTCGTTGCAGCGCACGAGGATGAAGCCGTGCTCGGAGCGGTGGTCATGCTCGACACGCTCATGGCGGGATACGTTCCCGAGAACCTCTTGCTGTTCATTGCCGTGAAGCCCGAGTACCGGGGCCGGGGCATTGGGGGGCGGCTGCTGAAGCGCGTTTTCGAGGAGACGACCGGCATGATCAAACTGCACGTAGAGAAGGGCAACCCGGCGCGGAAGCTCTACGAGCGCTCCGGGTTCGAGTCGAAGTACCTCGAAATGAGGTGGTGCCGTGAATAGGATCACGATCGACCTGAGCGCCCTTAGGTTCAATCTTGACGTTCTGCAAGGCTGGGTCAGCAACCACGGCGGCGCGCTGACCGTGGTGACCAAGGCGCTGTGCGGCTATCGGGATGCTATCGTGGCCCTGCGCGACCTGGGCGTCAAGTCGATGGCGGACTCAAGGCTCGAAAACCTCGACGTCGTGAAGGAGTTCGCCCCCGACCTGGAGACGTGGTATCTGAGGCCGCCGCATGGTTCGGCTCTGGAAGACGTCGTCAGACTCGCCGACGTCTCTCTGAACACCGAGCTGGAGATAGTCAAGGAGCTGAACGCCGTGGCGAAGAGGGCCGGCACGACGCATCGCGTCATCGTGATGATCGAGCTGGGCGACCTGCGGGAAGGCATCCTGCCGGGGAGACTGCTTCAGACCTACAGGCAGATCTTCGAGCTGTCGAACATAGACGTGATAGGCATCGGTGCGAACATCGGATGCCTCGGCGGGGTCGTTCCCTCCGTAGACCAGTTCATGCAGCTCGTTCTGTACCGGGAGCTTCTCGAGCTCAAGTTCGAGCGGGAGCTTCCCAGCATATCGGCCGGGTCAAGTGCGTCGCTGCCGCTTCTGATCGACGGGACCCTTCCGAAGGACGTCAACCACTTCCGGGTGGGCGAGTCGCTGTTCCTTGGCACGGACCTGATCCAGGGGGGCACGCTCACAGGCCTGAGGGGAGACGCCGTCCGGCTGGAGGCGGAGATCGTCGAGATCAAGGAGAAGGGTATGGTCCCGCTCGGTGAGACGACCGACATGACGCCCTTCCAGGCGCTGGAGAACGGCGAAGAGACGGACCCCGGGCAGCGGAGCTACAGGGCCATCGTCACCGTGGGGCAGGTCGATACGGACGTCTCAGGTCTGACCCCGGTGAAAGACAGCTATCATATAGCCGGGGCCAGCAGCGACCTGACGGTCGTGAACGTCGGGGAGGAGAAGGAGGGGCTGTCCATCGGAGACACCATCGGGTTCCGCTGCTCCTACTCCGCGTTCGTGAGGTCCATGTCGAATCCCTACACTGAGAAGCAGCTGCTGAAGCCCATGTGACTTCGAGTGGCGCCCGGGCTTCCACGGGCATGTGAGAGACACGGCAAGCCCCTTGCCCCATGCGGAGTTCGAGACTTCTACTACGCCCCGCCACTACAGAAGGGCCCAGTCCTCTTGGACTGGGCCCTTCTCTCTGCCTGTGCAGACTAGGTCCGACCGGGATCAAGACCCGGTTCCGCTCATGCACAGCCTCAGGTGGTAACCCGATATCGCCAGTACGATGGCCGTGGGGAATGCACGTGGATTCCGGAACAGGGTCCACACCAGGAGCCCCTGATAGCGGAAGCGTTCCTTCCCGGCTATGCCGAGGAAGTAGAGCGAGCGCAGGAAGGCTGTCACGTGCCACCAGCGGAGCTTGGCCCTGGACGGTCCGGGCCTGAACTCACGGAGGAAGGCGCGGACCCTCTTGTAGTAGACACCGGGGGAGTAGAGCCTGATCATCATCTCCCTGTAGCCTCTCTCCAGCGTCTCCACGCCCATCTTCGGCACGATGTTCGTTCGACCGTCGGCGTTGTCACCGGACGAGTCGGGCCTGATCCTCCCCGCTTCGCTCATCCGTCTGAACAGGCGCGTTCCAGCGGGCGCCTGCAGCGTTCCGACCATGGCCACGGGGATGCCGCTTCTTTGAATGAACTCCGCCATGCGATCGAAGACGTCCGGCGTGTCGTGATCGAACCCGACTATGAAACCACCCTGTACCTGCATGCCGGCGCGCTGAATCCGCTTGATGTCGGCTAGCATGTCCCTGTGCTCGTTCTGCCTCTTGTTGCACTCGATCAGGCTCGCCTCATCGATGCTCTCGATGCCGATGAACACGGCGCTGAATCCGGCCCGGACCATCAGGTTCATCAGCTCCGTGTCGTCTGCCAGCTTCATTGTTATCTGCGTGCTGAAGGTCATCCCCTGCTTGTCTCGCCGCCACTCGATGAGGGCGGGTAGAAGCTCGTTGACGAGGCCCTTGCGGTTGCCCATCAGATTGTCATCGATGAAGCCTACCGTGCCCCTCCACCCCAGCTCGTACAGGCTGTCCAGTTCGTCCACTACCTGTTCGGCGCTCTTCGTGCGAGGCCTGTGCCCGAACAGCTGCGTTACGCTACAGAAGTCGCAGTCATGTGGGCAGCCCCGCGAGTACTGTATGTTCCGAGACGAGTAGTGGCGGGGGTGCACGAGGTCCCAACGGGGGACGGGCGTGTCGCGAAGGTCCGCCCAGTCGCTCGACTCGTAGACTCGCCTCGCCCGGCCGTTCGCGAAGTCCTCCAGGAATTCCGGCAGCGTGCTCTCCGCCTCTCCGAGAACGAAATGGTCGATGTCAGGGAAGTCATCGTGCTCGCTTGAGAAGAGGGGCCCTCCCGCCACAACCGTGACGCCCGCGTCCTTGCAGCGGGCCACGACATCGCGTGTCGAGTTGCGCTGCAGAACCATGGCGCTGACCATGGCGACGTCGGCCCAGGCCAGGTCGTCGTCGCTGAGTCCACTGACGTTCAGGTCGATCAGGAGGAGCTTCCAGTCCTCCGGCAGCATGCCGGCTACAGTAAGGAGCCCGAGCGGAGGCGAGCCCGCTTTCTTGCCTATGACCTTGAGCGAGTGGCGGAAGCCCCAGAAGGTGTCCGGGAATCTTGGGTAAATGAGTAGAGCGTTCATACTGGCCTCCATGGGAGCTGGCTCGTGGTCGGGCATATATCCCAAAGAGACCGAAGGAGGGTCAGATCGGAACAGGTGTCCGGGAGGACGTGGGTGAAGCTTCTTCTACCTCCACAGTGTCCCAGTAGGAGTGGGAAGTCAAGGTATATCCCGGAATCGACCACGCGGCTTCGCCAGTAGCATCCTCAGGGCCATGGACGGCTTCACATCCGCGCCAGAGAGGGAGTGCGTGTTCGAGACTCGTCTGCTATGCCCTCGGTCAAGGCGGTGTACGGGTAGAGCGGACTGCGAGGTGTTTCCGCCGATCGCGTACCGGCCTAAGACCCACTCTCCTCGACCACAGTGCGAGCCTGAGCCGCCAGGGCTCCGGTCCGGTCGCGTCCCTTGAAGTCGAACGGGGGCTGTGTCAGAATCGTCCGACCAACCACGGCAACTGCGTTCGGCGACCTGGCGACGGCGACACGAGAGAGGCGGACCCATGCAGGCCCTGGCACGGCGCTGGCTGTCCTTCTTCCTGATCTTGTCGGCTGCGATTCTGGCCTTCTTCGCCTTCGTCGGGTGGAGTCCCGCTGCGTCGCTCGATGAGCTGTACACGCTCGGGCCCGCGACCAACGAGATCTCACTCGTGGTATCGGTGTCGCTGATGTGGCTCCTGGTGGGCTTCGCGCTGTGGTGGCTGTCCTTCCGGAGGGTCACGCAGGAGACGGCCCTTCTCTTCGCCGGCGCCATAGCGGTCTCGCTCGTCTATCTGGCGTTCCTCCGCGAGCACGTTCAGTTCATGGACTACCGCGCGTTCGTGCAGGCTGCAAGGACGATGCTGGCGGGCCAGCCGCTGCCGGAGCGCTACATCTACCCGCCGCTGTGGGCGTTCTCCCTCTCGCTCCTGCAGCGGGCGTTCGGGGAACAGGCCCCGGCGCTGGCGTGCTTCGCTACGACCCACATCTCTCTCGTAGCCTTCTACGTCTTGGGTGTGCTTCTTCTCGCGAGATGCGGCGTGTCCCGCACGCTGGCGTCGCTCCTGATGTTCGCGGCGGTGGTCGTGAACGTCCCGATACTAAGGAACGTCGTCTACGTGCAGGTGAACCTGCTCCTCATCGATCTCGTTCTCGCGGGCCTGCTCGTGATGCGGAGGTCCACGCTCTTGTCCGCGCTGTTCTTCGCGCTCGCCACGCACCTGAAGATCGTGCCGGTGCTCTTCGTGCCCGTCTTCATCTATAGGAAGGAGTACAGGTGGCTGGCGTACTACGTGGTGCTGTGCGTTGTCATTGCCTGGCTTGCGCCGTTTGGTGGGGGCTTCGCCTACTTCCGTGACTTCGTGGGGAACCTCGGCCAGTGGCATCCGGCGAGGCTGCGCTCGTGCTCCTTCTACGGCCTGTTCCACAACACCGACAGGATCTTTGAGCTGGGGCTGCCGGTCGACGCCCTCTTCAACGTCGTTCGGGCGGTGCTCGGGGTCTGGATCTACGCGGTCTCCTACATATCCATACGCCGGGAGACCTTCTCGAGGTCCGACGATCTCCGGACCTCCGCCGCCATCAACGGGCTCATGCCGCTGATGTTCCTGATGCCCGCGTTCTCACCGGCGGCGTGGTCATACCACCAGGTACTGCTGATACTGCCAGCGGTCCTGACGCTTCTCTACCTCCGCGGTCCGCGAAGATTGGGGCTCTGGTCCATCGGCTACTTCTTCACGTTCCTGCTCCCTGTGTTCGATCTCTATCCCTGGTCCTACCTCCGGCTCGTCGGCTGGGTGGCGCTGCTCGTCGCCCTCACAGACGCGGTTCTGCGCCCGCGAACCTCTCGCTGGCTGGAGAACATAGACGAGGCCGTCAACGCCGGCCTGTCCGCCGCAACCGCGGCCGTGTCCTCTGCCTCCAGGCGACGCTTTTTGGGGGAGTAGCGGGACAGGGGCGTGACCCCCGCTGCGTTCTACTGCATGTACCCGAGCGAGCGCAGTGCTTCCTTCGTCTCTTCGTTGAGCTCGTCGTCCCGGACACGCACCGGAGTCACCTTGACCTGGTCCTCGAAGCGGCCGACCGCCTCCGACAGCCGCTTCTCGAGCTCGCCCAGGTCGCCGGCCGCCCCGCCCGCCAGCAGGTTTGCCAGCTCGTCCGGGTCGGACCTCAGGTCGAACAGCTCGTGCCTCCCGTCGCCGCCCCACACCAGCTTCCTGCCGTTTACCGTGATGCCGCGTAGCCTGCGCCGGTAGAGGTCTAGACTTGCGCTCTCGCGCTGCTCGTCGTCGTAGCGTTTGAAAGCCTGCACGGGCCAGTAGTACTCGGTGATGATTGCGCGGTCCTCTGGGATCTCGTCGGACAGCAGGCTGAGTCCCTGGCACGGGTAGTCGTCCCTGTCGATCCCTGTAGCGTCGAGCACCGTAGGGAGAACGTCGACCAGCGTCACCGGTCGGTCGTCGACGGCTCCTCCGCCGAACTCGGGTGGGTAGTGAATGAGGAGGGGGATCTTCACCGTTGTTTCGTAGAGCGAGAACAGATGGTCCATGTGACTGTGGTCGCCTATGTTCTCGCCATGGTCCGACGTGAGGATGAAGAACGTGTCGCCCCAATACCCCGCCGACTTGAGCTCGTCCGCCATGAGTCCGACGAGGTGGTCGGTGTAGAGCAGCTCCGCGTCGTAGAGGTCGTTCAGGTGCGTAAGCTCCTCCGGCGAGAACACCTTCTCTCCGAGGTAGTACTCCGGCCACATGTTGCTGACGATCGTCATCTCCGGATTGGTGACGAACTCGTCCATGAACTGCTTCGAGGAGTCGTAGGGATGGTGGGGCGCGATGAGGTTGACGAACACGAAGAACGGGCGCTCATCCTGTCTGTCCCGGACTGTCCCGATGAACAGGTCGACGGCGCGGTTCCCTGTCTCCGAGCGCTGCCCGAATGCTGGACGGTCGAGCAGCCTCTGCACGCGGTCGGTCAGGTGATACGCCGAGAATCCCTGCTGGAAGCCGTGCTCGGTAGCCAGCATGCTGTTCTCGACGATGCCGACCGTCTCGTAGCCCCGCTCGGACAGGATCTCCGCGAGCGTCACGAGCCCGCGGTTCATGCTCCAATTCTCCTGGGTCGCGCTGTGCGAGACCGGGTAGAGGCCTGTGAAGAGCGAAGCGTGCGAGGGGATCGTCCAGGAGCTCGTCGAGTAGGCCTGCCCGAACAGGGTCGATTCGCCGGCAAGCTCTTGGATTCGGGGCGACGTGTCACGCTCGTAGCCGTAGCACGACAGCCTGTCCTGTCGGGCCGTGTCCATCACGATGATCACTACGTTGGGCGGGGGTCCCGTCAGGACGTACCCGCCGGGCGAGGAGTTCCCCGCGCGGAAGAACCACACCAGGGACACCGCGATAGCGAGCAGCACAACGATGACGGTGACGAGCCTGCGTCTCATCTGAACTCCCTCTATGGGTGGTCGACACCGACATTCTATCACTCGGGGGAGTGACCCTCAAGCGCGCCCACAGCGCACTAGTGTCATCGTCTCGGGGGACGAAGAAGATCCTGAATGAGCCTCGTCGGCCTCTCCATTGTGAAGAGCCCGGTCCATTCGGACCGGGCCCTTTCGGTACTAAGTACTCCGTGGAGGTTCTCTTCTGTGCTTCCCCTTGATCGCCCCAGTCGTGGACTGTCTGCCAGGTGACGGGCACTCGGCGAAGCCCGTCCATCAGCGATAGAGCGCCTTGACACTGCTCCAGGTGGCAGCCTCTACCGGGCTCGCTGGCACGGCGCCCACCTTGACCTGGAAGGCAAGACGCGACTGTGTGGGTGCGGGCTCGACCCACTCGAGTACGGCGACCGCATTGAACTCGAAGCCGTCGTAGAGATCGCCACCGCTTATCCTGAGTACGTCCGTCGCTCCGGGGCCAGTGGCCTGACTGAGATCTGCCACTGCCTCCCCCTCAAGAACGATGTCTGACACGGTAGCAGCCGAGCCGTCGTCGACCGCTCTCGTGCGCACGAAGATCTCGTTGAAATACCTGTCGGGCTCGTACGACAGGACCACGCCTCCAAGCGAGAAGACGGCAGTGTTGGTGCCGGCGTCGTAGGATACGGTGAAGGGCTCAAGCACCCCGGACTGCCAGCCGTACTCAGCGGTCTGCGCGGGTGCCGCCGTCGTCCTGCCCAGGTCCAGCTCGAACGTGGACGCACCCCCGATGCGTCCTTCCGCAGTGAACGCCAGCTCGTCCTCGGGCATCAGGATGAGCATCTCGCTGTCTGTGACATGCGATGTGAAGAGCTCTGCCCCCGCGGTCGAGGCAAGACCTCCCATCAGGATCAGTGAGACCAGCAGCGCGCTGAACCTCCTTGTCCCAGCCGTGTTGTATGCACGCATGGCGCACCTCCAGTTACGCAGACACACACCTAGATTAGCTCTCAGCAGTCCAATATCATCATTCTATCACAGCTTGTGACATGTAGCAAGCCATTCTGAGTCTGAGTCAATCCCCGGGGGCAGGTCAACCGCAACTAGGGCAGTGGCGATCATGGCGGCTCTCCCGGACATCGTGTTTCCTCCTGCATCTGTTCAGCGCAGCACTGCCTTGTCACAATCGAATTCTGACTGGGACCCATCATAGTGCACGGTCCGTCCGGGGCGAAGGTCGTTCGAGGCCGTGCGACAGTGGGTCGGTAGGGGGGTTGGGAACTCACGTTCAGAGTGCCCCTGCGCGCGGGGGCCGCCCTTGACAGGAGGGCGGCCCTGCTCTTTGATGGTACGACCACGTGTTCACCAATCCCAACGCCCGCCGAATAGAGAGAACGCGATGAACAGCCGCCCGGTAGTATCGAGCAGAGTCTCAGGCATCGGGAAGTCCGCTATCCACGAGATGACGAGGCTGTCCGCCGAGGTCGAGGACGTGGCCTTCCTTTCGTGGGCCAAGCCGACCTCGGGAACGCCGGAGCACATCAAAGCCGGCGCCATAGATGCGATCAGAGAGGGTCTGTGCGGGGGATACTCGGGGAACGCCGGGCTCCCCCTGCTGAGAGAGAGGATCTGCCAGAAGCTCGCGCAGGACAACGCGATCGACGCCAGACCCTCGGAGATACTGGTCACGGTGGGCGCCATCGAGGGGTTGTCCTCCGCCATCATGGCCCTCATCGATCCGGGTGATGAGGTCATCCTGCCCTCGCCCACGTACTCGACCCACGTGCGCCAGGTGGTCATCGCATCAGGGAGTCCCGTATTCGCGCCTCTGATCGAGGAGGACGGGTTCGCGCTGGACATTGACGCCATACGCGCGGCGGTGACCCCGAGGACGCGAGCGATCCTCTACTGCTCTCCCAGCAATCCCAGCGGTACTACCTTCTCGGAGCAGCAGCTTCGAGAGCTGGCCCAGGTGGCCATCGAGCACAACCTGATGGTCATCACCGACGAGGCGTACGAGTACTTCACGTTCGACGGGTGTCGGCACTTCAGCATCGGGTCGATGCCGGAGATGCGTGGACGAGTCGTCAGTTGCTACACCTTCACGAAGACCTACGCGATGACGGGGTGGAGGATCGGGTACCTCCATGCCGACGTAGAGCTGGTTCCCCACATAACCAAGGCACACATACCCTTCGCTATCTGCGCGCCCGTCGTGTCTCAGTACGCCGCTCTCGCCGCCCTCGAGGGCCCGCAGGACTGCGTGGCCGGCTTCAGGGAGCACTACAGGGCGACACGGGACCTGATGTGCGAACGCCTGGACGCGCTTTCATCCGTGTTCCAGTATGTGAAGCCGAGTGGCTCCTATCTCATGTTCCCACGGATACTCCCGGCCGAGGGGCAGGACTCCGTCTCCTTCTGCAAGAAGCTCCTGCGGGAGGCCCGCGTCTCCACGACGCCGGGAGCGGCGTTCGGTCCGACGGGTGAGGGGCACCTCCGTCTCTCCTTCTGCGTGGAAGAGGATGAGATCAACAAGGCCTTCGACAGAATGGAGAAGTACTTCGGCGTCTGACAGCCGGAGTCTCCACAGTCTCGGACACCTGAGCGTGAAGGCGCTGAGGCGCCTCGTCGTGCTCGCCGGCGTCCAGTCGATCGTGATGCAAGTGTTCGTAGACTGGTTCTGGTAGTCCGCGGGGCAGCCCTCGGGCGGCGGGATCTAGGGCGCGTACGTGGCCTTGACCGCGCCCCAGCTGGTCTCTGCGACGGAAGTGGCACAGCAGCCGACGTCCCAGGCTCCGACGAGCCCGCACGAGGGGTTGTAGGCGGGCGCGCACGGCGAGCTGTTGTGCAGAGAGTAGGGTGCCGACGGATTCTCGTCTCCGCAGAAGAGCGGGTCCTCGCAGATGTTGCCGTCAGAGCCTAGCTGGTCCGCGACGTACCCCACCCAGTCACCGCCCGCATTCCCGTAGAGGTCGCAGCACAGGAGGGCGACCTCGCTGTCGTAGCACGAGACGGCCTGGCCCTCCACTTCGTGGGCGATGATGGTGTTCTCGAAGGTCAGGACGCAGTACTCGTAGCACGAGACGGTGCCGGTGTAGGCGCACGAGTTCCCGGACAGCGTGCAGTTGTGCAGGATCGGGGCGCATTCGATCGAGACGTCGAAGGCCCCACCGATGGGCGACGAGTTGCCCGTGAGCGTGCATCGGCGCAGCACCGGATTGCAGTGCTGCTCGATGTGCAGCGCGCCGCCGGAGTGCGAAGCCTCGTTCCCCTCGAAGAGGCAGTCGGTCAGGGTGGGGGAGCAGCTGCTGCGGATGTAGATGCCGCCCCCGTAGGTGCCCAGGTTCCCTGTGAACGAGCAGCCTGTGATGGTCGCGTGCGGTGACCGCCCGAGGCCGCCGCCGCGAACCGCCTCGTTCTCCACGAAGGCGCAGCCGGATATCTCTGAGTACGCGCCCCCGCACATGCCGCCCCCGTAGGCGGCCTGGTTCTTGTGGAGCACGCAGTTCCTGATCGTGGGCGAAGCGTCGTCCGCGCAGTAGATGCCACCGCCGTACGTTCCCCCGTACGCATCGACCCATCCGTGCATGATGGTCACACCCTCTACCACCGAGCCCGGTCCTTCGTCGTTCTGAAAGACGATGCCTCTGTGCTGGTCAGTCTCGCTGCCTTCGCAGTCGATGGCGCAGGCCGCCGGTCCGCCGAGCGAGCGCAGGGTGAGAGCCTTGCCGAGGAAGTCCAGGTCGCGATTGCCGTCGCCCGTGAACACCCCGTCCGCGAGCTCGACGACGTCGCCGCTTGCGGACGCGTCGAGCGCGGCCTGTATTGTCGGGAAGTCTCCGGTCCCGTCGGGGGCGACCGTGAACGTGGCGGGGAAAGCAGCTGAGGCCGATGCCAGAACCGCGAGGCAGGCAAGCGCGATACGGACCATGTCGGACCTCCTCTCGAGACTGCAATCGTGAAGTCCAGACTGTGCCATCATACCGCTGAGCGGCGCCGACCCGAAGAGGATTCCCTGGACCGCGCGACACTTGGGGGTGCCGAACCGCTATTCGGCGAACAGCAGCTGTTAGGGCGTGTCTGCCGGCTGCCCCCGCCGCGCCCGCCACCGACCCAGCTTCATCATCCTCGCGAAGAACCACTTCTTCACCGGGAAGAACGGGCCCTCGAACTCAGCCGCGACCTGCTTGAGGACCTCGGGGATGGGCACGCTCTGGGGACACCTGGGAAGACACATCCCGCACTCGGTGCACTGCGACGCGAGGGACGGCTTCCCGCCGAATGCTCCCGAGTTGAAGAACATGTAGACGAGCGTAGCCCTCTTGTCCTTGAGAGCGTGCCTGCTGTTGAGCACGCCGAGGCATCCGGGGATGTCCACACCGGCGGGACATGGGAGACAGTATCGACAGCCGGTGCAGTCGGACCGCATCAGTCCGCGGTAGGTCTCGGCGGCACTGCGGACCAGGGCGAGTTCGCCGTTGGTCAAGGAGCCCGGAAGCGCCTCGTCCGCGATCCTCAGATTCTCGTCGATGTGGCTCTCGTCGTTCATGCCGGAGAGGTTGACGTGGACCTCCGGGCGGTTCCAGATCCAACGGAGCGTCCACTCCGCCGGCGACCTCTTCGTCTCCGCCTTGTTCCATACCGCCTGGACCTCCGGCGGCGGGGTCGCGCCCAGCACGCCGCCGCGCAGCCCCTCCATGATGATGACCCCTAGTCCCTTTGCCGCCGCGTACTCAAGTCCCTCGGTGCCCGCCTGCATGTGCTCGTCGAGGTAGTTGTACTGGATCTGGCAGAACTTCCAGTCCCACCGGTCCACGATGGCCTTGAAGTCCGGGAGGCTCCCGTGGAATGAGAAGCCCGCGTTCACGATGCGGCCGTCGGAGGCGGCGCTCTCGAGGAACTCGAGCACGCCAAGCCTGAGCATCTTGCCCCACGATTCGCCGTTCAGGGCGTGCACGAGGTAGTAGTCGATGTGGTCCGTCCGGAGCCTCTTGAGCTGCTCGCCCAGGATCCGGTCCATGTCGCCGCGCTCGCTGACCTGCCACGGCGGCAGTTTCGTTGCGAGCTTGACCTTTTCGCGGTACCCGTCTCGCAACGCGCGCCCCACGAACGGCTCGCTCATACCCATGTGGTATGGGAAGGCCGTGTCCACGTAGTTGACGCCGCGGTCTATCAGGTCCCGCATCTGACGAGTCGCGCGCTCCTCGTCTATGCGGCCGCTCTTCTGGGGGAGGCGCATCGCGCCGTATCCCAGTATCGAGAGCTCGTCGCCCGTGCTGTCCATCCGTCGGTAGAGCATGGTCCTCCATTGGGGCCGGGTTGTTCCGGACGGGCCGACGTCCGGCTGGACCTGCGATGGCCCGTTCGTCCGGTCCTGCCGTCGCCGCTACTGCCGCCCACCCAGCACCCGCTCTATGTAATCGGGCATGTCGTGGCGGAGGCCCCTGAGCCACACCAGCGTCGCGTCAGTGTCGTCCAGCAGAATGGTCAGTGGAAGCTGCTCGCTCGGACGCTTGATGCCGAACACGTCCTTCGCGACCTCCGCATCCACCGTCACCGCGCCCTCGTCGGGCGGGTGGTCTGGGAGACCGCTGATCTGCAGCGGAAGATACGACACCCCGAAGGCCGACCAGTCGATGGCCTCCAGCTCGCTCACGTGCCTGAATGACGCCTCGTGTCCCGTCAGGGTGAGGACGATCAGTCGCTTCCCTCTGACTACGTCTGACAGGGGTGCGGTGGCGCCGTCCCTGGCGACCTCCACGGCGACCTCGGGGTTCCACTCCCGGCGGACGAGGTCGACGCGGTCCCATTCGGCCAGGGGGATGCCTACGTCGAGGTCGAAGTGGAGCGACTCGCCGGGCGCGACCTCGAACCTCCTCGCCACCAACCTCGGTTCGCCCCTCGGATTCCTCAGGCCCCCGAAGAGCCAGTACTCGTCGGGCGGCAGCGACCACTCGACGATCCCGTCTCCCTCCGAGAGCTGCCCCAGGTACCAGGTCTGGAAGTACCCGTCGAGGAATCGCGTGAGGCGCGTCTGGCGCCACGTCTCGACGTTCGTCAACGGTTCGCTCTGGTCGTAGTAGCTGACGGAGACGTAAGATTCATCCTCGAAAGGTTCTTCGGCATCGTCCGCCGGTCCATCAACTTCTTCCTCTTCTTCCTCGAACGGCACTAGCCGGACCCACTCGCCGCCGCTCCACGCCTCCACGTAGTCGACGCCCATGCCGGCACGCGCGGGCACCCCGTGTCTGCGAAGGAGACCGACCAGACACGCGCGGGCGCTGGCGGTGGAGGCGTGGCCCGAACTCCACGTGTCCTCCGGAGTGGCCACCGCACCGAGACGCGTCGACTCGGCCTCCTTCACTCTCTCCCTGAACGTGTCGAGGAGCTGCTCCGGTCCCGGTATGTGGTCTCCCGCGCCCACCCAGGGAAGGGCGGTCCACCACCTCATCGTTCCCTCCTGGAAGTACAGGCGCGGCGACAGCACTTGCTCGTTCCAGAGGCTGTCGGGAACGTCCGCGGCGATGGCGCGCACGCGCACGACCTCGCCGAGCGCGTTCGGCAGGTGCTCGAGGTCCACCTCGTAGAAGTCCTTGAGGTCCATCTCGAGGAGGAGGTCGACCGCGGCCTCAAGAGTATCGCCGGCGGTCGAGAGGATCGCCGAGGTCCAGTCGCTCGTGCGCGGTCCCGCAAGCTCTACCTGCTCCGCGAGCGCCGCGGCCTCCTCGCGTCCGGCGAGGAACTCGATCCACTCGGGCGAGAGCTTCGAGCGACGGCATCGGTCCAGGTCGTTACGGGCTATGTCGCGCTGGTGCCTCAGCCACACCGGATCGTCGTCGTCGATCGGGCAGTCGCGCGAGTCGCTCTCGGGGGGCATCGGGTAGCGAAGCCACACCGGGTCGTCGAGAACCGAGAGCCCGGGCATGAGGTCCAGCATCGTTCTCTCGCCGGCGCGAACAGACACGAGACCGGACCACGGCATGCTGTCCAGCTCCGTCGTCACCAGGTAGTCACCGGGGCCCAGCAGCATCTCGGAGCCGAGGGGCTGACTGACGAGCGGCTGAGCGCCGCCCCAGTTGAAGCAGTGGACGTGCGCGTCGGGAGGTTCCACCGGCTCTCCCTCCTCGTCCAGCGGCGCGAAGGAGTAACCGTTGGGGAAAGCGAGCACGAGCGTCCCCGGGTCGCTGTAGACGCCTATCGAGTTCAGGGTCGTGACACCGTCCGCCTGGTCGTAGAGGGCCTCTGCGTACTCGGGTGGAACGGGAGCCTCGCCGTAGCCTGCCGACAGGACGACGCCCGTCCTGCGCGCGGAGCCGGTGAACCAGGCGTTGTCCAGACATCCGGCCGGCTCGCACGAGCCCAGGTAGCGCCAGCCATCTTCGCGACCGGCGAAGACCTCCGTCCACGCGTGGTTGCCGTCGCTCGTCGTCCAGCACGGAACTGCGCAGTACCTGGCCGGGACTCCTGCGCTCCTCAGCGCGCATATGGCGAAGATCATCTCCTCCTCGCACCGGCCGATGCCGCGTTCCATCGTCGTCATCGGTCCCTGGTCCCGACGCGAACTCGGCTTGTAGGTGGCCCACTCCCGCGCGAAGCGGTTGATCTCGAGCGCCGCCTCCGTCAGGGTCATGCCCTCGACGCGAGGAACCGTCAGTTCCATGAGTTCGCGCCGCCACCTCTGGACCGGCTCCTGCGTCACGCGGTGGGGGAGCACGTAGGTGTGGAAGATGTACGGGTCGATCTCCGCCCCCCACGGCGAGCTGCGCCAGGCCTCGATCGAGAGCTCGACGTTCTCGATCAGGACCGCGGCGGGAAGCCCGCCGAGGTCTGAAGGCGGCATCCACGCGAGCAGGAACTCCATCGCTTCCTTCTGTTCCGCGTCGGCGCCCGCGAGATACGCGCGCAGCTGTCCGCTCTCGAAGTGCTTCGAGAGATTCTCCTCGACGCGGGTCGCGACCTCCTCGCTAGGTGGCCAGACCCACTCGGGCGGCTCCTCGACGGGAGCCTGAGCGACGGCCACGGGCGAGATCAGCATCAGGGCGGCGAGCAGAACGCTCGCGATCGCTGCGGAACGGGTCACGCGGCACCTCCTCGGGACGGTTCGTTTCGGGGTCTGCAATGATAGCCGCGGCCGCGGATGCCAGTCAAGGAGCGCCGCCGAGACCCGAACGCGCGGCGCGCCAGGGCCGCTGTCCTCGTTCGAGGTCCTCCGCCAGTAGGGGGTTGGCTTCCGGCCGCAAAGGCCATATCATTGTGCATCGATTCCAAGCAGACAGTCTTCGGAAAGGAGACCGAAAGCGCATGGCCAAGACACTCTGGAACGACAACCTCTCGGTCGGAGTCAACGTGATCGACGACCAGCACAAGATGCTCCTCAAGCACCTGGCGGAGCTCTCCGAGGCCGTCGAAAGCCACCACGGTCCCGGCGAGATAGCGACCACCCTCGACTTCCTCGTCGACTACACTGACTTCCACTTCGGGACCGAAGAGAAGCACATGAAGGCCAACGACTACCCCGAGTTCGAGCAGCACCTCGCGATGCACAACCAGTTCAAGACGACGCTCTCGAACCTCGGCGAGGACTTCCAGGAAGAGGGAGCGACCCCGGCGCTCGCCGAGGCCATCAACAACCTGCTGATCAACTGGTTCATCAAGCACATAGAGGCGGTGGACCAGAAGCTCGGGGTCTTCTTCCGCGAGAAGGGTGTGGTTCTGGAGGAAGAGGCCTAGCGGCCGTCGGCGCGGCCCGATGACGTTCAGGAGTGTGCAGTGAGCGACGGCGATCCCCGCGACGTCTCTGTAGTGGTCCCCGTCCTGGACGAGGTGGATTCCATCCCGCAGCTTGCGAGCGAGGTCGTCGCGGCCTTCGAGAGGGGGCCGTGGTCGTGGGAGTGTGTCTGGGTGGATGACGGTTCTTCCGACGGAACGCTCGAACTCCTCCGGTCCCTGCACGACGACGACCCGCGCCACCGGTACGTCGCTCACGACAGGAACTACGGGCAGTCCGCGGCTCTCAAGTCGGGCTTCGACGCGTCGCGCGGCCGCATA
>Ga0180436_10002384_pt1 | contig 17927 bp, 12 predicted proteins | sample SS_ome_2_FD_132434 | JGI IMG/M metagenome (GOLD analysis project Ga0180436, IMG submission 132434) | Hypersaline lake sediment archaeal communities from the Salton Sea, California, USA - SS_3_S_2 metaG | ecosystem: Environmental > Aquatic > Non-marine Saline and Alkaline > Hypersaline >...
GCCTTGGCGCCGGCGGAACCAGGTACGCGACGGCCTCCCCGCCGCCGGATCGACGCGCACCACTCGCTCACCACCCCGCACCCGATGGGTACTCAGCGCCACCGCGACCTCGATCTCGGGCTGCGATAGCCGCCCACAGAGCAATGCAAGGTAGCGCTTATCGACCAGGCCAGCGCGCAGTTGCGCATGTAGGCGACGCAGCGCACTACGGCGCTTGCTGATCAGCAGGCAGCCCGAGGTGTCGCGATCGAGCCGATGCACCAGCTCAAGCTCGGCTCCGGGGCGTATCGCACGCAGGGTTTCGATCAGGCCCTGGTTGACCCCACTACCGCCGTGCACGGCGAGACCCGCCGGCTTGTTCAGCACCAACAGGCGATCGTCCTCATAGAGCACTGCTTCATCCAAACGCTCGCGCAGTTGCGCCGAGGGCGCCACAAACTCACCCTGTGCCGCTCGGCGCAAGGGTGGCAGCCGCACCTGATCGCCCGCCTCAAGCCGCCGTGAGGGGCGCACGCGGCCCTTGTTGACTCTGACCTCACCACTGCGCAACAGCCGATAGACGCGGCTGCGTGGCACACCCTTTAAGCGCGCCATCAGAAAATTGTCGATCCGCTGACCCGCTGCATCAGCACTGACTTGGATCCATTCGACGCTCGCTCGCTGCCGGGCTTGCCCGGTTTCAGGGGGTGCCGCCTCTAACTGTTCGCTAGGCCGATCAGCTCTTGGTTTCCTGTTGTCGGAGCGCGGCTGCTGGGCCGCTCTCGGGTCAGGCTTGGAGCGAACGCGCTTAGACTGTTTGGAGAATGACTGATGGCTCAATTGCCGGTACCGAGAAAGCTTGCTAGCATTCAGAACTTGTGCTGTATGGGAAGGTGCCTGCGCGCACCATCCGCAACGGGGAGGAGCAGCACGGGCCAAGGCCTACGAATCAGCGAAGGCTAGACCTAAACGAAGGCCGTGCGACTAACCAACAGTATGGCGCATTGCCGAGTCAGCCGTGACATCGATTGTCACGCCCTGTCGCCAATTTCTAACTCCCTACCGGTTTTTCGACGAGCATCGGCATGGCGCCGGTGACTCGACAGGGTCCTTGGCGCATCACGCAAGGCACCGAAAGTTAATTGAAAGCGCGTGCCCAGGGCATGCCGCGGGTCTAAACAAGGGGACCGCTCAGCGCGACTGCCGCGCGGGCAGACCAACCCGGGCTCTTGGGCGCGGCGGCACATGAAGCCGCTCGCGCGCGCCGCTACCGCCGGGTTGCCCGGCGGTAGACCGCGCCTCGCGCCAAGGCGAGAGAATCGAATCACGATGAAAAGAATGTTGATCAACGCAACTCAGCCTGAAGAGTTGCGGGTGGCCATCGTCGACGGCCAACAACTCTACAACCTGGATATCGAGAGCGCCGGACGCGAACAGAAAAAGGCCAATATCTACAAGGGCGCCATCACTCGCGTCGAGCCAAGCCTGGAGGCGGCCTTTGTCGATTATGGCGCCGAGCGCCATGGTTTCTTGCCGCTAAAGGAGATCGCGCGCAACTACTTCCGCCAAGACGCGCCCAAACCTGGAACCCGCGCCAACATCAAGGAGCTGATCCGGGAAGGTCAGCAAGTGATGGTACAGATCGACAAGGAGGAGCGCGGCAACAAGGGCGCCGCGCTCACCACCTTCGTCTCGTTGGCCGGGCGCTATCTGGTGCTGATGCCGAACAACCCACGCGCTGGCGGCGTCTCGCGGCGCATCGAGGGCAACGACCGCTCCGAGCTGCGCGAGGCGCTAAGCCAGCTCGAGCTGCCCGAGGACATGGGTCTGATCGTGCGCACCGCGGGCGTCGGCAAGAACGCCGAGGAGTTGCAGTGGGATCTCAACTACCTGCTCCAGCTCTGGGACGCGATCAAGACCTCTGGTGAACAGCGTAAGGCGCCGTTCCTGATCTACCAAGAGAGCGACGTCATCATCCGCTCGATGCGTGATCATCTACGCGCCGATATCGGCGAGATCGTGGTCGACGACGCCAAGGTCTACGAGAAGGCGGAGGCCTTCATGCGCCAGGTCATGCCGCAAAACATGAAGAAGCTGCGGCTGTATCTGGACGAAGTACCACTGTTCACTCGCTATCAGATCGAGAGTCAGATCGAATCGGTCTTCCAGCGCGAGGTGCGGCTACCTTCCGGCGGCTCACTCGTCATCGACCAGGGCGAGGCATTGACCTCGGTCGACATCAACTCGGCGCGCGCCACCAAGGGCGCGGATATCGAAGAGACCGCGCTCAATACCAACCTCGAAGCGGCCGACGAGATCGCTCGCCAGTTGCGCCTGCGTGACCTCGGCGGTCTGTTTGTGATCGACTTCATCGACATGACGCCGGCGAAGAATCAGCGCGAGGTCGAGAATCGTCTGCGTGATGCCCTCAAGCATGATCGCGCCCGGGTGCAGGTGGCGCGCATCTCGCGCTTTGGACTGCTGGAGATGTCGCGCCAGCGCCTGCGCCCGTCGCTGGGCGAATCGAGCCAGCTGGTCTGCCCGCGCTGTAAGGGCCAAGGCACCATCCGTGGCGTCGAGTCCCTGGCGCTCTCGGTACTGCGCATCGTCGAGGAAGAGGCGATGAAAGACCGCACCGCGCGCATCATCGCGCAGTTGCCAGTCGAGGTTGCGACCTTCCTGCTGAACGAGAAGCGGCGCCAGATCTTGCAGATCGAAGAGCGTCAGCAGGTCGACGTGGTGCTGATCCCGAATCGGCACATGGACACCCCCGACTACGAGATCGAGCGTATCCGTGCGCAGGATGCCGAGCGCCTCGCCGATAACGAGATGAGCTACGACCTGGCCGCACAACCGGAGCATGCCGATCCTGCCTTCGCCCGGCCACATGTGATCCCGCGGCCGGAAGAGCCAGCGGTCAAGGCCCTCGCACCATCGATACCGGCGCCACAACGCGATGACCCGCTCGCAGACGAGCGACCGCTGCCAACGGCGGTCGACAGCGCCAGCGAGCAAGGTCGGCGTACCGAGAGCGTGTTGAAACGCATCTGGAGTACGCTCTTTGCGCTGCCTGTTGATCCCTCAGCCGATGCGTCCTTGGCTGATCAACCCGCAGGGGCTAGATCAAAGCAAGGAACCGGTGCTGGCCCGCGCAATGAACGATCGAGTTCGGCGACTCATCAGGGCTCGAAGCCTGACCCCGGACGCGGTGGCCAAGGTGCTCGCGGTCAGCGTGGTGAGCGACGTCCGCGGCGCTCAACCAGCGGTAACAATGATCGCGCTGGCGCGACCGAGGCCGCCGTGAATCAGAACGGCTCGAGCAGCGAGATCGACCATAGCACCGCCCGTTCTCAGGAGGCTCAACGCCAGCCGGGCGCCGATGACAGCGTCCGTAACGGCAGCGATGGCTCAGGTCAGTCGCGTCGCGGTAGCTCGCGCCGCGGCTCGCGCGGTGGCCGTGGTCGACGCAGTCAGCAAAATGCTGATCCGGCAAGCAACTCCTCCGATGAGGTGAGCAAGCAGGCCGCGGCTGAGAACCAGTCGTCAGCGGCCAACGCAAAGTCGGTCCCGGCATCAACCTCCGCATCAAAGGCGCTAGTCGCGAGCACATCAAGCCCGGATCTTGAGGACAACAAGGCGCAAGAACAGCGTCAATCGAACGCTAGGCAGCAAACCATGCCCGGCGATACCGAGACGATGGCGACACGAGATCAGGGGGATGAGGAGATAGGCCTTTCAAGCCGAACGCGGTCTAGTCGACGTCGACGCGGAGGACGTGGCCGGCGCCGGAGTGAAAGCACTGGCACCGGCAGTGAGGCGCAAACAGGTGCGACAGCGTCCGCAAGCGGCGAGTCGCCCGCGCCGGTTGACTCAGCATCGAACGCCAGGCTAAAGCCAACCACGGACGCCGCGGAACAACCACCAATCGCCAACAGCAGTGCGGCCAATACCGACCCCAGTCCCGACCCCAATCCCGACGATCGCCACTCATCCACTGATTCCGCAAGGGCGCCAACAGTGACCTCGGAGCCAACATCCTCGGCATCGGCAAGCAGGAGCAAGGTGATTGCTGAAGTGGGCGCTGAAGCAGGCGCTGAAGCCGTCAAGCCAGCTTCAGAAACACCTAGTCGCCTAGACGGATCATCAACCCCTCCGGCATCCACGGCGACTTTAGCGGCACAGCCCTCGCCAGCAACACAGCCAGCACCTGCTGAATCAGCGTCCGAGACCAAGGCTCCATCCGTCATACCAGCCAATCCCATTAGCAGTGAACCCAAACCCTCGAGCGACACTCAAGGCCAACCATCCGATCCTGCCGGAACCTGATGGCCAGCCGGCCTTAGTTTCGATTTAGGCCTCAGTTAGGTTAAGATAACTGGCTGCCCCGCCCTATTCAATGCTGAGGCCGATTTCGCCTGTCATGCTTGAGCTCTTCCTGATCTCGACCAAGCGATTCATCGGCCTCGTTCGCTCGAGTCTGACCAGATCGCCCGATGGTCGCGCCAACTTACAACCGCGGCGGATCTTGGTCATGCTCGGCTTCCTACCGCTGTTCGCGCTTGGTCAGGGACTACACTGGCTCGGCTTTCTCCTCGATGATCTGTTCTTCCGCGGCTGGCGCCGGGTCTCGGTGGAGGCGCCAGTCTTCGTACTTGGTGTCCCCCGCAGTGGCACAACGCGACTGCATCAGGTGCTCGCTCAAGATGAACAGTTCACCAGCTTTCGCACCTGGGAATGCCTGTTCGCCCCATCAGTGACGCAACGTCTGTTCTTCCTTGGACTGGCACGCGCCGATCGCGCTATCGGTGCTCCGTTTGCCTACTTGCTGCGCAAGCTCGAGCGGCATATCTTTGCCGGACTCGATGACGTGCACCCGATGGGCTTGACAACACCGGAAGAGGATTACTTCGCGCTGATGCCGGTGCTCTCCTGCTTTATCCTGGCGTTGCCCTTCCCCAACTTCGAGCACATCTGGCGCGTCGGCCGCTTCGATACTGACCTCGGGATAGCTGAGCGCGAGCGATTACTCAGCTTCTACGAGGCCTGCCTTAAGCGTCATCTCTATGTGCATGGTCCCGGCAAACGCCTGTTGTCGAAGAACGCCGCCTTCGCACCCTGGGCCCAGAGTCTCGCGCGGTGGTTTCCAGATGCCCGTTTTATCGTCAGCTTGCGTGACCCCCTCGAGACCCTTCCGTCTCAGCTTAGCTCGATTGGCTCTGGACTCGCCTTCTTCGGCGTACCCGCCGACAGTGAGCCGGTGCGCCAGCGCCTCACCGATCAGCTCGCCTTTTACTACGAGAATCTGGATCGGCTGCGCGAGCAAGTTCCCGAGAGCCGGCACATCGCCTTTGGCATGCACGATCTCCGTGCTGGTCTCGGCGAGACCCTGAGGGCTGTCTACAAGCGCTTTGGACTCCCACTCTCGGCCAACTTTGAGCAGGTACTTGTACAGGAGGATGGCCAGGCACGGCGGTACAAAAGCAGCCACAGCTATAGCCTTGAGCAATTTGGCCTGACCTCGATCAAGGTCTCGGAGCGATTCGCGGCAGCCTATCGTCATCCGGTGCTTGCCTCGGCGCTTGCCTCGCAACCGCCTCTGCCCGAGGCGCGGCCAGCATCATGCTGATCTCCTCACGGACACCGCCGCCGACAACGGACATCGAGCCCGATCAGGCGCCCATCCCTGATGCGCATGGGCTGCGCGTGGCGATCGTTTCCGACGCCGCACCAGAGCGTAATGGTGTCGGCACCTACTATCGCGATCTCGCCGAGCATCTGAAGGCCGCTGGCGCCAAGGTCGAGCTGATCTCGCCGCGCTATCGGGCCGGTCGATGGCATGGTGGCCTGGCGATGCCGATGCCGGGTGATCCGACCCAACGTTTCCTGATCCCACGGCCACGGCTGATCGGCCGGCGACTCAAGCGTCTCGATCCGAATGCCATCATCATCCCAACACCCGGCCCCTATGCGATGCTTGGTCTGCTGTTTGCGCGCCGCTCACAGGCGCGGTTGGTGGTTGGCTTCCACACCCATTTCGAGCGTCTGGCCGCACTCAATCATCATTGGCGGCTATTCGGCGTCCTGGCCCAGACCTATCTGAACAGCTGCCATCGTGCCCTGTTCAAGGCCAGCCATCTGGTCTTGGCCAATTCCGATGAGATGCTGGATGTGGCGCGCTCGATCGGTGCGACTCATGTTGGCCTGATGGGCACCCCGATCCCGAAGCACTTTCTCGATGCGCCAGTCAGCCCGCTGCGACCCCATATCGAGCGGGTGCTGTTCGCCGGACGGCTGGCCCCAGAGAAGAACCTCGGCGCTGTGATCGAGGCCGCGACAGTCCTGCCCAGGCTCCATTTCCAGATCGCTGGTGATGGCCCGCTGCGTGATTGGGTGCAGCAAGAGGCCGCACGTCTGCCAAACCTCGAGTACGTTGGCTGGGTACGACGCCAAGAGATCCGGCCTCTGATCGACCGCACCGATCTCCTGGTCTTGCCGTCAACGATCGAATCATTTGGCACCATTGCCTTAGAGGCCATGGCCCGCGGTCGCCTCGTGGTGGTCTCATCGCAGTGTGGCATCCTAAGCTGGGACCAACTCAATCGCGCCCTGTTTCAGATGCGCAACGACGAGGCGCTCTCGAGCGCGTTGATGCGCGTCCGCGCCATGGACCAGGGCATGCTCGAGCGCAAGGCCGCACTGGGACGTGAGGCGGCGCGGGAGATCAATGATCGCAACCTGCGGCATTGGCTGTCAGTATTGCGTGACCAAGACCCGCAAGGCATCGAGCAGTATGAAGGCCATTGATCGCTTCACCCTAGTCACTGATGCATCCTTACCAGAGGCCTTGATCTCAGTGCATGACCTGATGCCAGAGACCATGCCCGCGGTGCGCAAGCTCCTTAAGCAGCTAGAACAGCGTCAGCTAGCGCCGGTCACCCTACTAGTCGTCCCTGGTCGCAACTGGAGCCGCAAGGGGATTGAAACCCTGCGCAGTCTAGAGCGCGCCGGCTACTGCCTGGCCGGCCATGGCTGGCGGCATCAGGCCGACCGTATCAGCGGATTCTACCATCGGGCGCACAGTCTCTTATTGTCACGCCGAGTGGCCGAGCATCTAGCGCTCGACGCAGCTGGAATCATCGCGCTGATCAATCGCTGCCACGCCTGGTTTGGTGAGCAGGGTCTGCAGCCACCAGCGCTCTATGTACCACCGGCTTGGGCCATGGGTCGCATCTCGCCCGCGGAGCTTCGCGACCACTGCCCATTTCCCCTTTACGAACGTTTCGATGGGGTCATTGAGCGCGCGACCGAGCGTTTCCAACCCCTCCCCCTCTTGGGCTACGAGGCCGACGCCGCGCTGCGCGCCCCAATCCTGCGTCTTTGGAATCGTTGGAACTGGCGCCAGATTCGGAGCCGCGGCCTGCCTATCCGCATCGGTATCCATCCGAGTGACCTCGCGCTGCGGCTAGCCGATGATCTCAAACGCGATCTGTCGCGGTCGATCAAGCCCATCGACTACAACAGCCTGACTACAACGGCCTGACTGCAACAGCCGGATTGGTGCAACTCGATCCTAGCCAGGACCGAAGTGCTCGCGACGAATCGCCTCCAGCAGCCCACGCGCCGCCTCGTCGACCATATCGAAAACCGCCTCAAAACCGTTAGCCCCTCCGTAATACGGATCTGGCACCTCGCGGATCTCCAGATGCGGCGCATAATCCATGAACAATCGCAGCCGCTCCTCGTAGCCCGGTGGACAGAGGGCCGCTAGCGCACTCAGGTTGTCCCGATCCATGGCGAGCACGTAATCAAACAGCTCGAAGTCCTCGGCCAATGCGCGCCGGGCGCGCTGACGCGAAAGATCGATACCGCGCCGCCGCGCCGTCTCGCGCGCACGCCGGTCTGGTGGCTCCCCCAGGTGATAAGCATGAGTTCCCGCCGAATCGATCTCGATCTGATGACTCAGGCCCTCCTCGATCACCAGCTTGGTGAAAACACCTTGTGCCGTTGGTGATCTGCAGATATTGCCCATACAACAGAAAAGCACTCGCACAGGTTCATTATTTTTCATAAGCGTTTGACTTTAAATAATATTTAATCAATTTATCAACACCTGCCCACAACAGGCGCACAGAAGAATACAGCATCTTTCATTTCACCGGTGAAGGAGTGGCTGGGAATCTTGGCGGTGGTTTGCGGATCAGGGAGGGAAACAACAATTCGAAGCTCCGGCACAAGCCCGGCTCCGATGCCTACAGTTGGTCCGAGCCCGCCGCGCAGATTGCCGTCTACGACAAAGTCATGGTCGATCGCATCAAGATCTACCTCAAGCAGGGCGCCGAGCGTGGCGAAATCGACCCGACCACCATGAAGGCCCTCGCGGACTACTTCCACGACGCGATCACCGAACAGCTGCGTGGCCATTACCAAGTGGTGCGCGAGCCGGGACCAGAGGTGCTCCGGCTACGAATCGCCGTCACCAACCTAGTGCCGAACAAGCCCGAGGCGTCCGTCATCACCCTGGCTGTCCCGTTCGGGGGCGTCGCCGAGGCTGGCATCGGGGCCTTGGGCGGCGATGCCGGCAGTTCACCTTTCGTCGGCGAAGCGTCCGTCGAAATGGAAGCCCTGGACAGCAGCAGCCACCGTCAGGTAGCCGCCTTCATCGAGACCCGGGCCGCGAAGAAATTCAACGTTGATTTGTCGGGAGGCGTCGGTAACGCCGTCAACAAAGGCGTCGGTGGTTTCACGGACTCGTTCAACACCTGGGCCTACACCAAGAAGGCGATGACCTACTGGGCGACGCGGGTCGGAGATTGGCTCGACTCGGCGCGGTCAGCCGTTACCCCATGACCCCATGGTCCTGGTAGTCCAGCCCGGCCAGACAAGGTCGATGCAGCCTGCCCAGGATCTCGGTAATCGGACCGTCAACTCATCCTGCTCGGAGGCTCGCCCTCGAGGGCGCGCGTGGCACGGTGGTGGCGCGATTACTGGGGATCTACCTCGGTGAACCGATCGTCGTGACGGCCGGCGTCGAACTCGGCTATGGCGCAAATATCACTGTCGCCGCGCATGGTGTGACGCCCATCACCGCCGAGTCGCAAGAGAGACCGGAGGCCCCGGTGGGCACGGTTCGTCTCTCCTTTGCGCGCCACGCGTTGTTGCGGGGGCGCTTGCAGTTCGCGTTGCTCGATGTCTCCGGTGTGCGCGTGATCGTCGACGCGGCCAAGCCATCCGAGCAAACCTTCGGCGATCGCATCGACGCCGCCGTGGATGGCACCTTGAGATCACCGCTGATTCGGAATCTGACCCTGAAGAATATCCGGATCCTGCGCATCAACGATGCCGGCGGCTGGAACGAGACCCTAGTGTTGAACGCGCTTAGGTCTCAAGAGCGCTCCGGCTCGGTGGCTGTGGAGGGCCTGGGCAGCGTCAACGAGCAGTCGTTCCGACTGGCCGGCGCGTTGCCGGTCCTCTCCGGCGGCACCGACCGGGCGCACGGAGGAGACGTCTCCCTGCAACTGACAACCAAAGGGGTTGAAGCTGATCTGGAAGGACGCCTAGTGCCGGGCGTCAAGGACCTGGAGTGCGCCGGTCGCCTGAATGTCGATTCTCCCTCCCTCGGCGCCGTGCAGCAGCTATTCGGCCTGTCGCCGGTGATCGAGGTCGACGGGAGGTGCCGCTGCACCTGCTAGGCTCGTTGGTCGACGCCGACGGCCGCTTGCCGGCCCATCACCGGCCCCGCGTCGTTGCGCCGGCTGCGGAGTAGTCTGGAGAGATGGCCTTCAACCACCCTTGACTCGAGCCCAACAGGAGCGATTCCGAAACCTCTATTCCAGCGCTGTGGTCTCGCTTGGCATCGACTGATGGTCAACCGGTTCGGCGCGAGACTTTGCCTGCTCGGACTCTAGCCCGTGACTCAGTACCGGCGACTTCAGCAGCCGGATGACCGCAATGGCGCCGAACACCGCGACGATCATCGGCAACGCCATCACGAAGGCGCCGGTGGCCTCAAGCGTCAGCAGGATGCCGGTGAAGGGGGCATGGGCGATGGCCGCCAATGCCACCGCCATGCCGACCAGCGCAAAGGCGGCGGTTGGCGGCACCGCGTCGGCGGGCAGCAGCATACCGGCGATCTCACCGAACAGGGCACCCGAGAGCGCCCCGAGCAGCAGCGCCGGGGTGAAATAGCCGCCCGGCGTTGTCGCGGCGAGGGACAAGGGACCGAGCAGGAACCGGATCAACAGCACCAGCGCCAGCATCGACAGCGCGAGCTTGCCGTCGAGGACCGACTGCACCATGGCCTCGCCGGTGCCGACGACGCCGGGTGCTTGCCATGCCAAGACGCCGGCGGCGGCGCCGATCAGTCCCGCCCGCACACCGGGGGGCAGCCGCGGGCGTTGAACGAAGGCAGCGACCGCCTTGATTGTCCGTGATTGCGCATAGGCGAGGACGCCGACCAGCACCCCCAGCAGCAGGTACAGGACGAGCTGTCCGAAGTGATAAACCGGCAGCGCGTCGACAGTAAAGTTGACGGAGCGACCCGTCACCAGCCGCGACACGCCGACGGCCACCGCACCGGCCCCCAGCGCGGTCAGGGACAGACGCAGATCGACGCGCTTGACGACGGTTTCGACGACGTAGGCCGCACAGCCCAGCGGCGAGTTGAACATGGTGGCGACTCCGGCGCCGCCGGTGGACGCCAGCATCAGATCGGCATCCTGGCGACTCAGACCAAGCAGCCGGCTGACGGTACGTCCGATGGCGCCTCCCATCTGAATCGCTGGGCGCTCTGGACCAACGGCCAGCCCGGCGCCCACGGCAAGACTGCCGCCGGCGAAGTTGACCGATAGTGCGCCGAGGTTGGAACCGGATCGCGGTGGCGCGGCGTCGACCCCGGCCGCCGGGACCTGCGGGGTGTCCGGGGCGAAACGCCGTGCCAGCCAGGCTGCCAATGTCGCCAGCGCTGCGCCCGTCAGGCCAAAACCGAGCGCGGCGAGCCAGTCCGGCAGGGCACGGGCATGGGCCAGATCGATGACATTCAGCCGGGCACCATCGATCCATCCAAGTGTCAGGCTGAACAAACCGCCGATGACGCCGATCAGCACGCCGGCGAATAGGGTCGCGACGGTCAGGCGCAAGGTATCCGACTGCGTTGGCATGATCCGTCCGGATGCCATGTTGCCGAGAGGTCAGCCCTTTTTCTTTTTCTTGCCTGAGCCCTTCTTCTTTTCCTTCTTGGGCTCTTCCACCGGCTGCGCGTCACCGCCCCCTTCCTCCTCGACGATGGCGTGGTACTTCTGCTTGATCTCATCGATGTCGACCGTCGGCTCCGGGAACTTCATGCCCAGCGACTCCAGCGTCTCGGCGACGATGCGGGAGACGGCGAGGTTGCGGAACCATTTGTGATTGGAGGGGATGACGAACCAGGGCGCATGCTCGGTGCTGGTCTTGCTCAAGGCGTCTTGAAACGCCTCGGTGTAGGCATCCCAGAACGGTCGCTCGGCATAGTCGCCCTCGCTGATCTTCCAATGGCGGGCCGGGTCTTCGATGCGCTGCCGGAAGCGCGCCAGCTGCTCCTCGGGGTCGATGTGCAGGTAGAACTTGAGGATGTGGGTGCCGTTGTCGGCGAGCGTCTTCTCGAAGTCGTTGATCTGCGCGTAACGCGCCGACCAGACCTGCTTCGGCACCATGTCATGGACACGAACCACCAGCACATCCTCGTACTGCGAGCGATTGAAGATGGCCACCTGACCCTTGGCCGGCGTGTGCTGGTGATAGCGCCAGAGGAAATCGTGCGCCGCCTCTTCCTTGGACGGCACCTTGAAGCCGGTGACCGTGCAGCCCTGCGGGTTCATTGCACCAAGCACGTGGTTGATGGTGCCGTCCTTGCCGGCCGCATCGCGCCCTTGCAGGCAGATCAGCAGCGAGCGTTTGCCCTCCGCGTACATCAGGTATTGGAGGTCGTGCAGCTTCTGCGTATAGATCTCGATCTCCGGCAGGGCGTGCTCGTGGGACTCGTGCTTGTCGGTAAACCCTGCGTCGACCTTGCCGAGATCGACCTCGCTGCCGGGCTTGACGCGGAATTGCTTGCTGTAGCTCATGGCGATGCCTCCGAGGGCTGGGATGAGTTCATAGGCTGGGTCTATCTTGCCGCACCCTCCCCGACCGCTGCGTCGGGGAGGGCGCTGTCGGCTAGGCGCTGGCCCTGGCGGCCTCGGCGGCACCCCGCGCCGCATGCCGACCCTTCAGGAAGCCCTGATACCAGTGCGGTCTGTCGCTGGTGCGCCGCAGCCGGCTATAGAGCGCGAGCTTGATCAGGTCCAGCGCGACCATCCAGACCAGCATGTAAAGCCACACCAGGCCGATGACGGTCCAGGGCAGTGCCGGCACGAACCAGCCGAAGCCGACCATCAGCACCGCGAACACCTGGGTGCCGACGATGGCCCAGAAGATGGGCGCCGACGGCAACGGGGGCGCAAAGATGGTGCTGCGCGAACGCATGACGAAGTACAGCAGGTGGCCGCCGGCGACGATCTGCAGGAAGACGGCGGTTTGCACCTGGTCCTGCGTCAGCGGAATCCACGCCTGCCACTGCGCGTTATTGAGCCAAGCCATGCCGAGGAGCAACAGCCCAAAGGTCTGCGCCACCGCCATCAGACCCATGAATCCGGACACCAACAGCAGGCGTCGCATATGCCAGCGCACCGGGTCCTTGGGCAGGCGCGTGTTGTCGTAGGCGATGGTCATGATCGGGATGTCGTCCAGCAGCGCGACCAGCACGATCATCACCGGGGTCAGCGGCGAGAAGCCGAAGAAGACCGTCGCCAGCACCACCACGAACATGATGTCCAGGGTCATCGCCACCCGGAACAGCACGTAGTTGATGATGCGCTCGAAGATCCGGCGCGACTCGTCGATGGCGTCGATGACCGTCGACAGCCCGGGGGCGGTGAGGATCAGTGCCGCGGCGGCGCGGGCCGCATCGGTGGCGCCGCTGACCGCGATGCCGCAGTCGGCCTGCTTCAGCGCGGGGGCGTCGTTGACGCCGTCGCCGGTCATCGCGACCACATGGCCGCGATCCTGCAGCGCGTGCACGATGCCGTACTTGTGCTCGGGGAAGACGCGCCCGAAGCCGTCGGCGCGTTCCACGTTGGCGGTGATGGACTCCGGCAGGTGGCTCATGTCCATGTCCTTGGTGAACATGTCCGCCGCGGCGATCAGGTGGGTGCCCATGCCGAGCTGGCCGGAGATCTGGCTGCCGATGGCCACGTCGTCGCCGGTGACCATCTTGACCTGCAAACCGTGCTCCTTCGCGTGCTCGATGGTCTCTTTGGAGTCGTCCCGGGGCGGGTCCAGCATGGACAGGATGCCGAGGAAGCTCCAGCTTGCGCCGTCGTCGGTGGACTGCGCCACGCCGAGCGCCCGCAGCCCCTTGGCGGCCAGGTCCGATACCGTGCCGGTCGCCTTCGCGGCGGTCTCGGCGTCGAGCTTGCACAGGTCGATGATGACCTGCGGCGCGCCCTTGGTGCAGCGCAGGGCCTTGCCGTCGGGGTCCGTCACCTGGCCCTCGGTGCGCTTGGTGACCGGGTCGAAGGGGACGAACTTGACGACCTTGCAGCCGTCCAGCACCTTCGGGTCCTTGAGTCCCCCGCTCACCGCCTTGTCGATGGCATCCTCGCTGCCCTTCTCGGAGGCGAGGGCACCGCCCAGGATGATCTCGTCGGCGGATTGGGCGGCGAACAGGATCGGGTCGCCCAAGGTCAGGGTGTTCTTGGTCAGCGTGCCGGTCTTGTCCGAGCAGAGGATGTCGACGCCGGCCAGCTCTTCGATGGCCTCGAGCCGCGAGACGATGGCCTTCTTCCGCGCCAACGCCTGGGCGCCAAGGGAATTGGTGACCGTGATCACCGTCGGCATGGCCACCGGGATGGAGGCGATCAGCAGCACCAGCACGGTGCGGGCGATGTCTGCGATGTCCGCCCACTGCCATTCGGTCTGCACCACCAAGTCCTGGTACAGCTGAAAGCCCACCAGCAGCACGCACAGGGCCACCGAGGTCAGGATCAAGAAGTCGCCGATCTGGGTCGTCGCCTGCTGCGAGTGCGACGCCCCCTTGCCGGCGCTCGCCACCAGGCTGGCGGTGCGCCCGAAGAAGGTATTGTTGCCGGTGGCGATGACCACGGCGCTCATCTCGCCCTTCTTGGCGATGCTCCCGGAATAGCCCTCATCGCCGATCTTCTTGCTCACCGGCAGCGACTCGCCGGTGAGCGCGGCCTGGTCGATGCTGATGTAGTCGCCGTCGATGAAGCGCACGTCGGCGGGCACGACCTCGCCGAGCTTGATCCGCAGTACGTCGCCCGGCACCACCTCGGCGGCGTCGATGGTACGAAAGTCGCCGTCGCGCAGCGCGGTCGCCTTCGGCGCCATGCCCGCCTTCAGCGCCGCCAAGGCGTCGGAGGCCTTACGCTCCTGCCAGAAGCCGGAGATGGCGTTGTAGAACAGCAACACGAGGATGATGGTCAGATCCGCCCAGTGCCCCATCAGCAGCGAGAGCAGGGCTGCGGCCTCGATCATGTAGGCGATGGGCCCGGTGAAGAAGCGCAGGAACTTCTGCAGGTCGCTGATCTCCTCCTCGACCAGCTCGTTGCGGCCGTACTGCTCGATTCGCTGCTTCGCGTCGGCCGAGGTCAAGCCTTTCGGCGAGCTGTTCAGGCTCGCGTAGACCGCGTCGAGACTTGCCTTCTCCAAGTCGTCGGATGGATTTTCATCGCCCGGCGGCGCGGGCTTCTGATCGGTTGCGCTCATCGTCACTCCTCTGTTCGTGCGCCCAGTGGCTGTCACAGAATCGTAACGATCGGCGCTTGCCCGAGAGCAAGTATTGAGGATCAATTCTTGCAGTGGGCAAAGCCGACGAAATCGCCGACGACCCGCATCAGATCGGGGCGTTGAAATTGAAGGAACCGGGAATCCGCGGCATGTTCAGATCAGGTCCGCGGTCAGATCAGCGCCGCTTCCGTCCGACTTGCGGGCAGGATGCCCAACCAATCGGTATCTCCCCAGGTCAGGCTCAGCCCAGGGCAAACAGCGTGCTTTCGATGCCCTCGCGTCCGCAAAGCCCGTGCAACCGGCGGTCGAAGGTCAGCAGGACCGCGGCATGACGCTTCGCCGTGAGCGCGTACAGCGCGTCGTAGACAGGGTGGTCCGACGCGGCAGCGAGGGTCAGGGCCTCAGGGAACAGGTCGGCGTCATCGACAAACAGCGCAATCAGCGCCATGGCCTCGCGATGCCGTGCCGGAAGCTCTGGAGGTGCCATCACGCCGATGCGGGTGTACTTCCAGAGTGCGTTGCCGACCTCGGCGCGCAGTAGGGTTGGCGCGATCACGGTCGCGGCGTCGCCGATCCGGCTGAGCAGCGCAGGTTGAGCGCCCGCATCCATCACCGCGCGGACCGCTGCCGAGGCATCGAGGGCGAGTGCGCCCGTCACCGACCCTCCTGCTCCCGATCTTCGCGCAGCAACACCTCAGGCGTCGGCGCTTCGGCGGGCAGACGGCGCCCGCTTGCCGCGAGATGGGCGATAACCCCCTTTCGGCGCCGGGTTGCGCCGGCCAAGCCCAGCGCCCTGCGCAGTTCAACGACGGCCTGTTGAGACAGGCTGCGATGCTCGGCTCGGGCAGCGTCCGCGATGCCCTGGTAAACGTCGTCGGGCAAGTCTCGAATCTGAAGCGTCGGCATGGGCGCATTCCGCATGAATTCTTCATGCCGGAGGCTAGACGCCATCCTGCGATCCGTCAATACTCGGCTCGTCTTGCCCCAGCGGCCCTCTTACCGACCTCCGAGCATCGCAACGAATAACATGCGCGTCACCTCCGTATCCAGTCCCCGGGCGCCCATTCAATGCCTGCTGCTGTGGCTGTTGCTCGGCCTGCCGTTGTTCGTCTGCGCTGCAACCGGTGACGCCGGCGCGGGCGACCCGCAAGACCCGCAACCGCTGAATCCGCTGAAGACGTCGAGCCCGCGCGACACCCTGCAGGGCTTTCTGGACGCCGCGGATCGGCTCGCCGCACAGAAGCAGCAGACCGGTGCATTCGATGAGGACAACTATCGCCTCTTGCGCCGCGCCGCCGCGCTGCTGGATTTCAGCGCCACGCCCCATGGCAACGATTGGGCGGAGCGCATCCTGCGGGTCGCCCTGCTGCACGACATATTGAGCCGTGTGGCGTTGCCATCGGAGACAGACATCCCGGACGAGACGGCGGTCGCGGACAGCACGCTCGCCGAGTGGCAGATCCCCGGCACATCGATCCGCATCGCGCGCGTGGAAGCGGGTCCACGCGCCGGCGAGTTCCTGTTCTCCGCCGAGACGGTGGCCGCCGCCGACCGCATCTATCGGCGGGTGAAGGCGCTGCCCTACCGCGACGATGCCACGCCCGGCGTCTATGAGCAGGTCGTCTCGTTGACCGAGAGCGACGGGGTCTACGCGAGCCAGACCAAGCTGCAACAACGTCTGCAGCCCGTGGACACCGACAGCCCGCGCGCGACCCTGAACGGCTTCCTGGCAAGCATCAACCAGGCCTACGCGCTGGTGATGGAGGCGAATCAGGCCCTCGAGGCACGACCGCCGCGCATGAGCCGGGCGCAGGCTAGAGCGGTCGAGGCGCGGGCCACACGCCTGCTGGAGCGCGCAACGGATGTGCTCGACCTCAGCCGGCTACCCGAGGCGCTGCGACTGGAGATCGGCGAGGAGCGGGCGCTGATGTTGAAGGAGGTCATCGATCGGCTGATCCTGCCACCGCTGGATGCGGTCCCCGACGAGATCATGGTGGCAGCGGCGCGGGAGGGATCGCTCGGCCCGTTCACGCAGGCCGTCGGGTCCCTGCAATGGCGCCTGCCGAGCACCGAGATCGAGATCGTCGAGATCACCGAGGGCGACCGTCAGGGCGAGTTCCTGTTCAGCGCCGAGACGGTCAAGAAGATTCGCGACGCCTTCGCCGCGGTGCGCGATCTGCCCTACCGCAAGGCCGCCTTTTCCGGGACCGAGCTCGACTATCCGTCACCGCAGGCGTCCGCGGGCTTCTACGACTACTTCGTCGCCACACCCGGGCACTTGGTGCCGCGCGCACGCCTGTCGGGCGAGCTGATCGACCGCCTGCCCGCCTGGCTCAAGGCCCTGCACGGCGGACAGACCGTCTGGCAGTGGCTTGCATTGCTGTTGTCCCTGGCGCTGACGGTGTTGGCCTCGGTCCTGCTCGCGACCCGGATCAAGCGGTGGTCGAAACGGGTCGGCGGGCCCCACGGCCGATTTCTGCGCATCGTGTCACCCGTTGCCATCGCCATCCTCGTCACCGTCGTCCTCCATGTGCTGGAGAACGAGGTCAACGTCACCGGCGAGCTGTTCACCGCGGTTGCGCTCGGCGGCAAGGCCATCATCGTCGCCATGATCGTCTGGGCCGTGTTCGCGCTGTGCAGGGCGGTTGCCGAGGCGGTCATCGCCGCGCCTGGTAATAGAATCAAGGAGGACAGTATCGACGCCACCATGTGGCGCATCGGCTCGCGCATCCTGGGCTTTCTGCTCAGCGTCGTGCTCCTGATCCGAGGCATGCAGGTGCTCGGCGCCGACCTGGTGCCGCTACTGGCCGGCCTGGGGGTCGGCGGCCTCGCCGTTGCGCTGGCCGCACGCGAAACCCTCACCGACGTCTTCGGCTCGCTGATGATCCTGGCCGATCGCCCCTACCGCATCGGCCACTGGGTGGTCATCGGCGACAAGGAAGGCACGGTGCAAAGCATCGGCCTGCGCAGCACCCGCATCCGCACCTTCTACGACTCGGTGCTGGCCATCCCCAACTCGACGGCCGTCTCCAGCATCGTCGACAACATGGGTATGCGCAGCTACCGGCGCGTCAGGACAACGGTCGGCATTCGCTACGACACCCCGCCGGAGCGCATCGAGGCCTTCC
>Ga0180436_10002385_pt1 | contig 17924 bp, 18 predicted proteins | sample SS_ome_2_FD_132434 | JGI IMG/M metagenome (GOLD analysis project Ga0180436, IMG submission 132434) | Hypersaline lake sediment archaeal communities from the Salton Sea, California, USA - SS_3_S_2 metaG | ecosystem: Environmental > Aquatic > Non-marine Saline and Alkaline > Hypersaline >...
CGCTCCGCCGGAGTGACACTGATCGGGGTTGCTCTTCTCATGTCAACGATCGTAGCAACCCCCGCCACTATACGTCAAGACACTATTGGGACACTACACTAGCTTTGCTTCGTCACCGGCGCCCAAGGTGATTTTGCGCTGGAATGGCAGCGCGTACGTGCCGGATGCGAAGCTGATGGAAACCCCTGCGCCATCCCTGGCGGAGCTGAAGAGCCGCGCCGAAGGCATCCAAGGTGACGACGACTGGAACGATCGGGTCTTCAATTCCGGGAAATACTCCCGAGCGTTTATCCCTGAGGGACTGTTTCAGTTTGCCTTGGACCTGATCTACGGGGGGCACGAAAAGTTGGGGCGAGAGTTCATCGAGACGGCGTGGACGCCCAAGTACCCGCTGGACAGGGAGCTCTTGGCCGAATGCGATGCTTTGCTCGCCAAGAGCCCATACTGGCAGGTCATCAAGGAACAAAGGCGGTCGGGGAAGAATGTTGAGGCGCAGACGACCGGATTGACCCAGAAGACGGGCGCGGAGTGACCCTCCGATGAAACTATTGAGCAAGCGGCACGTTCTTGCGACGGCCATCGCCGCAGCACCTTTTCTCCTGCTTTCGGCGACTCGCAACGGCTTCTTCGAATTCTGCACCACCAAGGCATACGGGTATCCGTTTCCATGGTACGTTGACCACTGTCTTTGCGCGAAATCGGCTCTGCCCGTGAACCCCGGTTACTGGGCCTTGAACATCGCTATCATCCTCGCGCTTGGCGGCGGGCTGTCGTTCGTCTGGGCCACGCTGCGATCAAGACGGCACGGACCGGCGCACGAAAATACAATGCCGTAAAGACGCAAACGGGGCGCGGGGGAAGGGGTCCTGCAAGAAGGTTCCCCAGTCTTTCATTATCGACACAATTTGGCTCTGATCGCCCGTGATTGCCTCTAACCGTCCGTACGGACGTAGAGGAACGCGTTGTGTTTCTTGCCGGTGACGCGGAGTGCGCCCATCTCGCGGAGGCAGTAGGCCATCTGCTGGGCGACCGGCCGCGGCTGTCCGATCGCGGACGCGAGGTCGGCGGTCGTGAACGGCTCGGCCAGTCCGTCGGGGATGAGCGCGGCGAGGTCGTGCGAGGTCTCGAACACCCGCCGGCCGACTACCTCGATGAGCCGGCGCTCGCACGTGGCCCAGCCGCCGCGCCGCCACGCGCGGGCTAAGCCCTGCCTGCGGACCTCCTCCTCGCGGATGAGCAGGACCTCGAGCGAGAAGTGCGGCATTGCGAGGAGCGCGGGCGCGCTCACGAGTTCGCGGAATACGTGCTCGACGGCACCCCGCTTCGGCGACTTGCGGCGGCTCAGCCGCTTCCGGCCGTCGCGGCTCTCGCGGATTATCCACTTCTCCTCGGCGATGGGATACACGAGCCGCACGCGGTGACGTTCGGCGAGCGCCGCGAGCTTGCGCTTTATCTGGGCGAAGTTGCGCGTCTGTATCTCGACGAGCCGGTCGTCGCGCGCGATGTCGACGAGGAAGCCGTCGACGTAGACCTCGCAGTGGTCGCCGGGCCGCGCGTACCACTCCTTGAGCGCGGCGTGGAGCGCCCGCTCGTTCAGAGTGCTGATCTTGTGCGAGGGGTTTCGTGTCCTGGCCACGGCGGCCCCCGTTCCCGGCCGGCCGCTACTGGATGTTGTAGCCGGAGACGCGCCACGTGCCGTCCTCGGTCTTCATCACGACGACGGCCTCGGTGGCGGCCTGCTTGTGTTCGAGGACGCTCTTGTAGTAGACGATCACGTACTCGCCGTCCGGCGCGGTCGGCAGGGCGGTGACGTATTGTTTGGACGAGGGCTCGCGCGAGACGGTCTGGCCGAGGACGCCGCGGACGGACTCGACGCTCTCGACCCAGCGGTCCTTGGGCGCCATGGTCCTGAGGTACGGCGCGGTCGCATCCCAGGCCCCGGCGAAGTCGCCGGCGTCGATTATCTTGAGCCACGTCTCGGCGGCCTCGACGGCCAGCCGTTCGGCCTCGGGATTGGTCGGCGCGGGCGGCTGGCATCCCGCGGCGGCGACGGCAAGAACGGCGCACAGAACGGCGGCGGTGTTTCTCATGCAACTCTCCGGTAAGATTGCGCCCGGCGTCCTCGACGGCCGGGCCAGCGCCAGTATACAGCGGGCGGAGCGGGAATCAAGGCGATGTCCGCGGCGCGGCCGAGCGGGGTGATTTTTCTTGCCTGACCGGAGCGGACGCGGTTATCATCGTGGTCACATGCGGGAGGCCGGCCCGCCCGGCCGGGGCCGACGCGCCTCCGGAGACGGCCCGCGGGGAAAGCACGGACGACGCCTATGCAGACGAAAGGCCTGCTCAAGTACCACATCATCGGCACGCTGTGGGTCGGCCAGTCGAGCATCATCTACCGCGCGACCGACGTCCGGAACCAGATCGTAGCGGTCAAGATGCTGTTGCCCGCCACGGCCTCGCACCACAGCGCTCAGCGGATGATGAAGCGCGAGGCGCGGCTCGCCCTCGGGCTCGAGCATCCCAACATCGTGCGGGCGATCGAGTACGTCCGCGACGGCGCCACGTCGGCGCTCGTGATGGAATGCTTCAACGCCGAAAACCTCAAGACCCACATCGTCCGGAGTTCGCCGCTCATTCGCGAGCACGCGCACGGCATCATCATGCAGGTTTGCGACGCGCTGAAGTACGTGCACGAACGCGGCCTCGTCCACCTCGACATGAAGCCCGAGAACGTGCTCGTCGCGGACGACGCGACGACGAAGATAATCGACTTCGCCCTGGCCCGGCCCGCCCGCCGGAGCCGCCTGCTCGCGCTCTTCGAGCGCCGCAGGATCGCGGGCACCCGGCCCTACATCGCGCCCGAGACCATACGCAAGCAGGTGCCCGACGTCCGGACCGACATCTATTCGCTCGGGATCACCATCTACGAGATGCTCGCCGGCCGCCCGCCCTTCATCTCGAACGACCGCGACGACATCCTGAAGAAGCACCTCCTGGAACAGCCGGCCGACATCCGGACCTACCGCAAGGACGTCTCGGTGAAGATGGACGAACTCGTGCTCCATATGCTCAGCAAGCGCCGGGCACAGCGCCCGGAGACGATTGACGAGGTCGTCCGGCGCATGAAGGACATCCAGGTGTTTGACAAACAGGGGGAAACCATGGACAATTACGCCATTGAGGACGCGGCCGCGGGCCGCGACGTTCGGAAAGAAGGGAAATGAACGGAAACGGACTGGAATTCGAGGCCCCCCTGCGTGAACTCGAGAAGAAGATTCTCGAGCTGGAGAACTTCCAGACCAACAAGGGGTACGACCTGCGCGAGCCCATCGCGCGCCTGCGCGAACAGCTCGGCCGGACCGCGAAGGAAATCTTCGGCAACCTGACCCCGTGGCAGCAGGTCCAGGTCGCCCGCCACCTCGACCGGCCGACCGCGGCCGACTACATCGAGCTTATGTGCACCGACTTTGTCGAACTGCACGGCGACCGCGCGTTCCGCGACGACCGCGCGATGATCTGCGGCTTCGGCAAGCTCGACGGCCGCCCGGTGATGATGGTCGGCCAGCAGCGCGGCCGCACCACCAAGGAGCGCCTCGCCTGCAACTGGGGCATGGCCCATCCCGAGGGCTACCGCAAGTCCCTGCTCAAGATGCGCCTGGCCGAGCGGTTCCGCACGCCCGTCGTCACGCTCATCGACACCGCCGGCGCGTACCCCGGCATCGAGGCCGAGGAGCGCGGCCAGCCGCACGCGATTTCGACCAACCTGCTCGAGATGCTCAAAATCCGCGTGCCCATCATCGCCGTCGTCATCGGCGAGGGCGGCAGCGGCGGCGCGCTCGGCATCGCCGTCGGCAACAAGCTCTGCATGCTCGAGCACTCCACCTTCTCCGTCATCTCGCCCGAGGGCTGCTCGTCCATCCTGTTCCGCACGGCCGATAAAAGGATGCAGGCCGCCGAGGCGTTGAAGCTCACGAGTCAGGACCTGCATGGCCTCGGCATCGTCGACGAAATCGTCCCCGAGCCGCTCCCCGCGGCCCACTGGGACAGGAAGGGCGCGGCCGACCGGCTCAAGGAATCGCTCGTGCGGAACCTCGAAGAACTCGCCGCCCAGCCGCCCGCCGAACTCATCGCGCAGAGGCGCGGCAAGTACCGGAGCATCGGGTTCTACTCCGAGCAGAGCGCCTGAGCGCCCCGCCGACATTCGAGTCCGAGGAATCCCCCAAGGTTGACGTTTCCGGGCAAGGGCCGTATATTGAGGACCGGTCGGTTCTCTGTGCGTCTCGGCTCAACGAAAGGAATCTCTGGCATGTCTGAACGTCTGGCGCGGCTCAACCCGAACCTCGAACCCATCCTCTCGGCCCCTTATCCGTTTGACGTGGTGGACGCGAACAAAAAGAAGGCGAATGCGACGTTCCCCGAGGGATACGTCGTCGACTTCGGCGTCGGCGACCCGACCGATCCCGTCCCCGAGGTCGTCCGCAGGCGGATGATCGAGGCGGTCGACGAGCTGAAGGGCTCGGGCTACCCGGCCGCGGTCGGCAGTGCCGACTACCTCGACGCGGCCGCGGGTGCGCTCAAGGCGCGGTTCGGCGTCGACGTCGCGAAGGACCAGATCTGCGCCACCTACGGCGCGAAGTGCGCCTCGTTCCACATCCCGGCCTACTTCGTCGACCCCGCCGCGGGCCAGGCCTGCATCATCCCCAACCCCGGCTACCCGCCGTACACGAGCGGCACGCAGTTGGCCGGCGCGGAGCCGTTCTACCTGAACATCTCTGAGTCGAACGGGTTCGAGCCCAACCTCGGCGAGATACCCGCCGACGTCGCGAAGAGGGCGCGCGTCTTCTTCCTCAACTCGCCGCACTCGCCGACCGGGCACGTCTGCCCGCCCGCGAAGCTGGCCGAGGTCGTCCGGTTTTGCCTCGAGAACGACATCATCCTGGTCTCGGACGAGTGTTACTCCGAGCTTTACTTCGGCGAGCCGCCGCACAGCGTGCTTGAGATCCCCGAGTCGGCCGAGTGCGCCATCGTGCTCAACTCGCTCTCGAAGCGGAGCATGATGACTTCGTGCGCCGTCGGGTTCATGGTCTCGCGCAACCCGAAGCTTCTTGACCCGATCAAGTCGATCACGCGGAAGTCGGTGCAGGGCGTGGCGAACGTCATCCAGGCGGGCGCGGCCGCGGCGCTCCGTGACGCGGCGCACCCGGCCGAGATGCGGGCCGTGTACGAGGAGCGGCTCGATACGATCCTGCCGGCGCTCGAGGCGGTCGGGTGCAAGCCCATGCGGCCGCAGGGCACGTTCTTCCTGTGGGTCCGGGCGCCCGAGGGGCGCACGCCGCTCGAGTTCTCGGAGTGGCTCCTCTTCGAGAAGGGCATCAACTGCGTGCCCGGGAACCTCGTGAGCATCGAGTGGAACGGGGTGAACCCCGGGGATGGGTTTGTCCGATTCGCGCTCGTGCCCCCGATCGAGAAGGTGCGCGAGGCGGCGAAACGGCTTCTTGCCGGGTGACGTTTGTGTCTGAGCACGACAAGCGGAGAATCTCACCGGCGTCGTTGCGTCGGCTTTTCGGCCAATACCGTCCGGAAGCGAAGCTGACCGCGCTGACGACGGTTCTGTCGGTCGCGTCGTCCCTGGCCGAGCTCGCGCCCGCGGTCCTCGTCCGCAACGCCATCAACTACCTCGACATGTCGATAAAACTGCCCGGCCGGGCCGAGGTCGTCATCTGGCCGTTCGTCGCGGCCATCGCCCTCATGGCGCTGATTCACGGCCTTCTGCGCTTCGTGCAGACGCTTGCCCGCGCCGAGCTGACGGTGCGCATCGCCAACGGGCTGCGCGAGCGGATGTACCGAGCGGTCCAGCGCCACTCGCTGACGTATCACAAGAAGACGACGACGGGCGACCTTATCGCGCGGTCGACGCGCGACATCCAGAGCATCGCGCGGTTCGTCGGGTTCGGCGTGTTCGCCGCGGCGGACCTCGTGATATTTCTAGGCGGCGCCTGCGCCGTTCTGCTCTGGATCAACCCGGTCTTCGCCCTGATCGCCCTCTGCCCGCTTCCGCTGGTCCTGTTCCTGGTCGTGCGGTCGAGCGCGCGGGTGCGCGGGCTGTGGCGCGAGACGAGCGAGTCGTACGCGAAGGTCACGACGGTCGTGCAGGAAAACGTCGCCGGGGCGCGCGTCGTCCGCGCGTTCGCGCAGGAGCACGCCGAGCGTGCGAAGTTCGTGGACCGCGCCGACGCCTATGTGGGCAAGGCCATCGCCTCCGTGCGGTTCTGGGTCGTCCGGACCCTCTCCTCGAACTTCGTGTTCGGAATGATCATCCCGCTCGCCCTGCTCTACGGCTCGTACCAGGTGATGGGCGGCCGGATAGAGATCGGCGACATCGTGCTCTGCTTCTTCTACATGCGCCCGGTCGAGCACCGCCTCCGCCACCTGATGAACATGGCCGAGGTCTACCAGTCGGGCGCCGCCGGTGCCGAGCGGGTGTTCGAGGTGCTGGACGAGGAGCCGAGCATCGCGTCCAACCCGGGCGCGCGGCCGGCCCCGCGGCCGGCGGAGAAGGCCGGCGCCGCGGTCGAGTTCCGGAACGTTTCCTTCGGCTACGCCCCGGGAAGCCGGTGCTCCGGGACATAAGCTTCCGGGCCGGGCCGGGCGAGACCGTCGGCATCGTCGGACACACCGGCTCGGGCAAATCGACGCTCATCAGTCTCATCCCGCGGTTCCACGACCCGACGGACGGCACGGTCACGCTGAACGGCGTTGACGTGCGCGACATCCGGCTCCGGGAGCTGAGGCGGTCCGTCGGGATGATCTTCCAGGAGACCTTCCTCTTCAGCGCGAGCGTGCGGGAGAACATCGCATACGGCCGGCCCGGTGCGGACTTCGAGGCGATCCAGGCCGCGGCCCGCGCGGCCCGCGCAGACGACTTTATTCGCGAGCTCGAGGACGGGTACGACGCCGTTGTGGGCGACCGCGGCGTCACGCTGAGCGGCGGCCAGGCGCAGAGGATCGCCATCGCACGCGCCGTCCTGCTCGACCCGCAGGTGCTGGTGCTGGACGACGCGACCGCAAGCGTCGACTCGGAAACGGAGCGCCTTATCCGCGAGACCGTGCGCGGCGTCGCGCAGGGGCGGACGAGCTTCGTGGTCGCGCACCGTGTCTCGTCGGTCGCGCACGCGGACCGCATCCTCGTGCTCGATGGCGGGCGCGTCGCGGAGCAGGGAACGCATCGGGAGCTGTTCGCTCTGGGCGGCATATACCGCCGGATGTGCGACCAGCAGTTCACGGGCGGGCATGACGATGGTTGACCACGACCTTGAAGAAATCCTCGCGCGCTCGCGGCCGTCGCTCGCGATGCTCCGGCGCCTCCTGCCCTTCGTCCGGAGGCACTGGGCCGTCGCCGTACCGCCGCTGGTCATCGAGTTCGTCTTCGTCCTTTCGTGGGCCGTCGGCCCGCACCTCATCAAGCTCACCATCGACGAGTTCATCCCGGCGAAACTCATGGCTGGCGTCTTCTGCGTCGCGGGCCTGATGGTGCTGAACGGCGCGTTCCAGGCGGCGCTCTCGGCCTACCAGCGCATCTGCGTGTGGACCGCCAGTCAGCACATTCTGAACGACCTGCGCAAGCGGCTCTTCGCGCATATCCAGCAACTCTCGATGGAGTTCTTCGACCGCGAGAAGCAGGGGCGCGTCATCGCGCGGGTGGACCGCGACGTCGAGGCGCTCGAGGACATACTGGCTCGCTTCCCCCTGCTGGTCATCCACACGATCGCCTCTGCGGTCGTGGTCGGCGGCGTGCTCCTGAGCTACGACTGGCGGCTGTTCCTCGTCGTCGCCGCGGCCGCGCCCGTCGTCGCCGCGGCCGCGTGGGCGCTGAACAAGTGGGGGATGCCCGCCTACCGGAAGGTGCGGCGAAGCGTCTCGCGGATGACGGCGCACCTCGCGGAGAACGTGAGCGGCGTCCAGGTCGTCCAGGCGTTCGGTCGCGAGGAACACAATCTCGGCTTCTTTCAGACGATTCTCGACGAGTTCAAGGGGCACGTCATGCTCGGGGCGACGGTGCGGGGCATCACCTTCCCCAGCATGATGCTCGTCCTGGCGCTGGTGAACGCCGGCGTCATCGCATACGCGGGATACGCCGTGCCGCGCGGCCACATGACAATCGGCAAGGTCCCAGCCACCATCATGTACATCGGGATGATCTACGGCCCCATCATGATGCTGGCGCTGATGTACGACCAGATGCTCGGCGCGTCCGCGGCGGCCGAGCGCGTCTTCCAACTCATGGACCGCCGCGCGACGATCACCGACCACCCGGGCGTGACGGACATCCCCACCATCGAGGGGCGCGTCGCCTTCGACCGCGTGTTCTTCAAGTACGACGACGAGCCCGCCTCGCCCTGGACGCTCGAAGACGTCTCGTTCGAGGCGAAGCCCGGCGACATCTTCGCCCTGGTCGGCCCGACGGGTGCCGGCAAGACCTCCATCGTCAACCTCATCCCGCGCTTCTACCAGCCACAGCAGGGCCGCATCACCATCGACGGGATAGACATCCGCGACGTGACGCAGGAATCCCTGCACAAGCAGATGGGTATCGTGCTCCAGGAAAACTTCCTCTTCGCCGGAACCGTGATGGACAACCTGAAGTACGCGCGGCCCGACGCGACCGACGAGGAGGCCGTCGCGGCGGCCAGGGCCCTCGGCTCGCACGACGTCATCGAGGGGCTCGCCGACGGATACGCGACCGACGTGCGCGAGCGCGGCGGCGCGATCAGCCACGGCGAACGCCAGCTCATCTGCTTCACCCGGGCGCTCATCGCCGACCCGCGCATCCTCATCCTCGACGAGGCCACGAGCGCCGTCGATACCGACACCGAACTGGTCATCCAGAGTGCCCTGGCAAGACTGATGGAGGGCCGCACGACGTTCGTCGTCGCTCACCGGCTCTCGACCGTGCGGCACGCCGACCGTATACTCGTCATCGAGAACGGGCGGATCGTCGAGTCGGGCGCCCACGCCGAGCTGGTGGCACTCGGCCGGACGTACGCCGACATGTTCGAGGAGTTCATCAGGCAGGTATAGGCCGCCCGCGAGGCGGAGGGAAAAGGCATGGCGGAACCAGCGGAGCAAAGGGCCGAGATGTCGCGCCGCGCGGCCTGGGCCGCGCTCGCCCTCGTCCTCGTAGCGGGCGGGGCGCTCAGGTTCCACGCGCTCGGCGGGAAGGAACTGTGGCTCGACGAGAGCATCAGCGCCGTCGCGGCCGCGGGCTCGCCGGCCGAGACGATGGCGAACGTCGCCGAGAACGACGCGCACCCGCCGCTCTACTACGTCGCCCTGAACCTGGCCACGCGGATGACGGGCCGCGACGAGGCGGGCCTGCGGGCTGTCTCGGCGCTCGCGAGCATCGCATGCGTCGCGCTGACGTATGCCGTCGGCGCGTCGCTGTTCGGCCGAGGCGCCGGGCTTGTCGCGGCGGGGCTCTTCGCCGCGTCGTCGTTCCAGCTTTACTTCGCCCAGGAGGCGCGCCTGCACGCGTTCGTGACTCTGCTGGCCCTGGCCGCGACGGGCGTGTTCGTTCGAATCGTGAAATCGCGCGACGGCTCGCCCCGGGCGCTCTGGCCGTGGATGACGGCCTACGGCCTGCTGACGGCGGCAATGTTGTTGACGTATTACTACGCCGCGTTTGTGGTCGCCGCGCACGCGGCGGCTTTCTGCGCCCTGTGGCTCGGGGCGCGTCTCAGGCCGGACCCCGAGGGCCGGCGGTGGCTACTGACCGCCGGGCACGCGAGAAACGTCTGGCCGATGCTCGTGGCCGCGGCCGCGGTCGGGGGCGTGGCGTTCGCGCTCCTGTGGGGACGCGTACTGCTCGCGCGGATGGGCGGGCTGGCCGGCGTACCGTCGTCGCCGTACGGCCTGGACCAGGTCGTCGCGGCGCTGCGCCAGATGCTCACGGGGCCGGCGCTCGACCGCGTCCTCTGGCGGCTCGGCGGCGAACAGGGCGGTGAGTTGTTGGCCGCGTCGTCGGCCCTGCTCGTCGCTCTGCCGCTCCTGTGCCTGTTGCTCGTGGCGGGCCGCCTGCGCGGAGCCGCGCTGATGCTGGTGTTGCTGGTCGCGGCGCCGTTCGCCTGCGTGGCGTTGTTGCCGTCGCGGCCGCACGTCTTCGAGGCGAAGCACCTGGTCTTCGTCGCTCCGTTCCTCTTTATTATGCTGGGCGCGGAGGGAGCGCGGACGCGCCGGCGTTTCATCACGGTCTCGGCCGTGGCGCTGGTCCTGCTGGTCAACGCGTTCTGCAACCGGGTGTATTTCCGGCCGGAATACCACAAGGAGCCGTGGCGCGCCGTGGTGCGCAGGATCGAGAGCGAGTGGCGGCCGGGCGACGTGATCGCCGCGGTCCCGCCGTACGCGGCGCACGTCCTTCGCCGTTATTGCCGTGGGCCGCTGGCCGGGCAGGTCGTGCCGGTGACGGGCGAACGGGCGCTCGGGGCGCTCGCCGCGTCGGCGCCCGCCGGCATCTGGCTGGTCCAGCTCGAGAGCCGCGTGGCGGCCGCGGGGCACGGCTCGCTCGTGTGGCTTGCGTCGTGGTCGGACCCGTCGCTCGGCCTGCCGGGGCCGGAGGACGTGCGCGTCAGCTACCTGTTCGATCGGTCAGGGCCGCTGGTTCGGGAGGGCCGCGCCGGGTGGGTGTCGGTGGACTGGGCGCGGGCGGGCGCGAGCGAGTGGCGGTTCGAGGTGCTGGGGGGTGTTTTCGAGGGCTTCTCGACGTTCAGGACGCTCGTCACGGTCCGGCGCTTTGCCGCCAGACCGTGAGCCGGTCTGGTTCGTGGCGTGAAGGGCCGCCTACGGGAACTTGGGGCCGTTTTCCCGCCACCACTTGACGCAGTTGTCGACGCCGGCGCGATCCGGGCCGAAGTCCTGTCCCGCGATCTGGCCGATGGCGGCCGCGGCGGCCGCGCGTGCCGAAAGACTCGGCCAGACAAGTGTCCCGTCGATGACACCGGCGAGCTTGCGGGCGGAGTTCCGGTCTTTGACGCGGCCGAGATACCTGGCCGCGACGGCCGTCAGCATGTTGTCCTCGGCGTTCAGAGCGGATTCCAGCGTCTGCGTGAAGAGCGGCAGGAGCGCGGGGTCGCCGTATTCCGCGAGGGCCTTGACGGCGCTGGCGAAATCCGGCTGTGGGCGCTGGCCGGCCTCGGCCGCGTCCTGGAGGATTTTCTCCCGGGCCTGGCCCTTGTGCTGTTCCCGCCATTCCCGCCAGGCCTGCATTCCGCGGTCGCGCAGGTCGGGCGCGGCGTGTTCAAAGTCTATCTGCGTCCGGTGTCCGGTGATCTTGGTGAGAGCGAGGTCGGCGGCCAGCCGGACGCTCGGCTCGTCGTCGCCGAGCGCCTGGATGAGCGCGGGCAGGGCGTCCAGTTCGCCGAGTTCTCCGAGCTGGTACGCGGCAAGCCGGCGGTCGCCCGCGGATTGCCCGGCGGCCAGTTGGCCCGACAGCTCGGCGACGCGCCTGGCCCTGTCCGCGGGGTCCGGCGCACTCTCCTCGAGGCCCGCGACCGCGCGGACGGCGCGGCGTACATCTCCCAGCCGCTCGACCGGCGCGAAGCAGTCCTCGGATTTCGCCACGTAATGCGGCAGGTCGCTCTTGGTCAGGAACCATATTCCGTTCCGGCCTCGCGCGGCCGTCAGCTCGCCGTCCTTGGGGAATCCGGGGAAACCGACCGCGACCCTCTTGAGCGTCGGGTCTCCACGGAGCACCTCGAGCACGAGGAGTGTCGCGATGTCCGTCCGGAACCTGACGCCCATCTTGAGGAGTTCGGGGTCCTCCTTGCCCTCCTCGATCTTGACGACCTGGCCGTACACGACGATGTCGCTGTCGCCGACGAGCTTCTCCAGGTTCGCGGCCCGCGCCGCCGGAGCGAGGCCGAGGAGCAGTGTCATGAGCAAGAGGGATGTCTTTGCCCGTTTCATCGCAAGAGTCTCCTTGAAAGGATGCGCCCGATGTGCGAGTTTACGTCCGCGCGTCCTGTTCCGCAAGCCGGCGCGCGGCCTCAGGCCGCGGCCCCGGTCCACGCCGCGCCGGTGGCGACGATGAACTGCGGCATGGGCGGGACGTGGACCTTGCGGCGGAGTGTGCGTTCGAGCGCCCTGCACACGCCGGCGTTGAGGGCGCCGCCCCCGTTGAAGAAGACGTCGTGTTCGCCCATCGGCCCGGCCATCTGCGCGATCCGCGAGGCGATGGCCGCGTGCAGGCCGGCGATGATGTCCTCCTTGCGCGCCCCGCCGGCGATGAGCGAGATCACCTCGGTCTCGGCGAACACCGTGCAGGTTGCGTTGACGGGCGCGGGCGACCGCGAGCGCGCCGATGCCTCGCCGAACTCCTCGATCGGGACGTCGAGCACGCCCGCCATCACCTCGAGGAACCGGCCGGTGCCGGCGGCGCACTTGTCGTTCATCGCGAAATCGCGGACCATGCCGCCTTCGTCGAGCAGTATGACTTTGGTGTCCTGGCCGCCGAGGTCGACGATGAGGCGCGGCGCGCCCCACGGACAGCCGGTGCGGCAGGCGCCGCGCGCGTCCGCCGTGATCTCGGTGATCACCTCGTCGGCGAAGTCGACCGTGCGGCGGCCGTAGCCCGTCGCGACGACGCGGCCGGCCTCGCCGGGCGTGATGCCGGCCCGTGCGGCGGCCCCGTCGAGCGCCCTGCGAGCCGCGGTCGCGGGGTCCGCGCCTGTCCGCACGAGCGCGCGCCCTGCGACCTCGCCGTCGCGCAGGATAACGGCCTTGGTCGCGACCGAGCCGATGTCGAGCCCGGCGGTCATCAAGCGTTTCCTCCGTCGCGCGGCGGCGCGTCGTATGCGACACTCACGAGGCACAGCCCCTGCGGCGGCGCGGTCGGCCCCGCGGCCGACCGGTCGCGCGAGGCGATCAGGTCCGCGACGCTCTCCGGCGTCCGCTTGCCCATGCCGACCGCGATGAGTGTCCCGGCTATGGCCCGGACCATGTTGTAGAGGAAGCCGGAGCCGGAGACCAGGATGTCTATGCGCGGCCCGTCGGCCTCGATTCCGGCCCACGTGATCGTTCGGACCGAAGGTTTGCCGTCGGGCTTCGACTGGAACGCGGCGAAGTCGCGCTCGCCGACGAGCGCCCGGGCCGCCTTGCTCATCGCGGCGACGTCGAGGCGCTCGCGCACGAGGTACGTCTCGCGCCGGAGAAGCGGGCTCCGCACGGGCCGGTTCAGGATAGAGTAGCGGTACGTCTTCGACTTCGCCGAGTACCGCGCGTGAAAGTCGTCCGGCACGTCCTCGGCGTCGACGACCGCGATGTCATCGGGCAGTTTCGTGTTGATGGCGTGGACGAGATTTTCGGCGGGAATCTCCGTGTTCGTCTTGAAATTGGCGACCTGCCCGATCGCGTGCACGCCGGCGTCGGTCCGGCCCGAGCCGAAAAGCTTCACGTCCGGCTCGCCGGTGATCCCGGCGACGGCGGTGCGGATCACCTCCTCGACGGCCGTGCCGTTCGGCTGGACCTGCCAACCGGCGTAAGCGGAGCCGTCATATTCAATCGTGAGTTTTATGTTTCTCATTGGCCTTCCGAGTGCGGTTTGTCTACCGGTTCGCCCGGACCTCCTCCACGAGCTTTTCGAGCCGCCGGCCGTACTCGACGTATATGTGGTACGCGGCCTCGGGATCGCCGGCCTCCTTGTGTTCGTGGATGACGGCCGTCACGTGCGGCTCGATGGAGACGACGCCGTCGTAGCCCGTGCGGAAGATTTCGGCGAGCTGTTCGCGGAGCATGCTCTGGCCCTCGCCGGGGTAGACGCCGCGGCCGGCGCCGTCCGGCTCGATCTTCCAGTCCTTGACGTGGACGTAGGCGGCGTGGCCCTTGAGCCCCTGGACGAACTGCCAGGTGTCCTTGCCGTGCGCGAGCGGGTTCGCGGTGTCGTAGATGAGAGCGAGCGCGGGCGAATCGACGGTTTCTAGCATTTCGAGCGTTTCGGCCGGCCCCTCGGACGCCCAGCCGATGCAGTTCTCGTGCGCGAGGACGACGCCCCCGTCCTCGGCGGTTTTCGCGAGCACCTTGACGCGGCGCAGGGCCTCGGCCTTCCAGTCGTCCTGCGCGGCGTCGCCGCGGGTCCAGCTCATGATGCGGATGAACCGCGTGCCCGCCTTCTTCATCCTCGGGATGGCCCGGGCGAGTTCGGCTTTGTCGGTCTCGAAGTTGCCGGTGATGGGCCTCGACCAGTTTCCGATCTGCGAGGCGAAGCACGATATGCGCATGCCGGCGGCGGTGCAGAGGCCGAGGACGCGGTCGAACTCTTTGTCCGGCAGGTCGGTGATGCATGCGCCGCCGACGTTGCGCAGTTCGATCAGGCCCCAGCCGAGTTCCGCGTGCGCCTTGATCTGCGTCTCGATGGGGCCGCCGGCCTCATCTGCGATTCCCGAGAACTCCACGGCGTCTCCTTTCGGTCGGTCATCGTACGTGGTGCATCTTGGTGAAGTTGGTCGCTCCGGTCAAGGCCCCGGCCCCGCCGACGATGACGACGACGTCGCCGGCGCGCAGGGCGCCACGGCCCTTGAGGAGCCGGTCGGCGGCCGCGATCATCTCGTCGGCTCCGCTGACCGGCGGCAGGAGTAGCGGCGCGACGCCCCAGACGAGGTTGAGCCGCCGGCGGGTCGTCTCGTCGGGCGTCAGGGCGATGATGCTCGTGCCGGGCCGGTGCTGTGCGACGAGGCGCGCGGTCCGGCCGGACATCGTGAAGACGACGATTGCCCGGGCGTCGAGCTGTTGCGCGGCGGCGCAGGCGGCGTCGGCGGCCGCGCCGGCGAAGTCCCCGGGCGCCTCGGCTCGCGCGGGCGGCCGGAACTCGCGCCGGATGGTCTCGGCCTCCTTCGTTATCCGCTCCATGATCTCGACCGCGCGGACGGGATACCGCCCGACGGCCGTCTCGCCCGAGAGCATCACGGCGTCGGTCCCGTCGAGGATGGCGTTGGCGACGTCGGACGCCTCCGCGCGGGTCGGGCGCGGGCTGGTGATCATGCTCTGGAGCATCTCGGTCGCCGTGACGACCGGCTTGCCCGCGGCGTTGGCGAGGGCGATGATTCGCTTCTGTATCGCGGGCACCTTCTCCTGGGGCAGTTCGACGCCGAGGTCGCCGCGTGCGACCATCACGCCGTCGGACTCGGCGATTATGTCCTCGATGCGGTCGACCGCTTCGCCGCGCTCGATCTTGGCGACTATGGGCGTGTCGGCGCCGTGCGCGTCGAGGACTTCGCGGAGGCGCGCGACGTCGCCGCGCGACCGGACGAACGAAAGGGCGAGGTAGTCGGCGCCCAGCTCGACCGCCGTCGCCGCGTCCTGTTCGTCCTTGGCGGTCAACGCGGGCGCGCTGACCGCGACGCCGGGCAGGTTGATGCCCTTGTTCGCGCCGATCTCGCCGCCGGTGACGACGCGTCCGCGGGTGAGCCCGCCGTTCGTGCTGAGGACGCGCAGTTCGACGAGACCGTTGTCGATGAGGATGCGGTCGCCGGGCTTGACGTCGCCGGCGAGCCCGTCGTAGGTGGTCGGCAGGGCGTCGGAGCCGCCGGGCCCGGACGCGAGGGAGAGTTCTTCGCCCTCTCTCGCGGTCACCGGCTCGGGGATGGCGCCGATGCGGATGCGCGGGCCCTGGAGGTCGGCGATGATGGCGACCGGCTTCTCTCCTGCGGCGTTGCGGATGGCGGCCGCGGTGGCGAGATGCCACTCGGCGGACCCGTGCGAGAAGTTGAGGCGAAAGGCGTCGGCTCCGGCCTCGATGAGCGACCGGATGACTTCGGGCGAGGACGACGCCGGCCCGATGGTTGCGACGATCCGCGCGTTTGCGGCGGCGTTGACGGCGTGCGGCGTAGCGGTCATTTTAGCGCTCCTGGTTCGGATAGGGCGTTGGCGTCGGGGGCATGGACGACGACGGTGCCGGCGTCCTGGACCTTCTGCGCCTCGACAATCCGGCGGACGCGCTGGTACCTGGGTTCCGACGTGAGCATGCGGAGCCGCCTCGGCAGGGGTTTTCGGGCGAAGCCGAGTTTTGAGCCGGTGTCGGCGACGAAGTCGGTTGCCTGTGCGGCTTCGACGAGGGCCGCGGCCCGCGCGGGCGTCAGGCGGGTGCCGCCGGTGCGCTCGCGGCGCTGCGGCCGCGGGAGCTTCGACGTGAGCGCAAATGCCCGTGGGATCAACTCGGCGAAGAAGCGGGCGAGCTCGCGGTTGATGTCGCCGGCGGCGTGTTCTATGCGCCCGGCCTCGAGCTCGGCGACAGCGGTGTTGGCGTAGACCTGGTCGGCGTCGGCCGGGAAGGCCTTTTCGATCGCGGCCCACGGGTTCGCGGCGACGAGTTCGAGCTTCCCGTCGGCGTTCCGGGCCAGGGCGACCCGCTCGGCGCCGCGGTGCTCCAGTTCGTATTTCATCCTGAGCTCGTTCAGGAGCGCTACGGCGTTGCCGACGGCGCCAGCGAACCCGGCGAGCCGTTCCGACACGTCCTGGAGGCACTGGCTGACGAACGGATCGGACAGTGTTCCTTCCGCCCACGTCCGCATGAGTTGCCGGAGCCGCGCCTGCTGGTCGAACGCGTCGGCCGGGCGGGCCGCGGCGTCGAGCAGTTCGCCGAGCCGCGGCCCGGACGCGAGCATGGCCGCCATCGTGTCCCGGTCGAGACAGGACGCGGGCTGTTTCCTGATTTTCCTGGCGAACGACCCGGGCTCTGCGGCGGCGAGCACGGTCGCGTCGAACGTGTCGCGGTCGATCAGCTCGGGGTCGGGCCCGAGCCCTTCGACGAGCCGTTGTGTGACATACCGCCCGGCGAGGTCCTTGTATTTTGCCTCGGCGGCCGCGAGTTCTCCGCCGGCGACGACGCCCCGGGCGACCGCGTCGTTTCGGGCAGAGCGCAGAGATTGCCACGCGCCGAGCAGGGCGCCGCGCAGGGACTCGGCGTTTGTCTCCGTCCGGATCTTCATCTGGTCATCCGTTTGCGCGGTCACGCGTCCGTCGGCCGGCCGCCCTGTGCGTCCTTCGTGCCGTAGACGTCGAGCAATCGTTTGTAGGTTTTTTCGGCGGCGAGCTGTTCGGCGGCCTTCTTGCTCGGGCCCCAGGCGCTGTCCGCCGCATTGTCGCCGATGACGACGGCGACCATGAACTCCTTGGCGTGGTCGGGGCCGCGGTCGTCCGTCACCCTGTACGTCGGGGTGACGCCTTCCTTTCTCTGGACGAGTTGCTGGAGCAGTGACTTGTAGTTCTTTTCGTGGCGGTCTTCGATGACCTTGTCTATTTCGTCCTCGAGGCGCGCCAGGATGAAAGTCCGAACGCGCTCGAGCCCGCCGTCGATATACATGGCGGCCAGCACCGCCTCGAACGTGTTGGCCACGACGGTCTCCGGCAGGGGGCCGGAGTCCATCCCCGGTCCGACCATGATGAACCTCTCGATGCCGAGTGCGAGCGCGCACCGCGCGAGCACGGGCCGGGACACGACGACGGACTTGACCTTGGTGAGCTGGCCCTCGGCGAACTCGGGGTATTCTTCGAAGAGGTATTGCGAGACGACCATCCCGAGGATGGCGTCGCCGAGGAACTCCATCCGTTCGTTGCAGGCCCCCTTCGTGAGCTTGTTCGAGGAGTGGACGAGCGCGAGGTGCAGCCACTCGCGGTTCGTGAACCTGTAGCCCAGAGCCGTTTCGCAGGCCTGGAGCGGGTCTTCGCTCAACTGGGTCGCCTCCGGTCCGAACGGCGGTCGCATCTCGCCGCAATGTACCACGGCCCGCACGGCGAATCAAGTGGGAGGAGCGGAGCGAGTGGATACTCTGAACGTGGGGTATTTTCATGCGGCACTCCGGTTGAGCGCCCAGAAGGCGTCCCATTGGCGGCTTCGCACGAGGCCGCGTAGCTGGAGGATGGCTTCGGCTCGCTTGCGA
>Ga0180436_10002386_pt1 | contig 17923 bp, 12 predicted proteins | sample SS_ome_2_FD_132434 | JGI IMG/M metagenome (GOLD analysis project Ga0180436, IMG submission 132434) | Hypersaline lake sediment archaeal communities from the Salton Sea, California, USA - SS_3_S_2 metaG | ecosystem: Environmental > Aquatic > Non-marine Saline and Alkaline > Hypersaline >...
ACGCTGGTGATCGAGAGCGGACGCGTGCACCTGCTCTCCTCGGTGCGCGATCTCGCCCCGTGCGGGAAGATCAAACGTGGCGCGGGGCTGCTCGCGCTGGGGGCGCCGCCGGGCCCGCATCCGCTCCCGGCGGCGGTGCGGGAAGTGAAGGGCGTCGCCGCCCTCTACGGTGCAACAACCGGGGAGCGGGCGCTCGCACTGACCGATGCGGCCGCCACGGAAGAGGCATTCGGCCGTCTGCTCGCGGGCCGGCGCTGCCTGCATTTGGCGGCGCACGGGTTTTTCGCGCCGCTCGAGACGGGCGACTCGACGGCGACCGCACCCGACGAGGATCCGCTCCTGCAGTGTGGACTGCTGCTCGGGGCGGGGGGCGGTGAGGACGGCCGCCTGTCGGCGCAGGAAATCGTGACGCACGACCTCGAGGGCGTGGAGTGCGTCGTCCTTAGCGCCTGCGGTTCGGGGCTCGGTCCCCTGGTGCCCGGCGAAGGGCTCTACGGCTTGCGGCGCGCCTTCGAGATGGCCGGCGCCGAGCGCGTCATGATGGCGCTCTGGCGCGTCGGCGATGAGCGGGCGCGTGACATGCTGGCCGGCGTCTACCGGCGCTATCTCGACGGCGATGATCTGGGCGCCGCGGTGCGGGCAGTGGAGCTCGAGCGCCTCGCGGAGGTCCGCCGCCGCTGGCATCGCCTGCACCCGGTGCTCTGGGCGGGGTGGGTTGTCGAGGGGCGCCCGGTGCGCTAGCGCACGGCAAGCGTGCTGCGGAAGAGGATCTCGCCGTCCGGCGCGAGGAGCTGCAAACGGTGGCGGCCCGCGGGCAGCGAACGCGCGGGCAAGCGGAGCGCGAGCGTATAGTTCTCGGCGAAGGCATCGCCGCGTATGTCTTGCTGCCAGAGGATCCGCGTGTCGACCCGCGCCGCTTGCGTATCGCCGGCGGCGATCTGGATGCGGTAAGTCCCATCCGGATCGGGCGGCGCCGCGAGCTCGGTCAGCTCCAGCAGCAGTACCTCGCCCCCGCCGCGGCGCACCTCGACCGCCGGCGCGCGCGCTTGCCCGGCGCGATGCCGGAAGCCCGCTTCGTCGGGCAGCAAGACAACCGGGGAGATGCCGGCCGCCGGCGCGTCTGCGCCGCCGTCGGACGGCGCTCCGGTCGGCCAAGCGAGGATCAGGATCACGCAACACGCCGCGGCCAGCGCGACGGCAGCGGGCGCCGGTCGCAGCACCGTCTGCTCGAGGAAGGTCCAGGCTGCCCTGAGTGGAGGGCGCGCGTGCCGCGCCGGCGCGGTCCCGTGCGCCGCGGCGCCCGGCTTGGCCTCGACCGCGCGCAGCAGCTCGAGCTCGCGGGCGCAAGCGGCGCACGCCGCGGTGTGCTCGCGGATGCCGGTCTGAACTCCGGCCGGCAGGTCATCCGTCCCCTCGGCAAACTCGACCAGCAACTCCGGATCGGGATGTCCATGCTGGGCGACGGCCGCCTGCAACTCGCGCGCGAAGCGCAGGCGCTCGGCACAGCGCGCGCAGCCGGCGACGTGCGCCGCGAGGCGCTCGCGCTCGGTGGACGTGAGCGCGCCGGTCGGCTCCCAGGCGAGCAACGGCTCGATCTCGGCGCAGGCCGGCGGGTTGCCGGATGGGCTGGGGGCGCGGTCCATGGTCTTCCTCCGCCCTCCTGATCGCTTGCGGGGCGCGGGCGTTACAGCGCCGGATCAGGGTTGAGTCCGGTCGTGCAAATCGGCGTCCGCTCCGCGCGCCGAGCCGCCCCTGAGCGCACCTTGTACGTTGCTCTGCGCCTTGCCGGCGGCGCCCGCCTGTCCGCGCCGGGCCCGCTCCAGGCAGCGGTGCAGCCGGACGCGGGCGGCTCCCTCGGAAATCCCCAGACGCAAGGCGATTTCAGCCCGTGCCAGGCCATGCAGATAGGCGAGGATGAGCAGGCGGCGGCAGGCCTCATCCAGGGTTGCGAGTACGCGCGCGAGCATCGCCCGCACCTCGGTGCCCGCCCCGCCGGCCCCGGGGCGAGCATCGGCGAGTGGTTCTTCGGTGGGCACGTCGCGGCCCGCCGTACGGCGACGGCGGTAGGCGGAAATGCAGCGATTCTTGGTGATGCGGCGCACGTAGGCGCGCAGGTTGCCCGGCGCGAAGCGGTGCGTCTGCAGATTGCGCATCAGCGCCAGGAGGGACTCCTGCACCAGGTCTTCCGCCTCGAGATCGCCCCAGGCGCGATGGCGCGCGATCTCCCGCGCCCAGCCGGCGATGCGGTGCACGGCCGCCCCCTCGCCCTGCAGGAATCCGGCCACGATTTCTGAGTCCATATCGTAATCGCTTCGAGGAAATGAGGTTGGGGGGTGGGTCCGCATGGCGGCTCCTCCGCCGGGTGGGCTGCGACGGCTCGCACCGGCGAGCGGATCGTAGGGGGGTAGGAGGGGAGGGTCAAGCCATGAGACACTCTGTAACGGAGCCGGATCGAAAGCGATGAATGGAGCGGAAAGAGGTATTCCCGGCTTCGCCCCGCGGAGGTGCCCCATGTTGGAAGCTCGCCAGCGACTGCACCCACGTCGGCCCGACGAAATGCGTCTTGTCTACCCACGCCGGAGCCGAGTCGCGTCGTCTGCCGTGATCGCGCTGCTCTGCGCCCTACCGGTGCTCGCAGTGGGACTCGCCCCGTTCGCCGGGGCGCTACCGGAGGACGCCGCCGCGATCGATGAGCCGCCGGCCGCCGTGCTGGCCGCCGCCGCCGATGGACTCGCGCCGCTGCTGGCGGCGATCCCGCCTGGGGCGGAGCGGCACTTCCGCTTTGCCTCCCGGGCCGAGCTCGCCCGCGCCGAGCTCGACCGGCCCTTGCGCGTCTTCACCCTCGACCCGGCTGAGATCCGCGCGTCCGCGAGCGGTACCGGGCCACCGCCGGAGCTGGTGCCGACCTCGCTCTGGATCTTCCCGGTCGTGTGCGACGGCGAGCCGCGCACGCTCCTGACCGTCGATCGCCTCGCGGGCCGCTGGGCCGCGGTCGACATTGGCGGGCTCTCGCCGGCAGTCGATATGTACGCCTGCAGCTACGACTGGCCCGATCACGAGGGCTATCGCCGGCGCTACGTGCGCGTCTTTGCGGCCGCGAGTCAGTTCATCGCCGTCAGCCGCGACGGGGAAACGCGCCTGATCCCGCTCGAGACAACGGCGCGGGCGCTGGGCTTGCTCGCTTCCGGCCGCGCCTACGACGCAGCGCCGCTCGAGCTCGCCGACGTCGTGCAGGCGTTGACCGGACACCTCGATGCCGTGCCGGCCGACGGCGACGCGCGCTAGGAGAGGAGGGGGAGATGAAACGCACGACGCTCGCCGCCACGCTGCTGATCTTGAGCCTCGGCCTCATGGTGGCGTCGGCTCCGCCGGCGCAGGCGCGACGCTTGCCCCTGCCGCTCCGCTGTCAGGAACAGACGCAGTGGTGCTGGGCCGCCTGCAGCCAGTCGATCCTCGACTACTACGGCACCTCGGTCGAGCAGTGTAGCCTCGCGACATGGGCCTGCGACTGGCGCGTTTGGTGCAATCCGTGTCTCGACTGCTGCACCTATCCGGCCCATAGCAACTGCTGCAACCGACCGAACGCGATGTACGGCATCTACGGTAGCATCCTCACGATCCTGCGCGACTTCGGCGCGATCCACTCAACGGGTTCAGCCAGTGTGCTGTCCCAGGCGGAGGTCGAGGCGGAGATCGCTGACAATCGACCGTTCGTGATTCGCTGGGAGTGGTCGAACGGCAACGGCCACTTTATCGTTGGACACGGATACGACGACGAGACCGCGAACCTGCACTACATGGATCCCTGGCCGGTCAACGATTGCGATTACCACATTGCCAGCTATGCGTGGGTCAAGCAGGGCGGAGGACACACCTGGACGCACACGCTGAAGCTGGATGCCGGCGATACGCTGCAAGTCAATGCGAGCGGCACGGGCGAGTACACGACGATCCAGGCGGCGGTGAATGCGGCCGAGGATCGCGACATCATCGAGCTCGCCGACGGCACCTACGACGTGGCCTATCACCAGGGCGGCGCGACCTACGGCATCGACTTCGGAGGCAAGGCGCTGACGCTGCGCTCGGCGAGCCGCAATCCAATGAACTGCCGCCTCGACGCGATCAATGGCCTGCGCGGCTTCTATCTCTACAGCGGAGAGCCGCTCGGCACGGTGATCGAAGGCGTGCACATCTACAACGGCTCCTACGGCTTTGGCGCCGGGATCGGGTTGTTTGACGGCGCGTCACCGACGATCCGTGACTGCATTCTGACGCAGAACGTTTCTCCCCAGCAGGGCGGAGCGCTCTGCTGCTACGAAGAGTGCTCGCCCTACGTGATCGACACGCGCTTCTACGAGAACAGCGCGAGCGGGACGGGTGGGGCGGTCTGGTGTTACTCCGCTTCGCGGCCGACCTTTGCCGGCTGCACGTTTGCCGGCAACAGCGGCACGTCCGGGAGCGCGATCGCGAGCGTCGGCGGGAGCGGCTGCGCGATCTCGCACTGCACCTTCTACGGCAACGCGGCCAGCAACACCGGCGGCGGAGCGATCGCCTACGCGATCGGCTCCGACCCGACGATCGCCAACACGATCGTCGCCTTCAGCCCGCAGGGGTCCGGCGTGGAGGCGCCGCTCGGCGGCGCGCCCGACATTACCTGCACCGACATCTACGGCAACGCCGGCGGCGACTGGGTCGGCAACCTCGCCGCGCTGCTCGGCACGAACGGCAACATCTGCCAGGATCCGCGCTTCTGTTGCGCCCCGGCGCAAGATTTCACGCTCAACGTCTATTCCCCGTGCACGGCCGAGAACGCGGGCGATTGCGGCCGGATCGGTGCCCACGACGTCGGCTGCGGCTGGGTGCCGAACCTGCCCGACGATCTCAGCCACGGCGTCTTTATCGCCCACCATCCGGTCGATCTCAGTTACAGCAGCGGCAGCGAGTACTGCGAGTTCTACGACGGCGAGTTCGGAATCCAGTCGTGCGCGGAGCAGAACCCGCAGATCGCGAGCCCGGGCGGGCGGGTCTGGTATCTGCTCGCGGCCTGGATCGAAGAGAAGGTCTGGAGCGGGGCGAGCTTCGGCTTCACCGATTTCGATCCCGGCAGTTTCGAGTTCATCGAGTGCGGGCCCTGCTTCCCGGAGACCGGGATGGAGATCCCGAGCGGAGCCTGGCCGGCGCCCGAGGCGGGCGTCGCGCTGGTTTCGACCGGGGCGCCCTGGGCGGGGAACTTCCGCCCGCTCTACTACTTTGCCGGCTACAGCTACGCGCCCGGCAGCCTGCCGCTCGGCCCCAATCCGGGCGACGGCTTGGCCGGCACGGTCAATGCGCTCGATCCGCCCGAGGCTTTTCCGGCCACGTGCCTGGGGACGCTCGGCGTGCTGCAGGAGGGAGAGGTCTGCTGCCCCTCGCAGCCGCCCCCGGTCGAGCTCGCCGCTTGCTGTCTAGACGGCGTCGAGTGCCTACTCCTGCCGGAAGGTGAGTGTCTCGAGATGGGGGGTGTCTGGGACGCCGGAACGACCGCCTGCACCCCGAACCCCTGTCCGGAGTACGAAGCGGCCTGCTGCGTCGATGAGGAGTGCTTCCTCGTGACGGCGGCCGAGTGCGCCACGCTCGGTGGGGCGTGGCAGGCGGGTGTCGTCTCGTGCCAGCCCAACCCGTGCCGCGCGCCGCTCGACATCGCCGAGCACGATGTCGGCGCCTGCAGCCTGAGCGTGACCGCTCAGGGAACGCTCGGCTACCTCGATGGGTCGCAGTCGCAGGGGGTCGGTTTCGTCTACCCGCCCGGCGGCGAGTCGCTGCTCTTCCTGGGCGGCCTGTGGGTCGGTCTTTCGCCGGACTACGTTGCCAACCATGACTTCGACGCCGATCCGGCGCAGGAGTGGCGCGTCACGGCGTCGCCGGATGGGCATCTCTGGTTCGAGGAGCCCGGGACCGGGGATCAGGACCTCCACGGCTGCTTCGACGATTCCGCCGCCGCCGCACCGCGCGGCCTCCGCGTGCATCAGCATTCGTGGGCCTACGGCACGCCGGCCCTGGGCGAAGACTATGTCATCCTCGACTACCGCATCTCCTGCGCCACCGGCGCACCGATGGAGAGCGCCTACGTGGGGGTCTTCCTCGACTACGATGTCACCGACCCCTATCGCAACACCGGGGCGGTCAGCCCGGGACACAACCTCGTCTACCTGGCCGATAGCACCGGCCTGCACGCCGGCCTGATGCTGCTGCAGGACGAAAGCGGGGTACCGGCCCCGTCGAATCTGACCCTGATTTCCAATCCGGACTACGTCTATCCCGAGCTCCACGTGCTCGATGCTGACAAGTACGCCTTCCTCGCCGCGGCCGACCCGGAACACGTTCTGCATGCCACGCCCGCACCGGAGGACTACAGCCTGCTCGCGGCGGCCGGACCCTTTGCGCTGCTCCCGGACCAGGAGGGTGTGCGCGTTGGCTTTGCGCTGTTAGGCGGGACGAGCTTGGAGGAACTGGAGCTGAACGCGGCGCGGGCCCAGGCCGCCTATCTGGGCGGCGCGCAGGGAGGGCTGCCGGGACTGGCGCTCGGGCCGGCCGTGACGCGTCTCCTGCCGAGCCGGCCGAACCCATTTCGAACGGACGCGCAGCTCGCCTTCGAACTGGCGCGGCCGGGCGTCGTGGCGCTCGATGTCTTCGACGTGACCGGGCGCCTCGTGCGCCCGATCGTCCGCAGCCGACTGGCCGCGGCGCGGCATCGCCTGACGTGGGACGGCCGCGACGCGGACGGGCGGCCGTTGCCGGGGGGCGTCTACTTCCTGCGCCTCGAGGCCGATGGCGTCCGCGCGTGCCGCCGGCTGATCCGCGTGCGCTGACGCCCGAATCTACGTCTGCAGGTCTTGATTCCGCGCCTATCGGCTCGGCATAATGAGGTCACGCGGACCGGGGCATCCGGTTGCAGCGGGGTGGGCGGGAGCGATCAGTCCGAAACCTGCTCGGGCTTCGCTCCCTGTTGGGCCCGAGCGCTGAAGACCGGGAGGTTCGCATGTCCATTCCAATCCAAGGCCACGATCTCACCATCGACCATATCGAGCGCATTGCTCGCCGCAACGAGCCGGTCGAATTGCCGCGTGAGGCGATGGAACGTCTCGAGCGTTGCCGCGCCTTCATCGAGGAGCGGATCGAAGCGCGCGAGATCATGTACGGCGTCAACACCGGGATCGGCGAGTTCTCCGAAGTCGTCCTCGACGATGAACAGGTCAAGCAATTCCAGCGCTACCTGATCTACAACCACGCCGCCGGCATCGGCGATCCACTGCCGATCGACGTCGTGCGCGCGGCACTCGCGCTGCGCGCCAACGTACTGGCGAAGGGCTACTCCGGCTGCCGGCCGGTGATCGCCGAGACGCTGGTCGCGATGCTCAATAAGGGCGTTACGCCGGTTGTCTGCGAGCGCGGCTCGGTCGGCGCCTGCGGCGATCTCGCGCCGATGAGCCAGATCGCACTCCTAATGATGGGCGAGGGCGAAGCGTTCTATCAGGGCGAACGCCTGCCGGGGGCGAAGGCGTTTGAGAAGGCGGGCATTCCCGTGCCGGGGCTCAAGGCGCGCGACGGCTTGGCGACGATCAACGGCTCGAACATCACCAACGCGCTCGCCTGCCTCGAGATCTACGACGCCGAGCGCTGGCTGAAGCAGGCCGAGATTGCCTGCGCGATGACGCTCGAGGCGCTCAAGGCGAACCTGAAACCGTATGATGAGCGCCTGCACAAGCTACGCGGCTTCCAGGGCGCGGTCACCTCGGCCCAGAACATCCGGCGCATGATCGAAGGCTCGGACCTCTTGACTGGCAAGGAGAAGGTCAAGGTCCAGGATGCCTATAGCATGCGCTCGACGCCGCAGGTGATCGGCGCCGCGCGCGATCAGATGCGCTGGGCGCGCAGCCAGATCGAGATCGAAGCCAACGGTGTTGGCGACAATCCGATCTTCCTCCCTGAAGACCGCGTCGTTCTGACCGGCGCCAATTTCCAGGGCACGCCAATCAGCATGCCGCTCGACACGCTCGGCGCGGCGATCGCGATGGTCTGCGTTCTTTCCGAGCGCCGCCTCAACCGGCTGACCAACCCGGCGCTGAGCGTGGGCCTGCCGCCCTTCCTGACCAAGGGGGCCGGCATGATGTCGGGCATGATGCTCAGCCAGTACACGGCCGACATGCAGATCGTCGAGCAGCGCATCCTGGCCGCCCCCGCCTTCACCCAGTCGATCCCCGCGGCGGCTGACCAGGAGGACTTCGTCTCGATGGGGATGAATACGGCCTTGAAGACGCGCCAGATTCTCGATCTCGCCGACGGCGTGCTCGGGATCGAGTTCATGGCGGCAGCCCAGGGGCTCGACTTCCGCAGCTACACCCCGGGCAAGGGGACGCAGGTCGCCAAGGGCGTCGTGCGCAAGCACGTCGAGTTCCTCGACGAGGACCGGCCGCTCTATCCGGATCACAATACGATGAAGGCACTGGTGGCGAGCCGGGAGATCCTGGAGACGGTCGAAGCCGAGCTCGGCGAGCTCGCGATCTACTAGGTTGTGGGTCGGGGTTCTGCGCTGAAGTGAGCCATCCCCTTCCCGCACAAGCTACTGGGCCGCTCCTGCTTGGCGGGGGCGGCCCAGCGCGCATGCGCCGCGATTCCAGCAGACGCCCAATGCCCCGAACGGCAAGCGACCCCGGGGGTTCGGAGAGCACAACTCGTTGCGTTCTCTGGGAGTTGGCGTCCTGACCGCAAGACTCCTTCCCACAACATGGGGGGTGGCGAAGGGGAGGCGCCTGTGCTCCAATCCATTCGCCCGCCGACCCCGAGCGGGCCTGACCGGCAGGTTCATGCATTGCCCGGGTCGAGAATCGAGGCCTGCCGCCCTTGAGCTGTAACCAACTGTATTTGAATGTGTTGTGACGTCGGTTGCCCCGGCGGACTGCGTGCTGGCGCTTCAGGAGGCCGGACCGCCCCTGATGAAACCGCCAGCCCGCGGATGGGTGATGATGGTCATGCGCGATCGGCGGACACCGGCGCCTGCGAGCGCAGGATCCACGGCCGCGGCTCCCGTTGCGGGCGGCGGCGGACCGCTCCAGCAGCGCCTGGATGCGCTCGAGCGTGAGCTCACCGCCTTGCGCGCGGAGCGCGATGCGCTGGCGGCCGACCGCGACCGGTATCTCCAGCTCTACGAAGCGACTCCCGTCGCGTGCCTGACGGTGGATGAGGCGGGCTGCGTCGTCGAGCTCAATCGGGAAGCCGCCGAGCTGCTCGGTCGTTCGCCGGAGGCAGTCCTCGGACAAGCGCTCAGCAGCTGCGCGACGCACGGGGGGGAGACCTCGATCGCCGCCCACCTCGAACGCTGCCGCCGGGCGCGGGCCGGCACGACGATCGTCGGGCCGGCGATGCTCCGCACGCCAACCGCGGGCTGCCGTCCCGTGCAGTTGCGGACATCGATCGACCCCGGTGAGCCGAGTGGCGAGCGGCTGTTTCGCTGCGCGGTGCTCGACCTGACCGAGCGGCAACACCAGCAGGCGGCGCTGCGCGAGGTCGAAGAGCTGTTGGCGATGACGGTCGATGCCGCCCAGGTCGGAACCTGGCAACTCGACGTGCGCACGGGCCGCTTCGTCGGATCGGAGCTCGCGCTCACCCTCTATGGCCTGCCAGCCGGGAAGCCACTCGATCAGAGTGCCGTTCTGGCCCGCGTCCTACCCGAAGATCGAACTCACGTTGCGACCGCAACGCGCGCCGCCGTGCAGCACGGCACGCCGTTGCGGATCGCCTTCCGCATCGCACACCCGGAGCGCGGAGCGCGCTGGCTGGCGGTGCGCGCCGACAGCAGCCGCACGCCCGCTGGGCGGCGCTTGCTCGGTCTGGTCCAGGACATCACCGAGCGCAAGCAGGCCGAGCAGGCGTTGCGAGCGAGTGAGCGGCGCGCCCAGGAGCGCCTGCTCGAGATCACGACGATCTACAACTCCGCTCCCGTGGGGCTGTGCATCTATGATCGCCGGTTGCGCTACGTGCGGATCAACGAGCGAATGGCGGAGATCAATGGCATTCCGGCGGCCGAGCATCTCGGGCGCACGGTGCGCGAAATCGTTCCCGATCTGGCCGACCAGGCAGAACAGATCCTGCACCGTGTGCTCGCGACGGGCGAGCCGGTGCGCGAATACGAGATGCGCGGCCAGACGCCGGCGCAGCCCGGTGCAGAGCGGGTCTGGATCGAGCACTGGCTGCCGCTCAAGGATGCCGACGGCGAAGTCGTTGCGGTCAACGTCGTGGCCGAGGAGGTCACCCGGCTCAAGCGCAGCGAGGCGGCGTTGCGCGAGTTGACGGACGATCTCGAGCGCCGTGTCGCCCAACGGACCGCCGTCGCCGAGCGCCGGGCGCAGTCGCTCAGCCGCTTGACGACGCAGCTGCTCGACGCCGAGCAGCGCGAGCGCAAGCGCCTGGCGGCAGTCCTGCACGACGAGCTGCAGCAACTCATATATGCCGCGCGTCTGAATCTGGAGACGCTGCAGAACAGCACGGCCGAGGAATCGTCCGCCCGCATCGCCAAGGTCGACCAATTGCTGGGGGAGAGCCTGCATGCCACGCGCTCACTGACGAGCGCACTGAATCCGCCCGTGCTCGATGAGGGGGGCTTGCCCGAACTGCTGGCCTGGTTGCGCGACTGGTTCGGCGAGCAACACGGTTTGAATGTCGACTACACGTTTATCGGTGAGGATGCAGAGATCGAGCTCGCTCCCGCGGTACGGCTGCTCCTTTTCCAGGGCCTGCGTGAATTGCTCTTCAATACCGTCAAGCACGCCGGTGTCGATCGGGCACGAGTCGAGTGCGCGGTGGCGTCGGACTGTCTCCGGTTGACGATCGCAGACGAAGGTGCCGGCTTTGACCCCCAGAGTCTTGAAGGCGACGAAGCGATCGGCGGATTCGGTCTCTTCAGCTTGCGCGAGCGTACCCTCGCGCTCGGTGGCCGCCTCCAGATCGACAGCGCCCCCGGGCACGGCAGCCGCTTCACGTTCGAAGTGCCCTGGACGCCGCGGTCGGCAGCGTCGTGAACGCACGCGCTGTGCGCGGCGCTTCGCGCTCGCCTCGCGGATCGAGACCGAACTGAGCACCTGCCGCATGCGCTTCCGTTTCGCCAGGCGCTAGAAGAACATCTCGGTGTAGACACGAGAGTCGGGGAAGCGCTCGTCGATAAGCGCCATCATCTCGCGGATCATCTCGCCCCGGCCGCAGAGGTAGAAGTCGTAAGGTCCTCCTGCGATCCGCTCGCGGGCGTAGGCGGTCACGCGACCGGCAAAGACCGGCGCGGGGGAACGGCTGGCGGAATTGTCGCCCGAGACGCAGGGGACGTAGCGCAGGGCGCCAGCGGAGAAGAGCTCGGCGTAGTAGAGCTCGGCCGCGGTCGCTACGCCGTGCAGCAGGGTGAAGTCGCGGATCCCGGCGCGCGCCATGGCGACAAAGGGCGCTACGCCGGTGCCGGTGGCGACGAAGATGGCCGGACGTTCTTGGGACTGGTAAACGAAGTAGCCGTGGGGGCCGTCGATCTCGATCTGGGCGCCCGGCTCTGCGGCGGCGAGCCGCGGCGTCAGGAAGCCGGCGTCGACGTGGCGGATGCAGTGGGCCAGGTAATCGTCGCCGGGGCCGCCGACGAGCGTGTAGTTGCGCCACGCCTTTCCGTGACGCACGCGCAGGAATTGGCCCGCCACGAAGCGGAACCCGGGCGGGCGTTCCAGTTGCAGCTCGAACGTGCCCGGGGCGAGCCAGCGTCGCTCCCGCACGGCGACGCGGTAACTGGCGGCGGACGGTGGCGGGGCGTCGTCGTTCATCGCTTCCAGGGGATGTCGTCGTGACCGGTCAAACGATTCAGGTGCCGTGCGAGCACGAACAGGTAGTCCGAGAGCCGGTTGATGAAGACGAGGACCTCGCCGCACGCGGCACGCGCCGCGTCTTCGCTCAGCTCTTCACTCAAGTGGACGACACGCCGCTCGGCGCGCCGGCAGGCGGTGCGCGCGACGTGGGCCCAGGCGGCGGCCGGGTTGCCGCCGGGCAGGATGAAACTCTCCAACTCCGGCAGCTCGGCCGTCATGCGGTCGATCGCGCGCTCCAGGCGCGGGGCCGCATCGTGATCGACCGTCTCGAGCGAGGCCGCCATCGGCGTCCCGGGAGTCGTGGCGAGCCAGGCGCTGACGGAGAAGAGCTGGCCCTGGATCCAGCGCAGCTCTTCGGTCAGCGCATGACCACCGGCCAGCTCCGCCGGCAGCGCCGCGTCCAGGGCGCCGAGCAACGAGTTGACTTCATCGAGATCACCGTAGGCCTCGATGCGAATGTGATGTTTGCTGACCCGTTCGCCGCTAAAGAGGCTCGTCTTTCCGCGGTCGCCCGTGCCGGTGTAGATCCTCATCACCTGCTCCCTCCTGGCGCCGAGGAGTCTAGCACTCCTGCGCCCTGTCCGGCCACCGCTGGAGGTGTGGGGCGATCGCGCGTCGTCAACTGCGAGACGACCATTCCCGCCAACATCAACGCGCAGCCCAGCAGCGCGCGCGGCGCCAGGCGCTCGTTGAGCAGCAGCCAACCGCCGAGCGCGGCGAAGACCGCCTCCAGGCTCATGATGATCGCGGCATGCGCCGGCGGTGCATGTCGTTGGGAGACGACCTGGAGCGTATAGGCGATGCCGACCGAGATGATCCCGGCATAGGCGAGCGGGATCACGACGTGTCCGAAGGCGGCGGCCGAGAACGACTCACCGACGAGCGCGACCGCGCCGCTCAGGCCGGCGCAGACGAGGAACTGCATCGCTGCCAGGGGGATCGCCGGCAGCGTCGGCGACAGGCGCGCGATCAGGCCGACGTGCGCCGCCCAGCAGAGCGCCCCGCCGAGCACGAGAGCGTCGCCGAGCTGGATCGGCGTGCCGCGCGTATAGGTCAGCAGAAAGAGCCCGCCGACAGCGAGCGCGGCGCCGCCCCAACCGCCGCGGCCGGGGCGCAGGCCCCAGAAGAGGCCGCCGAGCGGAACGAAGACGACGTAGAGCCCGGTGATGAAGCCCGCCTTGCCGGCGGTCGTATAGACGAGACCGCCCTGCTGGAAGGCGGCGCCGGCGAAGAGCACGAGGCCGGCCAGGCTGCCGCCGGCGAGCAGCCGCCGGCGCGCCGCCGCGGCGCGGGGGCGGTGGGCCCAGGCGAGCGGCAGCAGGACGAGCGCGCCGAGGGCGAAGCGCAGCGCGTTGAACGTGAAGGGACCGACATGCTTCATCCCCGCGCGCTGGGCGACGAAGGCGAAGCCCCAGATCGCGGCCGTCAGTAGCAGCAGCACGTCGTAGCGCAGCGTGTGGCGGCGCATCGTGTGCCCGCCCCGGCTACGCGGCCGGCGCTTCGGCGGCGGGGCGGCGCAGCGCGGCGCGGTAGCCGAGGCCGAAGACGGCGGTCAAGAGCAGGAATTCGGCGATCGCGATCGCTGGCTCGAGCGCAAGCACCGGCAGCAGGAAGACGACGCGTTCGATCAAGATCCCGATCAAGACGACGACCGCCATCGCGATCACGACGGCGGGCATCGTCTTGGCGCTGCGCGAGAGCAAGACGACGAAGGGCACGATGAAGAGGCAGCCGAGGACGAGCGTCGAGAGCTGGCGTAGCGGCGAGTCGATCACGCGTCGCGCGAGGAACGCGACTTCCTGGGGGAGATTGCCATACCAGATGACAAGATACTGGGCGAAGAACTGCCCCGCCCAGAGGAGCGAGAAGCCGAAGAGCAGTGTCGCCGCATCGCGCAGTGAAGCGCGCACCTCGCCCGCCCGCCGCCGCAGCAGGATGCTCGCCGTCACGGCGGCGATCGCCACGCCGGCGTAGAGCGCCTCGACGAAGAAGTAGCCGCCGAAGAGGGTGCTGATCCACGGGTACTCGAACGACATCACCCAGTCGAAGGCGATGATCGTCTGGCTAAAGACGAAGCCAAAGAGGTAGAGCACGGCCCAGGTGCGGCGCGCGGGTAATCCGCGCAGCGCCGCATGCGCATAGCGGGCGGCCAAGCCCCAGACCGCGAGCAGCAGAAGCGCATTGCGGATGGTGAAGAACAGCGGATCGAGCCAGCCGGTCGGGTGCGCGCTCCAGGCGTAGAAGGAGAGGTCGCGCGCATAGACGAGAAACGCGAACGGGAAGAGTAGCAGCAGGGGGTGCAGGCGCAGCAACGTCCCGCGCAACGGCGCGGTCCAGCGCGCCTTCGTCGTCTCGCCCGTGGCGACGAGTGCGAAGATGCCTTGCCCGATCGCCGCCCAGAAGAGCAGCGCCGGCAGCAGCGAGCCGTTGTCGGCAAACAAACCGAGCAGCAGGCTGCCGGCGACGCCGATCAGGGCCAGGAGATACATCGTGCGATCCATGCTTACCTCGTTTGCCTCACGCTCCGTGCTCGGCGCTGCGCGGCGCCGGCGCATCGAGGGCGATGATCACGAACTCGTTCCCGTGTTCCTCCGGCGCGCGGATCTTTGCCGGCGCCGGCAGGCGGCTCAGGTGCAGGAAGCCGGCGAACGACGCCAGGCCCCCGAGCAGGATCGTGAGCGCGAAGGCAATCACGACGAACGGCGGAATCGAGACGAGCGGCTTGCCGCCGGTGATCAGCGGCCAGTCGAGTACGGTCAGGATCGGAAAGGCAAACCCGATCGCCAATCCGCTCACCGCGCCGGCGAGCGTAAAGAAGCGCAGCGGGCTCGGTCTAAGCTGCAGGATCTCGTCCACCTCATGCACGTGAACGGGGAGCAGAACGCGCAGCCGCTCGGGCGGTACGCCCTCGTCGACGAGCGCGCGCAGGCGCTCCAGGAAGGCGTCCTGGTCGTCGAATGTCCAGCGCTGGCTCATGGCATGCCTCGCGTCATTGTGAATCAGTCCTCGATGCGTTCCTTGATCTCGGTGATCGACAGCACCGGCAGTAGCTTCGTGAACAGCAGGAAGAGCGTGAAGAACATGCCGAAGCTGCCGATGGTAATGCCGACTTCAACCAGGCTCGGAGCGTAGGTGCCCCAGGAGTAGGGGTCGAACTCCTTGGCGAGCGCTGTCACGATAATGACGAAGCGCTCGAGGTACATGCCGACGTTGACCAGGATCGAGAGCGCCATCAGATAGCCAAGGTTGCGGCGCAACGGGCGCACGAAGAGCGTCAGCGGCAGGAGCGAGTTGCAGAGGATCATCAGGTAGAAGAGGCCGCGGTAGTCGCCCCAGAGGCGGTAGTCGAAGTGCGCGATCTCGAAAAGATGTCCGCTGTAGGCGGCCAGCGCCAGCTCGACGACATAGGCGTAGGTCACGATCAGCGATGTGAAGAGCATGATCTTGGCGATGCTCTCGATGTGATCGACCGTGACGTAGCGTTCCAGGCCCATGACCCTGCGCATCGGGATCGAGAGCGTCAGCACCATCGCCGTGCCGGAGAAGATCGCCCCGGCGACAAAGTAGGGGGCGAAGATCGTCGTATGCCAGCCGGGGACGATGCTCATCGCAAAGTCCCAGGAGACGACCGAGTGCACCGAGATGACAAGCGGTGTGGCCAGCGCCGCCATGAAGAGGTAGAGCTGGTTGTAGTGGTTCCACTCCGCTGCGGTTCCGCTCCAGCCGAGCGACAGGAGGCGATAGAACCAACTGCGCAGGCCGCTCGCCCGGCGGCGCAGCGTCGCGAAGTCGGGAACGAGGCCGACGTAGAAGAAGATGGCGCTGATCGTGAAGTAGGTGCTGACGGCAAAGACATCCCACAGCAGCGGCGAGCGGAAATTGACCCACAGCATGCGCTGATTCGGGTAGGGGAAGAGCCAGTAGAAGATCCAGGAGCGCCCGAGATGGATCAGCGGGAAGAGGCCGGCGGTCATGACCGCGATCACCGTCATCGCTTCGGCCGAGCGGTTGAAGCTGCTGCGGAAGCGCGCGCGGAAGAGAAAGAGCACGGCCGAGATCAGCGTCCCGGAGTGGGCGATACCGACCCAGAAGACGAAATCGGTGATGTAGACGCCCCAGCCGACGGGGTGGCGGATGCCGGCGACGCCCATCCCGGCGATCATCTGGTAGAGCCAGAGTCCGAGTCCGCCGACGAAGCAGAGCGCTGACACGGCGAGCGCGATCCAATAGGCCGGGCTCGGAGAGCGCATCGTCGCGAGGACATCGGTTTCGACACGGTCGCCGAAGGACCTAAGACTCATGACGCTGGTCCCCATGCAGGTAGTGGACAGCCGGTTCGGTGCCGAGGTCGGCGAGCACGCGGTAGCTGCGTGACGACTCGACCCAGGCGCGCACGCGCGAGTCTGGGTCGAGCAGATTGCCAAACACGATCGCCTGCGTCGGACACGATTGCGCGCATGCGGGCGTCACCTCGCCATCTCGCACCCGGCGGCCTTCATCCTTGGCCCGGTCCTTCGCATCACGAATCCGTTGAATGCAGAACGTGCACTTCTCCATCACGCCCTTCGGGCGCACCGAGACGTCGGGATTGAGCATCAGATCGAGCGGCGCGGCGCGGTCATGCGCGAACCAGTTGAAGCGCCGCGCCTTGTAGGGGCAGTTGTTGGCGCAGTAGCGCGTGCCGACGCAGCGGTTGTAGATCTGGGCGTTGAGGCCTTCCGGGTTGTGATAGGTCGCATAGACGGGGCAGACCGTCTCGCACGGGGCGTAGGTGCAATGCTGGCAGAGCATCGGAATGTGCGTCAGCGGCCGCTCGCCGTCCCGGTAGGGCTGGATCCGCAGCCAGGACATCTCGCGGCCCTTGAGCTGCTCCTCGAGCCCGACGATCGGCACGTTGTTCTCGACGTAGCAGGCGGCGACACAGGCGGAGCAGCCGGTGCAACGGTCCAGATCGATTGCCATCGCCCAGCGGTAGTGCTTGTGCGCGACCGGCGGGTAGAGCGTGCGCGCGGGGGGCGCCGTCTGGCCGGCGGCGGCGTCGCCGGTCGGCTCCTCGTATCCGCTGCCGTGTTCGGCCTCGGCGGGATGCCCCGCGCCGTGTCCGGCTGTCGCCCCGTGCCCGGCCCCGTGTCCATGCGCAGTGTCCCCGGGCAGGATGCCGCGGCCGTCGGCGTCGAGCGAGCCGGCGAGGATCGCGAGCGGCGTGTGTCCGCCGGTCGCCGAGACGCGGGCCGGGCGCAGCAGGCGCTGCAGCTCGCCCGTCGCGGGGTCGACCGGCGCGGCCCAGGCTTCTTGAGGAAGCTGCTCGATCGGCAGCGTCACCACGCCCGCCGGCTGGCCCGGTTGCACCCGCACGGGCCGCTCGAGCGTGCCCGCCGGCGTCTCGAGGCGCAGGTGATCGCCATCGGCGAGCGCCTGGCGCGCGGCGAGCTCCTCGGACACGAGCAGGTACTCCCCATACGTAACCGTCGCGATCGGATCGGGGATTTCTTGCAGCAGCGTGATCACCCGGCTGCGCCCATCGTGCATCCGCACCGACGGCCCCAGCAAAAGCACTTCCTCCTCGGGGGAACGCCCCGTCGGCCGTTCCCCGAGGTCGGCGGCGCACTCGAATCGGGCCGCTCGCGCCGCATCCTGCAAGGCCGCTGCCGCCGCATCGGTCCGCAGGCGAAGTGACCGTCGGGCGATGGGTCGCCTGGCGATCGGGCCGCCCGCCGGATAGAGAGCGAGGCGGCGCCAGTGCCGGTCGAGCCGCTCATCCCAGGATGCAGCGGCGCCGAGCAGGTCGAGCAGGATCGCTCCCTCGGTGCGCGTGTCCGCCAGCGGATGGAAGACCGGCGTAGCGCGCACGTGCAGACCGCGACGCGGCTCCGCGTCGTGGGCCGCCTCCAGCGCATGCGCGAGCGGCAGGATGAGATCGCAATGTGCGTATGATGGATAGAGGAAGTCGGTCAGGCCAACCGCCAGCGGCGCGCGCTCGAGCAGCGCGGCCGTTGCCGGCAGGCCGGCGAGCGACGGGACCTGCGCCAGGAAGCAGAGGGGGACACCGCGGG
>Ga0180436_10002387_pt1 | contig 17921 bp, 21 predicted proteins | sample SS_ome_2_FD_132434 | JGI IMG/M metagenome (GOLD analysis project Ga0180436, IMG submission 132434) | Hypersaline lake sediment archaeal communities from the Salton Sea, California, USA - SS_3_S_2 metaG | ecosystem: Environmental > Aquatic > Non-marine Saline and Alkaline > Hypersaline >...
ATGTACCCCACCTTCGGCGACGTGAGGTTCATGGGCAAGAGGCTGGCCAGGGCACTCCGGCTCCTGTACGGTATCCCTGACCCCAAGTAATGGGAGGTAGTTCGGGTGGGACAGTGTGAGACGGTGAGCTACGCGGCGGGGACCTCGGCGGTTCGCTTCACGTTGCAGGCTGCGGAGATGGCCGCGACGAGAGGGGTCACCACCTTGTTCTTCGACGCGGAGATGAGCAACGCCACCCGGATGCCCTGGGATGACGCCCGTGACCGCCAGGTTCGGCGAGCACAACGACGGTCCGCCTACCGAGAGTTCCTCTCGCAGCAAGGGCGCCGAAGCCGCGGCGCTGTCCGGGGGTCGTGGGTTCGATGAAGGCCCATCTGCGGGTTCGTGCCAAGCGTATCTCGGACGCCCGCATCGCAGAGCTACGCGACCACGCCGCCGAGGTCTCCGTGGAGCAGAAGCAGGCCGGTTGTGGGCCTTGTGCTGAGGATCACTACGACCTGGCGGCGGCCCTCCAAGAGCTTCTCGATCATCGGAATCAGAAAAAGTCCCCAAGAGACGGTTAGAAGCGGGTAGTAATACCGAACGCGGGACTCCATGTGTCCCTGCGGAAGGGGTGTTTCATGCGGCCCAAGGGTCAAGTGCTTCACAAGTTGAAGCAGGTTCAAACGCGGCACCTGCACAAGCTGTTGGACTCGCGGCTGCGAGAGCGGCCCGAGAACTGTCGTCACAACGGGACCCTCATCGGTGACCGTGGGGAGGACGAGGTTCGCGTCTGCGAGTACCAGGGGGACGAGCCCTACAACCCGTGTGGGGAGGTCTGCGACAACCGCTTCGATGGGGTCCGCAAAGCGCAGGATTGCCCGCTGTTCAAGGCGGCCCAGGCCAAGGCCAGCTTGAAGGCCGACTTCCAGGAGTTGATGACGAACGGGGCCATTGGCGAGATCGCGGCGCTGTTCCCTGACATCGCCGCTTTGCGGTGGGTCCTCAGTGATGGCGAGGAAGAAGAAGTCGAGGCTGTTCAGGAAGACCTCGGCGTCAAGCTCGAAGCCGAGGTGGCCCGCTTGGAGGAAGAACTGGTGACGGAGCGCCGCACCATCGCCGATCAGAAGGTGGAGATCAGTCGCCTGCGTCGTGAGGTGGGACGGCTGCAAGAGGACCTTCGACGAGCCCAGGCCCCTTCGCGCTTCCAGCGTGTGGTGGACGCCTTTTTTCGTTCGTGAGGGGTCACGATGGCCGACCTTCTTCAAAAGATGGAGCCCCCCAAGACGCGCCAGAAGGGGGTCCCCCTCTGGCTGGAGTTTCAGGTGGACCCGAGGTCGGCGCCGTACCTAGTGTCGAGTACGCAGTCGGTCATGTGGGTCGCCGAGCCTTCGAGTGAGGGGCTCATACGGGCCGCTTTCCGACGCCAGGTGGAGGTGCCCAAGCTCTGTCTGGAGATGTTGGGCGCTATCGTGGACCTGGGGCACGAGGCACAGTGGGGCAACGTCCACCCCTTGACCGAGGTCGGCGCCCATCGAGCCATCGAGCATGTCCAGTCCTACGATCTCCCGAACGTGGAACTGCTGGTCTCTCCCAAGGACACGAAAGGGAAGGGCGTCTTCAAGGGCATGAAGACCCTTGGGGGTTGTCCCCTTCGCGTGTCCAAGTGGTTGCCCGCTGGCTGGGCTGTAGCAGTGCCCTCAGACCGGAGCTTTGTAGGCACCGTCATGGAGATGCCGCACGCAGGCATCCTCGCTGTGATCCACAACCCGAGCCGCGGGGTGGGTGTGGCCTCGGTATCGGTGGGGGGCAACACGGCCCCGGAGACCAAGAGGAACCTGTGACCTGGTTGAGCGAAGCCCTCTCTGCGCTGCAAATGACCGAGGAGGCCGAAGGCTACCTGTTGGGGCGTGGGGCGAAGACGGAGACCTACGAGGACTTCGGCGAGGGTGTCTGGGTCGGCTCCCCCAACCCCTGTCCGGACTCTGTATTCGTCGAGCGCTTCGGGGCCCATGGGGAGAAGATCGCTGGCTACCTCACCTGTGCGTTGTGGACGCCGAGAGGGGACCCGCTGGGCTTCGAGGCCCGCAAGTTCAAGGGGGGCAAGCGAGTCATTCGCTACCTGGACTTCCCACGGGCCTACTACATCCCTGCATGGCTGACGAGGCGTGACACAGCGGCGAAGCTCTGGGCCGGGGGTGCGGCTTGGATCGTGGAGGGGCGGTTTGATCTGTATCCGTTGGAGTGGGCCATCCCTCCGGAGGACGCCGTCCTCGCTTCGGGGCGGGCGATGCTCACCTTCCGGCATGTGGAGTACCTCCGAAGGTTCGGTTGTCCGGTGAAATTCGCTTATGACAACGATGAGACGGGTGAATCCGGGTATGAGAAAGCGAAAGGGTGGCTCGAACGATCGGGCCTGGATGTGGAACGAATCCCATACCGAGGCAAGGACCCCGGCACCGTGTGGGACAACCACGGCCTCGATGGCATGAGGCGGTACTTTCAGCCGGGGTATGAAGGGTAGGCAACATGGGTATCTACAAGGCGGACCAGGAAATCTACGACGAGATCCAGGATCTCATCGCCAAGTACCACGGTGACCTCGTGCTGGTCGAGGACGAGATCGCGGTCATCTTCCGGGACAAGGCGAGCAAGAGCGGTGGTAAGGTCATCCTCGGCAAGTCGAAGAAGGCCCCGCCCCTCCTTGGCGTCCTGGGCGACCGGGAGTACAAGTTCATCATCGAACTCGCCGCCGATGAGTGGATGGAACTCGATGGCAAGCAGCGCACGGCCCTGCTGGACCACCACCTCTGTAGCTGCTGTGTCGAGGAGGATGCCGAGAAGGGCACGATGAACTGCTTCATCACGCCTCCGGACGTCGCGTTCTTCTACGAGGAGCTTGATCGCCACGGTGACTGGCGCCCGCGTCCGGAGGGGGAGGGTCCCTCGCCGCTGCTGGAGATGCTCCGCAAGGAGGACGACGGGAACAAGGCGCCTTCCGCGGCTCCCGAGGCCGACGACGGGGACGAGGCCGACGACGGCGACGACGAGGACGAGTGATGGACGAAGCCCTTGTCCAGAAGGTCATCCGTGAACTCTCCGACGAGTTCGGCTTCGGGGCCGAAGGGGACCTGACGCCGGAGTTCTTTGCTGGCCGTGATGAAGGGGGCCCTCTCGGCGAGGTCTACCAGGCGTTCGCCAAGTGGGCTCGGGTGCGTGGGGAGAGCAAGTACGGTCAGCGGAGGCCATTGGACAAGGGCATCTTCCTCGTAGAAGCGGACCATAGCTTTCGCGGGGGCCTGCTCGGTTACATCGTCGCGGGAAATGAGCCCCACCCCGTGCCGCCCCCTCGGTACTACTCTCGGCCGGCACACTGGCTCGTGGATGCGGGGCCAGAGGGCGTCCAGGACAAGCTGGCGATTTCCAAGCTGCCGTGGAAGGACAACCTGCTGGGGGTGGGTCACGATGCCTGGGAGATTGTCGAGGAACAGGCTGAGGGCGACTACATCATCAAGTACGATGAGAACGGCCTCTGGCGAGCGACGATGATCGAGGCCCCGGAGAGTGACCACTCCCTCGGTGTCTGGCACCTGAGACCGTGGATGGAGGGCTAGGTTGAGCTTCGACACGAAGTACCGTCCCCGGAAGTTTGCCGACGTGCTTGGACAGGAGAGCACGATCCAGATCTTGCGGCAGTTCATTCGGACGGGTGCGGCGTTTCAGCAGAGCTACCTGTTTGCGGGGAAGTGGGGCTCGGGGAAGACGACCCTCGGCCGCATCCTGGCGATGGCGCTGTTGTGCGAAAGCCCGCAGGACGGTGAGCCCTGCGGTGAGTGTACTTCGTGTCGAACCATCCTGGAGACAGGGGCGAGCGAGAGTTTCCTGGAGGTGGACGCTGCGACCAACAGCGGCAAGGCCGACATCAAGCGGATCACCGAGGAGATCGCCTACTCGACGTTCAGCGGCAAGAGGCGGTTGTACCTGTTCGACGAGAGCCACCAGCTTTCCAAGGACGCTCTCGATGCCATGCTCAAACCGCTGGAGGAGACGGCTCCCGGCAGTGAGGACAAGAAGCTCGTTTGCATCTTCGCCACGACCGAGCCCGAGAAGATGCGGACCACCATCCTGTCGAGGTGCGCTCCCGCCTTCATCATCGAGACGCTGACACCGGAGGTCATCGCGGGACGGCTCGCTTATGTCTGCGAGCAGGAGGGTATCGAGCACGACCCTGAAGTTCTCCCCCTCATCGCCGAGATCACCGAGTGTCACGTCCGCGACGCCCTAAAAGCTCTCGAAGGCGTGTCGATGCTCGGACCGGTCAACCGGGAGAACGTCGCCAGCTACCTGCACCTGAACCTACAGGGGACCTACCTGGACCTGATGGAGGCTCTGGACACATCCCTGGGGGACACCCTCGCCCATCTCCGATCCTTGATGGATCACGTCTCTCCAGGGACGTGCTACGAGCGCCTGACCCACCTGTGCATGATGGCCTACAAGGTCCGTGTCGGGGTGGCGAAACCTCCCGTGTATTGGGAGCAAGACCGTGTAAAGGCGCTGGGGGAGCGTCTGGGGGACAAGCTGGTGGTGTTTGCCTCCATGCTGTCCTCGCGATTGGGGCGCCCGACGCCCTCGATGCTGGAGTGTGACGTCATCCATCTGCATCGGATGGCCCGAGGGGAGGAGGTCGCCCTGCCGACCTCAGCGCCCCCCATGGCCGTGGCTCCTGCGGCCCCTGTTGCGACCCCACCTGAGCCAAATAATCCAAAAAAAGAGCCAAGCTCGGCGAAACTTTCAAAAAAAGAGGTTGACGGGGAAGAAAGGCTGGACCAAAACTCGTCAGATACTGCTAACATGCAGGTGGGCAGCGTGGTCACCAAGAATGGTGTCAACGTGGTCCCGAGGGCGGTGCGACAAACGAAGCGTCCGGAGCCGGTGGCAGCGTCACCGTCCACCTTCGAGTTGCCTCCCTCAACCTTTGCCGAACTTCTTGCCCTTCGTGTTGCTGAACTACGCCATGAGGGGCGACGTGGATTTTCGGGACCAACCAACATGGGTAGCCCTTGAACTCACTCCGATGGGGGAGCAGCGTGTGGATGATGGCACGTTGCGGGAGATGCTGAGGCGAGACCTCGGTGTAGGAAAAGAACACCCCATCTTCATCCCGGCCGCCGTCTATCCCAAGCAAGAACGACTCATCACCGTCTACCTGATGGAAGGGTATGCGTTCGTTGGGTCGGGGTTGCCGGAGACGACCTACTTCGCTCTGGAGGAGTTGCCCTACATCAGTCGTGTGATGAGCACGGCGGGCCCTTACAATATCCGCACCCTCTCGACGGTCAGTGACGACAACATCCTCGAACTCCGACGCAAGCTCCAAGAACTCATCTCCGAAGACATCACCGAAGGCGCCTCCGTGGAGATCACGCAGGGCATCTACCGCTCGCTTCATGGGGTGGTGCGAGGCGTCGAGGAGGACCAGGTCTTCGTGTGGTTGAGGCTCCGGTCGCTGGAAGTGATCGCAACGCTGCCGAGGTTCTTCCTCAGAATCCTGGATCCCCAAGAGGCCGAGGGGGTCTAACACATGCCTGGATGGGCGGGGCATCAGATGGTCGATCCTACGGAGATCGAAACTCGGTTTTCCAACGAAGACAGCATGTCCGCCATGGACTCCATTTTCACGGAGCCTTCGGCGGAGGACCTCAAACTCATAGACCGTGTGCGAGAGATCATGGAGCGCCTTCCGGCCCGGGAGGCAGACTTCGTGGACCTGTACTACTTCCGGCACCTCCGGCAGACGGACATCGCATCGATCTTCACGGTGAGCCAGCCGACGGTCTGCTACCGCCTCCAACGAGCCACCGCCCGCATCCAGTTCATCCTGAGCCTCCCCGACATCACCGAGCGCGAACTCCACGATGCCATGTCCGGCTTCCTGCCAGACCCCCTCGATGTCGAGATCATGGTGTTGATGTTCAAGACGACCTGCCAGAGCGAGGTCGCCAAGCAACTCGACGTCTCGCAAGGGCTCGTGCGACATCGTTTCATCCGGTCGATCAAGCGCATGGCGGCATCAGAAGCGATGCAGAAGTACGCCGCCTTGTTCCGCACGATCAGCGAGAACCTGAACATCCTCCGCGAGGTCCAGCGGAACCCCACGCCTGACCAGGTGAACCACACCGTGGACTAGAGCCGCCTCCTGGGCGGTGGTTTTCTCTCTATAGCCTCCCTCCTGTGAGTACCATGGGTTTCGGAGTCGTGTATGTCGGATGGCCCCTCGAAGCGTCGGATCGTGATGAGCAAGCTGGTTGCGGCCCGCTGGCTCCGACGGAAGGCTTCGCCTGAGCACCGCTTCACGGTCTATGGGGCTGCCCTCGACGCCAAGAGCCTGCCGGGCCTGTTGCGGAGCTTCCGCGATGGGAAGGTGGCGATGGAAGGGGTCAAACCCCTACCGGACCTCGGGGTGAAGGAACAGTACGACGTGATGTCGGTGTGGAGTCGAGACCGGGCAGCGCTGATGACCTTGAAGGATTGGTTCGAGAAACGCGGTTTCGAGACGACGGGCATTTGGTAGGGAGACATAGACGGTGGCACTGACGCGCATCCAGTCGGAGTTCGCCTACCAGTCGTCGAGCGGCGGCCAGACCTACTACTTCTCCGTGGTGGTGGATGAGTCGGGCAACTACGGGGTTCGGAACATCCGAACTCCGACGGGGGCGAACTGTTCGTCCTACGAGTCGTTGCCGCAGAGCGTCATCGACGACATCAACACGGCCATCGGGCAGGTGGAGAACTTCATGACCACGACATCAGCCCTGAACGGGAGCGAGACCTTCGCTGCTGAGACGTACAAGGACATCACCTTCGCGACACCGCTGGCGAGTGCAAGCTACCGTGTGAACTACGACAAGGCGGACTTCATCGAGGTCCGGACCGTGAACAAGACCACCACCGGCTTCCGCATGGAAGTGAACGTCACCTACACCGGCACGATCGGTTGGGACCTGTTCATCTAAGGGGAGACATCATGACCCGCCGATCCAAGATCGCCAAGGCCAGCGACCTCCAGAAGGCCGCTCGGGAAGCCCGTCTCCAGGACAAGGCCATCCGGCTGGCTCACGAACGTCCGGAGCTTCGCGATGTCCTGGTTCCCGTATTGAAGCGGGCGGCCATGAGCGAGTCTGCTTTCTGGAAGTTCATCGAGCCCTTCGGGTGGGGAACGAAGACGACGGACTACGACGCCATCGAGAAGGCCATCATGCGGAGGCTCACCGCCGACCAGGCCGAGGAACTATCGGAGGCGTTCCATCGCTTGAAGGGGCGTCTTTACAAGCGGGTCGATGATTGGCAGCGGGACAACGATCGTCACCTCGGCGTGGGGGATGATGGATTTGATGACTTGCTGTCCCACATCGTCGGCTTGGGCAAGCGCGAGTACGACGCCGTGATGAAAGACCCGGAGCTTGCCTATCAGCGGGCTCAGGCACGCTACGGTTCGAAGGACGGCTTCGAGGAGTCCTTCAGCTACGCCATCCCCTCCGCCATCGACTACAAGAACCTGGACGTCGGCAAGTACCGCAAGTGGGCCAAGGAGGTCCTGGAGGAGTACCTCGAAGCGCTGGGGAAGGACGACAACCTCATCCCGTACAGTCGGGAGATCCGGCGCCTCGTGGACATCTTGGAAATGATGGCCCGGGGGGACTACCACGAGTTCGCCAAGCACGAGAAGGAAGGCCGGGACCTCGCGGAAGGGGTCCAGAAGGCGCTGAACCGAAAAGACCTCCAGAGCCCTGTGGACAAGTGGGCGGTTTGGAACCTCTTTTCGGACGTGCAGCAGTACCTGCTGTAGGAGGGTGTGATGACGCTGCGAAGCCGAGTGATCAAGCTGGCCCACGCCAAGCCCGAGCTACGCCCGCACCTGCTACCTCTGTTGCGAGGCCGCACGGCTCGTGGGGGGACCTACGTGCCCACCCGTGAGCTTCCTGATTTCGTTCGCAAGGCCCTCAAAGAGGTCAAGTACGGGCGTCGCGACATCGAGGTGAAGCCTGCGACGACGTACACGGTCAGCGGCCTCAGCGGTCAGGGGCAGCAGGCGTTCACCATCGCGGTCAATCTCCGGACAGGACGCTACCAGGTCGAGTACGGCTCGTGGGGAGGGCCCAATCCCTTCAACCCCGGAAACGCGGTGGACCTCGATGACAAGTCGAGGCCCGTTCCGAAGGACGCTGCTGTGATCAAGGGGTTGTGGGGAGGCCGCCCGACATGGGCCTACATCCTCGTGCATCCGGACAACCTCGTGAAGCTCATCCCGGCCGGGGATGAGCCCGAGTTGACGGAAAAGGAGCAGGCAGCCCTCAACATCATGAGTGGCATCAAGTCCAGCTACCGCAAGGATGAGTTCTGGCGCAAGGATCTCGGCCCGTACTCCCTCGACAACCCGATCATGCAGTCCCTCCTCGACAAGGGACTGATCAAGACGACCCGTGCCGGGGCCATGATGATCACCCTCAAAGGGAAGAACATGGTCAAGCGGCCGTGGTGAGGTGAAACGTGGCGCAAGACCCGACTCAGGTAGATGCCCTTCAAGTCGAGCCGGCAGCGACCGGGACGCGGCTCATCGACCGTGACCCGTCTGACGATTCGCTGCGGTTTTTCGACCCCTTCACGCTGACGGGATCGAAGCTCAAAGACATCGCGGGCATCCAGACGCTCGCGGGGGTCTTGATCGTTGCCAAGTCGGGGTTGGGGGCCACCTACACCACCATCACGTCAGCCCTCAATGCCGTGCCGTTGACTGCCAGCGACACCAACCCGTGGGCCATCCTGGTCACGAGTGGGGTCTACCAGGAGAATCTGCTGATCCAGAAGAACGGCGTCCTCCTGATCCCCCTCGGCCTTGTCATCTTGCAGTCGGCGACGGAGAGCACGCCCAACGTCAACCCGGCGGACACCATCACCATCCAAGAGGGTGGCGGCACGGTGCCCGAGTGGGTCACGCTGCGGAACTTCACGGTCACGAACGCCCACGATGGTTACTCGTGCGTGCGGGTCATTGGAAGCGCAGGATCGGATGTTGGCAAGGTCGGTATCGACCTCATCGACAACGACCTGGTGGCCAACGGTGTGGGTGGCCATCCGATCAAGGCTGACAGCATGAACATCCTCAACGTCCAGGGCGGGACGTGGGGTTCGAGTTCGAGCACTTCGCTGGCCGTGATCGAGGAGGTCGCCGTTTTCAAGACGAACGGCGTCCGGGAGATCACGGGCCTGCAACTGGACTACGACACCACGGAGGCCCTCCCCTCGACGTTGGGTTCCGAGTACGAGATCCAAGGGTCCAACAGCATCGGCAAGGTGTCGACGCTGGCTCCTCCCGTTTCTTCGACCCTGAGTGGGGACGGCTCTCTCCGCATCGCGAATTGCGGCAGTGTGGGTGAAGTGCGGTTGTTCGGGGACCGCACCTTCGAGGGTCTGGGCACGGATTTCGGCGACCTGCAGATCCAGAACACCGTGGCCGCAACCCTGGTGGGGTCCCGTCGGGGCACCGTCCTGGGCACCGGGACGTTGGCCGAGCCTGTTACGCGAGGTTCCTTGACCTTCGCGGGGACCTCCCAGGAGTCTGCGACCTTCGATGTCGAGCACCCCGACACGAACTACGTTGTGGTGCCGGAACTGAACGCCGGTCCTGCAGGGGATGCGTGGCCGACCATCAACCCGAAGTCGACGACGGGCTTCACGGTGGACTTCCGGAACTCGGGGGGTGCCCCGATTGTGCAGACGATGACGGTCAACTACGCCGTCATCCGAGAGGTGTGACGACATGGCGGATGAGCGACTGGAAGACCTGTGGAAGACGGCGGACGATGAGCCTCAGCGGCTTGGCGCCGACCCCTTCTTCGGCGACCTTGTGATGGGGAAAGCGGCCGAGGGTCCTGCCGTCCAGGAGTTCTTGGAGGGGGCCGTCGAGGAGCGCCTCAACCCGGCGGGGTTGGAAGGTGAGAAGTTCACGGGCGTGCGGGAACTGGCCGAGACGCGAGGCAAGACGGCTGTGGCCCTGGACTCGCCATCAGGCACGCGGGTCCGCTTCGCAGGGACCCTCGAAGCTCTGCTGTCCTATGCCAACGCCCCTGAGCCGGGGATGGAAGGAACCGTGGTCACGGTGCGGACTTCCAGTGGAAAAACCACCTTTGCGGACAACCGCCTGTTCGTGAAGTGGGACAATGGCGAGTTCATGGCGACGCTGCCTCAGCACCTGGAGGCTGGCAAAACGAGCAAGAAGGCGTCCATGGTCCGTATGAGCTTCTCCAGCCTGGGGGACATCTCTGGGATGTTCACGTCCTCCGAGAGCAACGATGAACTCGTCCACAGGGCGACGAAGGATCTGTGGAGCTTCAAGAAGGAAGGCGACCAGTACGTCTTGGAGCGCCTCTTCGACGAGAACGGCGGCCCCTTGAAGGTGTAGCTGTCGCTTCTTCCCTTTTCGGCTCTCCCTCGAACGCTGGTTTTTTCCCTATAGGCCCCCTCCATTAGGAATAGGAGTGGTGCGTCTATGTCCCGTCCCGATCCGCGAGATGTAGCCAGGCGGCACAGGGCCCCCATGCAAAGGACAGCCGGTGAGGTCCGGTTCATCAAGGACCGAGGCGACGATGGTGCTGCGTGGGCGTGGGCTGGTGTTGGGCCGTCTGAGCGCAACATGCAGCCCGGGTTCATCTTCGATCAGAAGCAGTTGAAGATTCTGGCGAAGATCCTGCGTTCGACACTGATGGCGCTTGGGCACACGCAGTCGGCCTACGACTTTTTCACGAAGATGAAGTCGGCAGACATCAGCCCTGACGGCAACCTCGGGGGGCGTGGGTACGTCCAGCCGGTGGCCGACATGAGGCGACAGTTCATGAACTGCTCGGAGGCGCTGTCGGCCTTGGGTGACACCCTCTACGACGAGATCAACGCGCCCCACTGGAATCCCGAGGCAGCCGAGGTCTCCGATGCTCGTGAGCGGCAGGACGTTCGCGAGATCATGGAAGACGTCGAGGAGATTCGACGCGATCCCGAGGAGTGGGCCGAGGAAGCCGAAGAAGAAATGGACGAGGACAACGACGAGGAGGTCAACGCCATGGGAAAGACAGCAAGCCGTAGGCGCAGGGTTCACAAGCGGGCCTACTCGTCGGCTACCGACGAAGCACTGGCGACGGTCAAGATGTTGAGCGGCAGGGGATGCCGTCACCGTCTGTGCCCCGACATCAACAAGGCCGTGGTGAGTGTCCGGGAGGGCACCCCGCAGGAGCGTTACAACGCCCTGCTGGAGATCCAGTCGTGGCTCCGCAAGCACCGCTACCCGCGTGAGTTGGCGGATATCCACGAGGAGATTCAGACGGTCGTGAGGGTCGCGGCCTCCGAGCGTCGGATGGCCCGCCGGGTTGCCAACCGCTACCTCCGGGAGCGAGCGGATGACTAAGAAGAACAGGGATGCCGCCTCCCATCTTCCGTCGGACGATTTCACGATGACCGACGGCATCAACTATGGGTTGGACGGTTTCGACTTTGACATGGACTACGGGGCTGGCCTCGTGTCTGACGCGGTGACGTTGCCGGAAGCCTTCGGGTTGTCCGGGTTGCCGGACGGCACGATCCGTGAAGGAACGGACCTCGCCGAAGTTCCGCAGGGTGTCGTTCGGGCCGAAGACGAGGGCGCTGACCTGAGCGAGATGCTCAAAGAGGGTAGCCTCTCCGGCCTCGGGTGGCTCCATGGTGAGCAGGACCCCGAGCGCCTCCCCAACCAGCGGGAGGTGATCCCCCAACTCGAAGAGGCGTGGGGTGCGGATCGTCGGACGCAGGGTCTTGTGCCCAACGTCGAGCGCGTGATCGAGCCCTACGCTCCGGGTGAGGCGGGAGGGCCACCCTTCCGGCAAGCCTCGAAGGAAGACCTCCAGCGGGTCATCCAGAGGGCGATGCGTCGGTCGGCCTACGGCGATCCTCTGGATCTCATCATGCGGGAGGCTGCCGAGGAACTCGGCAAGGACACCCCTCGCATCGCCTCTGCCATGAAGCAGGTCAAGGCTGAGCACGGCCTCGTCGGCAACGTCTACCTTCGTGCGTCGGCGTTCCCCGGTCTGCACAACGGCAAGTGGAAGAACGAGATCCGTCGCAAGTGCAGCGGGGCCCGTTATCTGATCGCGGACGAGGGCAGCACTCTCGGCGACATCGTGAAGATGGAAGTCGTGGCCAGCGTTCCGTGGGACGAGGCTCTGGCCTACTACAAGCCGAAGCTCGCAGCGGCCGGGTACAAGGTCGCCACGTCCGGTTCGCCAGAAGCCATCCTCCGTGCGGCCTTCCTGTCGCAGCCCGAGAAGGTGAAGACTCACATCGATCGCACGAAGCCCATCGAGGTTCGAGCGGTCGACCGGGTGTCCCGTGAGCAGGCGTGGCAGGAGTACCGGCACGCTTCCAAGCCCGAGCAAGAGGTCATCGACCTCAGCGAACGCCAGGCAACCAACTATCGTAAGAAGGTCCGGTTGCAGGTTGCGAAGTGGGTCCAGGCGGGGTTGCTGACGAAGAAGGACGGGATGCGTCTCGTCAACAGCAAGGCACCTTCGCAGGCCATCCTGAAAGCGGCAGCCTCGGTGGTGTTCAGCCACGAGGACCAGACCTACAAGGGTGCGGGTGAAGGAGCCCTCGATACGGGGTTGTGGCCGGACGCCAGCACCGCATGGGCGTCGCTTCGGCAGGCCGAGAAGAAGGTCTCGGCGGAGCAGACCAAGATCGAGCGTTCGGCCCGAGGGCGTGTCGAGGCGGCCATCCACAAGATGGTTCGTGGAGACCTCATCACGGACGCCGAGGGGGCAGCGATTCTGGACAAGAACGCTTCGGCCCAGGCGTCGATCAAGATGGCTGTCTCTCTGGCGATGGCAAAGTCGCAGCGCCAGTACGAGGGTGCCGGTGATGGGGTGCTCTCGGTTCCGGATGCCAGCCGGGGTCAGATCGCTTCCGAACTGGCAAACCATGCCACCCCCCAGGCTGTTGGAACGTCCAAGTGTGCCCACTGTGGCAAGGAGATCACCCGCCGTGCTGGTCAGTTCTGCGACTCGGCGTGCCGTGAGGGGTTCCTGATCAACCGCCACGTCGGAGAGCTTCGGCAGGGCGGCCTCGTGACTCGCAAGGAAGCCGCGAAGCTCGTGAGCTTGAAGAAGCCTTTGCAGGAGACAATGGCTCTGGCAAGCGCTCTGATCGCCCAACGTCAACGGACCCCCATGAAGGTCTCGGCACAGACGGAAGCTCCGGTCTACTACGGGGCCGGCAACGATGTCGCGGCGCCCCCCAAGATGCAGACCGCTGAGGCTCGCGAGGAGCTTCGCCAGGCCCAGGTGGGGCCGCGGGTCTCCGAGAGGGAGATTCAGCGGATCGTGCGGTGGGCCAGCCAGCACCTGAACCAAGGGATGGCCGGCAACGATTTCGACGACCTGCTGCGGACGCGGTTCAGTGAGCCGATGATCAAGGCGGCGGCCAGTCGTCTCAACAACCTCCGCGACGAGCACGAGGGGTTGGCCGGATACCTCTACATCGACGCTGCGGCCTACGCCTCACCGCAGGGAACGACGGGGTGTGACCAAGGCGGTTTGCAGCACCGGGCGAACCAGATCAAGTTCGTGCTGGCGATGGATCGTTGTGCCGGATGCACCTCCCACAACGCTGACGGCCTCTGCCAGAAGTACAACAAGACCCTGGCGAAGCGCTCCGATCTGGGAGACGAGGCCAAGGCCATCCAGCAGGAGAACCTGCGACTGGCGAATGCGACCGATCAGGAACAGACGGCGGCGATGTTCGACCAGGGGGAGTTCAACCTCCACAACTCTGCGCTCGAAGGCTTCGACATCGAGGACGAGCCAGAGCGGGCGAACGTCGATGGCATCTTCTTCGGTGGCATGGACATCGGGGAGGGGTCATGAGCGACTTCCAGTCCTTCTTCGACCACCAGGCCGCGGACAGCGGTGCTGGCGATGACGCCCACCTGTTCCACGACAATCCGGAGAAGCGGGAAGTCCGGGAGTTCGCGGAGTCTGGGGCCCTGTCAAATGAGCCTCCTGTCGCTGAGAAGGCGGTTGAAGAGGTCGATAACCCAACCGAGACACCTGCCCAGGCGGAGGAGCAGGCCGAGGAGGCACCGCCGACGCCCGACGAGATCCAGGCTGAGCCCGGCGGAGCGGAGTTCTCGACCCTCAACCGATTCGTCGTCGATACCGCCGAGGAGCGACCCCCTCGCGGGGGATGGGAAGGCAACGTGAAGTCCAAGAACTTGATGGAAGCCTCGCTGTCGCGTGCGATCATGCGAGTGGCCTACGAGCATCCCGAGTTCCAATCCGACCTGCTGGACCTGTTGAAGGGGGAAGGGTACAAGCCTCGCCCTCTGGGCCGGAAGGCGACCCTCGTTCGTGACGTGGATGACGCCTACCTCGACGGCCACTTCACCGACGAGCAGAGCAGCGAGTTGCGGGAGGTCGCCGAGACGGCGGTCTCAGCGCAGATGGCTCGGGGAGAGGTGGCCGGACCTTCGGCTCCGGCGATCTTGCAACAGGACCTGTCGGATCCTGCCGTTCGCAACCAGGTCATTCGGTTCATCTATGACAACCCGGAGTACCGCGAGAGGGTGCTCCCACGACTGACGGCCCCGATGGATGTGATCCCTGGCGGCGAGGCCGCGGGCAAGAGTCCCTCGGAATACCCGGCCGATCAACTGGCCAAGGGCATCGACGTCGAGATGGAGCACTCGGATGACCCGGTGAAGGCGCTCGAAATCTCGATGGACCACATGGAAGAAGCCAAGGGTGCTCCGTACTACGACGCCCTGGCGGAGATGGAGGAGGGGCTCGGCATCGAGGCGAACCTCCGATCCAAGGTCATCCGTCTGGCTCACGACAAGCCTGAGCTTCGCCGGGACCTCATCCCGTTGCTGCGGGAGGAAGGGTAGGTAGATGCCGCGCAAGACCCGAGCACAGCCGCCGTTCACCATCTTGGTCGATGGCCTGATCCAAGGCTCGGACCCGAGTCGCGGCACGGCCGGTAACCCCGTGCGAAGCCGCCGGGCCTACGAGTTCCAGGTGTTCACGACGGATGGGAATCGTTACTACAACGGCCTCTCGGAGGGAGAGCCCCCTGCCCCGGCTACGGCAACGCTGACGGTGGCGGACGACGATCACACCACCGGCTACGCCTACATCTATATCGGGGACTATCAGTTGGTCGCCGATGTGGACTACGTGACGGGCGGCGGGGTGAACGCCACGGCGACGAACATCGCTGCTGCCATCTCTCGCCTCAAAGACTTCAGCGCCACCGCGTTGGGGGCCGTGGTGTCCATCGACGGTCCGCTGGGGCTCGATGGCGAGACCTGGCGCTTCGAGGGTGAGTACGGCGGGAGCAAGACGAACTACACGTTGGTTCCGGCTGATGGGTTCCTGACCTCGGGCGACCCGCACATCGGACCGCCCGATCTGATCGTGTAGCTCTGGGTCGGCGGAGAGGAGGGCCGACATGTCGAAGAAGGGAGCCGCCAAGGCGGTCTTGAAGCAGATCCCGAAGGGGGTCACCCGGATCAAGGTCACCGACACCAAGGGCAAGAACTGTTGGCGTCCTGTGGCCGAGCTTCGCGACAGCGACACGCCGATGCGGAAGGCGGACGGCAGCCTCATCACCATGAAGGGGACGCCTGGGCGCCGGAGTTCGGCTCCGTTGGAAGCGAAGGATGCCGAGGCCCAGGTTGCTCGTGAACGTAAGCAGCAGGCCCTCGCCAGCGACCCTATCCTGCAGGCGGCCAAGAAGAACCCCGAGGGCTCGGCCGTGCTCGACTACATCCTGGTGGGGTTGGCGGAGGAGGCGTCCTCCATCCGCTTCGAGCGTGAGAAGGCGGAGGCCGAGGGCAAGGAAACGAGCGCGATCTCGAACCGTCGCATCCGGGCGTTGAAGGCGACTGCCGAGACCTACCTCCATCGTCGCGACCAGCAGACGTCCGGGGACATCGACCTTCAGTCCGCCACCTTCAAGAAGCTCTTTGGCTTCATCCTGGAGACGGTCCGAACCTCTATGGCCGATGCCAAGCTCAGCACCGAGACGCAGGATGCGGTCTTCGCCAAGCTGGCCAAGCGCCTCGACGACGATTGGGAGAACGAAGCTCGAAATCAGATGAAGGGTGACTAGGGATGGGCCTCGCCGATATCGCCCGCGATGTCGGGATGAACATCACGCCCGACCGGAAGCCCGTCGATATCATCACGTTCGTCGAGGCTGAGTGGGGCCTCGGCATCAAGCTGTTCCCTGTCCAGCGGATCATTCTCAAAGCCCACTACGGCATCGCCCTGGACGACACGAAGAAGAACGTTCCCGTCTCCGACTGGCAACGGGAGAACTACGAGTACCTGACGGAAGCGGGGTATCTCCGTCGCTTGTACGATGAGGGTCGCTGTAACATCAAGGAGGTCGTCCCGGGGGAGGAGCGCCGGGAGATGGTGCTGAGTCTGGGGCGTCGGTCGGGCAAGACCGCCCTCGCGGCCTGCATCGCGGCCTACGAGAGCTACAAGCTCATCCTCAAAGGAGACCCGCAGGCGTACTACGGTTTGCCCCCCGGCAACACCATCCAGATCATCTCGGTGGCGACGGACAAGGATCAGGCGGGGCTTCTCTACCAGGAGGTGTCCGGGCATTACTCCGGCTGTGACTTCTTCATCCCCTACACCGCCAACAACACGATGTCCTACGCCCGTTTCCAGACGCCGAAGGACATCGAGGTGTATGGGACCTACGAGGATGACCCTGCGGCCAAAGCCACCATCAAGGTCACCTTCCGAAGCTGCATCGCCAAGGGGCTCCGCGGTGCCGGTAACCTTGTCGTCATCATGGATGAGCTTGCCCACTTCGTTGAGGGTGGCCAGTCCAGTGGTGAGGCGGTCTACCAGGCGGTGAAGCCGTCGATCTCGGCGTTCTCGCCGAAGGACCCGAACGACCGTCGCGTGCCCATCGGGCCGGTGGAAGGCCGCGTCATCTCGATCTCGTCCCCCCTCGGTCGCCAGGGCTTGTTCTACGAGCTTTTCGAGGTCGCCATGCGGCGGGGGAAGAAGTCCAAGAACATGCTGGCGATTCAGGCCCCCACCTGGGAGGTCAATCTCAGCATCCCTGCTGAGGAGTTCGAGAACCAATACTTGCGAGACCCGGTGGTGTTCGACACCGAGTACGGTGCGGTCTTCACCGACCGGACGAGGGGGTGGATCGAGCGCCCGCAAGATCTGTTGGATTGCGTGGACCCGACGCGGCGTCCGAAGACTTCGGCAAGGGCCAGACAGCCACACTTCGCTGGCATCGACATTGGTCTCGTGGACGACGGTTCGGCCATCGCCATCGGCCACCTGGAGCCGGGGCCTGATGGCACCGTGCGGGTGATCCTCGACCACATCGACCAGATCAAGGCTGGCGAGGGGGAATTCAAGGATTACGAGCGGCTGGAGTTTGACGATGTGGCGGATTGGGTCTTCGACCTGAGTCGCCGCTTCTTCATCTCCGAAGGCGTTTTCGACATGTGGGCCGGGATCCCCTTCGAGCAAGCCTTGGCGAAGAAGGGGCTAAAGCAGTTCAAGGCTGAGCACATGACGAAGAACAAGCTCAGCGACATCTTCAAGAACTTCAAGGACATGATGTGGGACAAGCGGCTGGTGCTGTTCGACGAACCGATCCCCAAGGGTTCCGAGCACTGTGCTTACATCACGGAGCTTCTGGAGCTACAGGCCAAGACACACTCGAAGTACATCATCACGGTCGAAGCCCCGAACGTCGAAGGCAAGCACGACGATCTCTCGGACGCCCTGGTTCGCATGGTGTGGGTCGCCTGCAAGCACCTCGGTAACCCGAAGCACATCGCCAAGGGGGGCGGTATGGGCAGGTCGTGGGGTCAGATGCAGTCG
>Ga0180436_10002388_pt1 | contig 17919 bp, 14 predicted proteins | sample SS_ome_2_FD_132434 | JGI IMG/M metagenome (GOLD analysis project Ga0180436, IMG submission 132434) | Hypersaline lake sediment archaeal communities from the Salton Sea, California, USA - SS_3_S_2 metaG | ecosystem: Environmental > Aquatic > Non-marine Saline and Alkaline > Hypersaline >...
AAGGCGGCTGAGGAAGAGGAGCGCAAGAACCCGGGCGCAAGTGAGGGATTGTTGCGCCTCCTTGTCGAACGGGCGCCGGTGGCGATGGGGATTTTCGACCGGTCGGGGGCCATCGAATACGCCAATCCCGCCCTCCGGCTGCACTACGGGGACGAGCTGGCGCAGGCCCGCGATGTGCGCGAGTTCGTGAGCCTCGCCAATCCGGATCGGGCGAAAGTCGAGGAGGCGCTGTCCTATCTGAGCGAGAAGATTTTTACCGCGCCGCAGGAGGAAGGCGAGCCGGAGCCGTTCGAGGGCGAGGTGGTCACTCCGGCCGGCACGAGACGGGTTCTGTTCCGTCCGGTGGTCGTCGGTTCGAAGGTGGTGGGGGTTCTCGATGACATCACGGCGTATCGCCGGGCCGAGGAGCTGGAAGCGATCAACCGCGCCCTGCGCGAATCGGAAGCGAAGTACCGCAAGCTCCACGACAGCCTGCGGGACGCCTACGCCGCGGTCGACGTGGACGGACGGATCGTGGAGTGCAATCCGGCCTTCGAAGAAATGGTCGGGTACTCGCTCGATGAACTCCGGCAGATGACCTACTTCGACCTGACCCCGGAACAGTGGCATGCGCATGAAGCCGATTCGATCAAGAAGCAGGTCATCGCGCGCGGATACTCCGACATCTACCAGAAAGAGTACCGCTGCAAGGATGGAACCATTATTCCCGTCGAGCTGCGGTCCTTCCTGATCCGGGACGACGAGGGAAACCCGGAAGGAATCTGGGCCATCATCCGGAACATCTCGAAGCGCCGGCGCCTCGAAGAGGAACTGAAGAAGTCCAAGGCGCACCTCGAGGACGTGGTGAACACGCGCACCCTCGAACTGCGGGAAAGCATGGCCCGCTACAAAACCCTCTTCAACATGCTGGCCGACATGATCCTCGTGATCAGCGCCGAGGGTCGCATCCTTGAAGTCAACCGAGCCGCCTCGATCATGCTGGGATACTCGCAGGAGGAGTTGCTGGCGATGCACTTGGCCGGCTTCCCCTGCGACCTGCGGCCCGAGCAGCGGGAGCAGTACCTCCGGGACGCCCTCGCGGGCCGGACCGTCAGCATGGATTGCGAGCTGCGCCGGAAGGACGGCACGCGGCTTCCGGCCCAGGTGCGGGCCGTCCCCGCGCAGTTGGAAGGCAGCACCGTGGTGATCGCCAGTTTCCGCGACGTGTCGAAATCCCGGCAGGCCATGCAGGCCTTGCAGGAGAGCGAGGACCGGTACCGCCACCTCGCGGCGGCCAGCTTCGAGGGCATCGGAGTGATCGTGGACGGCATTATTCTCGACGCCAACGAGCAGCTCGCCTCGATGCTCGGATACGAACTGGCGGAGGTGGTCGGACAGCCGACCCTGGATTTCGTCGCGCCCGCCTCCCGGGCCGTCGTGGCCCGGCACATCCAATCCGGATCCGAGGAACCCTACGAACTCGAACTCCTCCACCGGGACGGGACCACCATTCCGGTCCAGGGGCAGGGCCGGATGACCGACTGGCATGGGCAGCCCGCCCGGGTGTCGGTCGTCCGGGACCTGCGGGAGGCGAAACGTCTCGAAGCTGAACTGAGCGCGCAGCAGGCAAAGCTGGCCCAAGCGCAGAAACTGGCGCTGCTCAGCGAGGTCAGCGCCGGGATCCTGCACCAGGTCGCGCAACCCCTCAGCATCATTTTCAACAACGTGGCCGCCGCCATGGACGCCATCGACAAGTGCGAATCCTGCGCGTGCCCCGCCGGGGAACCCCTCCTCGACCTGAACGGCCAGCTCAAGACCCTTCGAAGGACGATCATCAACCTTCGCACCCTGGCCCACCCGAAGCGATCGCATCAGGCGTCGGCCGATCTCAATGGCATCGTCGAGGAGGCGGTCGAAGCGGCGCGACCCGCGGCCGAACGCCACGAGGTGCGTTTGGAAACCGAGCTGCAAACCGGGTTGCCTTCGGTCCGGGCCGATCCGGTGCAGCTCAACCAAGTCTTCGCCAACCTTCTGCGCAATGCGGTCGATGCCGTGGCGTCGTGCGATCCGGATCGACGAACCGTCACGATCACGACCCGGGGGGACGGTCCGGACGGGGTGGAGGCGACGATCCGGGACGAGGGCGGGGGGATCGCTCGGGAAGCGCTGTCCCGTCTGTTCGAGCCCCTCTTCACCACGAAGCCGGACGGGATGGGCGTCGGCCTTGCGCTCGCCCGCACCATTGTCACCGCCCACGGCGGAACCATCGAAGGTTTCAACAACCAGGACGCCCCCGGCGCCAGCTTCCGCGTCGTCCTGCCAACCGGAAAGGAGGCCGAGTGAGCACCTCCGACCATCTCGTCGCCGTCCTTGACGACGAACCGAAGGTCCTGCGCAGTCTGAAGCGGCTCTTGACCGGCCGCGGCTTCGCGGTGCGGCTCCACAGCGACCCGGAGGATTTCTTCCGCGCCGGATTGCCGGACGTGCCGTCCTGCCTGTTGCTCGATCACCAGCTCGGCGAGGAGATGACCGGTATCGAGGTCCAAGCCGAGATGTTGCGCCGCGGCTGGACGATCCCGATCATCTTTCTCACCGCCCACTGGAACGTGAACTCGATCGTCCGCGCCATGCGGGCCGGAGCGGACGGTTTCCTCACCAAGCCTTACGACTCCGAGGAACTCGTGCAGGAAATCCGGCGAGCCCTCGACCATGCCCGCAAGACGCTGGCATCCACACGCGAAAGCGCCGAGTTGCGGGCCCGCGCCGCCAAGCTCACCAAGCGTGAACACGAGATCGTCAGCCACGTCATCACCGGCAGGATCAACAAGGAAATCGCCCACACCCTCGGCCTCTCGGTCGTCACCGTCAAAATCTACCGCGGGCGCGCCATGCGAAAACTCGGCGCCGGGAACGCCGCCGAACTCGCCCGCCTCGCCGCCCTCGCCGGCATCACCGGCATCACCGGCAACCCCCCCTGACATGACCGCCCGGAAAATCTGACCAGACTTCCCACTGCCTGAACATCCTCCCAGCCGGACGTAGGTTGCGTGGCGAGGTGTTCACAGCGCCCCGCGGGTCGTGTGTTCCCGCGGGGCGCTCGCTTTTTATCATCGGGCAGTTCGATACGCACCTTGGCGTCGCTGCTGAACGGCCGGCATGGTTTGCCGCGAAGGCGCGCCCCCCAGGGCGGCGAGGGCGTTGGCGGAGATCGCGGCGTGGTCGTTGGTCCCGCCAGCCATGGCATAGACCGCGCCGCCGAGGTCTTCGTGCTTGATCCCGGCGCTCTCTTCGGCGTCGAGGTAGTCCTCGACCGACACACGGGCGGGCTTCCTGATCCCGGTCGCCGTCACGGAAGCATTCATACTCAACCCCCCGCGTTGCGCAAGGAGGCGGTAGCTCCGCACGGGGGGCATCCCGGCCTACTCGTCCTTCGCCGCGGCGGCGGCCTCTTTGATGACGGCCTGGTCCTCTTCGGAGAGGTTGGCGACCGGGTAGTCGACGGCCTTGCCGTTGGCGAGCTTGAAGCGGACCGAATCGCCGTTGATGGCGAGGACGGAGGCGGTCATCGTCCTGCCTTCGGCGTTGGTCCATGTCCGCGACGGGATGACGGGTTCCGGGAGGGCCGCGAGTCTTGACCCGCTCTCGTCATCCTCCTTCTCGACGTCCTTGAGCGCCTTCTTGATGACGCGGTCGAAGTCGTCCGCACCGGGGTGTCCGGCAAACACCAGCTTCCCGGAGGAATCGAATACCACCGCGTGCGGGATGCCCTGGAGGGTGGGTGGCCGGGAGCTGTTCCTCGTGATCGGGAACTCAGCCTTCACCTTCCTTGTGATCTTCTCGATGGCGTCCTTGGAGCTGCCCTGCACCTCGTCGGCGATGATGGTGAGGCCCTTGTCTCCGTATCGTTTGTCCATCTGAACCAGATGGGGCATTGCTGCAATGCAGGGCGGTCATCCCGTTCCCCAGTATTCGATCACCACCACCCGTCCTTCGAGATCCTCCTTCCTGACCTCGTCCCCGCTGATGGTTTCCCCGATCTTGTAGTCCGAAAGCGATTGGTCGGGAAGCTCGGCGGCCGCGACCCATGCCCGGGAAACAGCAAGCGCCGCCGCAGCCGCTACAAGGACCATTGGACCGATTCTCATGGCGCATGATCCCTAAACCGGGTCCGGTCCGGAAGCAACCGAATTCGTCCGGTCCCGGCCCAAGGCGTTCCGGCCCGGTCTTCGATTCCCTCGGCGCCGGCCCGAGGGGCGCAACGACAGATGCCACCGGGGGGCACGGGACTGCCCGCCATGCTCGATGCCCCGAAGCATGACCGGTTCGTCACCGCCCGCGGCGCTCCGCTTCGCCGGAGCGGGCGCCGTCGCGGAGGGCCTCGCGGAGGATCTCGACCGGGTGAAGGGCCCGGCGGCCGGCGCCGTCCTTGATCTGGTGGCGGCAACTGGTGCCGGGGGCGGCGATCAGAACATCGGCGGGTTGCTCGCGGACGGCGGGCAGAAGAACGAGTTCCGCCACCTTCATGGAGACTTCGTAGTGTTCGCGCTCGTACCCGAAGGCGCCCGCCATCCCGCAGCAGCCGGACGGAATCAGGCGCACCTCGTAGTTGGCGGGCAGTTCAAGCATCCGCACCGTGGGCACGACCGAGGCAAGGGCTTTCTGGAAACAGTGGGCGTGCAAACGGATCAGACGCGGCTCGTCGATGAAGGCGTCCGGACCGATGCGGCCGCCGTCCACCTCCCGGGCGATGAACTCGTCGATCATGAGACAGCGCTCGCCGAGACGACGCGCCGTGGCACGCAGGCCGGCCGGGACGAGTTCCGGGTATTCGTCGCGGAAGCTGAGGATGGCGGACGGCTCAATGCCGAGCAGCGGCGCCTCGCCGGTGATGACCTCCGCGAGAAGCTCGACGTTGCGGATGGCAATCCGCCGGGCCCGGCGCAGGAGGCCTTTCGAGAGCAGCGCGCGGCCGCTTTCAACATGACGCGGAATGACGACCTCATACCCGAGCCGTTCAAGCAATTCCACCGCGGCCCGGCCGACCGGAACGTCGTTGATCCCGGTGAACTCGTCGTTGAACAGGTAGACCCGGCGGCCCGCCGAGGCGGCGCCCCGAGGCCTGCCGCGCATCCACCGCGAAAGAGTCCGGCGGTGAAGAAGCGGGATCGAACGGTCGGGATGGAAACCGACGGCGCGCTTCGCAAGACGGGCCAGCGGTTCGTTGCCGAAAACGAAGTTCCACATCCACGGCAGGTGCGAAGCAAGCCGTCCGGCCCGCGCGAAGCTGCCGACAAGGCGGCTGCGAAGCGGAACGCCGTTGGCGTCGTAGTAGTGCTGGAGGAACTCGGCCTTGAGCTTGGCGACATCGACATTCGACGGACACTCCGCCTTGCAGCCCTTGCAACTCAGGCAGAGGTCCATGACCTCGCGGATCTCCTCGCTGTCGAACGGGTTCGGGCGCCCGGAGCGCGTGAGAATCTCGCGCAGGATGTTGGCGCGGGCGCGGGTGGTGTCCTTCTCGTCGCGGGTGGCCATGTAGCTGGGGCACATCGTGCCGCCCCCGAGGTGGGTCCGGCGGCAGTCCCCGGACCCGTTGCAGAGTTCCGCGCCGCGCAAAATGCCGCGGCTCTCGCTGAAGTCGAATACGGTCTCAAATTCCCGCGTCTCCTTGCCGGCGTCGTAACGCAGCGAGCTGTCCATGGGCGGCGCCTCGACGATCTTGCCGGGGTTGAAGATGACGGCCGGGTCCCACGCGCGCTTCACCTCGCGAAGGAAGGCGCAGCAGGATTCCCCAAGGACGCGCGGGATGAGTTCGCCGCGCAGGCGCCCGTCGCCGTGCTCGCCGCTGAGTGAGCCGCGGTAGCGTTTCACGAGATCCGCGCTGTCTTCGGCGAGGGCACGGAAACGGGCCCGGTCGCCGGGGCTCTTGAGGTCGAGCAGCGGCCGCAGGTGCAGTTCCCCCGCGCCCGCATGGGCGTAGTGCACGCACTCGGCGCGGTGTTTCGCAAGCAGGGCGTTGAAGTCGCGGATGTACTCCGGCAGTTCGCTCACATGGACCGCGGTGTCTTCGACCACCGCGACCGGCTTCGCATCGCCGGGGACGTTCGAGAGGACGCCAAGGCCCGCCTTGCGAAGGTCCCACACCTTCCCGGTCTCCTCGCCTCGCAGGACCGGGAAGTGGGTCCCCAACCCCGCCTCGCGCAGCCGCGCCGTCAGCCGCCCGACTTCCGCCTCCGCCTCGGCCATCTCGTCGGCCCGCATCTCGACCAGAAGAATGGCGGCCGGATCGCCAACCACGAAGTCGCGATTGCGGCGCTGTTCGCGATTCGCCTTCGTGCATTCAAGGATGTAGTGGTCGATCAGCTCGCAGGCGTGACAGTCGTGTTCCATGGCCAGCCGCGCCGCGCGCAGGGACTCGTCCACGCTGCCAAAATGCGCCGCCAGCAGGGCGGCCTCGCACGGCGGACACGGAACACACGCCAGCTTGAATTCGGTGGCGAGCATCAAGGTGCCCTCGGAACCCGCCAACAGCTTGCAGAAGTCGAAAGGATTCTCCGAGCAAGGATCAAGGACCCCGGCGTCCATGAGCAGATCAAGAGCATAGCCGGTATTGCGCCGGCCAAGGGCGGGGTCCGGGTAGTTCTCCGCAATGGTCCGGCGGTTCCCGCCGTCGCCCAGCAGTTCCCGAATCTGTCGGTAGAGCCGGGTTTCGAGCCGCTCGCACGGGCCCTCGCACTTCGCCTCGAACCCGGCCGCATCCAAGGCATGAAAGCACGCCTCCGAGCCGTCGCTGAGGAATCCCCGCACTTCAAGCAGATGCTCGCGGGTCGAGCCATACCGGATCGAGTTGGCGCCACAGGAATTGTTGCCGGCCATGCCGCCGATCATGGCCCGGTTCTGGGTGGCCGTTTCCGGGGCGAAGAAGATCCCGTGCGGCCGCAGGGCGAGGTTCAGATCGTTCCGGATGACCCCCGGCTCGACCCGCACCCAGCCCTCTTCGGGATGGATTTCGAGGATGCGGTTGAGATGCCGCCCGAGGTCCGCCACGATGCCATCGCCCACCACCTGTCCGGCCAGCGACGTGCCCGCCGCCCGCGGGATCAGCGGCAGCCGATGCGCGCCGGCCAGAGCAACCAGCCGTCCGGCCTCCGCCGCGCTCCGCGGAAACGCCACCGCCAACGGCAGTTCGCGAAACACCGACGCATCCGTCGCATACAGCGCCCGCATCATGTGGCCCCCCTCAAGCTCGCCGCCCCACTCCCGGGCCAGCCGCTCCAGCCGCCCCCCGGTGTCGTTCTCGTCCGCCATCTTTCGCCTTTCTGCCGTGGCCAGTCCTCTTTCGCTTGAAAGCGGTGGCCGTGCGTTTTATATCTCCGATTCCACTAACGCCTCCGGACATTAAACGCCCACCCTGCGCGGCTGTCCGGTTCGACACCGTTAGAGCCGCCGGTTTCCATGGGAATCGAGGCTAGCCCCCCGGCAACCGGGAGTCAATCCGGGCCGCGGACCGCGTGCACGGGCCGTCCGCCCATGGAGGGTTGCCCGCCTCAGCCATCCGGGAGTGATTTCTGAGATTCCTCACACAAATCCCGTCCTCCAGAGCGTTAGGTGGCATGGAAACAGCTTGAAAAGGGCTGTTGTCCCGCCCTGCCATGGAGGTTTTCATACGGGTTTCCCTCGTTGGCGTGCGGGAAACGTTCCGAGACGCCCGCGGCGGAGTGGAGTTTTTATGGGTTTTCCTCCAGTCCGTCGCGGGTCGTCTTCTCCTCGAAGAAGTCGATTCGCCTTCGATGACGAGGAATGGTCTTGCCTGCGGCGCGGATGCAGGGCCATTCCTGCGGCGCCGTCCGGGCTCGCAGCCGGCACGCCCCACTGATCATGTCCCGCGATGACCCGTGCGCCGCAAGCCCCGTCCGCCTCGGCCTTGCGGCAGCCCGCACCAACATCGTGCCGGCGGCGATCATCGCCGTGGTGGCGATCGGGGTGCTCGCCGGTTATCGCCACTGGCCGGCCTTTCATGACACGCTGGAGGTCGTCCGGAGTTGGAAGGAACGATTCGGATTCGGCTTCTCGGCGGTTTCGACGGGGATTTTCGGTGGTTTTCTCCCGGTGCTTTTCCGTCTGATCCCCCGCGAGACCCGGCGGGATCCGCAATGGCGCCATTTGCCGTTCTTCGTGGGCTTCTGGGCCTGCAAGGGGGTCGAGGTGGACGCCCTCTACCGCTTCCAGGCGTGGCTGTTCGGCGACTCGCCCGCCGCAGAGGTGGTGGTGGCGAAGGTGTTTGTCGACCAGTTCCTCTACGTGCCGTTCTGGGCTGTTCCCACGATGATGGGCGCTTACCTTTGGAAGGATTCCCGGTTCCGGATTGCCAGGACGGTCCGGCGCCTTGGAGCGCGATGGTATCGGAACCGCTGCCTTCCGTTGCTCCTGGCCAACTGGGGCGTCTGGACCCCCGCCGTGGCCGTCATCTACAATCTGCCTCTCTCCCTGCAACTCCCCCTGCAAAATCTGGTTCTCTGCCTGTTCGTCCTCCTCGTGATGATCTTGACGCGGGCGGAGACCCCGGACGATCAGGCGCGCCCCCCGGGTCAGAACTCGAAGGCGAGTCCCAGGGAGAGGTAATTCGAGCCCTCGCCCACGCCTTCCGGTTCCCCGTCTTCGTTGATGAAGTCCCCAAAAAGGCCCCGGCCACCGGAGCGATGGTTGAGGACCCCCACCAACCACGCGTGTTCGAGACCGCCGAGCTCCGAATCGCGGAACAGACGGTTCACCCGGATCAGGGTGAGCAAGTCCCGGCAATTGAGGGACAACGAAACCTCGAGGTAGCTGAGCAGCCGCCGGGAGCCGCGAAAGTCACGCTGGACCCTCTCGGTGTAGGGAATTTGCGTGACGTAGGAGAGCCCCGCCCCCGCCCCGAAGCGGGTCCGCAAATAGCGGTTCCACGGAAAGGCGGTCCATTCGACGTTCAAAAAGCAGATGAACTGGCCGGCGTGTCCCACTCCGTTGTTGGCAAGGTGGTGCAGGGCGCCAAGGTTGGCGGAAATATCAAGCGGAACGCCCCACGGTTCCGACCAGATCTCCCGTCCCAGCGTCAGCCCGTAGAGGAACGTGCCCTCGACCACCGTGACCTCGCCACTGAGTGCAACATCAACCATCGTCTGCTCGACGCCGCGCCCCGCAAGAACGCGAATGGTCCACCGGGGATCCGATTCGGGAGGGGAAAGCGGAAGGGGATCCTCCGATTCGATGCCCAGCAGATGGCGTTCAAAGGGTGACTGCCGGCTACCGAAGGCCGGCGGCGGCAGGGCGCGAGCCCGGTTCGGTGAGCCGCAGCCTCCCGTCGAGGCTCTCCAGAAACATCCGCCGCTGCCGGCAGGATCCGCGCCGCCCGCCATCGTGTCGGAGCCGCGCGCATTCGAAAGGCCTCCCGCACTCAACAGCACGATAACAATGCCGAAAACTCGACGGAACCAAACGGAAAAGAGTCGACGGGTTTTCACAAAAAAGAGATCCCCCGGGGGGACCACGCGGATTACGTTAGCACACTCGTCCTGTCAGACCGATCAAATTAACAACGATGCGGGTATTCCCGTCGTCCCCGTCCGGTGCCCGGCCAAGGCGTAACCAACCCATGCCCAGAACAGTCCGTGGAGGGCCATGGCAACGACAAGGATGAGGAACCCGGCCAGCGTCTTGACCGGCGGGGCTTCGCCGAGGGCGGGGACGATCGACACCAGCGCCGCCGCCACCCCGATCGCGAGGGCCCATGCGATGAAGGAGCGGACTTCCTTGAAGACGACGCGGCGTGACACGCCGGGCGGCACGCCGATCGTTTCGAGCATCGCGAATTCGCGGCGGCGCTCGACGAGGTTGCGGGCCGTCACGATCCCGAGGCCGGCGCTCCCGAGCAGGAGGCCCAGTCCGCCAAGAACGTGGAAGATGGCGATGTAGGTGTTCTCGACGGCGTGGAAGCTCTCAAGGCGTTCGCGCGCCATGGTCACCGCGCCCCCCCGGTCGGCGATCGCTTTCTGGAGGACCTTTCGCACCGATGCGGGATCTTCCGCGGCGTCCGCAAGAAAGAGCGAATACCCTTCCTGGGAGGGATAGTAATCGAGGAATTGCTCCTCATCGACCACGAAGCTCCCTTGGAACACGCTGTCGGCGAGGGTCCCGGAAATCTCGACCTCGAACTCCTCCCCTTGTTCGTCGCGATAGGTGATGCGGTCGCCGAGCCGCTTCTTCAGGACCCACATCATGGTGGTCTCGTCGAGAAAGGCGCGCAGGACGCCGGGGCCGCCGGGTTCCTCCAGCAACCTCCAGCCCTTTTCGCGATCGAGCCCCGGCGCCACGTCCCGCAGCGAGAACGCCCCGCGTTCCGCGAGGGCGCCCACGCCGGTGGCCAGCAAGCGGGGCCGGCTCGCGGTGTTCAGGTTGAAGCAACTGGCGTCGTCTCCGGCCCCCGCCCGGAACGGTTGCACCGCTCCCAACATGTCCCGCCGGCCGCCCAACTCGAAGAAATCCTGCTCGCGGTCTGTCGCCGCGGCGCGGTTCACGGGGCTGGTGGTTTCGATCCAGAAGGTGTAGCCGCCGGTGCCGCTGCTCTTCCTGGTCAACCCGGCGCCCCCGTGCTTCCGGAAGGCGGTCACGGAGATGACGAGGAACACTCCGCACGCCATCGTTCCCACCACCACGAGACTGCGCATCGGGCGCCGCCCGCTGTTGAGCATCGCGAGGCTGGAAGGGGTCAGAACACTCCGTGGCCGCGCGCCGCGCACCGTCAACCAGCCCCGATACCCCCACAACCCGCCCGCAAGAAACGCCGCCCCGGACAGAAAGAAGGCCCCCTGCGGGCCCATCGCCGGCGAAAGAAACAAGGCGCCCCCGCCCGCCGCCATGCAGAGCGCCGCGGCCAGCAGTTGGCGTCTTCCCCCGCCGCTGCCCCGCCGGACCTCCTCCGATCCCGCCTCCAGCCGCAGACTGGCGCTCTGCCGGACCTGCCGGCGCACCGCCAGCCAGATCGCCAGCATCGCCACCCCGACGAATCCCCCCAGCCCCCATGCCATCGATCCGGGATCGAGGTGGAAGGTGAACAATCGCCCTCCGCCCCCGGAACTCCAGATGGTCTCGAGGAAGCGCAGGATGCCGAGGCTGTATCCGGTCGCGCCCGCGAAGCCGAGGAGCGCCCCGGCAACCACCACCAGCAAGCCTTCCATCAACCGCCACCGCAGCAGTTTCCGGCTCGATACGCCCACCGCCGCAAGCAGCCCGCTCTCGCGCCCCCGTTGTTCGACGTTGAACCGGAACAGCATCGCAACCAGGCCCACCGCCGCCACGATCAGGAACACGCTCATGCTCAGGAACAACCCCGCGATATCGACCGGGGAACGGGCCGCCTCGAGAGCCTCGGCGCGGAAATCCCGCAGGACGAACCCCGCCATCCAAGGCCGAATCGCGCCGAGAATCCGTCCCCTGACCTCCTGCCGCTCCCGGCCCGCCGCCGGGATCCTCAACGCCGTGGCGTCCCCCCAGCGGTTCGCGAACATCTCACGCCCCGCCTCGATCGACAGAAAGGCCTTCGGGGTCCCCCGAAACTCCTCCCAGTATTCCTCGTCTTTCGGCCGGATCCGGTCGAGATCGAGCGGCAGCCCCGGCGACCAGTCCCGCGCGTTCCCGGCCTCGGCCACGCCGGGGAAATCCGGCATCCACAAGCGATCCGCCGCCAGCCCCTCCATCGGAACGACCTTCCGCACCCGGAAGCCGCGCTCCGCCACTTCGAGGCGGTTGCTCCCCGCAAGGCGGAAATACGACAATTCCAGTTGGTCACCCGGCGCCGCGTCGAGATCGTCCGCCAGCCAGTCGTTGATGACGATCTCGTCCCTGCCGAGATCCTCCGGGAGGAACGGGGCCGCGGCGGGATCCACCGCCGTCACCATCGAATACGGCGTTTCCCGTTCCCCAACGGCAAGGGTGTTGGCAAGATAGCTGAGGACGGGCTGCGCCCCGGGGAAGACGCTTCGCAGCGCCTCGACGATCTCAGGCTCGATGAAAATGCGCCCGGAACGAAGTTCGACGGCCCCCGCCAGCGGGATGTCCACCAGCGAAAACCCGTAGTCCTCGATCCTCATGGCCGAATGGATGCGCTCCCGCAGGCCCTCCGCCTCCATGCCGTCCCGCAGGACGTCAACCAACAGGAGATTCGCCCGGCCGGGATACCCGATCAACTCCTGAAGGCGGCCCAGCGGGACGAACACCGTCGGCGCCGGCAACTGGCTCGTCCGCAGGCCGAACCGGCCGAAGGCCTCGTCCCCCGCCACATGACGCACCGTCCCGCGGAAGCTGATCACTTCCTCGGCCTCCCCCGAAAGGGGCGCATCGCGCGAGAGCAGCCCCGGCTCCTGCATGCGCAGCACCACTTGCGCCCCTTCCCGCAGGTCGAGGGAATCCGCAAGGTGACGGTTCACCGCCACCTCCCGCTCTGCCAGCGGCATGGCGGTCCCGGCGGCGGGCGCCATCTTCCAGAACCGGTCGTCCACCCCCACGATCTGCACCTGCCCGGTTCCCCGCCCGCTCGCCCGCGCACTGACCTGCCCCTCCATCATCAGGACCGGGGCGGTCCCCACGTCGTCCCCGCGCACTCGTTCCGCAAGCTGCGCCCCGAAGAACCCCTCCCCGCCCGTGAACACGTAGTCCGTCTGCCCGATCCGGCCGGCGGCGATCTCGCGCAGCGTCCCCTTCACCGAGTCTCCCGCCATCAACGCCCCCAGCAGGACGGCCGCCCCGAGCGCCGCCCCGGCCAGCACCCCGAGTTCCGAGCCCCGGTAGTGCCACATCCCGCGCCGAATGAAGGTCCAGGGTGTCATGAGGAGCAAGGTTCAGTCAGTGCCCGGCAAACGAGCGCCGCCAATGAGGCGGCCAAGGAATGCCCTTTCTCATCGAACATCGAAGATCCAGGATCGAAAACCGAAAACAGCACCTCGCGCCTCCCTCATCGCTCCTTCCGCTCCAGCTTTCCATTACGTAGTTCATAGTAGCTATCCATTCGTTCGGCGAGGCCCGCGTTGTGGGTGACCACCACGAGGGTGACGCCGGTCTTGCGGTTCATTTCCACGAGGAGGTCTGCGATCCTGCCGGTGGTTCCGGCGTCCAGCGAACCGGTGGGCTCGTCGGCGAGGACAAGCCCGGGCCGGTTGACAAGGGCGCGGGCCACCGCGGTGCGGAGACGCTCGCCGCCCGAGATCTGGTAGGGGAAGTGACCGAGGCGGTCCTGCAAACCGACTTCCCCCAGAAGCGACCGGGCCCGTTCCTCGGTCTCCCCGGGGGCCTCCTCCCATCCCCCGGCCAACCGGGGAACCAGAACGTTCTCGAGAACGCTGCATTGCGGAAGCAGATGATGATGCTGGAAAATAAACCCCAGCGAGCGGTTGCGGAAGGCGGCCGCTTCCTCCCGCGAAAAACCCCCAATGTCGCGCCCTCCGATCGTGATCGTCCCGCTGGTGGGATGGTCGAGGGCCCCCAGCAGGTTGAGCAGCGTCGTCTTGCCGCTCCCCGAGGGTCCCACCACCGCCACCGTCTCCCCCGCCCGGACGCGCAGATCGACCCCCGCCAGAACGCGCAACGACTCGCCCGGCATCTCGTAGACCTTGCTCAGCCCGGTGGCTTCGATCAGTCCCGCATCACTTTCCATCGTTTCGCCTTTCCTTCGAATACGGGCAGCGTGCCGGAATCCACCCGGCGCACCGGAATCCGCATCGGGAACGCCGCCTCGAGCCCGGCCGCAAGCTCGCTTTCGGCATTTCCCGCCCCCGTGGTTTCGATCACGAGCCGAATCTCGGGCAGCGAGCCCCGTTGATCAACCTCGACCTGGTACTCGCCGACGCCGTCGCAGGCGCGCACCACGGCATCGATCGCGCTCGGAAAGACGTTCACCCCCCGCACCACCACCATGTCGTCGGCCCGCCCGATGATGCCGCCCTCCAGCGCGAATTCCCCCGGATCGCCGCCGGGCAACGCCACCGGCTTCACAAGATCGCCGGTCCGGTAGCGAAGCAGCGGCGAGCCGTATCTTCCCAGCGTGGTGAGCACCAACTCTCCCAGCGTCCCCATCTCCACCGCCTCCCCGGTCGCCGGGTCGATCACCTCCGCAAGATAGGAGCCCTCGATGATGCGCAGGAGATCGGGCTGCTCCGGGTCGCTGAAGGTCACCGGCCCGGCCTCCGTCATGCCGTGGTGATCGACCACCCGCGCCCTCCAAGCCCGCGCGATCCGGTCCCGCACCGCCGGGATGCTGCCACCCGGTTCGCCGCAGACCACGATCAACGCCACTCCGAGAGCGGCCGCCTCGAGGCCGATCCGCGCCCCCACCTCCGCCAGCCTCAGGGCGTAGGTCGGCGTGCAGCAAAGAACATGCGGGCGGTGCCGCTCGATCAGGCGCAGGCGGTTCTCGCTCGATAGTCCTCCGCCCGGAATGACCCGCACCCCCATCGCCGCGGCCGCCTCGAATCCGCCCCAGAACCCGAGAAACGGCCCGAACGAGAACGGGAAAAAGGCGCTGTCCCCCGCTGCCACCCCCGCCGCTTCCCAGACCTTGCGCCAGTTCCACAGCACCCACTCCCAGCCCTCCGGGTCGTCGAGCCAGACCAGCGAGCGCCCCTTCGTCCCGCTCGTCTGGTGAAAGCGCGTGTAGCGCTCCTGCGGCCGCGTCAGCCCGCTGCCATACGGCGGGTGCGCCTCGTGGTCCGCCACCAACTCGTCCTTCGTCGTAAAGGGCGCCCGGGACTTGAAGTCCTCGATACTCTCGACGCGCCGCAACCCGCCCAGCTTCGCGGCGTAAAAGCGATTCGCCGGGAGGATGGCGTCGAGAAGCTCGTTGAGAAGATGCACTGGATCGATTGCTTCGGCCGCTTCAACTACACCAGCCTGCGGAACTCCTGCGGCGTCAGACCGGCGTCCTTCGCAATACCGCCCGTCGCATACGCGTTGACGGGGTTGTGACGCGGAATTGTCACCAGCCATCCTCCGTCTGACATCACGGTGTGCTTGCCCTCCCAGACGATGCGGAATCCCGCCTTCTCAAGCGCACGGGTTGCGTCGAGGCGGCTGATGCCGGGAATCTTCGGCATGGTTCACACGGTGACACTGACAGTGCGCAGGTCCTCATCCTGAAGTGCCTCTTGCCGGGCGGCCACGTATTCCCGGATGGCATCACGGATGTTCGCCAAGGCCTCTTCCTCGGTCCCGCCTTGAGACCAGCAACCCGGCAGCGCCGGACAGCCAACGGCATAGCCCTCCTCCGACTTCTTGAGAATGACGGGATCGTCCACCCTCATGTCAGAATTCTCGCTCCAACGGATGCGCTCGTCAAGGGGCCCTCCCGCCCGCCTCGCACCCCGTGGAGCGGAATCCGTGGGCAACCACGATCACGACCGCCGCTTCGCCGGCCACGCGCACAATCCGCCAGAGGCCCTCGCACGGTTGGCGCAGGCTCCAGTTCGATGCCGATGAGGGCTGCGGCGTCAGCCGTCCCCGGCCGCGCCATGGTGCGCGGACTTCTGTTCCGGGACGAGGCCACCCTCGACGTATTGGCGAATCAACGCGGGAATCAGCGCCTGGCAAAGAATTCCTTGCTTTGACGCCTTTCGCTGGACTCCGGTGGTCCGTTACCTTCCAGAGAATCCCTGCGCCCGGGAGAAGGGCGATTTCCTCGAACGAGACGCCCCCGTTCCTTCTCAAGCGGCTGGTTATCCTCCGGATCCCGGTCGAATTCCACCAAGGCAGCAATGCGTGCCTATCAGGCCGGCATCCGGTCAAGCTCCTTTCTTCCCCCGGCAGTAGAATGAGTCCGCCGATCCCGACCGGCCATTCCATCTCGCGGCTTCCGCCCGAGCGGATGACGACGCGGACCAATCCGGCACCTTGTCGCGGAGGTCAACAGGGCGCACAAGCGGGAAGGGTGCGGGGCGCCGGGTGGCTGGTGGCTGGTTTCATTCCGGCTTCATTCCTTCGGGGGGGTCCCGCCTTGTTCCGGACGGGACCGGCGGATTATCACTGGTATAACCGTACCCAATCCACGACCATGCCAACGGGCAGTTCTTCGGGATGGGTCACTTTGCCGGGCCAACTGCCTTCCAGTTGCTGGTCCATATATAAGAAAAACGGCTGATCGAACGGCCATTGAAAGGTTCCTCCTCCGGGCACCTTGGGATACGTTATGGTTTCAACTCCGTTTATGGCGTAAACCAGCTTGTCTGGATACCAGCTCACACTATAGACATTATAGCCGCCGGGAGCTATCCTGCCCGTGGCGGACTTCCTGGGGCTTGCCTGCTTCAGATTTATTGTCCAGTGGCTGTGCGTGGTTTGATAGGCAAAATCATCATGGTTCAGTCTCTCCATGATATCCATTTCGCCATTGTGCTGGTTCGGATAAATCGCCTTCTCCGATTTCATCCAAATGGCTGGCCAGGCCCCGTGGGCAGGTTCCAGCTTTGCACGGATCTCAATCCGTCCGTACTGGAAGGCGAACTTGTGACGTGTGGATATTCCTCCGGTCAGGAATGGACGCGGATCCCCGGTTGAGGGGTTGTCATTGACAATTCCTCGCAGGTGGATGTTGTCCTCATCAAATCGGACGACCCGGTCGTCCGTCGCGGTGATATAACGGAAGCAGCCCTTGTTTTCCTGCCAACGCTCGACAGGCAACTTGATCTCCGGAGTGGTGAACAGTCCGAGCCGGGTCCAGTGGGCAGCGTCCAATGCTCCCTTGTCGAAATCATCTTCCCAAACGAGTTCCCATGGGGTTGCGTCGTTGCGCCGTCCTTCCTTCTGGACGTATATGTACCCGTCCGCCACCTCATAAGGTCTGGCGGAAGATGGGCAACCCATGAGAGGCGCCGCCGCCAACAATCCCAAGACCAGGTGTCTCTGTAGCTTCATCTGATTCATTGTCTCCCCACCATGGAACAGAAGGGTCACGAGGCGGCGCCGCTGCGGGCGGCGCCATTCCGATCGGCCCGCGTCGCCCGGATTATGGCAGGCCGGTTCCGTCCGGCCACCCGAAAGTCCGCGGCTCTTGCCCGCCGCCCCTTGGCCGGTTCCGGCGGGTCCCGGACGGGTCACCTGCCGGCTTGTCTCCCCGGCGGTCGCCGCCACGCTCCGGCCGTCCGGTGGCGCGAAAGCCATTCCTCATCCGGACGCCTGCCGGCGGTCCGCAGTCGTTCGAGCGTGCGATGCACGTGATGATCCGGCGGGCGGGCGCCCGGTCACCGTTTTTCCCCGGCCCGCACTTCCGCTACGGCCGGTTTTCCGGCGGGCGGCGGCGGGCCGGGCTTGAAGATGGTGACGAGGCTCCCTCCGGCGGCGGCAAGGATGATGCCAAGGTAGAACGGCCACGGGATGGCGGCCCACCCTCCCTTGGGCGGGTGCAGGGAGAGGGCCACGACGGCGTTGAGGACGGGCGCCCCGGCAAAGACGATCGACATCACGACGCTCGGCAAACCGCCCGCTCCGAAGGCCAGCAGGACTCCGAAGGCCCCGAGAGCCCCGGCCACGCCCGCGATCAACGACCACCACATCCCGGACGGGGGGTAGTTCCAGTTCGCTCCGCGGGCCGCCAGCAGGGCGAGGGGCGCCACGATGGCCACAAGGAAGTAGGCGATCCCCACGAAGAGGAAGGCCTTGTAGCGCCCGAACTCGGGATCGCCCATCCCCACCGCTCCCTTGTGCAGGAACACCCCGTAGACCCCCCAGAAGGAGACCGTCATCATTGCAAACAGCAGCCAACTCATCGTCTTGCCGGATTTGTGCTTGGGTTGCGTCACTTGCGAAACAGGTGGGACATCATTCGCCGGCCGCATCTCTCGCCTTTTCGAGGCCGGTCCGGACCGGGCCGGGGATGGGAATGGGCTCGATGCCATGGCGCCCGAAGCGCACGCACACCGTCAC
>Ga0180436_10002391_pt1 | contig 17903 bp, 13 predicted proteins | sample SS_ome_2_FD_132434 | JGI IMG/M metagenome (GOLD analysis project Ga0180436, IMG submission 132434) | Hypersaline lake sediment archaeal communities from the Salton Sea, California, USA - SS_3_S_2 metaG | ecosystem: Environmental > Aquatic > Non-marine Saline and Alkaline > Hypersaline >...
CTGCGAGCGGCTCCCAAGTGGGGCAACGGCGATCCCGCCGTCGACCGGTATGCTGGTGACCTGCTGGCGATGCGCGAGCGCGTGCTTGACCGCATCGACGCTGATACCGGCAGCAGACCGCATGTGGTCTGCCATGTGGTACGCAGCCTGCACTACTTCGACGGCAAGGGCATCGCGGCTTCTCCTGACGGACGCTTGGCGGGGACGCCGGTGGCCGACAGCATCGGTGCCGAGACCGGTACGGCCGAGCGCGGGCCGACGGGCATTCTGAACAGCGTGGCGCTGTTGGATCAGGGCAACAACTATCGCGGCGGTACCAACCTCAACCTGACGCTGCCGGCCACGACGTGGCAGCCCCCCCAGATGCGCACGACGATGTGCTCACTCGTGGAGACTTACTTCGGCAACGGGGGGCAAGAGCTGCAGATAGCGGTGCTGGTCCCTGGCACGTTGCGGGATGCCCAGGCGCATCCGGAGCGGCACAGTGACCTGGTCGTGCGTGTGGCGGGCTTCAACGCGCGCTTCGTTGACCTGGCGCCGGTGGAGCAGGAAGAGCTCATCAGACGAGCGGAGGCGGTGATATGACCGAGACGTACAGATTCGATCCCGGCAGTCTGCCGTTGGACGATACGTGGGATGTGATCGTGGTGGGCGGCGGTCCGGCGGGGTGCACGGCGGCGGCATCAGCGGCACGTGAGGGCGCGAAGACCTTGTTGCTCGAGGCCACCGGGGCGTTGGGCGGGATGGGCACACAGGGGCTGGTCCCGGCGTGGTGTCCGTTTACGGACAAAGATCGCGTCATCTACGCCGGCATGGCCGAGCGTGTGCTGCGAGAGACGATGGCAGGGATGCCGCACGTGGACCCGGCGTGGCTCGACTGGACGCCGATCGACCCCGAGCGGCTCAAGCGCATCTATGATGACCTGGTCACCGAGGCGGGCGTGGAGGTGCTGTTCAATACCTTCCTGACGTCGGCGGATGCCACCGAAGAGGGCGAGGTAGAGACCCTGGTGGTCTCCAACAAGGCTGGGCTCTCGGCGTATCGTGCGAGTGTCTACGTGGACGGCACGGGAGACGGCGATCTGGCGGTGTGGGCCGGTGCAACGTATGAGAAGGGCGACCCAGCGACAGGCGAACTCCAGCCGGCGACGCACTGCTTCGTCATCTCCAACGTCGACATGTATGGCTACCTCTACCGAGGCACCATTCGGTTCGGCGAGGGCGAGCACATCATCGACACCATCCTGGCCTCGGGGAAGTATCCGGAGATTCCGGACACCCACGGGAACAACACCATCATCGGTCCGGGCACGGTGGGGTTCAACTCGGGCCACCTGTGGGATGTGGACAACACGGACCCTGTCAGCGTCTCGCGAGCGATGATGCAGGGGCGTAGGATCGCCGATGCCTTCCAGCGGGGGCTGGCGGAGTTCTTCCCGGCGGCCTTTGGCAACGCGTTCCTGGCACAGACGGGGACGCTCATGGGCATCCGCGAGACGCGGCGCATCCTGGGTGACTATGTGTTGACGCTGGACGACTATCTGGAGCGGCGCAGCTTCCCGGACGAAATCTGCCGCAACGCCTACTACATCGACGTGCACAATACGATCGAGGAGATCGAGCAGATCAACGATCCCGAATGGATGGCGGCGCACACGTTGCACTACGGCAAGGGTGAGTCACATGGTGTTCCCTATCGCTGCCTGACGCCGAAGGGGCTGCCGAACGTGCTGGTGGCGGGTCGCTCGATATCCACCGACCGACTTGTCCAGGGGAGCACGCGCGTGATGCCGGTCTGTCTGGCAATGGGGGAGGCGGCTGGGATGGCCGCGGCGTTCGCCTCGACGATGGATCGGCCCGATGTCCACGCCGTGGACGTAGTGCGGCTGCGCACGCGTCTCCGCGAGGAGGGCGCCTACCTTCCGGATGTGATGGACTAGACCAAGTAAGGAGACTCGTATGCGCGCGATCATGGTGATGTTCGACTCGCTGAACCGGCATATGTTGCCGCCCTATGGCGCGGAGTGGGTGCACGCGCCTAACTTCGAGCGGCTCTACGAGAGGACCGTGACCTTTGACAACAGCTATGTGGGGAGCATGCCGTGCATGCCGTGCCGGCGTGAGTTCCACACAGGTAGGTACAATTTCCTCCATCGCAGCTGGGGGCCGCTGGAGCCCTTCGACGACTCGGTGCCCGAGATGCTGCAGGAGAGTGGCGTCTACACGCACCTGGTGAGCGACCACTATCATTACTGGGAGGAGGGCGGGGCGACGTATCATACGCGCTATACGTCGTGGGAGGTCGAGCGAGGTCACGAGGGCGATCCCTGGAAGGGTCAGGTGGCGGACCCCGAGATCCCCGAGCACGTGGGGAAGCGCGGCGGGAAGATGTGGCGTCAGGACTGGGTCAACCGGGGCTACATGCAGAGGGAGGAGCTCCAGCCGCAGGCCAAGACCTTCGCGAAGGGGCTTGAGTTCATGCGGACGAACGCTGACCAGGACAACTGGTTCCTGCACATCGAGACCTTCGATCCACATGAGCCCTACTTCACACAGCAGCACTACAAGGACTTGTATCCTCACGACTACGACGGGCCGCATTTCGATTGGCCACCCTACCGCGAGGTAGAGGAGTCGCCGGAGACGGTCGAGCACGCGCGGTATGAGAACGCGGCGCTGATCAGCATGTGTGACACGCATCTGGGCAAGGTGCTGGACCTGATGGACGAGCAGGAGATGTGGGACGACACGATGCTGCTGGTTTGCACCGACCATGGGTTCTTACTGGGCGAGCACGACTGGTGGGCGAAGTGCGTGCAGCCGTTCTATGGTGAGGTGGCCCACACGCCACTCTTCTTCTGGGATCCGCGGACGGGCCGTCGGGGCGAGCGCGTCGATGCACTGGTGCAGAACATCGACTGGGGCCCGACCCTGCTGGAGTTCTTTGAGGTGCCGCTCTCCACGGATATGCAGGGTATTCCGCTGGCTGCCGGCGTCGGGTCCGCGGTGCCGCTGCGGGAGGGCATCCTGTTCGGCCTGCACGGGGGCCACGTCAACGTGACGGACGGGCGATACGTGTACATGCGGGCGCCGGCTGCGGTAGAGAACGAGCCGTTGTACGAGTACACGCTGATGCCGACGCATATGCGGCACACGTTCGAGGTGGATGAGCTCCAGGAGACCGTGATGGCGCCGCCGTTTTCGTTCACCAAGGGGTGTCCGGTGATGAAGATCTCCGGTCGAAGCAGCGGATGGCACGGCATGGATCGATTTGGGACGATGCTCTTTGACCTGGCGAGCGATCCCAAGCAAGAGCATCCCATCGACGATCCTGAGGTGGAGGCTAGGATGGAGCGGCTGCTGGTGGACCTGATGCAGGCCAACGATGCGCCAGTAGAGCAATTCGAGCGGCTGGGGCTGCAGCACTAGGAACGCGGTGGGAACTAGGCCGATCTACGAGGACTCTGTCCCCTGGGCTATGACTCTTGGCCTTGCGGATATGCACTGGCATCAGACTGGGGTGGACCAGCGCGATGGTGTCACGTTGATCACCGGTACCTTCCGTGCCTTCGGCCATCCCTTTCCCGTTGCGGGCAACGGCGTGAAAACGCTGCCTTGGCGGCAGGTCGCGATGCTGTTCCTCCCTGAGCACCCCGGTGGCTCCCCAACTCCATACGGTGTCCTGTACAACTGCCATGACATGCTAGAGGCCGATGCAAAGACCCACCTAGCGCTTGGCAGAAGGGTGTGTCAGGCCTTCCGCATACCCGTGATGATCCACGGGTGGGCGCCGGACGTTGTGAGCGAACTGGAGGGCACCACCTACCACAGCACGCAGGCGAGCTGGATGCGATTGCTGTTGGCGTCCGGAGTTGAGCGCGCCGAGGATCTGCCCGACGACCTGCGCTTCGTGTCGCCGCTCCCCAAGGGAGATATGGTGGCTATCTCGCTGCTCCAGCGATTGGCTCTTCGAGAGGCGGGGCTCAACGTCGACGAGGTCGGCTCTCTGGGAATCTCGAAGGAGGGTGGGGCTCACTGGATACTCGGTGCCATCGACGACCGGGTAACGGTGGTGGCCCCTGGCGGCTGCATACCCTCCACGAGGGACTTGATGGCGTGCTATCGTGAGGACTGGAACTTCGAGCTGCCGCCAGAGTTCGGGGAGCCCGATCTGTTCCACACCTTCTGGCGCTACCTAGACTGGGCGCACCGAACGGAGGCGGGGCGGGCGCTGAACCAGCCGATGGAGGTGGCGTATTGGCCCGACGCGATCAAGGCGCGAGACGTCTTGATCAGTGGCGACCTGGGCCTGCCCGGTCAGCACGATCGGGCGTGGCCTGTGCTCGCAGAGCGTCAGTTTTTTGACACCTTCTCTCACTCTTCATGGCACTACGTGAGGGCATTCGATGGCTCTGGACTCCTCCTAGGTGACCGCATCGGTGAGATGGGGATTGGCTTGCTCTACCATGTCGCTTATCTGTTGACCAATGGCACGCGGACGCCGTCGACGCCCACGGTGACCGTCACAGAGAGCGGGCGTAGGCTGCGGATTGAGGCCCGAAGCCGCACATCGGGCGATCACGAGGCAGAAGCGCTGCTCTTCACCATGATCTCGTCGAGCCGCAACCGGCGACTGCCGGGAACTGTATGGCAAAGGACACCGATGCCGGAAGCGCACGGCGAGCCGGGGTGTTACGCGTCTCCGCTGCTGCCATCTGCGCCCTTAGGCCACAGTCTGACCTTCATCGTCGCGGTCCGCGAACGGGTTGAGCAAGGTGGAACCTGGTACTGGCGCAGCGCCTCCACGCTCCCCGAGGAGCGCTTCCCGCTCCCTCGCTGCGACGGGCGGCTCCCACGTTGGGATGAGGACACGTAAGCATGAACGACGCACAGCACGTCTGCCTTAGCGGCTATCAAGAGTACTCGCACGAGGAGATGATCCGGCGAGCAGCCAGCTTCCGAGACCAGATGCAGAGGCGGCGCAGCGTGCGCGATTTCTCTCCGCGTCCTGTGCCACGGGAGGCGATCGAGGCTTGCGTGGCTACGGCAGCCTCGGCACCCAGTGGGGCCAACATGCAGCCGTGGCACTTCGTGGTGGTGAGCGATCCCCAGGCGAAGCGTCGGATACGCGAGGCCGCAGAGCGTGAGGAGGCGGCGCTGTATGGTGGCCTGGCAGGGGACGAGTGGCTGGCGGACTTGGAGAAGCTGGGGACGGACGTGCGAAAACCCTTTTTGGAGGCAGCTCCAGTTCTGATTGTGGTCTTCGCGCAGCCCTACGGGCTTCTGCCGGATGGAGGGAAGAAGAAGCACTACTATGTTCAGGAGTCCGTGGGGATCGCGACGGGGATGCTGGTGACGGCGCTGCATCACGTGGGGCTGGCGACATTGACGTACACGCCGACGCGGATGGGGTTCCTGCGAGAGTTGCTCGGGCGCCCGGAGAACGAGCGTCCGTTCATCGTGGTGGTGACAGGGCATCCGGCCGAGGGCGCGACCCTGCCGGCGATCGAGCGGAAGCCGCTGGGTGAAGTGAGTACGACCCTCGGCTAGTGTGTGCACTCGCAGACGGGCGTCGCAAGTGCGCGGCGATTGGCCTGTCATCGGGGATCTGGCGCGCGCCGGCGAACACGAAGGTTCGCCCTACGCAGAGCGCCTGCTGGGCTTGACTTGGGCGTGGATCTGCGGTACCCTATGTGCAGTGAGTTAAGTCAGATTTTAACTATAAGGTCGCGCACCCAAACCACTCACATCTTCCTTCACCTCTCGCCTCACCTTCTCCTGAGCCGCCCGTCGGCTACCCCTCAGCGACCTGCCAGGGACAGGAGTCACTCTATGAAACGGACCGTGACGCTTTGTATTGCCCTAACGATCGTGCTGGGCCTCAGTGCGCTCACCCCCGTGCCCGTGGCCGCCTCGCCGACGGTTGACCCCATCATCATCGATCACACGTGTACGGACCTCAGCCAGATCCCCCCACACTGGATCGAGCAGGCCAAGCTGCTCACATTCCACATCGCGCACACCTCCCACGGTTCGCAGATCCTGTCTGGATTGACGAAGTTGGAATCGGTGGACTCGACGTACGATGTCGCCATCCAGGCGAGCGGTACGGTGGTGTTGCCGACGGCTCCGGACGCCCTGCGCATCTACGACGGTAACAACTGCGGCACGACCTACATTACGCCCGAGCTCTACTGGAGCACCACGGTGGGTGTTCAGAATACGCAGTCCGTGGCCGACTCAGGCTGGTTTAGCGCGTCGACCTGGACGTGGTGCGGTCAGCAGTCCAGCAACAGTGTGACCACTGTACAGAGCTACCTGGACACGATGGCGGGATTCGAGGTCATCTATCCAGGTATGCCCTTCGTGCTGATGACAGGACACACCGACGGGACCACAGACGGCACGCTCAAGCGCAACAACGATATGGTCCGGCAGTACGCGCTGGACAACGACAAGGTGCTCTTCGACTTCGCCGATATCGAGACCTACGATCCGCTGGGTGGAGGCCCCTACGCCAACAACGGCGAGGGCACATGCACGTGGTGTCAGTCGTTCTGTGCAAGCAATCCCACATACTGCACGGATCTGCCCAGCTCGTGTGCTCACTCGATCTCGCCTCCAGAGGCTGCGCTGTTCTGCAAGCTCAAGGGCAATGCCTTCTCGTGGATGATGGCACGCCTAGCGGGATGGTCGGGGCCGGATGCAGGCCCAAGTTTTGAAGGTTCCACGAAGACAGTGTCACCCGACCAGGTCACCGCCGGCGACCGTGTGACCTATACTGTCGTTATCCGTGACAGCAACGATGCCAACGCTGAGGATGTCGCCCTCAGAGACACACTGCCCGCCGGTCTGACGTACGTGCCCGGCACGCTGGAGTCGACCGCCGGCGCGGTCGACGATGCGTCCGCCCCGGTGCTGACGTGGGATCTGGGCCTGATGGACACGCCTGTCGCGACCGTGACCTACGCTGCCACCATCGATGCCAGTGGCGGCAACCCACAGACGCTGGTTAACACTGCTGTCATCAGCGCGACCGGCGTTCTGCCGGTCGCGCGCTCGGCCACGGTCGGGGTTGACTGGCAGAGTTGCTACCTACCCCTGGTCATGCGGTAGGTCCAGGGTAGGATCGTGGTATGAGTCTCCATGTGAGAACCGACGGATACCGTGGGATGGGTGTAGGACATGCCGTCCGCCGACTGGCCGGCCTGCTATGCGTGCTTGGATTCCTGCTGACCCAGTCAGCACCGATCGTAGCGGCACCAGCCGTGGCCACGACCGACGATCCGGCGCGGCGAGTCAATGTGCCGCACTTCAGCGGCGATGTGACCTACTCGCAGATGGCGGTCTTCTGGTTCGGCACCCTCGATAGCGCCAGCAATTCCGTGGATGTGCGCGTTGGGTACAACAGCACGCATCTCTACCTCAACCTGAGCATCTATGATCGCTACCTATGGTACGATCCCTCGCCCGAGGACTCGCCACTGGATGCCTGGGACGCGGCGTCGATCTACCTCGATACGGCTGGTGACGGCGGGAGCAGCCCTGATAGTGACGACTATCGGTTTGTGGGACAGCTGAACTGGTGGGAGAGCGGCGACGAGTGGCAGGCTGCGTACAAGGGAAACGGCAGCAGCTGGAGCTCGTCGGCGACGTCCTTCACGGTCACGTCGGGTTGGCGTGGTGACGCGCCGAACAACGGCAACGATGACCGCGCGTGGGTACTCCGCGTGTGGGTGCCGTTTAGCAGCCTTGGCATGTCCGGCCCGCCGCAGCAGGGAACCGCGTGGCGGCTTGGCGTTGCGGTCCACGACCGCGATGATTCCGGCGGATCGTATCGCACCGACAAGGTCTGGCCGGAGACTTTCGCGAGCGGTAGCCCGGGCACCTGGGGTGGGCTGGTCTTCGGTCTGCCCTCGTATGAGGAGCCGGATGCCGCTCATGGCGGGACCGTGACGGTGCGAGAGGGCCTGAACGGCGCGACGGTGTACGATGCCGGCGTCGGCGGCACGATCGGCAACAACTGCCCCGGCGATGCGACCACCATCTGGAATGTGTGGGCCAATGCCAATATGGGCGATGAGTTCCGCTTTAACATCCAGAATCAGGGCGATGTCTCCGACTTCCCCTGCTTCTCCAGATACTATGTGAAGTTCCCTCTCAACGCTGTCCCGGCGGGCAAGGCGATCCTCGACGCAACGCTGACGCTGTACAGGTGGGGCGGCGCGGACCCGGCCAATGCCCAATCCTCGCTGATCCAGGTGTCCAAGATCACCGATCCCTGGAGCGAGTCGACGATCACGTGGAACAACGCGCCACTGGCCGTGGAGAACATCGCGCGGACTTGGGTGAGCCCTGTCCAGGGCGAGGTGACGATCCCCGGTGAACCCTTCAGCTGGGATGTGAGCCAGGCCGTGGCCGATGCCTACGAGACAGGATCGTCCGTCAGCCTTGCACTCTACGAGGCGGATTGGGCCTACCACAGTGGCAAGTACTTCATCGGCTCGGAGGAAGAGGACTACTACGCCTACGCGCGACCGACGCTGACGGTCGTCTGGGGCGATCCGGCGGGCGTGGCCGATCTGGATCTGGTGGCGATGCCGGGGGGAGCCGATCAGGGCGAGACGATTGAGTACACCCTGTGGGTCACCGGGAGCGGGGAACCCCTGTCCCTCGTGAACGAGCTGCCCGATGGCGTCAGCTCACCGACCGGTATGGACCCCGAGCTCGACTACGGCTCGGGTCGGATCACCTGGAGCGGCACGCCCGGGATTGGGCAAGTCATGGCGCTGAGCTACTCGGTGAATGTGACGACGGGATCGACAACGGGCCTGGTGAGCACGGCGACGTTGACGCAGCATGACGGCAGTGAGTGGAGCACTACGTCGGTCGCCGTGGCCAACCCGATCCAGGCGTTCCTGCCGCTGGTGCTGCGATAGGGAATACGCAACCTACGCGAAAGCGCGTGTCGGCGACGAAAGAGCGAGGCCCTTAGGGCCTCGCTCTTGCTCTGTTAGTTTCAGTCAGCGAGTGCTGGGCTCGATGCCTCGCGCCTGGATCGGGCATCCTTGATCGCGAAGGGTAGGTAGAACAGCCCGATGAAGACAAGGGCGAGGAGCTCGAGGAAGGGCAGGTACCACGGCCACGGCGGGAGCACGTCCAGCAAGCTGGCGGTCTCGGGCTTGTGGGCGATGAAGAGGTAGTTGCTTCCGATCAGCATGTTGACGATGAAGACCACGACGGCGTAGATGTTGGCCCGCACCAGCACCCGCTTGATCGAATCCGCGGTGGGGCGGAAGCCCTCCACAGCAGTCATACAGACCGCGGACGTGATGATCGCTCCGTGGGAGATCATCACCTGGAAGGCGCGGAAGTGGGGGAAGCCATAGATGCCGGCATCCGGTGTGAGCAGGGCCTGTAGTGCGCCGGCGATGCCCAGCAGGTAGGCGACCTCGTAGATGGCATAGCTCTTCCTGATGAGCATCACCGCGCTCAACCAGACGAGGACACTGCACAGGTGGAAGGGCAGCATCGTCCTGATCGTCCACTGGCCGGTGGTCGCGTTCCACACGTGCCAGAGCAGTTCGTCCACGATCAGGACTCCGGCCAGCGTGTAGCGTACCACTGTGCGCTGCCGATCAGAGAGACGCTTGCCAAAGGCCGCCAAGGCAATGTTGATGAGACTTATGATCGCTAGGGCGATCAGGTGTGGCGTGTTGAACAAGACGAAGGGTGATCCGTCCCATTCGAGTCCGAAGAACTGGTTCATGATGGCGCTCCTCTCGAAGATGCCGATAATCATAGACTGAACTCACGGCTCTGACGAATCGGCAGAGCTCGGGCGGGTGGTACGCCCCGGAGAGACGATGTCCGACTTCCTGAAGTGGATGCTGATGGGCTTCTCGATTGCGGCGCCGGTGGGGCCGATCGGCGTCATCTGCATCCGTAGGAGCCTGACTGACGGAAGAATGGACGGTTTTGTCACTGGGCTCGGTGCAGCCACGGCGGATGCAGTCTACGGCGCCATCGCGGCCTTCGGTCTGGCGATGTTCTCTGACGCATTGGTGGCCCAGCAGTTCTGGCTGCGGCTGCTTGGGGGCGGGTTTCTGTGCTACCTGGGTATTCGCGCGATGCTGATCACCCCCTCGGGGACGGCAGTAGAGACGGACAGCGGCGGCCTGCTCGGCGCCTATCTCTCAACACTCGGCCTGACGTTGACCAATCCGATGACGATCCTTTCGTTTGCCGCGGTCTACGCGGGTCTGGGATTGGGCGAGGGCGGTCGTGACCTTGCGGCTGCAGGCTGGATGGTGCTCGGTGTCTTCATCGGCTCGGCCCTTTGGTGGCTGCTGCTCAGTGGTCTGGCCAGCTTGCTCCGTGCAAAGGTCACGCCGGCGGTCCTGGTGTGGGTCAATCGCGCCTCTGGCGCGGTGATCCTGGCGTTTGGCGTGGTTGCGCTGGTCAGCGCGTTCTAGCGGCAGTCCGGTTGAGTTCGGGGTGTTCATCTGGAGGCAGCGCGTGAAGCGGCTCTACGTGATCGGCGACAGTATCTCGATTCAGTACGGTCCCTACCTTGAGCGCTACCTGGCGGGGCGGATGGTCTATGCGCGGAAGGGGCACGAGGATACGGCGGCGCTGGCCCTCGATCCGCCGCAGAGCGCCAACGGCGGGGACTCGTCGATGGTGCTGGCTTTTGTGAGTGCGAAGGCGGCGGCGTCGGGCTTCGCCGCGGACGTGGCGCTGCTCAACTGCGGCCTATGGGATCTGCGAGCCGATCCACAGACGGGCGCCAAACAGGTCCCCGTGACGCAATACGGGGCCAATCTGGCGGAGATCGTGGACATACTCCACGCCGAGGGTGTCGCCGTGGCGTGGGTGCGGACGACGCCCTGCGACGAGGCCGTACACAACAAGCGCGAGATGGGCTTCCACCGCTACGCAGCTGATGTCGTCGCGTACAACGAGGCTGCTGATGCGGTGATGTCTGCACACAACGTACCGACCCTCGACCTGCACACCTTCACGCTGAACCTGGGCGACAACCTCTACTGCGATCACGTGCACTCCAATGAGCATGTTCGGGAGAAGCAGGCTGCCTTCATCGCAGGTTGGCTGGCGGCGTGGGATGCCGTCAGTCGGAAGGGAGCGTCTGGTGGCTGAGTGCCACGCAAGCTTGGCAGGCAATGTGCTGACGCTGGACACCGGAGCGATCCGGCGTACCTACGAGTGGAACCGTGGCCATCTGATCGGTCGGCGGATCGACGATGTCCTTCGCTGCCACGGCTGGGAGCTTCACGGGGAGTCACCGGATCATGCCTGGGCCGGAGGCGGAGCAGATGAGGATGGACGACTTGAGGTGATCGATCATGCCGCGAGCACGACCGTGCCTGCACACGTTCGTGCTGAGGTCGCGGCCAAGGTTGGATCGCTGGAGATCAAGCGTGTCTTCCGGCTCTACCCCGAGTGCCCGGCCATCGCGTGTGATGTCTATCTGCGCGGATCTGTAGAGGACCTACCGTTTGGCGCCGCGCTGGAGACCCTAGCCCTACCGGGCGTCCACTGGCGTGCACGAGCAGTCGAGTTCTTCGATGTGACGGACCGCAACAACACGTTGGTTCGGGAGGTGGCGGTTCTGCCTTTCCGGTTCGAGCGACGGCTGTCGGGCAACCTGCTGTATCTCGACGAGGCCCTGGCGGATCGAGGACTCTTCCTCCTCAAGGAGGCGCCGACTGCGATCGCACACCTGGCCTATCCGGGCTATGATTTCGTGGTCAAGGTCGGCGAGGCGCGGGCTGTTGGGCTCGGTGTCGAGGCGTCAGACGTCACGGCAGACGCGTGGGTGCGCGCGTACGGGACCGTGGTCGGGGTCACAGGCGGCGGCGAGCTGGGACGGCTGATGGCGTTGCGGGCCTACCAGGAGCGGATCCGTGTCCACGCGCCTTGCCGGGATGAGATGGTGTTGATGAACACCTGGGGTGACCGTGGTCAGGACACGCGGTTGTGCGAGGGCTTTGCCCTGGCGGAGCTTGAAGCCGGGGCACGACTTGGCATCTCGCACCTTCAGTTGGATGACGGATGGCAAGCAGGGCGCTCCAGCAACTCTGCCTATGAGGGCGGGTCGCTGGACAGCATCTGGGACAACCCGGCCTATTGGCTGCCGCACCCCGAGCGATTCCCGCGGGGACTGCAGCCGGTGGTGGACCGCGGGCGAGAGTTGGGTATCGAGGTGTGTCTGTGGTTCAATCCGAGCAAGGATGGTAGCTACGCGCACTGGGAGGCCGACGCTCAGACGTTGGCCGGGCTCTACCGCGAACACGGGATCCGCATGTTCAAGATCGATGGCGTGCGGGCACCAGACAAGCGCGCTGAGACCAACCTGCGGCGCATGTTCGATGCGGTCCGGGCGGCCACAGGGGATGACGCGGTGTTCAACGTCGATGTGACCGCGGGGCTCCGCTTCGGCTACCATATGCTCAACGAGTACGGTAACCTGTTTTTGGAGAATCGGTACACGGACTGGTCGAACTACTACCCGTTCTGGACGCTGCGAAACCTGTGGATGCTCTCGCGGTATGTGCCGCCACAGAGCCTTCAGATCGAGTTCCTGAACCTGTGGCGGAACGCCGATCGCTATGCAGAGGAAGACCCTCTGGCGCCGGCGAATGTGCCGTTCGGCTATGCTTTCGCCTGTACGATGATGGCGCAGCCGCTGGCGTGGTTCGAGGCGACCGGGCTGCCTGAGGCGGCCTTCGAGATCGCCGATCTGGTCAGGGTGTATCGCGAGCATCAGGTTCGGATCCACGCCGGGCGCATCTTCCCCATCGGTCAGGAGCCTTCGGGAACGGGTTGGACGGGGTTCCAGTCGATTCGGGGGAACGGCGGATACATGCTGGTGCTGCGGGAGTACAATGACCGGTCAGCGGTCAGGTTGCAGCTGTATGGACTGGCTGGTAGGACCGTGAGCTTCGAGACTGTGTTGGGGCAGGGGACGGACTTCGAAGGCGTGAGTGATGCGGAGGGTGGTATCTCGTTCGAGCTGCCTGGTCCTCACACCTTCGCGCTCTATGCGTACGACAAGCTGCTGTAGCGACCGGCTGTTGAGCCGTCTGTGCGTCTCGGACCACGTTCATCGCAGGTTCGGCGGGACGCCGGCCCGAGCGAGCGGTGGACGTTACCCAAGCCCCCAATCACCAGAAGCAGCTCCACAATAGACGAGCTGCATAGGAGGCAGCGTGCGCAAGATCCAAGGCGCGGTGACGGAGGAGATCGCGACGACGCTGGACGATGGCGATGCGGCTGCCGGTCCGGCGTACCGGGTCGAGAGCTACCGCGAGTTGGTGGAGCAGGTGGCGCGGCTGGCCTATCTGAACAAGGACCATCTGCTCTTCTTCCGCGGACAGGACCTGGACTACCGCAACAAGGCCGGTGCATCGACGTTCTATCCCACGATCTACCGGGGCAGCTATCTGCGCGTCTTTGACGTCGAGCGGAGATACGCCCGCCTGGAGGCGGCTTCCGAGGTGCTGCGCGAGGTGTTCAGCGACCTGTCGCTGGAGGGCAGCGAGGATCTGTGCCGGCGGGAGGTGATCCGCTGGTCGGTGCTCCAGCACTACGGTGTGTGTGACACGCCGCTCTTGGACCTGACGCACTCGCTGCGGGTGGCCTGCTCGTTCGCGCTCTTGGAGAACGGCGGCGAGGCCGGCTACATCTATGCCTTTGGCCTGCCGTACCTGAAGGGTCGCATCTCCGTGGACTCCGAACACGATCTCGTGAACGTGCGGCTGCTCAGCATCGCCCCGCCGGGCGCGCTGCGTCCGTACTTTCAGGAGGGCTACCTGGTCGGGACGACGGACATCCGCACGGAGTATGCCTCGAAGACCGAGCTAGACCTCAAGAACCGGCTGGTCGCCAAGTTCGAGATACCCAATCGCAGGTCGTTCTGGGGCAAGGATTTCAGCGCGATCCCCTGGTCGGCCCTCTATCCCCCGGATGATCGCGTCGCCAAGCTATGTGAGGCGATACGGGCCGCGCTTCCCCGCTAGACCATTGCTCGAGGTTTGCTGTCGGATATAATCGCCGGAGTGCCGGTCTCCATACCCCGACCTGCGTTCGATAACCGCCATACTGTGGGAGCAAAATGTCACGTCCGATTTGGTTTGTCAGAGCCGTTCAGGCCGCCTTCCCGACCCGCTTCGCCCTGGCCACTGCCGCGAGAAAGCTCCCCTGGCTGGGGAAACTGGTCGATCGCTTTCTCTTCGCGGATGATGACGTCATCTACCTGCCGAGGGATAGCGTCATCCCCGTGAACCAGCCGATCGCGCAGCCGGAGGGATCGGCGCTGCCCTCGGAGGTCGCGGCCCACTTCATCGATCAGGCGAACCACCTCTTCATCATGGACAGGTGCTTCTGTCGAGAGGCTGACGATTGTGTGGACTATCCAATCGACCTCGGCTGCCTTTTCTTGGGCGAGGCCGTGCACCAGATCAACCCGAAGTTGGGCCACCCGGCCACCAAGGATGAGGCACACGCCCACGTCGCGCGGGCACGCGAGGCGGGCCTGGTGCATATGATCGGGCGGAACCGTATCGACACGGTCTGGATGGGCGTCGGCCCGTTGGGCAAGTTGTTGACCATCTGCAACTGCTGTCCGTGCTGCTGTCTGTGGCGTGTGTTGCCCGACCTGCCGGCGGAGATCAGCAAGAACGTCACCGCGATGCCGGGTGTCTCGGTCAGGGTGACCGACGCCTGCGTGGGGTGTGGGACCTGCATCGAGGATGTCTGCTTCGTCGATGCGATTCGGTTGGTCGACGGTCGCGCCGTCATCGGTGCGGGTTGCGTAGCCTGCGGGCGGTGCGTCGAGGTCTGCCCCACCGGCGCAATCGAGTTGACTGTGGCGGACACGGCCTTTGTGGCCGATGCCATCGAGCGGCTGACGCCGCTGGTGGATGTGACGTGAGACAGTCGATGAGGGAGACGGGATAGGGGACCATGGACAACGACCGATTCGTGTACCGGGGGCGCAGGACCAACGAGATTTCGTTCCCGTTGGGTGGGATCGGAACGGGGTGCATCGGGCTGGCGGGCAACGGTCGCCTGATCGACTGGGAGATCTTCAACCGTCCCAACAAGGGGAGTGTGAACGGTTTCTCCCACTTCTCGATCAAGGCGGAGGCCGGCGGCGAGGTGCTGGACGCGCGGGTCCTGCACGGGGATTTGCGTCCTCCGTATTCGGGCACGCTGCACGGCGAGCGTTTCGGCTCCTTTGGCTTTGGGCCGCCGCGCGAGACCCTCGCCGGCGTGCCGCACTTCCGCGATGTCGTCTTCACCGGCAAGTTCCCCGTCGCCGAACTGGGCTTTGTGGACGACAGCTTCCCGGGAGAGGTCACGATGACGGCCTTCAACCCGTTCATCCCGCTCAACGACCGCGATTCCGGAGTCCCGGCGGTCTTCTTCGAGCTCTCGGCGAGCAATCCGACCTCAGAGCCCATCGACTACACGCTCGCCGGCACCCTCAACAACCCGCTGCCTGGCAATGGCATCAACCGGTATGCCCGAACCTACCGCACACACTGGATCCAGATCACCTCGGATGGTGCGGGGCCCGAGGACCTCGACTACGGGACGCTCACGCTGGCCACCTGTGAGGTGCCGAACGGAGAGGATGCGGGCCCCACGGCACTGCGCCCCGAGGACGTCAGCTATCAGGAGTACTGGTTCCGGGGACGGTGGTTCGACAACCTGCAGGTCTACTGGCACGACTTCACGTCGCCAGGCGGTCTGACGAACCGGCGCTACCCGGCTGTAGAGGCGGGACAAGACAATGCGGCGACGCTGGCGGTGCGAGTGCACGTGGCACCGGGGGAGACGGGCCGCGCGCGGTTTGTGATCGCCTGGCACTTCCCCAATCGCAGTAATGACTGGAACCCCGGCGCAGATGCTTGTGCGTGTGACAAGGGTGTGGCGAACCAGTGGCGCAACTACTACAGCTTCCACTTCCAGGACTCGGAGGCCAGTGCCCGATATGCGGTCCAGTACTGGGACACGCTGTACGGGCAGACGCGGCGGTTCCAGGAGGCGCTCTTTTCCTCCGACCTCCCGCCGGCGGCCCTGGACGCGGTCTCGGCGAATCTCTCGATCCTCAAGAGCCCCACGGTGATGCGACTGGAGGACGGCACGTTCTACGGTTTCGAGGGGTGTCACCCCGGCGCCGGGTGCTGCGAGGGATCGTGCACGCATGTGTGGAACTACGCCCAGGCGCTGCCCTTCCTCTTCCCTGCCCTCGAGCGGTCGATGCGAGACGCGGACTACGCGTACAACCAGCGACCCGATGGCGGTATGCCGTTCCGTCTACAGCTTCCGCTGGGCGTCGGGCCAGCCGACTTCCGGCCGTGCGCGGATGGCCAGTTTGGCGATGTGATGAAGGTCTATCGGGATTGGAAGGTCTGCGGCGACACGGCGTGGCTGCGGGGTCTGTGGCCCGCCGTCAAGCGCTCCATCGAGTATGCCTGGTCCGAGGAGAACTCGGACCGGTGGGATCCGGAGCGGACCGGTGTGCTCTGGGGACGCCAGCATCACACGCTGGACATGGAACTCTTTGGACCGAACGCGTGGCTGACCGGATTCTATCTGGGCGCGCTCAAGGCCGGTGCGGAAATGGCCGAGGCCCTTGGGGACGATGACTCGGAGAGTACGTTCCGCGCGATCTTCGAGCGCGGCAGGGCGTGGGCGGATGCCAACCTCTTCAACGGTGAGTACTACATGCAGCGGATCGACCTCGACGACAAGACCGTACTGACGCCCTACGCAGTAGGTGCGGGGTCGATGGTGGGGTCGACGCTGGCGTCGTATTGGGATGAAGAGCACGGTGAGATCAAGTACCAGGTCGGCGATGGGTGTGGCATCGATCAGGTTCTGGCGCAGTGGCACGCCAATCTCTATGGACTGGGCCGGCTGTTCGATGAGGCCAAGACGCGAACCTCGCTGGTGTCGCTCTACCGCCACAATTTCAAGGATCCGTTGGGTGACTACTTCAACCCGTGCCGGATCTTCGGCCTGCAAGACGAGGCAGGGTTGGTGATCGCCGAATGGCCACAGGACGCCGGCGTGCCGGTGCGCAAGCCGGTCATCCCGGTGCCTTACGCACAGGAGGCGATGCACGGGTTCGAGTACGCGGCCGCCGTGCACATGATCCAGGCCGGACTGGTGGATGAGGGGATGGCGGTGGTGACCGCGGTGCGCGACCGCTACGATGGCGAACGCCGCAATCCGTGGAATGAGATTGAGTGCGGCAGCAACTACGCCAGGTCGATGGCCAGCTACGCGCTGCTCAACGCCTTCAGCGGGTTCAGCTTCGATATGGTCAAGGGCGAGATTGGCTTCGATCCGATCATGTCGGGGAAGCCTTCCTTTCGGTGTCTTTGGTCGCTGGACTCGGGGTGGGGGACGATCTCGGTCTCGCCCGAGCGTGTCGAGATGGCGGTGCTAGCCGGCACGCTGACGCTGCATGCATTGCGGCTGCCGTTTCTCAAGGTGGGGCAGGTGGTGAGCGTAGAGGTCTGTGGCACGTCGCCGGAGTGCGTGCATGTGGGTGATGGGTTGGCATTCGAGGAGTCGGTCACGCTGGACGATGGCAGCGCTCTGGTGATCCGGACCGCGGTGTAGGCCGCGCACGCCGCGGAGGGCGAGGCATTGCCACGGCGGCGGTTGGTGTTGGGGCGGGCTGCGGGTGCGAGGGCCTGGGGTAATGGTGAGGTGTTCGGCAATGCCTAGCCCCTACAGGATGGCGCGGCGCGCGGTGCGCTTGTGCCCTCGATCCCCGCTGATAGAATGCCTTCAGCTGAATCGTGCGCAGTGATGGAGAGCACGTAACTCTGGAGGTATGTCCTGTATGCGAATCCTGTTCA
>Ga0180436_10002392_pt1 | contig 17893 bp, 13 predicted proteins | sample SS_ome_2_FD_132434 | JGI IMG/M metagenome (GOLD analysis project Ga0180436, IMG submission 132434) | Hypersaline lake sediment archaeal communities from the Salton Sea, California, USA - SS_3_S_2 metaG | ecosystem: Environmental > Aquatic > Non-marine Saline and Alkaline > Hypersaline >...
TTAAGATCGAAGCTTTTGCACTGCCAATGATCGGCGCAGGCGGACTAATGCTTATTTTTGGGCAAGATAACAGAAAGATATCTACATTTGCAAAAGTCTCTATAGGATTTGGACTTTTATTCCTTGGCCTAGAATATATGAAAACCTCAATTGCACCTTTAGCAGAGCAGATAGATCTATCACAATATTCTGATTTTCCACTGATCGCATTTCTGGGGATAGGTTTCGTACTTACAGCGATCATCCAATCTAGTTCAGCTGCTACAGCGATAGTCCTCAGTGCTTTATATGTATATATACTTAATTTTGAACAAGCTGCAGCTATGGTGATCGGTACAAATATCGGTACAACGGTCACTGCACTTTTCGGCGCTATTGGGGGTATACCTGACAAGAAACGTGTAGCTGTGGCCCATTTTGTATTTAACTTTATTACTGCTGCTGTAGCATTTCTACTACTACCGTACTTAACGCAGTTTATAATGAGTATTAAAGTTCTAGAAAACGATCCCATCATAGCATTGGCACTTTTTCATACCATCTTCAATGTTTTAGGTGTATTGCTGTTGCTTCCATTCATATCGGTCATGGCCAAATATCTGAAGAAACTTTTTGTTTATGATGAACCTGTACCTACCCGATTCATACACTTGGTCGATCCACTTTACTCTGAAGCAGCACTTATCGCATTACGTGATGAAGTGAATCGTATGTTCACTAAAACGATGAAATATGCTCTTTTAGTGGCCAACATTAGAGCTAATGACGTGTTTGAAAAAAAGCTTGGTGTCAAAGAAGTTGTAGAACAAAATCAGGATATCATAGACTTCAATCATAAAAAGGCCTACAATAACATAAAAGATATTGAGATCAAGATCATGGAGTTTGTCTCTACGATCAACCAACTGGATCTTAGAGATGAAGAGAAAAAAATTCTTCAGATTCTTCTCTCATCAGTGAGGGAAAATGTTTACGCAGCCAAGATCATCAAAGATGTTAAGAATGATTTCAATGAGTTCTCAGTAAGCAGCAGTGAAACAATACATTATATCTATGATCTGATACGTAAGAATCTTGTCTATACCATACTCATATATAACAACTATATGAATAAAGAGTGGAGCGCAGAAAAATGTTTGGATAAATTCAATAAAGCTTCAGATGAAAACAGTCGTATCATGGGTGAGACAACTCTCTCCATCTCAAAACCAGGCATAAACGAGAAAAAAGTTGTTTCACTACTCAATACAAACCAGAGTGTCTTTATAGCCTCAGAAGCCCTTTTTGAAGCGTCAAGAGCGATGTCACTCTATCTGCCGCTTGAAGATAAGGACTAACTTTATGAAATAGCCATTTAGCGCTCTTGTGATATAATGATGCCCATAAAAATTAAGGTTATATGACAGTGGAAAACCCATCAGTAAAAACACAAAAATTCATACTAAAGCTCTTTCCAGAGATCATGGTCAAAGGCTCCTCGGCCAAACGACAAATGGTAGGTCAGCTTTACAATAATCTTCTTACACTTCTTGGCAGATACAGTTCTGATATATCTGTGAAAAAGTTCTCTGATAAAATTGAAGTGGTTACCCCTGTAGATCTTATCCCTGAAGTTCGACAGACACTGCTTGATACTCCAGGTATAGAACAAGTACTTGAAGCACTGCAGTTTGATGATATGGAAACACTTGAACAGATCAAAGTGAAGGTCAATGAAACTATGGCAAAAGAGATCATAGACAAAACCTTTGTAGTACGAGCAAAACGTTCAGGTAAACACCCGTTTAAATCTATCCAGATTGAACAGACTGTTGGCGGTTATATGCTTGCACACAATGAGACCAAAGGTGTTGACCTGCATAATCCTGAAGTGACCATACGGCTAGAACTCATCAACAAACAACTCAACATCATTACCCTGAAGCATCAAGGACTAAGTGGTTTCCCTATAGGTACACAAGGAGATATATTATCACTGATGTCAGGAGGTTTTGACTCTACGATAGCCAGTTACCTCACAATGAAAAGAGGTATTAAAACACACTTTATATTCTTCAATCTAGGCGGTATCGCGCATGAGATAGGTGTAAAACAGGTAGCACTCTATCTTTGGAGTAAATTTGGTGCATCACATCGTGTCTCTTTTATATCTGTACCGTTTGATACTGTTATAGAAGAGATATTCCGTTCCACGCATGAATCCTATATGGGTGTGACGTTAAAACGTCTTATGTTAATGGCAGCGGAAAAAGTCGCAGATGAGATGGAGATAGATGCACTGCTTACAGGAGAGAGTGTCGCCCAGGTATCCAGCCAGACACTGCGAAACCTCGCACTCATTGACCAGGTGACAAACAAATTGGTGTTACGTCCATTAGCTACGATGAACAAGCCTGAGATTATCAAGATCGCCAGTGAGATAGGCACACGCCGTTTTGCAGAAAGTATGCCTGAGTATTGTGGAGTGATATCTAAAAACCCTATCACACATGGTTCTTATAAACGGATGGAAAGAGAAGCCAAACGTTTTGATTACAGTATACTTGATAAAGCCGTTGAGGATGCACAGACCATATCTGTTGATGAGATCGTAGATGATGTAGCCAATGCAGCTCCTATTGAGGTGATACATGATATTAATGATGATAAATATGTAGTCATTGATATACGTACAGAAGATGAGTGCATCCAAACCCCATGTACAAGCATCAAGATCCCATTTCACAAACTCAAAACAGAATTCAAAAAATTACCTAAAGACAAAGAGTACCTCCTCTACTGCGATAAAGGAGTCATGAGTCAGCTTCATGCACAGTATCTGCGTGATGCTCAAGATGTTAAGAATGTGAGGGTTTATAGACCGGAAATTTGATAAGTACACATTATAGTGTTATATTTTTTAAAGCTTATGATAACTATAATAGTAAGATGACTATGAAATTTCACATGGATCAAATGCTGGACCAATATGTTTAAAGTGATCTTTTAATAGACCAAAGGATAAAAATTGAAAGCAGTTCTTCTCCTACTCCCGCTACTATTATTTTCTGAATCAGCGCTCAAAAGTTGTAAAGCGGCCCTCAAGAAGCAGTCACGTATACATCCTATTTTGCATAAAGAGATCAAGGCAGAGATCGAAAACAACTTACTGATCATTGAAGCTTGTCAAAGTTATCCGGATGTAAAAAAAGAAGCAAAACTCTACAATGAGTATCTGTTATTTAAATATCTAAGGTTGCCTACTATACAAGTACATGATGAAGATCTTATTGAGAGATGTAGACGGATTAGCCAAAAACGTTAATAGTAGACTATTTAATGAATAGTGCGACACAATATACTCTTTAAGGAGTTGTAATGCCCAAAATTTCCATTAAGACGAATATATTAATAATTTTTTTAGTGTTGGTTGGCATAGTTTCTCTCTCACTACTTTTTTCACAGTATTACTTTAGTAAAAAACTTGCAATTGACACTACCCATAGAACTTTTAAGATCATTTCAAAAAATATAAGTGAGCATGTCTACAGAGAAGCACTTTCTACAAGAGAGATATTACATGCAAAAAGTGCGAACAATGAGTTGTTGCATAAAACTATTGATTTTAATCCCGTGCATCCCTCTTTTGAAAATTTAAAAGATGTATTGCAACTCAATGATAATTTTCACGCCATCTATTTTGCAGATAAGCATCATGGGTTTTATGAAATAATACACCTCCTAAATAGAGATGATCTCATACAGACACTAGATGCACCAAAGTCTGCGCACTGGGCAATTATTACTATTATCAATGATCAACAGCAAAATGCTTTTCTAGATAAAGAGCACAAACTTATCACTAAAAAGGTCTTTAGTAAAAAGTATAACCTTTCAGAACGCCCTTGGTATAAACAGGCGATTGGATCAGATGCTATCATTACTACTCAACCCTACATGTTTTCTAATGTCCAACAAATGGGGATCACTTATGCCTTGAAACTTGAGGAGTCCGGTGTTGTACTTGCATTGGATTACACTATGGACCAATTGAACAAGTTTTTATCATTTCAGCAGTTTGATGAAAATTCAGAAGTATTTATTGTAAACAAGAAGGGGTATAAATACGCTTCTTCAGACTTTGTAGAGAGTAACAAGCGTGGCCGCAGCAGTATACTTGATGAAACACTCATGCAGGCGATCTCAGAAAATAAACTCAATGAAGTACTTCATCACAAGATCAATGAGATAAATTACTATGTTTTATTTACTCCATTACTGAACAATAATGCATATTTAGGGATAAAAGTTGATGCGAACCTGCTCTTTAAGCCTTACAAAGAGAGTATACAGATCGCGATGCTTATCGCCTTTATTCTATTGATCCTGGCATTGCCTATTATCTATTTTAGTGCGGATCGAATTGTCAAACCCATAGAAGCACTGATTGACGAAAACACTAAAGTGAAGAATAGACAATTTTCTGAAGTTAAAACGATAGATACAAACATTATAGAATTCAAAGCGCTTTCCAGGTCATTGGTTTCCTTATCGCAAAGTGTGCAAAGCTATGAAAGAAAACAGGAAGAGCTACTTGATTCCATTATAAAAGTGATCGCTGAAGCGATAGATACCAAGTCACCTTATACTGGTAAACACTGTACACGTGTACCGGAGATTGCTCAAATGCTTCTTGATGCAGCAAATAACTCTAATGATGGTGTCTTTAAAAGTTTTTCTTTGACTTCAAAAGATGAACAAAGAGAATTTGAGATAGGGGCATGGCTGCATGATTGCGGTAAGGTCACTACCCCAGAATATGTCGTCGATAAATCAACCAAGCTTGAAACGATATATAATAGAATTCATGAAATACGTATGCGATTTGAAGTGCTATGGCGTGATGCTCATATAGAGTATCTGACAAATGCGATCACACTTGATGAAATGCATGAGAAACAAGCCTCCTTACGTGATGATTTTGCCTTTATCGCTTCATGCAACCTGGGCGGTGAATTTATGGACATATCAAAACAGGAGCGTATCAGAAATATCGCAGAGTTGACATGGGAACGACACTTTAGTGACACACTGGGACTGGGTCCTTTGGAGAAACTACGTTTTTCAGAGGAAAAAACACTACCAGCTACCGAAACGCTTTTAAGTGATAAGACACATCATATCATTACACGTGATGATTTTGATCATCAGACCTATCTAGAAGAAGGCTTTAAACTTGATGTTCCTGAACATCTTTATAACTATGGTGAGATCTACAACCTCTGCATTGAAAAAGGTACACTGACAGAAGAAGAGAGATACAAGATCAATGAACATGTCATCATGAGTATTAAAATGCTTGAAAAAATACCTTTTCCTTCTAATCTTACTAAAATTCCTGAGTATGCGGGAACACATCATGAAACACTTAAAGGAACTGGATACCCCAGAGGATTAAACAGAGATGAACTTTCGATCCCCGCACGTATCATGGCCATAGCCGATATATTTGAGGCATTGACAGCGTCAGACAGACCTTACAAAAAACCTAAAAGTATTTCTGAATCAATTGAGATCATGAGTATGATGGTAAAAGATGAACATATAGATGAAGATCTGTTCAAACTCTTTTTGAAGAGCGGAGTGTACAGGTCATATGCACAAAAACATCTTTTGCCTGAACAGATAGATGATGTAGATGTAGCTAGTTATCTATCTTAGAAGATCCTGGAAAGAGTTGCGTTATTGATCACGATACATTTTTCTAAATAAGTGATACTCTTCATTATTGATGGCGTTATCTACCATGATGTCCGGCATTAAACTAGCATCTATCCATCCACCTGCAGGACTCATCATCTCCAGTGCATCGTCATATCTCAACTTTTCTATCTTATGCTTGGTCAGATTACAACTTTTCGGATCTGTATCAACTTCATCAAAATTGACTTCATGTTTATAATAGACCGTTTTGGTACAATTATTCATATCACGACACCAGCTCGGTTTTCCATCTTCAGTGTAGTGTACTCGTTGTCCATTTTCATAATCCACACCAAAAACATAATATCCGTCCAGTCTTAACGATTTACTCAATACAAAGATTACTTTACCCAAACCAAATACAACCGAGTACATTTCATCATCTAATTTTATATCTGTAAATTTATTCATACATATCCTTAATAATTCTTATACTTAATTTTTTATAAGATTTATAATTAAGTATAGCAATATAAAAAGAGTTAATGATACCTCTCTTGATTAAAAAACGATCAATTATTCTCGTAACATAAATTATAAGAAATTCTTTAATAATAAATAAGAAACAGATATATTACTAGCTTTTTAGATTTTATTTGGCTATAATGCCAAACTTTTCTGCACGAGAGTACTGAACTCCTTATTTGAGATATAAATTATCTCCTCTATTTCCACGTCATAAACGTGTTACGCTGGTTTGGTATCAGGTTGCATAAAACAGGGTGCACTCTATCCATTAATTGATAGAGGTATCGGCAATTTGTGCCAGATAACATACTTGTAACTTTAGAACCGTTCTATAGCCAAGACCTTACCACCCCACTATAAAAAACTTAGAAAGAAACAATATATGAAATTTACTGATTTTAATTTAAAAGATACAATTCAAGCGGCTGTAACAGACGCAGGATTTACTGAACCAAGTCCGGTTCAAAGAGATGCAATACCTTTAGTATTGGAAGGTCATGACATGATCGCTCAGGCACAAACAGGTACAGGTAAAACTGCCGCGTTTGGTCTTCCAATGATGAGTATGATGAAAGCAGACGGTTCTGTAGAGGGACTTGTGATCGTTCCTACGCGTGAACTTGCAATGCAGGTATCTGATGAGCTTTACCGTTTTGGTCAAAAAAGTGGGCTTAAGACAGCGACTGTATATGGTGGTACTGCCTATGGAAAACAGATAGACCGCATCAAACAGGCTTCTATCGTTGTAGCAACACCGGGTAGACTTCAAGATCTACTCATGAGCGGAAAGATCAAGCTGAACCCTCAGTTTGTTGTACTGGATGAAGCAGATGAGATGCTTGATATGGGATTTCTGGATGAGATCAAAAATATCTTTACATTTCTTCCTAAAGAACGTCAAACACTTATGTTCTCAGCTACAATGCCAAACAGTATCAGAAAGCTTGCGGAACAGATCCTCAAAAGCCCAAAGACTGTTTCTATCACTAAATCTGAAAAAACAAACACAAAAATTACGCAACTCTACTATGTCGTACAGGAAAAAGAGAGAGATGATGCACTGGTAAGACTTATCGACTATAAAAATCCGGAAAAATGTATCATTTTCTGTCGTATGAAGAAAGAGGTAGATAGACTTGTTGCACACATGACGGCACAAGGATTTAAAGTTTCTGGTCTTCATGGAGATATGGAGCAAAAGCAAAGAGAAGTCACTATCAGAGCATTTAAAAGTGGTGGGATAGATATCTTTATTGCGACTGATGTTGCTGCACGTGGACTTGATGTCAACGATGTAAGTCACGTTTTCAATTACCATATCCCTTTTGATTCTGAGTCTTATGTGCACCGTATCGGTCGTACAGGTCGTGGTGGTAAGTCCGGTGAGGCGATCACACTTGTAAGTCCAAATGAACTTAGAACCATTAAACGTATTGAAAAAGATGTTGGTACAACCATGACCACACAAGTGATCCCTACGCGTATGGAAGTACAAAATAACCGTGCAGATGCACTTATCACTAAGATCTCTGAGACAAAGGTCACTGAAAATGCGATCAATCTTGTAAAAACGCTTCAGCATGATCTTGATATCGTAACGATCGCACACCTACTTGCCTCTTTGGTACAAGAAGAGAACTTTGTCAAAGGTAAAGACAATATCGGTCTTGGCCTTGAAGAGATCGAACTTCTTATTGAAAGAGCTATGGAAAATAGAGGCGGTGGTGGTGGCCGTAACCGTAGCGGTGGTGGTTATCGTCGTAACAGAAGCGGCGGTGGCGGTGGCCGTAGTAGACATGGACGTAACGGTCGATCTAGCGGTTCTCGCAGTGGTGGCGGTAGACGTGACAGTCGAAATGGTGGTCAAGGCAGTCGAAACTAACGCTTCTATCCACCACTTGGTACATCTCTCGGGTGTACCCTATTCTAATCAAATCATATTACTCACTTTTTAAATCTAACACTACTACTGCTATGCTATAATTCAGTCAAATTATGAATTTAATAAGGATTTAAATGAAAACATTTGGATTAAACGTTTTACTTGCTACTTTACTTGTAGGTTTTTTCACTACATCGGCTATGGCTAAATCAACAGCTAAAGAACTTGATCACGATGCAAATATGGCGATCAATCAATTCATTGATGAAACACCGGGAGGTGATCCATTTTTAGTAAAAGCGAAAGCGTTTCTTGTTTTTCCAGAGATCAAAGAAGGCGGATTCTTCATTGGTGGAAAATATGGTGAAGGTGTATTAAGACACAAGCGTAAAACGTTAGGATATTATGAGATCATGACTGCATCGGTAGGGTTTCAAATGGGTATCCAGGAATACTCTTTAATAATTGCTTTTACTACAGATGAGGCACTTGATAAATTCCTAAAAAATGAAAATGATGATGAATGGGAAACAGGAATTGAGGGAAAGATTATTGCAGATGAATGGAACTCGAAAGAGGAGATTGATGATGTAGAGTTTGAAGATGATGTCGTAGCATTTGTATTTAACGCTAAAGGATTTATGGGTAGCTTTACCATGGAAGGTACAAAATTCAAAAAGATCAATCCTCAATAAATCCTAAACTCGTTACTACATCCTTGATTTGTAACGAGTTTAACTCCACTCCTTCTAAACTAATATCTTAATTTTCCATACTCCAAGGTAACTATTTTGTAACATTTTCTTCACTTTATAATTCTATAAGCTTATAAATAATATAATTTAATCGAATACTAAAAAGAGCAGGAGTGAAAAATGTATCTAAAAAAAACATTTACACTTGAGTTATGGATCACGATACAACTCATTATATTATTAATCACTTCCTACTATATCTTTACTTCAAATCATGAGAATGTTGAAACTCTTTTTGTTGCTATTGAGAGTGTTTTAATCTTTCCGGCAGGCATCATCACTCTATATCTTAATGAGATATTTAATGCATATGACTATTTTGTATCTCATGAGTCTTTCTTCCTTTTTGTTCTTTTCAATTGGATACTTTATACACTTATTGGATATATCCAATGGTTTATACTTTTGCCAAAAATGATCAACAAATGTAAAGAAGATGGATGTTTACATGGATATGGGATCTAACCTTATATTTTAAACAGGAGAAAATAATGAAAATTGATAAATTGATAAGCACAGCATTAGCAGCAGCGCTTTTTGTAACACTAGGAACTGCTTCAGAAGCATCAATAGCTGATAAGGCTAAAAGCTACGGTCTTGTTCCAATTCCAACTGACCAAACTGAACTTAAAAAACTTATAGATCCAAACAATACTATTACGGACGAGAAAGTGGCACTGGGTCTTAAGCTTTACTTTGAACCTAGACTTTCTAAAAGTGGGATCATCTCTTGTAATACCTGTCACAACCTAGGACTTGGCGGTGCAGACGGTGTTTCTGCAGCAGTAGGACACCAATGGACAGCAAACCCGCATCACTTGAACTCTCCTACAGTTTACAATGCAGTTTTCTATAAGACACAGTTCTGGAACGGTAGAAGCCCACACCTTGAAGATCAGGCACAGGGTCCAATGCAGGCAGGTCCTGAAATGGCTGCACCAAAATCTTTGGTCGAAGCAAGGATCAACTCTATTCCTGAATATGTTGAAGAGTTCGAAGCAGCATACGGTAAAGATGTAAAAGTAGATTTTGAAACGATCACTGCAACCATCGGTATCTTTGAAAGAACATTGATCACGCCATCAAAATATGATGAGTTTTTACATGGTAAAGCTGATGCATTGAGTGATGCTGAAAAAAAAGGTCTTAGTACATTCATCGATAAAGGTTGTGCAAGCTGTCACAATGGTGTAGCACTTGGTGGAACGATGCAGCCGTTCGATATGGCTAAAAAATATAAATTCGCCAACCTTGGTGACTTTAAAGGTGATGCCAACGGTATGGTTAAAACACCTACGCTAAGAAACATCACAGAGACAGCACCTTACTATCATAACGGTGCATTCTGGAGTCTTTCAGAAGCAGTAAAAGAGATGGGTAGTGTACAGTTAGGTATAGAAATTTCAGATGCTGAAGCAGCTGAGATCGTTACTTTCCTCAAGGCACTTAAAGGTAAAAAACCTGAGATTACATATCCTCAACTTCCAGAGAGTACTCTGGGCACACCTAAACCAGATTTTAAATAATCAACCAGGAGCAAGAACTTCCCTCTTGCTCTATATCAATACATTTTATCTTTATTTTGTGCTATGATTAGTAAAAAGTAAGGATTAGCTATGCTTATGAAGTTTAGTGAGAACCAAGATGAAAACTATTTTTTTTCGCAACCCCATCAGCCTTTTTTTATATTAGCTTTTATCAGTGCCATCGTGTCCATGTTCGTCTTTTTACTGGCATACAAAGGTCGTATTTTCCTCTCTATGTCACCAAGTGATTTTCATATCTACGGATTGACCTTTTTGGTTTTTACTCCGGCATTTTTAGGTTTTCTTTTTACTACTTTTCCACGTTTCTCATCTACTGAACCCGTTCCGAAAAAGAGTTATATTCATATTTTCACTGTTCTCTATTTTGGTGCGATCCTCTTTCTACTTGGTAGTATCGTTAGTCCCTTTCTCTCGTCTATAGCGTTACTTCTTATTTTTTACACACATGTGAGAGGGTTTTTAATACTAAATAATATATACTCCACTGCGATCTCTGATGATAAGTATGACATATTTTGGATACTACTTAGTATGGGGTTTGGAGTTCTTTCTCATTTTCTATTTATCACAGGCCATTTATTTTATACTCCTTTAATGGCACTTGCTGTTGAAATGGCCATGTATCTCTATCTGTTCTTACTTACCTTCGCTGTGGCTCAACGAATGGTTCCATTTTTCTCTCACTGTACCCATGAGAAGAATAGAAAGTTGTTAAAACAAGTCTTTTTACTACTTTCATTGCATATTTTTCTTGATTGGATCTATCCCAACAGTTCTTTTCTGGTTGATTTTGCTTTAGCCTACATCATAGGTAAAGAGATACTTAGCTGGGAACTTCCATTTCCAAATCCTAACCCTCTGCTCTGGATACTGCATATATCGCTTTATTGGATTCCTGTTTCTTTTATATTGGCAGGGTTGACTAATCTTATTGCACTGATTGGTGATATTAATTTTCTTGCTTTAGATGTACATGCTCTCATTGTAGGTTTTGTTTTTACGATATTTATCGGATTTGGTACACGTGTAACGCTTGGACACTCTGGCAATACCATGCATGCAGACAGATGGACAACCTATCTTTTCTACTGGACTCAAGTGGTTGTCGCAATACGTGTTTTGGTTTCACTGATAGCAGCCTTTGGATGGAACATTATGGTTCTCTTTGACATCTCTGTGACTGTGTGGTTGTTGATGTTCATTGCCTGGGGTGCAAGGTTCTTTAGCGTGCTTATAAATGGCAAGAATCTAACTCCTTAATTTCTCATGTCAAACTATTATCTGCTGCTGATACAATTACTTTTTGTCCTGGTAGGTGTATTTCTTTTCTGGCAAGCTATAGGGTATTTTCATCGAATGAGTCAATATAAAAGGCTCAAGTCTACAGTGTTCCCAAAACCATATGCAAAGATACTTCAAAACTTGAATCACTATAAATATTTAACACATAAAGATCAAGAAAAAATACAACTTCTGATTTTAGCCTTTTTAGAAAATAAAGAGTTTCTAGATACAAAGATGGATATCACTGATGAGATCAAAGTCCTGATCGCATTTTATGCTTGTTTAATGAGGCTTGGATTTGATTTTGGAGAAAAGGATGATGTGAGTACGATCATAGTCTACCCAAATCATTTTTTTGTCAATCACACTGATACGATCGGTGGCATAAAGCGTAATGAGACTATGCTGCTTGAAGGACAGTCAGCAAATGGTACAGTAGTCATATCATGGCAGGGTATTGAAGGTGACATTGCTCACATTCATAAGGATAATGTCATCATTCATGAGTTTGCACATGAACTAGATTTTGAAGATGGTTTAGCTGATGGTACGCCCGTACTTGAAGGATCGAACTATAGTACTTGGTCCAATGTATTTTCAAACGCCTTTGAGACTTTAAGAACAGAAGCAAAAAAGGAAAGAAGCTCTGAATATGGTAAGTTTTTAGGGACTTATGCACTTAAAAATGAAGCAGAATTCTTTGCAGTATGCAGTGAACGTTTTTTTCAGGTTCCAAAAAGCTTTAAAAGGTATTTTCCTGAGCTTTATAATGAGCTAAAAGATTTTTACAGGCTAGATACAGCCATACTATTTAAAGATCTGTCAGAGTCTTGATCTCATCAGCATAAATCAACTCTTTCTCTACCAGTTTCTCTGAGAGTGTCACTATCTTCTCTTTATGTGCTTCAAATAGTTTCAATAACTCTTCCTCTTTATCTGTGATGATCTTGCGTACTTCATCATCTATGATCTTGGCTGTGGCTTCACTGAAATCTTTTGGCATTGCCATCTCACGTCCAAGGAAAACATGATCTTCACCTTTTTGATAATAGATAGGGCCCAGTTTCTCACTCATTCCCCATTGACTGACCATATGAGTAGCCAGAGAAGTTGCTTCTTTAAGATCACTGGCAGCCCCTGAAGAGAGATCTCCAAGAAGTGTACGTTCAGCAGCTCTTCCCCCTAGCATCACTCCTATTTTATCCAACAGATAATCCTGCGGAAAGTTCTTGATATCTTTTAGAGGTAACTGCTCTGTCATACCCAAAGCCTGTCCACGAGGAATGATACTCACCTTCTCTATAGGATCTGCATGTTCAAGTAGGAGTGCAGCCAGCACATGTCCACTCTCATGAATGGCTACACGTTTTTTATCTTTTTCATCCAGCACAAACTCTTGCTCGACACCCATGATGATACGATCTCTGGCATACATAAAGTCATCCTGAGTCACCAACTCCTGACTCTCTCTAGCTGCATGCATCGCAGCTTCATTGACGAGGTTTGCCAAGTCTGCACCAGAAAAGCCTATGGAGATCTTAGCGATCTTTTTCAGATCTACAGAGTCATCTATACGTACTTTTCGTATATGAATGTTCAAGATCTTCTCTCTGGCATGCACATCAGGCAGACTCAGTGTGACCTTTCGATCAAATCTACCTGGTCTCATAAGTGCAAAATCCAATACATCCGGACGGTTCGTCGCTGCGATGACCACCACCTGCTCTTCTGACTCGAAACCATCCATCTCTGCTAAGATCTGGTTGAGTGTCTGCTCCTTCTCATCATGACCGCCGCCGATCCCCGCACCTCTGGCACGTCCTACTGAGTCTATCTCATCAATGAAGATGATGGCAGGCGCCTCTTTTTTTGCTTTCTTGAATAGGTCACGTACCCTTGCTGCCCCTACACCTACGAACATCTCTACAAACTGTGAACCACTGATTGAGAAGAAAGGTACTTCCGCCTCTCCAGCAACTGCTTTGGCTAAAAGGGTTTTGCCTGTACCAGGAGACCCCATCAATAAAATACCTCTAGGGATCTTAGCTCCGATCTTCAAATACTTGTCAGGATTCTTGAGAAAATCAACCACTTCATAGAGTTCTATCTTTGCATTTTCTACACCTGCCACATCATCAAAAGTGACAGATACCTGTTCACTGTCGTATTTTTTGGCAGAAGACTGCATAAAATCAAACAGTCCTCCACCACTCATCCCACCTAACTGGTTTTGCATACGTCTTGAACTGTAAAAAATAAATCCTAAAAAGACAAAAAGTGGCAGAAGCATCAACATCGTAATCCAAAAGTTAGAATCCTTTTGTGACTCTACATGCATCTCGACCTGGTTCTTTTCAAGTAGTTCCAAAAATGTTTTATCTTCAAAAGGTGGAAGCGTTGTTCTTAAATATGTTTGTTGTGCACTTATCCCTGGTTTTAAAGTGGCTATGACCTGATCTCCATTGATCTTCACCTCCTTCATGATATTCTGTCCTATCCTACTCTTGAATTCATTGTATGAGAGTGTCTCACTCTGTCCTTCTGACACAAGGTAGCTGGAAACCTGAAGCCCGAGTATCATCGCAATAGCGATCACCCATATGTTAGAAAAGGGATTGAACTTATTCTCTGGTAAAGGCGGCTGCTCGTTTTTCATATGTACTTCCTTTAGATATCAATATTGTACCAAAAAATAAATCGATAAAATCACTCACACATAAAATGCACACACTTTGGCTATAATACGAAAATATATTACAGCAAACACGAAACCTAACAAAAAGAAGGCAACTTATGGGCAAAATAGACCTATCACTTACCAAACGTTTCTTACCGACCACCAGAGAAGAGATGGATGTCCTTGGGTGGGATCAATGTGACGTGATACTCGTCTCAGGTGATGCCTACATAGACTCTCCTTTTATTGGTGTCGCTGTTGTAGGGCGTATACTTGAAAAACTTGGATACAAAGTGGGTATCATAGGGCAACCTGACGTAAAGAGTGACAAGGATATCAAACGTTTGGGAGAGCCAAGACTCTACTGGGGAGTGAGCGGCGGAAGCATCGACTCTATGGTAGCCAATTATACCGCAACAAAAAAGTTCAGAAACTCCGATGATTATACTCCGGGTGGTAAAAATACCAAGCGTCCTGACAGAGCAGTTCTGGTGTATACAAACCTCATACGACAAAATTTTAAAAATACTGTTCCAGTAGTCCTTGGCGGTATAGAAGCGAGCCTAAGACGTGTCACACACTACGACTACTGGACCAATAAGCTTAGAAAGCCCATTCTGTTTGATTCTAAAGCAGATATACTGATCTACGGTATGGGTGAACAAGCCATCAGAGATCTAACTCAGGCACTGGACAGAGGAACTGAGTGGAGAGATATACGTGGTGTATGTTACATTAGTAAAGAGCCCGTTGAGAACTATCATCAGCTTCCTTCACACCAGGAGTGTTTAGATGTGAAAGAGAAGTACATAGATCTCTTTGACCTTTTTTATGACAATAATGACCCCATCGCAGCCAAAGGCCTGTGTCAAAAAGTAGATACACGCTACTCCATACAGAACCCTCCATGTGATTACCTCAGTGAACCAGAGATGGATGAAGTCTCAGCACTCCCTTTTACAAGAGAGCTTCACCCTTATCATCGTCCTGAAGGAAAGGTAAAATGTCTGGAGACGATCAAGTTCTCTATCATGACACACCAGGGATGCTGGGGAGAGTGTAACTTCTGTGCTATCGGTGTACACCAGGGACGAACCATTCGTACACGTTCAGAAAGTTCTATCGTCAAAGAAGCGAACAAGTTCAAAGAGTATAAAGACTTCAAAGGGATTATCTCAGACCTTGGTGGTCCTACTGCGAATATGTATGGCTATGAGTGTAACAAGAAACTCAAGCTTGGAACCTGTGATCATCAACGCTGTGTAGATTCACGACATCTGTGTTCTTCTATGAAGCCTGATCATACACGTGTCATAGGGATGATGAAGCAAGTACGAAACATAGAGGGTATCAAGAAAGCTTTTGTGGCTTCGGGTATACGATATGACCTTATCACTGAAGATAAGCGTAAAGGCTACTCCTATCTGAAAGAGCTTGTAAAACACCACATCTCAGGACAGATGAAAGTAGCACCGGAACATACGCAGCAGCATGTACTTGACCTCATGGGCAAACCGGGTAAACAGACCCTGATAGACTTCAAAAAACTCTATGACAAGCTTAACAGAGATATGGGCAAGAAACAGTTCCTTACCTACTATCTCATCGCAGCGCATCCTGGGTGTAAAGAGAAAGATATGCATGAGCTCAAACGATTCACCACGCAGGAACTCAAGATGAATCCAGAACAAGCTCAGATCTTTACCCCTACACCGGGCACATATTCTGCAGTGATGTACTACACAGAGATGGATCCTGTGACTCGTAAAAAGATCTTCGTGGAGAAAGATACACACAGAAAAGAGAAGCAAAAAGCCATCGTTCAGGAAAAGACCAACTTCAAATCAGGATTTGCAAGCTGATGGCTAAAAAACCCATCTATATCACAGATCTAGACCATACTTTTTTACGCTCAGACCTGAGTATCAGTGACTTCAGTGCAGATACCTGGAACAAAAAAGCAGAATCCTCCATCATGACCATCGCTACAGCCAGAAGTTTTCTCAAATCACAGGAACTACTCAAAAAGATCCATATCAATGCCCCTATGATACTGCTTGACGGCACAGTCGTCATCACACCTGAACGTAAACTGATAGACCTTAAGACCATCAACAAGGAACTTGGCGATGCGATTGTAGATGTAGGATCAAAGTTTGATATAGATCCCTTTATCATAGGGGTCAAAGACAAGGAACTAAATGAATCTTTCTTATACCCAAGAAAACTCAATGAGTACCAAAAACATGTTCTTAAAGGGTATAAAGATGATCCACGCATGCAATTTAATCCAAGTAACAGAACCATGGATCAAAATCTAAAGATCGTCTATTTTGGCTACGAAGAGCAACTTCGCCCTCTTTACGAAGAGCTCAAAAAAGTCTTCGGCAATGAGTTAGAAGCCAAGCTCTCTCCTGAAAAATACGGGGGTGGTTACTTCCTCACCCTGCTTCACCCTGAAGGCGACAAAGCACATGCCATGCAAAAGGTTATGGAGTATTTAGAACGTGATCATGATGAGATAACCGTATTCGGTGATAGTGTAAATGACCTGGGCATGTTCAAACTCGCAGGAACCTCTGTAGCTGTTTCAAATGCATTGGATGAAGTTAAAGCGCTTGCAGATATCATACTTCCTCATACGAATGATGAGGATGCAGTGGCTAAGTATCTTAAAAGTATATAAATAAAAGTACAGAGACAGGCCAAGCCTGTCTCACATGCGTTCAATGATTAGTTAGCAGTGTTTCCTGTACCTGCATTGAATTCAGCTTCGATCGAAACATTCGAATCACCCGTGAATCTTGGCTCAGTCGATGTACCGTTGAGTGTAACATTTTCAAATGAGATGTTCACTACATCCGCTACACCTTGTGAGTGGATAGCTCCTCCCAGTTCTCCGACCATGTTGTTGTCTGTTACTGTACCATTCGAGAAGTGTCCGCCGATACCGTCTTTCTTGAAGAAGATACCACCCTCTTTATCCGAATAGTTCTGAGTGATCGTAAATCCGTCGAATGTCGCTGCCGTGTCACCTGACATTTCGATCGCTGCGTTACCCATAGAATCTTGTGTGATCGTAAGGTTCGTTACTGTTCCTGAGTAACCATCATCGATATCGAAGTAGTCATCTGTACAGTTCGAGATAGTGATATTGCTAAGGTTCACTGTTCCACCCCAGATCTCGATACCGTCATCATCAGAGTAATCAACTGTGATATTGTCTACTTCTGTACCTGAACCAACACCTACAAAGCTAAGACCGTTGATCTCTTTATCTTCTGCCATCGTGATACCGGAGTTAAGGATCTGTACATGTCTAAGGATACCTGAGTTGTCTGTCAAGTCTGTATCACCTGCTACGAATGCCGTGTTTACCTCATACGGGTTCACCTGGTCGTTTCCTGCATTTCCGATGATCGTCAATCCACCCCATAGTCCTACTTCCTGTGCTGTAGTATCTGCTGATGTGAAGACGATAGGCTTCGCTTCTGTACCCAGTGCGAATATCTGTGCATCTTTATCTACAACCATGTAA